>Ga0206968_10098_pt1 | contig 25216 bp, 21 predicted proteins | sample Alteio_BWOrgHeat_22_FD_153254 | JGI IMG/M metagenome (GOLD analysis project Ga0206968, IMG submission 153254) | Enriched cells from forest soil in Barre Woods Harvard Forest LTER site, Petersham, Massachusetts, United States -... | ecosystem: Environmental > Terrestrial > Soil > Temperate forest >... | reverse complement strand
TCATGATGTTACAGTTGCAACCAGAAAGCAAAGTGATCGAAATTTTGTTGAATTAAACGGAGTGAAGATAATTGATTTTGAAATCTCAGGAAATGCAGTTGTTGGAATTAAGGGAGAACGTGAAAAATACGAGCACTTTTTAGTAAATAATAATTTTGAGATCATTACTTTTTTTGCCGCACAACAATGGGCAACAGATATTGCTTTGCCATTGCTAAAACAAATTAAAGCTAAGAAAGTTTCTGTTCCAACAGGGTATTCAGGTTTTTATTGGAAAGATTATCAAAATTATTTTAATGACATGAAAACATACATTCATGGATATGACATGAATGTTTTTTTAAGTGATAATTACCGTGATATTAATTTTGCCCGTGAAAATAAAGTGACAAATTATTGTATTATTCCGAATGGGGCAGGTGAGGATGAATTTTTAAATGATTCAACTATTGATGTAAGAAAAGCTATTGGTGTTGTACCTGATTCATTTTTGATATTACATGTGGGATCATTTACATCCGTGAAAGGCCATATAGAAGCTATTAAAATATTTTTAAAATCGAATCTAAAAAATGCTACGTTATTGTTGATCGGAAATAATCATGAGCATTTTAAAGAAGAATTTAATAAAAATTACAGATATTTTTGGTTGAGATCAATTGCTCGTTTAAAAGGAAATAAAATTATTATCGGAAAGTTTGAAAGAGAATTCACTGTTGCTTCTTATAAACAAAGTAATTTATTTCTTTTTCCCTCAAATATTGAATGCTCGCCGATTGTTTTGTTTGAATGTGCAGCAGCTAAATTGCCTTTTTTAAGTACAGATGTTGGTAATTCGGTTGAAATTGCAAAATGGACGGAAGGAGGGATTATTTTGCCAACTGATATAGATAAAGAAGGTTATAGTCATGCTAAAATAAACGAGAGCACTAAACTATTGAATGAACTAGTTGCTAATAAAACAAAACGAGAAGAATTAGCTTCAAAAGCATTTACTCACTGGAAAGAAAAGTTCTCGTGGGAAAAGATCACAAAAAATTATGAGTCATTATATTTAAAATTGATAGATAACAATGATCGTCACTAAATTAATGGGTGGGTTGGGAAATCAAATGTTTCAGTATGCAGCTGGAAAAGCTTTGGCATGGAATCATGGCGTTGAATGTAAGGTTGATCTTTCTTTTTTGAATACAGACCCTAAAGGATTATATACTCAACGAAAATTTGAATTAGAGATTTTCCAAAACCCAATTTCTGTTATAAATGAAATTGAATTAAAGAGTTTTTCAGTAAAGCATAATTCTCAATTTAATATTTTACTGAACAAGGCATTTCCTTTTGTTGGTAAGAACCATTATATAACAGAAAAAGGTCATCAATACCAACCAGATTTTTTTAATGCTTCGAAAGACACCTACATCAATGGTTTTTGGCAGAGTGAAAAATATTTTAAAAATCATCAAAGTAAAATAAAGGAAGCGTTTACTATCAAAAAGAATTTAATTGAAGATACTCATGAATGGCTGGATCAAATTAAACACACCAATTCTGTTTCTGTTCATATTAGAAGAGGAGATTATATTAATTTAAGTTCGGCAAATTCTTTTCATGGCATTTGTAGTAATGAATATTATGAAGAAGCCCTAAAAATTATTGGTAATAAAATAAAGGAGATTGTCGTTTTTGTTTTTTCGGATGATATAGAATGGTGTAAAACTAATTTTAAAATAAATATCCCTGTTCATTTTGTTGAAACGGATAGTGCTTATAAAGAAATGTATTTAATGCAAAATTGTGTACATAATATTATCGCGAACAGTAGTTTTAGTTGGTGGAGCGCCTGGTTGAATTCGAATGAAAATAAAATAGTTATTGCACCTAAAAGATGGTTCAATGATGAAAGCATAAACACAAAAGATATTGTTCCTGAAAGTTGGATAAAAATTTAATGGATAATAAAGTACCTGAAATATCTGTAATAATGCCTGTTTATAATGGGGAGGCTTTTTTAAAAGAGGCAATAGACAGTATTTTGGCGCAATCATTTAAGAATTTCGAATTAATTATTGTTAATGATGCAAGCACAGATAATTCTCAAAGTATTATTCATTCGTATTCAGATGAAAGAATAAAGTACTTTAAAAGCGACAGAAACCTTGGGTTAATTCATACATTAAATAACGGGTTAAATCAATGCAATGGAAAATTTATTGCGCGAATGGATCAAGATGATATTTCTTTACCAAAACGTTTTGAATATCAATTAGCATACTTTAATGAACACCCTGAAGTAAGTGTATTGAGTTCTAAACTTTTGATGATTGATGAACAAGGGAATGAACAAGGATTTTGGAATGATGATTATGAAACTACTACAATAAATGAGATCAAAGCTTTTATGCCCAAGCTGAATTGTATTGGTCACCCCACTGTGATGATGAAAAGTGAGATAGCTAAAAAATTTGGGTATAATAAATTGTTTGAAAAATCAGAAGATTGGGGTTTGTGGTTAACAATCTTATCAGAAGGTTATGTGATTGCAAAAGTAGACGAAGTACTTTTAAAATATCGCGTACATCAAAGTGGTACAACGGTAAATCAGAATAAAATAAGTGTAAGCAAAAAAATTATTTCATTTAAACGTAAGTATTTATTTCATAAACTAAGTACATTTAATTTTAAAGGAACAGATAAAAATGTTTTTAGGTATTGGGTAATCGATATACTCAAGTATTATTTACCTAGTGTTTATAAATTCATTATCAAATATTCTCAAACAAATTTTTCAGAGCTTCGAGCTCAAAAAAAAGAGTTTAATAAAACCTTCAAACACTTTCCGAAAGAAACCGGTTCTATATTTTTCTTCCCATTTTACCATTTAGGTGGAGCCGAGATTGTACACGCAGAGATTGTAAAAGCTGTTGCTTTCACGAAACCATTAATTCTTTTTACAAATTATTCGGGAAGTGATACTCTGTTGGAAAATTTTCAATCAAATGCTAAAACACTAAATATTGACCAATTATTGATTTGGCCATCTTCACGAAGAAAAGTTATTGAAAAAATTAAAAATACTTGTGAAGAGAATAAAAAAATAATTTTGTTTTCAAGCAATTCTCAGTTTTATTATGAATTTTTAAAAGCCAAACCCAAGCATACAAAGGCAATTGATTTAATTCATGCTTTTATGCACTCACATGAAGATAGCTCTGAAAAATGGAGCTTACCAGTTATTGACAGGTTAAATCATAGAGTGATTATCAGTTTGAAAACCGGACAAGATTTAGAAAACCTGTATAAGAAAAATAATATTTTTGACGAGTATTTAAAACGAATTGTTTTTATTTCAAATTTTGTTGATTCGCACGAATACAAGGCAAAAAGTTTTGACGGACAAATAAAAGTTCTTTATGTTGGTAGAGGAACTTCTGAAAAGCGTGTTCATTTATTGGCGATGATCGCAAAGAGGGTGAAAGAACTAAATTTAAATATTGAATTTAATTTTGTTGGAAATGTGTTAGCTGCCATTCCCAATGAGTTAAAACAGTATTGTGTTGTTCATGGCGAAATTAAGGATAAAGCTGAATTAAATAAGTTATATTCGGATGCTCATATTTTAGCAATGGCTTCAACTCGAGAGGGTTTTCCTATGGTAATAATGGAAGCTATGATGCATGGAACAATTCCTATTACTTCAGATGTGGGAGGTATTTCGCAACATGTAAATAAAACGAATGGGATTTTGATCAATGAAATTGAACCTTCTGTTTTTATTGATATGTTTATAAATGAATTTACTAAACTAATATCTGATAAAAACCGAATGAAGAAAATGAGCGAAAACGCTTATCAATATGCCAAAGAACATTTTAATCAAAAGCAATTTACAGAAGGTTATATTAAATTATTTAAGGACTAATGGACTACAAGCAATTGGTTAAGGACATATTCACTCTTAATTTTGAGGCCTTTGGAACCAGGTATCACAAGCTTGTTGCCGTATTAAAAAGAACATTTGTTTTAAATTCTACAAACTTTTCAAAAGGAAAAAATATATATCAAGTCCCAATTATTATTAATAATCGAAATAGATTAACTTATTTGAAGCAAGTGATTGATTGGTACCAAAAAGCAGGTTATATAAATATAGTAGTACTTGATAATGATAGTAATTATGAGCCTCTTTTAAAGTTTTATGAATCTACAGATGTGAAAGTAATTTACTTAAAGCAAAATTTAGGTCATTTAGCTTTATGGAAATCGGATGTTTACAAGCAATTTTACACCGATTATTATGTTTACACTGATCCGGATGTTGTGCCAATAGATAATTGTCCGAATGATTTCATGAAACATTTCATGAATCTTTTAAATAAATATTCCAATGTTGAAAAAGTAGGTTTTGGTTTAAAAATCGATGACTTACCAAACGAGTATGATAAAAAAAGTGAAGTTATTAATTGGGAAAAAAGACATTGGGTTAAACAAATTGAAAACGATGTTTATGACGCTGCTTTAGACACTACTTTTGCTTTGTACAAACCCTACACAAGAGGCGATTTGTGGGTTCAAAATGCGTTACGAACCGGAGACAATTATGTGGCCAGACATTTACCTTGGTATGAAGATTCGGCTAATATGACCGAAGAAAATAAATTCTATTTGAACAATATCAAAAAAGGCGCTTCACACTGGATCGTAAAAGATGACAAATAGAATCTATAGAAAAACTATTCAAGTACTTGATAAGGCAATCATTTCCGTATATAATATTTTTGAAAGAATTGGATTTGTAAAGCCAATCCCTTTTAAGTCTGAGCAGTCTCAAAATGATATTATTCAAATTAATCATTCTTATCCGGTTAACATAAAAGAAAAAGATAAGCCTCTGTTTAATGAATGGAAGACTTATCCAACATTTGAAAATAAATTGTTTGTGTTAGAAAATGTAAATCTTTCAAATAGAGGAATTATTTTTAAAAGTTTTAAATGTTTTGTTCCAGCCTTACCACATCCTGTTTTTAAAGGTGAATTTGGATTTTTGTATATAACGAAACGCTATTTGTTTGAGAAAAAGCAAGAGCTTTCGAGGGATGTGAAATACTTTGTTGTTCTGGATAACTGGGCTTACAATAACTATTACCATTGGATGATAGACTCCATGTGTCGTTTAATTCAGTGGAGAAGCGTTTTAAATAATTACACCATATTAATACAGGAAAATGCACCTAAATTTATCATGGATACTTTGTTTTATTTAAAAATTGATAAAATTGAAATTATTAAAAGTCGAAATTATGTATCTGTGCCGCGTTTAACTGTACCCAATTATTGTGCCTGGCCTGGTCAACAACATCCTTTAATTCTTAAAAAAGTAAAGGAATTTATTTTGGAAAGCGTGAAAGAAGAGAAGGGTTTTGAGAGAATATATATTAGCAGAGCTAAACAAAAATCGAGGAGAGTTGCAAATGAAAAAGAGCTTGTTGTTGTTTTAAAACAAAATAATTTCGAAATTATTTATTTTGAAGGTATGAGTCTTGCTGAGCAAATTTCAATTGTAAAAAATGCGAAATATTTTGTGAGTAGTCATGGTGCTAACATGACAAATGCCTTGTTTACAAAGAACGCCAAAGTATTTGAGTTTTTGAGAAAGGATAAACCAAACTTTTGCTATTGGAGTACATTAACAAATTTGAATATTCCTTATTATTATCAATTATGTGAAATTGAAAGTAATGATCATTTATTAGTGGATATTGAACAATTTAAAATAAATTTACATCAACTATTAAATGACTAAGCCGCTTATTTCTATATGTGTTCCAGTTTATAATGGAGAAAAATACCTGAAGGAATGTTTAGATTCGTGCATTTCACAAACTTTTAAGGATTACGAAATTGTTATTTGTAACGATGGTTCAACCGATAAAAGTGTATCAATTATTGGAGAGTTTTTGAAAAAAAATAAAAACATTCATTTTACAAGGAATGAAAAGAATCTTGGATTAGTTGGTAATTGGAACAAGTGTATTGAATTGGCGAAAGGTGAATGGATTAAATTTCTTTTCCAGGATGATTTAATGAATCCTGATTGTTTAGAAAAATTTGTTCAACAAATTGATAGTTCGATTAATTTAATTGTCTCCAAACGGAATTTCATACTAGATAAAATTACTTCAGAAAAAGAAGCTGAGTATTATCAAATAGGTGTGAGAACACTTGAAAATACAGGCTTGTATCAGTCAAATAATTTTAGTGCAGAAACAATTTCAAAACTCTCGACCAGATCTATTTCAATGAATTTTATTGGAGAACCATCTTTGACTCTTTTCCGAAAAGATATAATTGAGAAAATTGGTTTATTTGACCAGGATTTAAAACAGATCTGTGATTTAGAATTTTTATTAAGAATTGCTTCTAATTATGGACTAAAATATATCCCTGAGCAATTATGTTCATTTAGAATCCACAGTTCATCTACTACTGAAAAGAACATATCCGGGTCTGATTATGCAATAAAAAATCTGGAAGCGGTTAATTATGCTTTAAAAATATTGACTAAAAAAGAGTTTTCTCAATTACGTTCAAAAGCTGGTTTATTTGGCCTAATCCGTATTAAGCTTTTTGTGAAGTATCGTTCTTATAAAGCATTTAAGGCAATCTCTTCGGAAAAAGACGAGGAATTATTTATTGTTCTCAAGGAAAAATATAAAACTTATTTTTTTAAGTTTTATGAGATTCCTTTTATTAAAGCTTTTATAGTTTTGAGATAGATTTATTTATAATAAGCAATTCATTACATGGAAAATAGACTCAAACAGTCCCTAATACTTTCGCTACTCTTAAGTACAATAAGTATTTATAGCCAAACAGATAAAAAATGCAAATTAATTTCAACTGTTATTACAGGGAAGTATACAGGAAAGAATTTGATGTTTCAAAACAATGAGACAAATGGAATTCAAAAAATGCTCCTCGATGGCAAAGAGGTGGTTTCAAATTTTAATTCTACAGCTTTTGAATTGCCATTAGATAAGCTCAAAAAAGGACAAGCATTTAAACTCGAAATTATTTATTGTGATGTTAAGCCGGTTCCGTATAAGATTTTAAACGAAGATGCAATAAAATAATTTTGGATTAAAGTTTAATTAGAATAGGTTCTAACCATTAAACAGCATTCTTTTTATAACCCTCACTGAAAGCATAAACGTTAATTTCGAAAACAATTTTCTTCCGTACAATTTACTAATTGTCATTTGTTCTTTTAAGAAACGATAATTTTTGCTTCCTGATTTGGAAGAATTATAATATCTGAAATAAGCAACGTTGATTTCTAACTTTTCCGCTTTGGCATTATTTTTAAAACAACGTAAAATATATTCGTAATCAAAAGCGAAATGGTATGCAGCTAGTTCTCCAATTTTGGAACTAAAACTTGTTTTAATAAATGAACCGGGCTGACTAATAGAAGCGTCAGCACTCACAAGCGCATCCAGACTTAAAGTTCCACTTGAATAACTTTTATAGAACTTAGAATTTTCATCTATATATCCAACGTTTCCATAAACATAATCGAGAGAACTATTTTTTTCAACGAGTTCTGCTATTTTGAAAAAACCTTCTAAATCAATTAAATCATCTGTGTTTAACCATGTCCAATAATCACCGGCAACAACTCTTAAACCTTTGTTAATGGCATCGTACTGACCTTTATCTTTCTCAATAAAAAGATTGTCAATAATATCTTTATAATCGTCAATAATTGTAGCGGTCTCTTGATTGGAACAATTATCAACCAAGACCAATTGAATTTGAATACCTTTTTTAATAGCTTCCTTTTTCAATTGAGCTAAATTTTCAAGGGTTTCCCTGATATATTTATCCTGATTAAATGATGGAATAATGATTGAAAACGTTGCCATTACTACAAATATAAGCTTATACTTTTTAAAATATCAATGTTTATAACAAATCAGCTAACAATACGTTATTGATCAATATTCTTTTAATTTTGGTAGCAATGCGTGTTTTATTATTGGCAGATGTAGCTTCGGGTCATACCGAAAAATGGGCTTTGGGTCTTGCCGCAAAAGGCATTACCGTTGGTATATTTTCGTTTAATAAATCGGATTATAAATGGTTTAAAGATCAGCAGAATATTGACCTCCTTTTTGAACCGGAATCAGAGAATTCGAGTTCCGGTTTTATTGAAAAAATTGCATACCTCAAACATTTATCTCTTCTCAAAAGAAAAGTTATTGAATTTAAGCCTGATATTCTTCACGCACATTATGCCAGCAGTTATGGATTGTTGGGTGCTTTGTGTGGGTTTCATCCTTTTGTTATTTCTGCATGGGGCACGGATGTTATGAAATTTCCTCAAGAGAATTTTATTCTGAAAGCAATTGTAAAATATAATTTAAAGAAAGCAGATATTATTTGCGCAACATCAAATACAATTAATGAATACATCCAGGCCATTATTCAAAAACCAGTGCAAATAATTCCTTTTGGTGTGGATATGGAAATTTTCAAAGAGAATAAGAGTTTAAAAAACAAAGATAAATTTGTGATTGGAGCCATTAAATCGTTGGAAAAAATCTACAACATAAATGTTTTGATTGAGGCTTTTGCTATTGTGAGTTCTAAACATTCTCAAGCAGAGTTAATGATCGTAGGAGATGGCTCTGAAAGAAGAAATTTAGAGAACCTTGTTAAACAATTAAAACTAGAAAACTGCGTTATATTTATTGGAAAAGTTCCTTTTAAAGAGACACCGAATTATTTTAATAAATTAAATTGCTTGGTTAATATTTCTCAATACGAAAGCTTTGGTGTAAGCGTTATAGAAGCGATGGCATGCAAAGTCCCGGTAATTGTTACCAACGCCGGTGGTTTAAAAGAGGTGGTGATGAATAATGAAATGGGATTTTTAGTTGAACCCAGTAACATTGAACAAACAGCAACTGCTATTGAGAAAATAATGATGGATAAAGATTATAGTGAATCAATTGTGGAAAAGGCCTATCAGAGTGTGAAAGCAAGATTTAATTGGGAAAGTAATTTGAATACACAAATTAAAGTCTACCAAGATTTATTAAAAAAATAAATATTTTGAGACAGTTTTTAAAAATAATAGTTCCGGCTTTTGTAATTGATCTTTATAAAAAGAGAAGAAGTAAACGAAATGCCGACAACAGAAAACAGCTGGAAATTATTACTGAAGAAGAAATTAAAGAAGCATTATTAAAAGCCGGATTAAAAAGTGGAGATACAATCATGTTGCATTCATCATTAAAGAGTTTAGGGAACGTAAAAAATGGAGCAGCGGACGTTATAAACGCTTTTAAAAAAGTAATAGGCTTGGGTGGAACGCTTGTTATGCCTTCTTTTCCTGCGATAGGGTTCAATTATGATTATTTAAATTCTGATCCGGTATTTGACATTAAACAAACGCCTTCTAAAATGGGAATTATTACAGAGGCGTTTCGAAAAATGAATGATGTCCAAAGAAGTTTTCATCCAACAGATCCGGTTTGTGTTTTGGGTAAACAAACAGAATATTTAATAAAAGACCATTTCGGTCAACTAACTCCGTATAATGAAAATAGTCCATTTTATAAATTGATTTTAGTAAAAGCAAAAATTGTTTTAATTGGTGTGAAGTTGGAAACAGTTACAAATTTTCATACTCCTGAAGACGCGATTAAAGATTTCAAATATCCTGTTTATCATTCCAAAATATTTTCGGCAAGAATGATTGATGAATTTGGAAAGGAAGTTTCAATGAAAACAAAGGTTCATGATTCTGCGTTTTCAAAGAAGAGAAAATGTAATGATTTATTGAACGCATTTGAAAATGTGAATGTATTATCACAGTTTAAAATTAGAAATACTAATTGTATGATTGTCGATGCTGAGAAAATGCATAACTGGCTAATTGAGAATTACAAAAACGGAATTACGATGTATACACCTTTCGGAGAAAAATTAAATTGAGATGCAGATACACTTAAGTTTTGATTATGAATTATTTTTTGGCTCCGAAAGTGGAACAGTAGATAATTGCATGATCAAACCGACCACACAATTAATGGATTTGGCGAAAAAACATAATATTCCTTTGATCTTTTTTGTAGATGCAGGTTATTTATGCCAATTAAAAAAACATTTAAGTGAACCACTTTGCCTAATCGATTTTAATAAAATCTCAACTCAACTGAAACAATTAGTAGAGTCTGGCCATGAAATTGCTTTGCATGTTCACCCACATTGGGAAGACTGCAAATTTGAAAATGGTAAATGGGTTTTAAATACCGAACGATATAAACTTGGTGACTTTAGTGAATCGGAAGTGAACCAGATTATTACTAATTATCATCAAACATTAATTGATATCATAGGTAAGCCTTGTCATTCTTTCAGGGCTGGAGGTTGGTGTGTGCAACCGTTCTCGCATATCAAAAAAGCGTTAATGGGCAATTCAATTTTTAGAGACAGCAGTGTTTATTTTAATGGTTATCATGATTCGTCTGCGCATTCATACGATTTCAAAAAAGCACCGGATAAATCAGATTGGCGTTTTGAAAGTGATTGTTGTATTGAGGACTTTAATGGAAGCTTTAATGAAATAGCAATAACCTCTGATAAAATCGATCCAGTATTTTATTTGGAGCTGTATTTTAAAATGCGTTCTAACCCAAAAGTATTTAAACCAATTGGAGATGGAAATTGGCTAAAAGATAAGAAACGAATTTATAAACAGTTTTATAGTTCTACTAATCATTTTGCTTGTGCAGATGGTTATTTTGCTTCGCGCTTGATATCAATACTTAAAAAACAACAAAGAAAAAATCAAAATAGGATGATGGTGTTGAGTCACCCAAAATCTCTTGCAGCTTGCTCTTTCGGCTATTTAAACATGTTTATTTCTTATGCTAAAAACCAGAAACATACTTTTACAACTTTAAAAACGTGAGTGAATTCAAGATAATAGAACACAATAAAATTGATTTCAAGAAATGGGATAAAACTGTTATGAATTCACCTTTGCCCTTAGTTTTTGCACAATCATTTTATTTAAATGCAACCTGTCCTAATTGGAAAGCCCTTATAAAAAACGATTATGAAATTGTATTACCCATAACAGAAGGTCAAAAACTTAAAATTAAATATCTCTATCAACCGTCATTTACTCCGCAGTTAGGTATTTATGGGAAATCAACAAAATCTGATCAGGAAGAGATAATTAGTTTTTTAATGAGTCAATTTAAGTTTATTGAGATCGAATTAAACGCTTTCAATTTATTAAAAGGAAAAGGATTTAAAGAAAAACCAACCTTCGTTATTGATTTTAAAAAATCGTTTAAGCAAAACGAAAACACAAAACGAAATATTTCGAAAGCAAAAAAAAATGGAATAATAGTTGAAGAGATAAAAGATTTTCATGAAGGAATTAAGTTTGCCAAAAATAAATTAATTCCTTGGATGAAAACCGAATTGAATATTTCTTTAAAACAAGGGGTTTTGCTTTTAAATTTGATCTCAAATACCAATGATAACAAAGCGTTGAAAGCATTTAAAGCCATTGATGAGAATGGTAAAATACTTTCTGTTGGTTATTTTATCTATAATCAATTTCATGCTGTCTTTTTAAAGGGTATGAGCATCAATAAAAAAGATAATACCGGAAGTATGCATTTATTAATGGATCATGCTATCAATTATTTTAAAGATAAAGCAAATATATTCGATTTTGGTGGTGGCTCTTCATCCGGATTAGCCAATTTTTATAGGGGTTTGGGAGGAAGTGAGTTAATTTACCATACATTAAAAGTTAATAATTTGCCTTGGCCGCTTAAGATCCTTAAAAAATAATATTTTAATTTTAAACAGACTCTTAGAAAATAAAACTTTGAAACTTCTTATTTTAACTCAATATTTTCCTCCTGAAGTTGGAGCCCCTCAAAACAGATTATTTGAGTTGGCTTTGCGTTTAAAAAGTTTGGGAGTTGATATTACAGTTCTAACAGCCATGCCCAATTATCCTCAAATGAAAATCTATAAGGGTTATGAAAATAAAAGGTATGTTTTTGAAGATATGGGGGGTATAAAAGTTCATCGTTCTTCTATTTTTATTCCAACTAATAAATCAATTATATCTCGCTTAAGAAATTATTTTTCATTTGTAATATCAAGCGCAAGAGTGGGGAAGAAGCATTTGGAAAGACAATACGATTTTTTAATGTGTGAGTCGCCACCACTTTTTTTAGGATATTCCGCTATATATTTAGCAAAAAAGAAGAAGGCCAAACTTATATTTAATGTAAGTGATTTGTGGCCGGAAAGTGCTGAAAAACTTGGTGTGGTCACGAATGGGAGCCTTTTAAAACTTGCATATAATTTAGAAGAAAAATTATATAAAAGATCTGTATTGATCACTGGACAAACACAAGGCATTTGTAAAAATATTAATAAGCGTTTTCCAGAAGTTAAAACATATTGGTTGCCAAATGGTGTAGATGTTTCTTATTACGATCCTGATCAAATTAAAAACACCAATTGGCGCACTAAAAATAATTTTAACGACAATGATTTTATTATTCTCTATGCTGGTATTCTTGGTTTAGCACAAGGATTAGATGTCATTTTAAAGGCGGCAGAAATTCTAAAGGAAAAACCCTCGATCAAATTTGTTTTATTAGGTAGTGGTCCGGAAAAAGAAAAACTAATTGCTCTCAAAAAAGAATTGAATTTAAATAATGTTATTTTTCTTGATGGTGTTTCAAAGGATGAAATGAAGTTTGTTCTAAAGGAAGTAAATGCTGCTATTATTCCTTTGCGGAAGTTAGATTTGTTTCTTGGCGCGATTCCTTCTAAAATATTTGAGAATCTAGCGATGAAACTACCCGTTTTGCTTGGAGTAGATGGCGAAGCAAAAGAGTTATTCGTTGATAAAGGAAAATGTGCCATCTATGTTAAGCCTGAAAATTCAAAAGATTTGACGGAAAAAGTTATTACATTATTTGAAAATAAAGCACTTCAAAAACAATTAGGAGAAACGGGAAGGGATTATGTCATTAATCATTTTAACCGAAATACAATAGCTGCTTCTTTTTATGAGCTATTGAAGAAATTGAACTGAAGACCTTGTTATTAAAGACATTTAACGTTTTATAAAATTTTGTTAAGTTTTGTTACCTGGTATAATTTTCTTTGCCTAGAAATGATAACTTAGCGTGAAGCTTCAGAAATTAATGCTCAAGAACATTAAATTAATATTTTATTCTCTCCCTGTTTTAATTGCATTTATTTTACCATTTGGAAATGCCTTAACATCGCCATTGATTGCTCTTTGGTTTCTTACATCTTTATTTTTCATTAATGGTATTTCTAAAAAAACGAATTTAAAAAATGAGTGGTTTTTGATAATTACCGGTTTTTTTATTTTGACAGTCATTTCTAATTTTATTTTTTATAATGCGAATGATCCTCTTAACGCAATTGAAATTAAATTAAGTTTTTTATTATTTCCTTTTTTGTTTTTTTTATTCGAGATTAATTATTTGGTCGCCAGAAGAATTATTGCAAGTTTTGTTTCCGGTTGCTTATTTGCTTGCATTGTATGCATTGGCAGGGCTTTTAAGCATTTATTTCAGGGCGATTCAAGCTATTTTTATTACTCCAATTTTTCTTACTTTATGCATAGTGCATACTTTGCTATGTATTTAAATTTAGCGGTGGTTTTTGTTTTTCTGTTTTATTTTAAATGGTTTAAAGATAAGCCGTCTTATAAATTATTTTCATTTGTTTTGATTGGATTATTTTCACTTTGTATTATTCTTTGTTCTTCAAAGATTGGAATCATTAGTTTGTTTTTACTAATTCCTTTAACTATTGCATTAGAGTATAAATCAACTATTAAGCTAAAGCATTACATAGTTGCTTTTGCCTCCTTGCTTATAATTACGTTTTCAATTTATACTTTCGTGCCACAAGTATTTGATAGATTGCGATCGGTGACTGTGGTTACTAAAGCAAATATTGATAAAACGGCAACAGAGAGTTCATCAGTACGTTTATTAATTTGGAAAGAATGTACCGAGCTCGTTAAATCTAATATTTTATTAGGAGTAGGCGTAAGTCATGCCAATGAAACGCTCTATAAAATTTATGAGCAGCACGGAATTACAGGAGCTTTAGAGAAGAAACTAAATGCACATAACCAATTCTTTCAAACCTTTATTGGAATTGGTTTATTCGGCTTTCTCAATCTTTTATTAATGACTATCGGCGTAATTATTTATGCTATTCGTTCAAAAAATAATCTTTTGTTGTTCTTTGGTTTATTAACTACAAGTAATTTTTTAGTTGAGAGTATGTTGCAAACCTCTGCCGGTAACGTATTTTTCGGATTCTTTTTATGTTTTTTATTAGTGTTTAATAAAGATAAATTAACTCATGCGTCAACTTAGTATTTTTTTAATTTTCATTTCATTATTTGTAAATGGTCAAAAAGATAATTTTTTATGGCCTTTAGATAAACCTATTAGTTTATCCGGTAATTATGGCGAATTACGTCCTAACCATTTTCATGCGGGATTGGATTTCTCTACCAATAATAAAATCAACGCACCGGTTTATGCGGTCCAATCTGGCTATGTTTCTCGCATTAAAGTGAGTTCTGTTGGTTATGGCAAAGCGGTTTATATCACGCATCCAAATGGTGTTGTTACCCTGTATGGACATTTAACCAATTATGTTGAGTCGTTGAATGAGTATGTTAAAGTACAGCAACTGAAAGCTCAGTCCTATGAAATTGAATTAATGTTGAAACCAAATGAGATTGCGTTTAAAGCAGGTGATTTAATTGGTTATTCGGGAAGTAGTGGAAGTTCAACCGGACCACATTTACATTTTGAGATTAGAGATGAAAAAACAGAAGTCCCTTTGAACCCAGCATTATATTATAAATTGGATGATATTGTTAAGCCTGTAATAACGCAAATAGGCCTATATAATTTGGGAGATACGGCTTCTGCCCAATTTTTAAATAACTATGAAGTAAAAAATGTAAATGGTAAATTAAAATTGAAAAAAGATTCTATCACAATTGCCAATTCTATTGTGGGATTGGCTTTTTCAGGCTTTGATAAATTCACAGCTGATGGAAGTCAGAATAACATTTACAGCGTAGAAGTTAAATTTGATGGACAATTGATTTACCATCATCAGTTGGATAATATTTCATTTTCTGATGCAAGATATGTTAATGAATTTTCTGATACTGAAGGAAAATTTGTTTTTCAAAAATGTTTTCTTCCTAATCTTTATCCGGGTGGTTTATACAAAAGCGCTACCAACAAAGGAAGGATTTTCTTGTTAGATACAAATTACCATGTTATTCAAGTTCGCACTGTAGATGAAAATAATAATGAAAACATATTGGAGTTTCATTTGCGCACAAAGAAATTTAACTATTATTTGCCTCCCACAATTAAGGGTGATACTTATGCCAATTGTCAGCAAGATCTTTTGTATAGTAATGAAAATATTGAAATATTTATTCCGGCTTACACTTTATACAACTCAACACCTCTTATTTTTGAAAATACTTTAGAGTCGACGGGAAAATTAATTATTTTGCCATCTGATGCTAACATGAACAGTACGGCTATTGTTGGTTTTCAGATTCCTAAGAAACATCTCGGACATAAAAGTAAATTAGTATTTAAGAACGTAGATAATGTTTATTTACCAATTGTAAAAAATGACTCTGTTTTTTATTCGGTGAAAAATTTCGGTTGGTTTAATTTGGCTGTAGATTCGGTTTCACCAACAATTAAAACTGAAATTCCTGCCGCTAAATTACAAGCAACAAAAGGTTTAAAACAAGTTACCTTTATTTTAAAAGAAGATTTGAGTGGAATAAAGGATTATAAACTAACTATTAATGGTAATTGGGCATTAGCTGAGTATGATGCTAAGTCGGGCAGATTAACTTATTTTTATGATGTAAATACACCAAAAGGTGATCTTAATTTTGTTGTGGAAACTCAGGATAAATGCTTTAATAAAGCTACGTATTCAGTTAAGCTGAAGAATTGATAGATTTCAGATTTTATTTATTTTTTGAAGTTCTTCTACGTCTGCTTTATCTTTTAATCTATTAGATGTAATTTTAGAAAGTATTAAATGATTGTAATGAATAATAGGGATTTTCATTTTTTCAAACTCTGCAATTATTTTATTTTTATCAGCTTCTTTGTAGTCTATACCTGATATTTTCGTTAAACAATCAACTCTTTGGGGCTCTTTCCAGAAGTGAAAAGTTAACGGAGTTGTGAAATCCATTTCTTCAATATGCTGTATGTCCTTTAAGTTGAATTTTAATTTTTTAAGGACGGGAATCAACTTTAACTTATTTTCATTAGTTGGTTTTAACCACAGATCCATATCTCCCGTACTTCTTTTATAGCCATAATAAATAACAGCATAACCTCCAATTAAGATGAAATCAACATGACCTTTAATAAGCTCTTTAATTAGTTTTTGATGGGTATCTGAGAATATATTCATTTAATTTTAATCGAAATAAATCCTGTTATCAAGTTTTCTTTCTTTTAGACTTTTCCTAGTGAATCCATAAACTCTTAAAATTAATTTTACGGTTTCTCTTATTCTATCTAAAGGTTTTTGTTTTAAGACTTCTTCATAATTGAACTTTTCTTGTTCTTCAAAAGAAGCAAATGTTTTTATTCTATTGGAACGATAAGCAACAGGGGGTTCGCTCAATTTGTTTAATTTATTTATTTTCTTTTTAGCCATGCTTGCTTATTATATTAATTGACAAGTTATGAAATAAATTTAATAATTTAAACTAAAAACCTATCACTTTTAATCCCCTCATTAAAAATTAAATCCAATACAGATAGATTAGGACTAAAACCAAACTTGCTTGCGAACGTTTGATAGTAGGGTTTTTCAAGAACGAGTTTTGCATTTTTATCAATCATTTCTTTTTTTGGATGAATTGCATTTCTCAAATCGAAGTCAAAATTAAAATCATTCGGTTCAATATATTTTTCTGAATAAATTATTTCTTTTTTCATTCGAAACACTTTTAATACCCATTTTAATTGCTCTGCATTCAATTCATTGAGATATTGAAATCGACTTTCATAGAAGACTTTTATTTCATCTTCTAGGAAATCGAAATACGGTGAATTTTTATAAGCACTTGTAATTGCACGCCAGTGCTGTTTTTGCCAATCTTCAGCGTAAGAAATTTCAATCGATTTCATTGGCGCATGATCTTCCCATTTTTTTACTGGAACTGTTAAATTCAATTCACCATTTGCGGAAAGAATTTTACTTCTGTTTCGGTAGCTCTGCTTTTCAAAATATTCAAACAAATCAATGCAAACTGAATCTGAATTAATAATATAATAAATGTAATGTATGTTTGGCCAGTAGGCACTTCCTAAAACCGTTGTCATTATTTTTCAGTGCGATTCAATACGCATGTAACCTTGCCCTTAATATATTTTTCAGGTAAAAAGCCCCACCGTCTACTGTCTATTGCATTATCGCGATTATCGCCAATTACAAAATAGTAATTTTGTTTGACCCTATATTTTTTTTGATATTTTTCATTTATAAATATGGAATCGTGTTTTAAATCTAATTTGTTCCTTTCATATTTTGTAATTAATTGTCCATACACTTTTATCATATTTGTATCCAAAAGTAAACTATCATTTTTTTTAGGAATATATAATTTTCCAAAATTATCAGCATTCCAGTTAAATAAACGAGAATAGGGGAATACGCTTTCATCATAAATATTTTCTTTTTCTAAACGTAATTCTATTGATTTAAATAATTTATTTCCCTTTAATGCGTCAGCTTGTTGTTTCGTTAAGGAATAGGCATACTTTCCTTTTTTAGAAATACTGCCGCCTTCATATAGTCCATATTTAATACCAGTGAGAGAGTCTAAATTAAACGTGTCAGTATCTAAAATATAATTGTATTTAATACCACCGGCATCATCTAGCAAATTTCCATTCGCAAAAATAAGTTTGTCTTTTAAAAATAAAGTATCACCGGCAATAGCTACACATCGTTGAATAAAGAATGTCTTTTTTTCGGTGCTATCTTTTGCAGGATATTCAAAATATAATAGATCATCCTTTTGATAATTAGAATTAAATTTATTTACCAACAAAAGATCTCCTTTATGTAGTGTTTCAGCCATATCCTGACTATTTACTACAATTAATTGAAATACAAATAGTTTGAATAATAGAAAAATAAGCAAGCCTATAGAACCATACGTAAACCACGTGTATTCTTTTAAAATGGCAACTATGTGGGTTAAGATTTTGATTTTTCTAGCTTTTCTTTTCGGCGGCGGTTCCACTTAGTTAAACCCCAAATAGCTAAAATAGTTGCAATAAATGGTATTTTAATAGAATGAAGTTTTCCATCATCCACATAACATAAAAAACGATCCCATCTGTATTTACCTTCCTTACTGTTTTTAAAGAAGCTTTTTAAGAAAGAAGCTCCGCTAACAGGATTGTTTTCTTCATATTTTACACTCAACCAAACAAAAAATGGAGATCCCACAATATGATCAAACGGCACCATCCCCCAACTACGACTATCGGCACTGTTATGGCGGTTATCTCCCATCATAAAATAATAATCTTGTTTAAATGTATAGCTCGTAATTGGTTTGCCGTCATATAAAACCTGACCACCACTTACATTCACTTGATGAATGCCGTCGTCATACGTATTCATTTCTTTTTCGTACAAACAAACATTATGGGTGTCAATTGGAATGGTCATTCCTGCCTTTGGAATTACAAGTGGACCAAAATTGTCATTGTTCCATGCATAAGCAGAGTTGTGAGGAAAAATAGTAATTTCTCTTTCTCCTGCATGATCAACCTTACGCGTAACTGAAACAACACCGGGTAATTTTTTTATTTCTTCCGAAACTCCAACAGGCATATTTAATTTATAAACTGTTGTGTCCTTTGATTCAGCCGCTAATTCTACTTCAGAAGCATAAATATCATATTCATCCAACAATTTTAAATTAGATAAACTTGATCTTCCATTTTTCATTTTAATTGGATCGCCAAATAAACGATTTGTTGTTTTTACGTAATAATAATGCTGCGCTTTTTCAGGCATTGCTTGCACTTTATCATTGATATAAACTTCACCATTTTTTATTTCCAATTTATCTCCTGCAATAGCAACACAGCGTTTAACATAATGTTCACGTTTATCAACTGGTCTTCCCACAATTTTCCCGACTTTATTACCATTCAAAATATTCATATTGTTTGGGTCTTGAAAATACTCCCATGCTTTATGATTATAGTATTTTTCTGATTTACTGGTATCACCTGATTGTCTATCTTCCTGTCTCATATAATTACCAACAATTCTAATTGCATTATAGTAACTAATGTCTTGCATATTTATTAAAACAGAATCACCATCCGGATAATTGAAAACAACAATATCATTGTTCTCTACTTTTCCAAAACCAGGTAAACGGAAATAAGGAAGCTTGATCCACTCTAAATATGATTTAGTACCGGCTAAGGGTAATGTATGATGCGCAAATGGAAATGATAAAGGTGTTTGTGGGATTTTTGGTCCGTATGCGAATTTATTTACAAATAAAAAATCACCAACCATCAATGACTTTTCTAATGATGAAGTTGGAATAGTAAATGCTTCAATAAAATAACCACGAATAATTGATGCTGCAATAACGGCGAAGATGATAGGATCAACCCAATTTTTAATTGCTTTGCTTGGTTCGTTTTTAAATTTATCTAAGCCGACAAATTTAGCAGTATCATCCATACCTAATTTTACGAAGAAGATATAAGGTAAAAGTGAAGCGAACCACAAATCGTTATTACTTGGTTTATTAAATGCACGAGCTGTATTAAAGCCATATACACCATACATAATAATATTTACGCCAGGCACAATCATGATTAAGCACCACCACCAAGGTTTTTTTAATAGTTTACTTAACTCAAAGAAATTGTAAATTGGTAGGTAAGCTTTCCAGCTTTCAATACCTGCCTTCGCAAATAATTTACCTAATCCAAAAAATGACGCTAATACTAATATTAAAAAAATATAATTACCCATAATTGAAAAATGTAAAAATAAGATTATTAATAAACTTTGAAAATGCTAAGCGTATTGTGTTTTTAGCTTTTTTTACAATTTAGCTAAATTTGGCTTAAAATAATTCCAGATGGGGTCATCAATGAGTGGCCACGCTTTTACACTTATTTTTTCATCTCTGATCGGGTGTTGAAACTCTACTTTATAGCTATGTAAATGGATGAATCCGGATTTATTACTTCTATCGAAACCATATTTTAAATCGCCTTTGATTGGGCAACCAATAGCGCTGAGTTGCGCCCTTATTTGGTGGTGGCGACCAGTATGTAATTTAATTTTGAGGAGAGAATAATTGTCAGATGAATCAATTACTTCATAATCTAATTTTGCTTCTAAGGCATGAGGTACAGGTTTTATGTGCGCTTTGGAAGTATTTGTTTTTTCGTTTTTCAAACAATAATGGACGAGAGTGTCTTTTGTTTTTGGTGGTTTATTTTTTACAACTGCAACGTAAGATTTTTCGACTTTGTTATCGCGAAACATTTCATTAAAGCGTGATAAGCCTTTGCTAGTCTTGGCTAGGATCACTAAGCCACTTACCGGTCTGTCAAGGCGATGAATCAAACCACAAAATACATTTCCCGGTTTAGAGTCTCTTACTTTTATAAAATTCTTCACTTTTTCGGTTAAAGGCATATCACCGGTTTTATCACCTTGAACAATTTCTGATGGCAATTTATTCACGATCATGATATGATTATCTTCATAAACAATCTGCTCAGGCCATATACTTGTTGGGTTTGCGGTATAACTCATTTTAACGGATGCCTACTTTTGTGTTTTTTCTTGTAGGCTTAAAGATAGCGTTAAATTTGTATTCTATCCCTTTTGAAGGTGATGTAGCAGGTGACAAAGCAATAGTTCCAAAATTATTAATGAGAAAATAGGATTCAGAACCAACAACATTATAAAGTTCTTTGGCTGTTTGTTTTACACTCCCTACATTATTAAACCAAATTTGCCAATCGTATTTTATATTTTGTTTGAGAAAATTCTGATAATTTTTCAGACTGTCATCCGTACAAATACTTACAAAATTTACTTTGTCACCAAATTTTTTCTTTAAGCCTGCAATTTTCCCCATCTCCTTTAAACTCTCGTTATTACTAGTTGAGAAGAAGTTTAAGTAAGTCCATTTACCTTTTGTTTTTTCAAATGATTCCAATCCTCCCGCTTTGTTTCTCGCAAAGAAAATAGGAGCAGGCGTTCCGGGTTGCATTTTAAAGAAATTCTTGAGCATATAATCCGTTAAGAATTTATGTTCTTCTATTTTAGTTTGTAAGTTTATTTTTGAGACTAATGATTCAATTGCATCTTGATTAAACTCCGGATTAAAATACAAATCCCATAAATTTTTGATGATCACGAATTCTCTTAAGCTATCATTTTTTAAAAACTGATCGGTTTTACAAAATTCGTGAAGTTGCCCAAGATCAGTATTCGCATTAATGATCTTATAAATTGAAGTTCCTTTTTTGGAAGAACCAATGCTATTTAAATAATTCGTAAAGCATGAACTAAAAAAACTTATGTATTCGTAATTATGATATTGAATAGGTTTATTAATTATAAAAGCCTGAATCAATGATTTCTCACCTCTTGATAAACTCGCGTTAATACCGGCAATTTGATAGTTGTAATAATTTGTAAAATAAGAATCTTTGATTGTTGCGTAGCGTTTATCACACAATATTTTTAGAGAGTCGGCTTTTTTGAAAAGCATTTTATGAGTTAGGAACTGATTATTTTTTGGTGTAAATATTTCAGTATATAATTCTTCGTAATCAAAAATAAGCATGTTAAGTTCGGTAGTATCTTTGCCTATTAAGCTTAAATTCACAGGTAATTCAGCTTCCTGATGATGTTTAAATTGTTCATCTATTTCCGGAAATAAAATCCCATACACATAATTTGGTTTAACATATAAAGTGCCAATGTAATTATCAATTTGCACAAAAACCGGTTGTATAAAAGCGGAATGAAATTTCAATTCAAAATAACCATCGCTTCCAACGGTATCGGTAGCTTCCTTTAATTTTAACTTGGTAATAAAATCCTGGTAAGTATAAACATCAATACGTTTACCAATATGGGATGAATGCGCTTTGCCTTTAATAGTAATGTTTTGCGCCATTATTTGGCACAGAAATAATAAAAAAACACTTGAATATATGAGACCTCGATTAATGGTTTTAAAGATAACGTAAAAACTCTAAAAAGATACGTTGTTTTAATTATGAATGATGAATTATGAATGTTGAGTTGTTGGGATACCCAATAGAAAAACGTTTAAATTACCAAGATGCTAGGCGTCCCTGCTATCCTCCTCCTGGAGGAGGTGGCAGCTTGCTGACGGAGGAGGATATTGTGCGATCAGAAAATTTCGTGTCTTAGTGCCTTTGTGGTAAAACTTTCTGCTCTTTATTTATTTCTAACCATCTCATACTCCCCTTCACCACAAACCTCTGCAAACCCCTCATAATCCCCAATCAAATCGTTTATAAAATTAAATCCCGGTAATTGAGTTGCTTTAATATGATTGATAATTATTTTAGTGCCTATAATCTGAATCTCTTCAAACTCTTTTTTATTGATAATTTTATAGAAACGTTTGCCATTCTTATACTTCCTATAAATGGGAAAATTTATATCTTCAACCTTTTGCATGCAACATTTTTTAAAATTAGTAGTCAACCATATTCATTTACATTACAAAGATAGTGTAGAAAGCTTATGTATTGTATTGCCAAGTAAAAGAGGTGCTATTTTTTTGAGAGATCATTTTAAAGAAGTCTTTCAGCAAACCATGTGGCTCCCTGCAATAAAAAGTGCCGAAGAATTTATTGAAGAATTAAGCGGTTTAAAACAGGCAGATGAAATTGATCTCATTGCTTTACTTTATGAAAGCTATCTAAAATGCATTACCACTGAGGCGGAGCCTTTTGATAAATTTTCTAAGTGGGGACATTTAATGCTTCAGGATTTTAATGAGATTGATCGTTATTTAATTAATAGCGATCAGATTTATCAAAATTTAAAAGACATTAAAGAAATTGAGAATTGGAGTCTGGGTGAAGAAGAACTAACCATAACTCAACAAAATTATTTGGCTTTCATGTCGAGTATCGGCCATATTTACAATCATTACAATCAAACTTTATTGCAACTAGGATTAGGTTATCAGGGATTAATTTATCGCCAGGCTTCCAAGCAATTTAAAGAGAATAAATCTATTCAAAATTATTCTAAGATCTTATTTTGTGGGTTCAATGCATTGAATGCGGCTGAGACAACTATTTATAAATCCTTGCAAGCATCCGGTAAAGCCGAGTTTTTATGGGATATAGATAATTATTATTACAAAAATTCTATTCAAGAAGCCGGATTATTTTTGAGAAGAAATACTGAAACTTTTCCTCAAAAAGAACTCAATTTTTTAGAAAATAATTATCAAACAAAAAAAATAATTCATATTGCTGCGGTGGCTGGACAAATGGGGCAGGCTCAATTGGTGCATGATGAGTTAATGAAATTAATTGCGCAAGATATTCCATTAAGTAAAGTGGCAGTTGTATTAGCAAATGAAAAATTGTTATGGCCTGTATTAAAGCTCCTACCAAAGGAAGTAGAGCATGTGAATATCACAATGGAATATCCGATCAGATATACGCAAGCTTATAGTTTTATTGATTTATTATTGACTATTCAATTAGGTTTCCAAAACAATAATAAAAACTCAAAGGCCATTTATTTCAAAGAATTTATTTCTGTTATTCAGCATTCTTTTTTTGGTGTGTTGTTAAAGAGTTTGAATATTGATTTCCCAACTCATAAAATAATTGATACCATCAATCAAAACAATTTTGTTTTCATAAGTCAAAAATATATTGAGGGAATATTTAAAGATCAACCCGCAATTATTCATTCCATTTTTAAGCCTTGGGAATCTTCGCAAGCAGGCAATACAGTTTTAGTGGAATTGATCAAACATATAAGAGATTATTACATTAATTTATTTCAAAATAATGTCACCCATTTAGAATTAGAATATTTGGAAGTATTAATGCGCTCTTTCAACCGAATTAATGAAGTATTACAGAAATATAACTATTATTCTGACATTAAATCGTACCGACAATTATATATTCAAACTGTTGGTGCCGCCACGGTTCCTTTTATTGGTGAGCCTTTGAGAGGTTTACAAATTATGGGAGTTTTAGAAACGCGTACACTTGATTTTGAATATTTAATTATGGTGGGAGTAAATGAAGGTGTTTTGCCATCAGGTAAAACCGTAAATTCTTTTTTACCGAATGATCTCAAACGTTTATTCGGTTTGCCTTTATATTATGAAAAAGATGCAATTTATGCGTATCATTTTTATCGCTTATTGCAACGTGCAGGTTTTGTTCATTTAATTTATGATAGCGAAACCGATGAAATGGGTAAAGGAGAAAAAAGCAGATTTATTTCTCAATTGCAATTTGAATTAAAACAATTTAATCCGGAACACGAGATCATTGAAAATATGACTGTATCTGCTTCTCCGGTCTATGTAGAAGATGCAATAATTATTGAAAAGAATGATGAAACGTTAGAGCGAATTATTTCTAAAGTAAAGAGCAACGATAAATTTGGCGGATTGTCTCCTTCTGCATTAATTTCTTTCAAAGAATGTTCTTTAAAATATTATTACCGTTATGGAGTAGGGTTAAAAGAGATAAAAGAAGTGGAAGAAAGTGCAGAAGCAAATACATTTGGTTCTATTTTACATTTGGCTTTAGAAAATTTGTATAAACCATTCATCAATAAAGTTTTAGTGGAAGATGACTTTAAGATTTTGCATGCACAGTCACATTCCTTTGTAGATGATGCTTTCAAAGAATCTTTTCCCGATTCATCGCAAGTGATTGGAAAAAATTATCTTCAAATTGAAGTATTAAAAGTTTATGTAAAACGTTTGATCGATCTGGATAAACAAAAT
>Ga0206968_10097_pt1 | contig 25239 bp, 22 predicted proteins | sample Alteio_BWOrgHeat_22_FD_153254 | JGI IMG/M metagenome (GOLD analysis project Ga0206968, IMG submission 153254) | Enriched cells from forest soil in Barre Woods Harvard Forest LTER site, Petersham, Massachusetts, United States -... | ecosystem: Environmental > Terrestrial > Soil > Temperate forest >... | reverse complement strand
AAAAAAGACGGATATCCCTACCAGAACGCTTAATAAAGCATTATAGGGCAAATTAAAATACATCAAAACGATACATGTTGCTATGCTCACTATAATAGCTTCAACAAATTTACCGCGAATATAATTGCCAAGACCTAAATGCACCTCTTCAAATACCTGATAAATTAAACTGTTCTCTTGTGGGATAAATAAATTACCTTGCTGTATCAATTCATTTTTATCTTTTAGCAGAAAGAAGACTAATATAGGTACAAGGACCAAATACAAAATCACAGTCAAAATATTTGAAATAGATGCTAAAGAAAATGATAAAATATATTTACCTGAGCTGGTACCATAACTTTTAATACTTTCAACAAAGTCATCGTATTGATCATCAGAAAATATCTTTGGATATTCCTGTTGAAGAGATACCATTAATTTTTTACCCTCATTAAACATATCGGGTAATGAATTTAATAACGATGATAACTGATGTTTTAATACAGGAACAATACCAACTAATGTCAAAATCAATAAACCTATAAATAAAACAAATATAATTAAAACGGCAAATAGTCTGGGCAATTTTAATTTTTCTAAATAATTAACAGGCCATTCTAATAAGTAAGCCATGACCATAGCAATTAATAATGGTAAGAGTATATTACCTAGTAAATATAATATAAAACTTACACTTAAAATAAATAAAATTAACGCTAAAGCTTCAGGATGCTCAAGATGACGCGAGTACAAATTAGCAAGATACTTTTTAAATGACATTTATAATTGACCTAATACATTTATTGCGTTTGTGGCAACGCACCGTTTTCTTCTGGAACTTTACCAAACGTTTTTTCATCAGTATTATAAAATTTATGAGCAAATTCTACTAGCTCTTGAACATTTAAAACTTGGAATTTTTGTTTTTTATAAACAAAAGATAAAATATTATTAAAAGATGGTGTAATACTCAAAGCAACCAAACGATTCATTTCTAAATCTTTTAATAAAGTGCTTCTTGGTAAAACAGATATTCCCAAGCCACTGTCAACAGCATTTTTGATGGCTTCGATACTACCAAGCTCCATTAAGATATTTAGTTTATCATAACTAATACCTTGTTGATGTAAGTATTTACTAAAATCAGTATGTAAACCAGAGCCTTCTTCAAGAAGAATTAATGGCTCAGTTATTAACAGTTTAATCTCAATCGGCCCAGGAGTTTTTGCTAATGGATGTTTTGAAGAGCAAACTGCTACCATTTCATCATAAGTAATCTTGTCAGTACCGATCATTTTATTATCTAATTCGGTATCTATAACACCGATATCTATAGTGCTATTTTCGACCATAGAAGCAATATTTGTAGTATTAGATAATTTTAATTGAATGTTAACATTAGGGAAGTCTTTTTTAAAAGCCACTAAAAATTTTGGTAATACATAATCACCAATTGCAACTGTCGCTCCAAGCTTTAACGTTCCTGATACGTTACCAGTTACTTCTCGAATGGCACTTTCCATTTCACGATAAAGATCAAAAAGTTTTTCAGAATACTCAAACATCCTGCGACCAGCTTCAGTTAAATTAATTTTATTATGTGATCTATCAAACAATCTAGCATTAAAAGTTTCTTCTAATTGTCTTATTTGAAATGTCACGGCTGGCTGAGTCATTTGTAAAGATTCAGCAGCCTTAGTGAAACTAAGTAATTTAGCTACTGTATAGAATACTTGTAGGCGCTTATCAGCCATCGTTTGTTATCCTTATAATCCAAATATATAAATGTATAATGTATATATTTTAGATTATAGACAAGAATTTTTTAATTGCGCACAAAAATTTTACTTTATTTAAAAATTTAAAAAAAATGATTATGATAGATAATTATATAGTTAATTATGGACCATTAGAACTTTAAAAAATAACAAACTATAATATATAGACTTACAATAATAATAATAACTAGAATAATTTTAGCAAAATGTCTAACTATAATTTTAAATTACTCTTTAATATTTTTTTATTTACCTTCCTCAATCAATTAACCATAACTTTTGCATACAATTTACCAGACATGGGTAGTACAGCAAATACCTCTTTATCATATAAAGACGAAAGACTTTTGGGAGAATACGTCTACCTAGATGCGCAAAAAGAGTTACCAATAATATCAAATGATTTAATAGAAGATTATATTCAAACACTTGGCAATAAATTATTAAACAATAGTAATAAGCATTATGATTCTTTCCATTTCTTTTTAGTTGATAGCCAAGATGTAAATGCTTTTGCTATGCCAGGCGGATTTGTTGGAGTTAACCGAGGTTTAATTACCTTTGCGCAAAACGAAAGCGAACTAGCTGCAGTGCTAGCCCATGAAATAACTCACGTCAATCAACGCCATATCGCAAGAAGCTTTGAAAGCCAAAAACAAATGCAATTGCCAATGCTTGCAGGAATTATTGCTGGGGCACTTTTATCCGCTTATAGCCCACAGGCCGGTAGCTCGATAATGATGGGTTCCATGGCGGCATCAAGTCAATCCGCAATAAATTATACGAGAAGTTATGAGGAAGAAGCTGATCGCATCGGTATGAGTGTTTTAGCTAAAAGCGGTTATTCCCCTTATAGTATGGGTAAAGTTTTTAGAAAATTAGAACGTAATTCATATAATGATAAAGGTAACTTTTTAAAATATTTAAGCACTCACCCAATGAGCGAAACTCGCGCAACTGAAGCAACTATTCGCGCGGATGAAATCGCTATTAATAAAAATAAAACAGCTTATTTTGAATTAACTAATTCTGTTGACAATATAAATAATTTAAACTTTTCTTTAATTAAAAGTTTATTAACTACTGACTCTATAAATGATCTTAAAGAATCTAAAATTACCGAAAATAAATCAGCTTATGCGCAAGATATAACTCAATTCACTATTGCAAATGATTTATTGAAAAATCAAGAATATGTTAAAGCGAATAAGATCCTAAGAAATCTGCGCTTAAAATATCCTAATAATTATATAATTAATTCATATTACGCCAAAAGTTTTAATAAACAACCCGAAATGGCATTAGATATATTAAATAATCAGTTAAAATTAACGCCTAATAACATAGCACTGCAATTACAATATTCCCAAATTGCATTTAATAATAACAAATTACAATTAGCAGTTGATACTTTAAAAAATATCACTAAAAATCATATTGATTATCCGCCAAAAATTAATTTACTATTAGCACAATGCTATGACAAACTAAATCAAAAATGGCAAGCTAATTTAGCATATTCAGATTACTCTATTCAAAGAGGCGATATAACTGGTGCTATCATGCAATTAAAAGCTACTGCAAAATTTGATAAATTAACTAGTTATCAATCGAAAATCTTAAATTATCGCATTAAAGATTTAGAAGCTAAATATAAAGATCGTACCAGTCAAATGCAGGAATTGATTTAATATCTATCAGGAAGGGATTATGCCAAAAAAGTTTAATTTTTTATTTTTAGTTTTTATAATTTCTAATTATTCGCAAATTTTTGCAGCTGAAAAATTAAATATTATAGAAAATAATCAACCAATCACTTATACCATTTCGGCTGATGACAAAGCTCCTTCGGTTAAAAGTTTTAGATATCGATTATACAAAAATGGCCAATATGCTTTTTTTTGGGGAAGATTCGGGGTAGCCTGCCACAAAGAAAATAATGGCTTAGCTTGTATATCAAGAGAAGAACCATACAATGAAGGTAAAAACCCTTTAAGCTGTTTTTATAAATCTGTCGATAAACAAGGTATGAATGAATACAGCTATGATGTAAATTCCATTAAAAAATGCAGTGATATTCCCGATTATAAAAACATACTAGATAAAGTTAAAAGTGATCCTGCTAATAGTATTTATGGTGGAAAGTTGGAAGATCTTTAAAATCTATCTTGCCAGACACACAGGCGGTGTGTGACACTGTCAAATTTATGACATGTCACGCATTTGTCATCCACGCGAAGGCGGAGATCCATTTTTGTTAAGTCGTACCCGAAAAATGAATGTAGCCTGGATTCCCGCCTACGCGGGAATGACAGGTTTTGCCTGCGCGGGAATGACAGTGTTTTGCCTGCACGTAATGACAGTGTTTTGCCTGCGCAGGGATAACAATTAAAAATCAATAAATCATGGCGCAGGAGCAGCAAGTGTAACCTGTGCGATAGGTGCAGATGCTAATGTATTTCTTATTTCAGAATCAGCAGTAGCGACCACGAAGGAAACATTTTCTATTTCTTTATCTAATTCCATTTGTTGCACTTTAGTATTATACAACTGATTTAAAGTTTTAACATGCTGCTTAACTCCACCCACTTTATGTAAATTAGTAAATAAAGTACAAACATTTATTATGTTTTCACCTGTGATAGGATAACTCTCTCCTAATGACGTATGAATATCATTTATTAGTTTAAATAATCTCATAATTTTTACACGGTCGTACCTTTCCAAATTTTTAATATCAGATACTGGGCCTAGTGTAGATAATGCACTGATAATTAATTGTTTAATAGTTGGATTAATATCCAATTCAATATCTTCCGGCTTATGTTCGATTGTTGGTTTACCTGGTTCTATAAGAGATCTCATCAGTCCCGAATCAAAACAATCTTTTGTTAATACCTCGGAAAAAATCTCTTGCATTTGAGGATTGGTGATAAAGTTATAAAAAACTTGAATTAATTCATTATAATTTTCGTTATATTGATTGCTAATACGACAATGAGCTGGATTACTAAGATATTTTGCAGTCAATCCCATATCCACTTTTTCATTCAATAAAATCTTATTTAAATCATAAACAATGCCAGCAAGAATTAAATTAAAGATTTTTTGATTCTGTAGCACTTGCTCTGCAGAAATATTTTCTCTATTTAAAAGTATTTTTCTTGCATTTTGAAGAGTACTTGTTACCTTCTCTAATTTACCTAAATACTTCTTTGTCAAAGCTATCGAATTAATTAGTCCTGATGAAAGATGTAATCGTAATATAATCGTTTTAGCATTTAATCTTTGTATAGTAAGATTAATAAAATTTTCTAAAAGGACATCTATTGGTAAATCTGAAAGAGGTTTAAGCCCCATATGTTCCGATTTTAATGACTCCGATTTTGCTGATTCAGATTCTTCTGGCTTAGATTCTACGGATACTGGTTTAGATTCTGATAATTTTAATGTTTTAAAATTATCAGTTATTAAATTTGCATTTGCTAATCTTGGAACTTGAATTTGACGGTTTGCGTAAAATGCCTGTAAAGTAGGAAATCCTGTTGCATGACTCAAAAAATTTGAAAAGCCTTGAAATATATTTGTTACAAACCCAAGCATAAATTACTCCCTTATTAAATTAGATTTAAAATTAAAGAAATTATGATAACAATGGGATATCAATATAACAAGTAAATTATTACACTTGCCAATCAATAGGTTTTTTTTGATGTGCTATTAAGTATTGATTTATTTTAGAGAAATGTTTACAACCAAAAAATCCACGATATGCTGATAATGGTGATGGATGTGCAGCAGTTAATATTAAATGTTTTTTACTATCAATTAATTGCATTTTGGCTTTTGCGGGACTGCCCCATAAAACAAATACTAGATTTTCTCTTTCATCATTTAATATTTTTATAATACTATTAGTAAATAATTCCCAACCTTGATTATGATGCGAGAATGCTTCATGTGCGCGCACTGTTAACACAGTGTTTAATAACAACACACCCTGCTCTGCCCATTTGGTAAGATTCCCATGTTTGGGAATTTTAAAATTATTATCCCCATTAGTATTAAGATCTGTATACAATTCTTTATAGATGTTAACTAATGATGGTGGAGGTTTTATATTATCTGGTACAGAAAATGCTAACCCATGTGCCTGAAAGTCATTGTGATATGGATCTTGACCGAGTATTACTACTTTAACATCATCAAAACCAGTTATATTCAAAGCATTAAATATTAATTTTCCTGGTGGAAAAATAGTATATCCAGATTTTTTTTCTTTAATTAAAAAGTTTTTAAGATTAGCCATAAATGGCTGTTTAAATACATTGGCTAGATGATTCTGCCATGAAGCTTCTAGTTGCATACTTTTATAATTAGAATTATTAAGGACGGGGTTTAAACATTCTGTCAAATGTAACGTCATTTAATTGATTTGATATCCTATTCGCATCATTATTATTTTCAGTTTCTTTCGCACAATAAATAGTATACACCTGATCGCCCTCTTTTGAAACCGCACTGGGATAAGGACAAAATGCTTCATAAGAAGCTTTGCTGTTTGCAAAGAAAGATGCCGATGATACTAACCAAAAAGCACAACGTTGGTACAGTGGATAACCTGTTAAAATAGCTGCAACGCCAGTTGCAACTCCTGTAGCATTCCAAACACAGCAGCCAACTAAAATAGCAATTGTTCCATATAGTAAATTATTAATAACAGATCTTTTGTTATTTAAATCTGGATCAAGATTATTTATGTCATTGTTAGGTTGTAAGTTTGCGCCATTCAATAAATAATTTTTCAAATTTCCTAAAGCATCCCATCCTGCATTTAAAAAAGCATATAAGTTTTTGCCATAAAAAATTCCATTTAGACAACCAAGAACACCAATAACTCCTGCCAATATTTGACTTGTTTGAGTTGATAACCCAAGCATAATACTTAAAATTTTATACGCCTCTATGGCAAACCATAATTGCGCAACAAACATTACTGCTATTGCTATTAGTAAAAAAGCAGTTCTTGGTGTAAAAAGCTGTTTAAAAGTAAAATTATTTTTATAATCTTTTAAAGCATTATAAACTTTGTAACAAATCGGTTGAAAAAGTGCTATGTTCGCCAAAGCGGTAACCGACGCAAAAATTAATGAAACTCCCAGAACTGCGGCTAAACCAGCGGTTAGTGGAGCAGCAAAAACTGCACTTGCCGTAGTAAAACCTAACAATAACATACTCATTGGTACATAAATGGAATTAAATAGCAATGCACCCATTGCAACGCCAGCAAATACTAAAATAAATTGTAAAAAACATTTTTCAATGAAGCTAAGCTCTTTATCATCATTAGGCTTACTTGATTTATAATACCAATTCTTTAAGTAATCATAGATATCCGATCTATATAAAAAATAACTTACCGCAAAAGCCGATACGCCAAACAAAATAACATTTGCTAAGGTAATTACACCAAAACCATATACCGCTAAGGCACCTTCTGGGAATGCTACTAAAAATGATAATAGAAAAGCTCGAAATGCATAGTTGCTTTTATCAACTCTTCTAAAAATTCTTTCTCTATGATCATTGTAAAGTTTATCAAACGTGAATGTACCTTTATATTCATATTTACTAATTCTAAACTCAGTATTTAAGCCATTTCTATCAATATATCTATTTATGGATTTCTTAATTAATTGTAATCCTTTATCTTGAGTCGTCGCTTTAGTTTCTTCAATATATTGATTAAATGCTTTTAACAATCTTTTAGTAAATTCTTGTTTACTTGTATTATCATCCAAATTTTTTAGGTTATTATTTAAATGATCTATAAATCCTTGTTTCTTTGTTAAAATCGCTGCATCTAATATTGCAAATAGGTTCACATCTAGATTCTTATGTTCAAAATAATATGCCGACAATAAACGCTTGATAGCATTACCAAATCTGCTTGATTGATTTATGAATTTTATGGTATTTAATTCTTGCGTTATCATTACTAGTACAACTATATTTATCTTATTTCATTACTTAATCTATCTTAACTATTTATCTTTCTTTGTCCACTAATTTCTATTGTCTCAAGGTTCATTAAACGATAATAATCATAAGTCATATAATAATCCCCATTATCACCGCTCAGATTTCCCCAAGAATTACGAATTTTCAATATCTTATGTTTATCGCTGTAACCAGTTACAACCATAGCATGAAGACCGAAGCTATTTTTTCCTTTAATAAATTTTTCAAATTCTGTAAAATTTGTTGGCAATGCCCATAATCCAGATTTTTTATTATTGATTGGATAACCAGTCTCATTTATTTCTTTACCCAGTTTTACCATCGAGGCAATTAGTACCCGATTATTATTATTTAACGCTTTTTTTATAGCACTAATGCTATTGGGATTAACAATAGGTACCCAGGTATAATCTTTTGCCCATTGGTTGTTATAGCTTAAAATTTTATAGTCATTTATTGACATTTTTTCAAATCTTAATAGACTACTTTCATCTAATGGATAAGCATGCGGGCAATCCGCTTTGGCTACAATGCCATGAGTATCTATTCTTTTTAAAAGGCATTTAGGATCATCAAAGCCTTCCCAGCCGGAAAAGCTGCATTCTGGATCTAAATTGTTAAAATCTGAAATATAATAGTTACCAAGCTCTAATAAACATTGTTGAGAGATATAATCTCCACTAGCTTTTATAGCATCAATTAAAGCCGTAATTGCAAATGTCATGCATGTTCCATGCTCACCTTGATCAAGAACAGGCACATTATTCATTTTTAAATCAATATCAAAATCATTTTCGAAAATATACTTTGGAATAGCATTAATATTAGCTATATGATCCGCTTTATCCAATAAGGCTTTTTGATCCTGTGAATCAAGAACTATAGTATTTATTTTTACTGCTTTAGTTGATTCTTGGGTAACATCTTGGCTAAATACTAAATCTAAAGAGTTTTTTTCCTGTGGTATCTCTATAATTGTACTATCATCAAATGCGAAAGCGAGGTTACATAAAATAACAAATAAACCTAAGATAAAATTTCTTAAAAATATTTTATTATCAATAACATACAGCATATTCAACGTCCCTATACTACAAAGTTTATATTGAAATATCTTAACATTATTAAACCTCAAAATAAAGGTATTTTAAGTCAATCTAGCTTAAGCGACCCTTAAATTTCGGTAAAATAATTGTTACCATAGGGCTTTTATAAATACAATATTCCGAGGTAATAATGGCAGCAAAAAATATTTTCTACGCACAATCCGGAGGAGTTACCTCTGTGATCAATGCAACCGCTTGCGGATTAATAGAAACTGCAAAACAATATCCAGATGTTTTTGGCAAAGTTTTAGTCGGTAAAAACGGTATTATTGGTGCGCTTAATAACGAATTAATTGATACTAGCTTGGAATCAGCAACTGATATAGCAAAATTAAAATATACTCCAGCCGGAGCTTTTGGTTCATGTCGTCATAAACTACCTGATCCAAAAGTTGATATTGCACCCTATAAAAAGCTTATAGAAATATTTAAAAAAAATAATATTGGCTATTTTTTCTACAATGGCGGTGGTGATTCTCAAGATACCACTTATAAAATATCGCAAATTAGTAAAGAATTAGATTATGAATTAATGTGTATAGGTCTGCCAAAAACAATAGATAATGATCTACCAATTACTGACACCTGCCCTGGCTTTGGTTCAGTTGCCAAATATGTTGCTGTCTCTATACGAGAAGCTGGCTTAGATGTTTTATCTATGGCGCAAAGCTCGACCAAAATATTTGTAATGGAAGTCATGGGTCGGCATACTGGTTGGATAGCGGCCAGCAGTGGTTTAGCTGCTGAAGCTAATCACCAAGCCCCACATATTATTTTATTCCCAGAAGTGCCATTTGATCAAAAAAGTTTTTTTGAAAAAGTAAAATACAGCGTAGATAATTTTAAACACTGTGCCATCGTGGTATCAGAAGGTCTTAAAGACAAGAATAATAATTTGTTACAAAAAAGTGCCAATACTGATGCCTTTGGTCATGCCCAATTAGGTGGACTCGCACCTTTTATAGCAAATCTAGTTACTGAAAATCTTGGCTATAAAAATCATTGGGCAGTCTGTGATTATTTACAAAGATCTGCTCGTCACATAGCATCTAAAACTGATGTCGATCAGGCTTATGCATTAGGTGAAGCTGGTATAAAATCTGCTTTAAAAAATATGGATGGCATCATGTTAACCATAAAACGCCTATCTGATAAGCCTTATAAATGGGCTATAGATCACGTAAGTTTAGATGCTGTTGCTAATATCGAAAAACATTTACCTTTAGATTATATTACACAAGATGGTTTTCATATTACTGATAAATGTCGCGAGTATCTTTCACCACTAATTCAAGGCGAGGATTATCCGAATTATGTAAATGGTCTGCCGGATTATGTGATGTTGAAGAATGAGCTTTATATTAGTGGTTAATTTTAATTACTTTATTCATTTCTCAAAAGTTATATATTATGTAGTTAACTTAAATTACTTTATTCACTTCTTTTATTAGAATGAGTTATATAATATGTTAATTTTATACTTTACTCCCCCTAACCGCCGTAGGCGTTTAGGGGGAGAAGGAGCGCGCAGCGCGGGAGAGGGGGTTTTAGTTTTGTGAAAAAGTAAACTACCATCTCTTTTGCTTGCTGCGCAAGCTCCCCCTCCTCCTAATGCTGCGCATTAAGGGGAGTAAAGATACTCCATAGATCATCAATGCGCTCAGTGCATCCCAGCGTAGTGATGTCATCCCCACATAATGATGTCATCCCAGCGTAGTTATGTCATCCCCGCGTAGTGATGTCATCCCAGCGTAATGATGTCATCCCCACATAGTGATGTCATCCCAGCGTAATGATGTCATCCCCGCGCAGGCGGGGATCCATATCTAATAGACCTTTACAATCTTTGCATCCGTTACAGTATCATTATCCCAAACCTTATCCTGATTCGGTAGCACTCCCATCAAACACAAGATCTTATTTAAATTATCGGCAAAATTATCTACAGTAATCCCACGACATTCACTTAAGAATTGCCGCCATAATCTTGCCCCAGGTTGATCTTTAAATAATCCCATATAATGCCTAGCCATTTTAATCCACGGTGTGCCTTGTGATAATTCGCTAATTACATATGGATATAATTTTTCTAAAATTTCTAATCTGGTTATTATTTTATAATTACCAAATATTTCTTGATCGATTTGTGCTAATAAATAAGGATTATAATAAGCTGCGCGGCCAATCATAACGCCATCAGTATAATTTAAACTAGTTTCGATTTGTTCTATAGTTTCAAAACCGCCATTAATAGATATTTTTAAATTCTTAAAATCTTGTTTTAATTTATACACCCTATCATAATTTAATTCTGGGATAAGACGATTTTGTTTTGGATTAAGTCCCGTTAGCCAAGCTTTACGTGCATGAATAGTAAAGTTATTACAACCTGTTTTATTTACTATATTTACAAAATCATATAAAAAATCATAACTATCTTGATCATCTATACCAATACGGGTTTTAACTGTAACAGGTATATTAACAACATCTTGCATGGCTTTAATACAATCAGCAACTAGCTGGGGCTCTGCCATTAGACATGCGCCGATTTTAGCTTTTTGTACCCGGTCACTAGGACAACCAACATTGAGATTAACTTCACTAAAGCCGCGTTGTTCAGCAAGTTTTGCACAGATAGCTAAATCTTTTGGGACACTACCACCTAATTGAATTACTAGTGGTAACTCTTGTTGATTATAATTTAAGAAACGATCTTGATCGCCATAAATTATGGCATTGGCCGTTATCATCTCGGTATACAATTTTATATTCTTTGAGAATAGGCGTAGAAAATATCGACAATGACGATCGGTTAGATCCATCATTGGGGCTACTGAAATTTCTTTATTGATCATAATAATTTAAAAACAATAGGGGTAATCAATATAAACTACTGTTAAAGCTGATTAGTGGATCCCCGCCTACGCGGGGATGACAATATCCGAGAAACCTGGTCATTCAAGTAAACTTGTCATCACATAAACTTGTCATCACGTAAACTTGTCATCACGTAAACTTGTCATCACGTAAACTTGTCATCACGTAAACTTGTCATCACGTAAACTTGTCATCACGTAAACTTGTCATTCCCGCGTAGGCGGGAATCCAGTTAATAGCACTACAGTATTTTTTTTATTTTATTAAACTCGTGGTATTATATTACAATCTTTGAATAAAGCCTATTAACTAAAAACTTTAAAATTTACAAATTCGAGAAGCATGATGTTTGATAAAATACCTCCAGGTAATGATATTCCTAATGAAATCAATGTAATAATTGAAATAGCCGCTCATCAAAATCCTATTAAATATGAAGTTGATAAAACTTCTGGTGCTATTTTCGTTGATCGCTTTATGAGTACCTGTATGCACTATCCATGTAATTATGGTTATATTCCAGGCACCCTGGCTCTAGACGGTGATCCAGCGGACGTTCTAGTCGTAACCCCATTTCCAGTTATCCCCGGCTCAGTTGTACGCGCCCGTCCGCTAGGTTGTCTTAAAATGACCGATGAAGCAGGTGTTGATTATAAAATCCTATCAGTACCAGTACCAAAGCTTTGTACTATATATAACAATGTTAATACCTATGAAGATCTTCCAAGTTTGCTTTTGCAACAAATTGAACATTTCTTTACGCATTATAAAGATTTAGAAAATAACAAATGGACGAAGGTTGAAAAGTGGCATAGCAAAGAAGATGCTATAAAAGAAATTGTGGATTCTATAGCAAGATATAGTAAAACTTAATTGACAATTTTAGGTTCTAAATGCTAATTTAAAGCAGTAATCAACATTTATTAAAAAGGGACTTTATGCAAACAAAATATCTGTCAGCTTTCTGCTGTACTCTTTTATTATCTTTTAATGTTTTTGGTGCTACTCCAACGCCTGTTACATCCACGGTACCAGGTGCCACTAAACCTTACCCTCCAGGGTTTAATACATATGTTAATGGAGATTGTTGGGTAAATGAAATGGGGCCAAAAATCGCTAAAGGTGACCAAGTTAATTTAAACGTAAAAATCGTTAAAAATAATATTTTTGATTGCGCAAATGAGTGTAATTATATAAGTCCGGATAAAACTGTTAATAACAGAGACATGTGTAAAGGATTTAGTTACGAAGCTGCTACTAAAAAATGTGTTTTAAAAACAGAAACCTGTGATACACCTGCAAAAAGAGATCCAGCAAAATATGGGAATTTTCAATTTTACGCAAAAATTCCAGGCTACAACTTTAATAATTAAAATATACAAAATATTCATATAATTAAAGGGCGTAATAGCCCTTTTTTTATTTTTATTGCACATTAAATACCGATCTGGTTAAGTTATTTTGATGGTCTTGTACTAGGAGAACTGTCTTTTTCTAGAAATTTTTCATACTCGGCTGAAATCTGTTTCCAATCAATAGTGCCAAACATAATCATTGCTTGGGCATTCTTTATACCAAAACCAAATTTTTGTGTAGAATCTTTTACGATAGTTCCCTGTTCTCTTGTGTTTTGTAACATAAAACCAAAGCCACCAGCATAACTTTCTTGAAAATTTTTCGCCTGAGCATGACTTTCAAAAGTTGCGACAAAAACTGGTGAGGTAGCATTTGTATTTTTTATAAAACTTAAATTCTTCACACCCAGATTATTAAAATTTATCAAGGAAGATTCCATACGAGAAAGTTCTGTGGGATTTGAGCTATAACTTGGTGTAAAAAGCATAATTAAAACCTCTAAAAGCTTGGACAATTTAATTACTATAAAGTTCCATTACTATAAAGGATTTTTAAATTTGAATAACAAATAGTTAATTAAAAATCAAAAGGATTTTGAATGATAACAGTCTCATCCCGATCAGGTCCGGTAGATATAATATGCACCGGAACACCAGATAGTTCCTCTAATTTTTTGATATAATTTACAGCATTATTTGGCAACTGTTCAAATTTTTTGACTTTTGCAGTGTTTTCACTCCAACCAGGTAAGGTTTCATAGACCGGCTCGCAATTTGTTAATTGATCAGTATCTAGGAATGGTGAATCTGAAATTTGATTATTATATTTATAACCTACACAAATTTTTACTTCTGATAAACCATCTAAAACATCAAGTTTAGTGATACATAACCCGGTGGTACTATTTATTAAACATGAACGTTTAAATGCTACCATATCAAACCAACCGCATCGGCGTACCCTTCCGGTATTAGTGCCAACTTCTTTGCCCTTAGTTGATAAAGTTTTACCAATATCATCAAATAATTCTGTAACAAATGGTCCACCACCAACGCGAGTTGTATATGCTTTTGCTACGGCTAAAACATAATCTAAATATCTTGGCCCAACTCCACTACCATTGGCTATAGCACCTGCAGTAGTATTGGAGGAAGTAACAAATGGAAATGTGCCATGATCATTATCTAATAATGCACCTTGAGCAGCTTCAAATAAAATATTGTCTTTACTTTTAAGATGCGTTTCAAGATTTGCTGCAACATCTGATAATATTGGTAATATCTTTTTAGATTGTTCTAAAATTTGATCAGATAATTGATTTAATTCAAAGCCTGGTTGATGATAATAATTTCTTAAAACAAAATTATGATAATCTAAAATAACTTCTAATTTTTTTGTAAATTTTTGTGGATTATTTAAATCTAATAATCTTAAACCACGGCGAGATACTTTATCTTCATATGCAGGACCAATACCGCGCACGGTTGTGCCAATTGCTAAATTTCCTAACGCTTCTTCGCGCGCTTTATCAAGCATAGCATGATATGGCATTAATAATGGACAAGCACCACTAATTTTTAATCTATTAAGAACATCAATACCCTTTTCTTCAAGCATATTAATTTCTTGATTCAAAGCAAGTATATCAACAACAACACCATTGCCAATGTAGCAAGTTAAGTTTTTATGTAGGATCCCGGATGGCACTAATTTTAAAACAGTTTTTTCACCATTTACAATAAGTGTATGACCAGCATTATGACCACCTTGATATCTTACAACAGCTTGTGCTTTTTCGCTTAATAAATCAACGAGCTTACCTTTACCCTCATCACCCCATTGACTACCAATTACCGCAACTACATGTCCTTTTGCCATATATTTTAAGCCTGATTATTATTATTTTTGTTTATTAAAATATTTAAAAAATTCGGAATCTGGTGCTAATACTAAGATATTATTATTGTTATTAAAGACAGTATCGTATGCTGATAGACTACGATAGAACTGATAAAATTCAGGATCGCGACCATAAGATTGCGAGTAGATACTTGCAGCTTTAGCATCTGCATCACCACGCATAATTTCAGCTTTTTTATTAGCCTCTGCGATAATACGTTTACTATTAAAATCTGCTTCGGCTTTCAATTCTTCAGATTTCTTTTGCCCTTCATAACGATGGGCATTGGCAACTTTTTGTCGCTTAGTACTCATTCGATTGTAAACCGATTCACGAACCTTTTCGGGTAAATCAATTCTTTTGATTCGCATATCAACTATTTCAATGCCTAAATTTTGGGCCTTTAAAATTAATGCCTCACGAATTTTTAACATTATATTAGCTCGGTCTTCAGATACTACTTCTTCTAAAGATTTTTTACCAAATTCTGCCTTTAAAGAATCAGACACTTTTGGTTTTAATAATTCTATTACTCTAGCCGACTGATTATCTGTTGCCAAATAAAATTTATAAAAATCTTTTATTCGCCATTTGACGAAATAATCAACATAAACAAATTTTTGTTCTTTCGTTGGGATCCACTCTGGACTAGAACCAAGTGTTTGTAGCCGAGTGTCGAATAAAACCGCTGAGGTTACAATTGGTAATTTCATTTGTAAGCCTGGATATTTAATTATCGGCCGATTATTGCTAGATAATTTTACGCGACCTAAAAATTTTTCCATAGCAACATAGCGTTGATCTACGGTGTAAAAGCAACAATATAATATAAACAATATTACTAAACCAAATACTGTTAAAACTTTGTGATTTGATTGCATTAAATTCTCCTAATGGCTAAATATTAATTTCGCCATGTTCTAATTTCAGTATTTTTATTATGAGGTCTTGAATTAGTATCTAAGTTGTTATCATTATTTCCAGCCTGCTTTGAATTCATAGAATTCATGCTGTTATCAGCATTATCTATCATAGTCTGACTATCAGAATTAACAGCCAATTTTGCAACATTCTTAAGTGTACTATCCAGGTTCATTTTATCTAGCGGTAAATATAGTATATTACTTGATTTACTATCGACTAAAATCTTAGGAGTGTTCTTTAGAGTATTTTCCATTGCTCCTATATATAATCGATTACGCGTGACTTGCGGTGCTTTTGTATATTCTGGTAATAAGGCATCAAATTTCGCAACGTTAGCTTGCGCAGCTAAAACAGTTTGCGCAACGTAAGAATTTGCATCTTGAAGTATACGTGCAGCATTACCTTCGGCAACTGGGACAACTTTGCGTTCATAAGCTTCGGCTTCGTTTTGATATCTTATTTCATCTTCTTGTGCCTGAATTGCATCATTAAATGCTTCTTTTACTTGTGGCGGCGGCAATACTGATAAAATTTCAACACCTAATACTGATAACCCAGCTTGATAATATTTTAAATTTTGTTCAACAATATTTTTAATTTGCTCGCCCATGCCACCAGTTGCAAGCACTTGTTCTAATGTTGATTCGGCAACTACCTGTCTTATTGCAGACTTTGTGGCTTCTGATAAACTTTCTTCAGCACTGCGAATTTTAAAAAGATAATTTTCTAGGTTATCTATTTTATATTGTACGGCTACTGCAACAGTAACCAAATCTACATCTTTCGTAATTAAATCTTCTTCAAAGTTTTTCTGATGAACCACACTGGTATTAACAATTTCTTTATCATAAATCACCGGTAATAACCAATGTGGACCAGGACCTGTCATGCCAATATACTTACCAAAGCGATAGGTTACTGCTTCTTCTCCTGCTTCAACTTTATAAAAACCAATTATGCCAAATAATATAACTAAAATAATCGCAAAAAAACTTAAAAATAATTTGCCTTGTTGCTGAAAATCAAAATTATCGGTTTTAAATTTATTTGTATTTTTACCATTATCATTATTATTTTTATTGCTATTAGTACTATTATTGCTATCAGAAAACGGATTAGATTTTTTACCATTAAGATTATCAAATAACCATTTTTTGGCTTTTTTAAATAGCTCGTCTAAATCTGGCGGCCCAGATTGATTGTTATTGTTTTTATTTTTAAAATTATTATTACCATTACCACTATTATTATCATTCTCATTCCACGGCATATATAAATCTCGATATTTAATTAATCTAATATGTAATCTTGCCAGCTCTGATCTTCATGAGCAAATATTCTTTGTATTTCTAAAATTGGTGCTCTTATCGCAAGTACCCAAATTTGTTGTTCTTCAATCATTTCTTCAAAGCTAACAGCTCCAATAGAAAAAAGTTTGGACCGTAAATCTCCCCGTGTAAAAGGAATTTTAAATTTTAACTGTATTATACCCTTGCTAAGTCTTTCAACGATTGATTTTTTTAATAAATCTAAACCTATATTATCACTTGCTGACAACCAAACTTTAGTAATTATACCTTCATCATTGTATTCTACTTTAGGTGTAAACCCATTTATTTTATCAATTTTATTATAGACTTCTATTATAGGCAGTTTGTCTGCCTCAATTTGTTCAAGCACTAATTTTACTTGATCAAGTTTTGCTTGATATTCTGGATCGCTTAAATCAATTACTAACAGTAATAAATCAGCATTAGCAGTTTCTTCTAATGTTGCTTTAAAAGCTTCAACTAAATCGTGCGGTAAATGGCGAATAAAACCTACTGTATCAGCAAAAATAACTTTACCAACATCAGGAATATACATGCCTCTTAACGTTGGATCTAAAGTGGCGAAAAGTTTATCAGCCACAAAAACATGTTCGCCTAATAATTGATTAAACAATGTTGATTTACCAGCATTCGTATAGCCAACAAAAGAAACAGTGGAGATAGCAGCTTTATGCCGTGCTTGACGATTTTGACTACGCTGTTGACGTACTTTATCTAATTTATTATTGATATGCTCAATTCGACCACGAAGTAATCTGCGGTCAGTTTCTAATTGCGTCTCGCCTGGCCCTCTTAGACCAATACCACCTTTTTGTCGTTCTAGATGGGTCCAGCCACGAACTAAACGAGTTGCCATATAATTTAATTGCGCAAGCTCAACCTGCAATTTACCTTCAAAAGTTTTCGCCCGAGCAGCAAAAATATCTAAAATTAAACCAGTACGATCAATTACGCGGCATTCTAAAATTTTTTCTAAATTGCGCGCTTGTGATGGTGATAAACCATGATTGAAAATAACGACATTAGCCTTATGGCCTTTAACTTCTAAACGAACTTCTTCTAGTTTTCCTGTACCAATAAAATATTTACTATCTGGAGCATCTCGTGATCCAGTAATCGTACCTACAATATAAACACCTGCTGAAATTGCAAGAGTTTTAAATTCAGTAAGATCTTCATTATTATGTTGTTTTGCGAAATCAATATGTACTAGTACAGCAATATCGCCGCCCTCGGGACGTTCGAACAAATTATTAACCCCAAATTTTAACTATGAAAAGTTAATAATCGTTTTGATTGAAATCTTGCATGTAATCATCCGGACCTGATAATTGTCCAGATCCTGATGCCATACCTGCTTGACCTAACATTCCACCCACTGGCCCGCCGACAACTGTACCAGTAGTCTGACCATTATTGGAAGTTAATTTAACATTACGTGCTGGTACAATAGTTGAAATGGCATGTTTATATACCATCTGACTAACCGTATTTTTTAATAATACCACGAATTGATCAAATGACTCTACTTGGCCTTGCAATTTAATGCCGTTAACAAGATAGATTGCAACTGGCACTCTTTCTTTTCGTAACGTATTTAAAAAAGGATCCTGCAACGACTGTCCTTTCGACATCATATTCTCCTTCATTATATTCATCGAATTTGGCGTATTTGGCATAGTAGTGTCTTTAAAATTGTTATTATTTAGTAATTATATCCTGCTGTTAATTATATATTATAACCCAATAAATCAAAAGTTTAGTACTCTTATTATCTCGGCTTTGACATTATTTTTATAGATGTTAAACCAAAAGGTATTTGGCCAATTCTTATTACAAGATCGCAACCAGGTTAACTGTCTTTTTGCTAGTTGTCTTGTAACAATTATACTTTTTTCTATCATTGTTTCTTTATTAATTTCCCCAGAGAGATACTGCCAAGCTTGGCGATAGCCACATGATTTAATAGCGGGCAGTTCCCTATGTATTTTAGGATTATTATATAATACTTCTACTTCTTCAATGAACCCATCTATGATCATTCTTTCAAATCTTTTAGATATATTCTCATGTAGATTTTTACGAGTATTAATAGATTTTAAATAATCTTCAGGAGCTAAAATTATATTAATACTTTGATAGTTACCAAATAAATTACTGTTATAGTCTGCACTTAGCAACTCAGATAAAGTCTCGCCAGTTATTCTATAAACTTCTAGCGCGCGAATAATCCTCTGACTATCATTAGGATTTATTTTCCGAGCACTTATAGAATCTATCTTTTCTAATTGTTGATAGAGGCTTTGTAAACTATTTAGCTCGATTTCTCGATATAAACTTTCTCGTATATCAATATCACTATTAGGCAGTTTTGCCAAACCGTTTTGCAAAGCATTAAAATACATCATGGTACCACCAACTAATAATGGCACTCTATTATTAGAATGTGACTTATTTATTAAATTAATAACATCTTGGCAAAAATCTGCAACGGTATATATATCCTCTGGATTACGAATATCGATTAAACTATGCGGTATTTTATCTAATAAATCCTTACTTGGTTTACCAGATCCAATATTAAGACCTTTATAAACCATTGCTGAATCAACAGAAATAATATCAATTGGCAGGCCTTCTTGATATAAATCGATGGCTAAATCGGTTTTGCCAATAGCAGTTGGGCCCATTAAACAAATAACAGGGAATCTATTCATAAGGTAAATTATACTTTTAGAAATAACTCAAGATCTTCGGCTGTTAGTTCTTTACAAGCTATATTATTATCAAAATTTAACTGATCATACTGGATGTTAGCTAAATTATCAAGTATATTATTTTGCTCAGATATTAATAAATTACCGGCTAAACGACCTATAGATATAACCGCTAATTGTTTAAATAAACTAGCTATTTTCAAATCTTCATTAAGTTGTGAATTCAAATTTAAATAAATAATTTCTAAAATATCTTTAGGGTTAGCATAACGCAGAGTATAAGGCACAGCAGTGATATTATTATCTATATCAATCTTCATACCAAACAGGTTTAAATTACTTATATAATTTGAATTTAATTTAAAATTTTCTAAGCTACATTTTATATTTAAATCATGAGATTTTAATTCTTTATTATCATGCCATTGCTTACATAAGCTTTTATAACTTAATAAAGTATAAGCCGTGTTTAAATTAATCAAAAAATATTTATTATTTAATTTATTATGAGTAATTATAAAATTATTATTAATAATCCCAATAATATTACCAAAACTATTTGAGCTATTTTGTTGTAAAAAAGCTTGATATACCGGCGCTGTAAATGAACTTTTTTGATCAAAGATTTTATTATTTACTTGCTGATAATCACTATCACCTAATGGATCAGGAAATTTATTTTCTAATAAAACCTTACTCAATTGTTGTATTAAAAACTGATGAATCCAACGACCATCAGAAAAACGTACTTCATGTTTAGTTGGGTGAACATTAATATCATAGTGGGTGGGATCTATATATAAATACAAGATATAACATGGATGGCGCCCTTCTGGTATTATACTTTCATAAACATATTTTATTGCATGTAAAATTAATTTATCACGAATAATACGATCATTTAAAAAAAAGTATTGGTGATCGGTTTGGCTACGATGATAATCACTTTTGCCAAGCCAGCCTTGAAGTTTTATTCCTGTGCCTTCACTGGTAAAATATACTGAATTATCTATAAAGCTTTTGCCAAAAATTTTTTGCACCCGAGTATATTGGCAATTAATATTCGTTTTTAATAATTTATAAATTACTTTATCATCACTTAATAAAGTAAAACTACAATTAAAATTACTTAAGGCAAGCTTTTGAAAAATTTCTATAACATGTTGTAATTCTGTTTTATCTGATTTAAGAAATCTTTTTCTAACTGGAATGTTATAAAATAAATCTCTGACCTCAATAGTTGTACCAATTGGATGAGCATCCAAAGTTACCTTATAAGTATCACAGTTACCATCGATTATTATAGAATAAGCAGTATCGCAAGTAACTTCTCTTGATGTTATTTTAACTTTTGCAACTGCACAGACACTGGCTAACGCTTCCCCACGAAAACCAAGGCTTTTTATATTTTCTAAATCCATTAAATTTTTTAATTTACTGGTGGCATGTTGGCGAATTGCTAATGGTAAATCATTCTTACTAATACCACAGCCATTATCAGTAATAATGATCAAATTATTACCAGATTTTTTTATATTAACCGTTATCTGCGTACTACCAGCGTCAAGACTGTTTTCAATTAATTCTTTGATGATAGATGCCGATCGTTCAATTACCTCACCTGCTGCAATTTGATTTGCGATAAGCGGTGGAAGTAGTTGAATGATGTCAGGCATAAATTAACGTCTTGCCTGAATCATTTCATCCGACCACGATGGTCGTGGTGACATTTTGAAATAAGATTTGATACCCTTATAGATCGCAAAAGCAAGTTTTTGCTGATGCACTGTCGAGGATAAATTTCGTTCACCGCGCGGATTTGAAATAAATCCGGTTTCAATTAGAATAGATGGGATATCAGGTGATCTTAAAACTATAAATCCTGCTTTTTCCACATTAGATTTATGCAAGTCTGTAATCATCGACATTTGTTGTAAAACTCTATTTGCTACTTGATAACTTGCACGATTAGATGCTGTTTGAGAAAGATCTAATAACACTGTTGCTAGCATAGGATCTTTATCTTCTAATTTAATGCCACCAACAAGATCAGAGGAATTTTCATGCACTGCTAACCATTTTGCCAATTCACTACTTGCACCACGTTCCGATAAAACAAACACTGAAGATCCCGTGGCTCTTGTATCATGGTAACCATCTGCATGAATAGATATAAATAAATCAGCTTGGCTCATCCGGGCTTTTTGCGTACGCTCGCGAAGACCAATATAGCGATCATTGCTGCGTGTTAATACTGCTTTTAAATCTTCATCTTGATCGATATATTGCTTCAAAGAATGAGCTACTAATAAAGCAACGTCTTTTTCTTGAGTACCGCCAGGACCCACAGCTCCTGGATCATCACCGCCATGACCTGGATCGATTACTACGGTAAATTTTTTCTTACGAGAACTATCTATAGAAGTTAATCTCGGTAATGGTGCTTCATAATCATTAGCATCATGATCATTAGGTAAACGAGTTGTACCCATTAAAACAGTATGTTGCAAATTTGTAGATGGCGTATGATGTTGTGCCATATTTTCTGTTAATTTTTTATCAACATTTTTAGCATTAGCATTAGCGATAGAATTTTTATTTTTTATATCTATTACTAGACGATAAAATTTTATAGCTTCATTAGGATCAATGCTGAATAATTTATATTCTACAGAGTTTTTTAAAGAATCTTTTAAATCAAAAACTAAACGTAAGTTATCACTTTTATTAGAATATCTTAAATTATTAATTATAGAATTTTTTAATTGTAAATTTTTGATAACTTTGCCATGTGCAAAATCTGTGTCTTTAATGTCGACGACTAATCTATCAGGATTTTCTAAGGTAAAACTAGTATATTTTAGTTTATTATTTTTTATATCTTTAATATTTTTTGAATTTTTTAAATTAACATCTAAAACTATTCGAGTACTATTTGCTGCTGGCCAAAGCCTAATACTAGAAATAATATGCGCATTTGCAGCAAAAATGTTTTGTGCGAAAAATAATAAAAACAAAAAAAATTTTATTTTTGCCATTGAGGTATTACCTATTATAATCAACTGCTACACTACGCATGGTATCTTGATTATTTATATAATCAAATTTTAAAATAATATCAGGCGATGGTAACAAATCTCCTGCTTTTTGTGGCCATTCTATTAAGATAATACTTTGAGGTTTATTAAAAATATCTTCTAAACCTAAAAATGTTAATTCTTGTGCATCTGCTAAACGATACAAATCTAAATGATAAATATCAAGATCAGATAAAGCATAATGTTCTATTAAAGTATATGTTGGACTTTTTACTTTCCCTTGCCAACCAAATGCTTTGATAAAATATCTGGTAAAAGTTGTTTTACCTGTACCCAAATCACCAATTAAAAAAATTTTTAAATTTTTATTTTTATAATCACATTGGTCAGCTAACTTTTCTGCAAACAATTGAGTACTTTGCTCAGTTTCCAAAATTATTTGGTTCATACAAAATTTAATAATTTTCGAAGTTCTAATAACAAATCTGTTGCGAGTACACCACGCTCACCATATTTTTCTGCTTGAATATCTCCAGCTCTAGCATGAAGATAGACTGCTAAACAACTTGCATCAAAACTATTTAAGCCTTGTCCTATTAGTCCACCAATTAAGCCCGCTATCATCCCTGATAAGATATCACCCATCCCAGCAGATGCCATACCTGGGTTACCAGCATTACAATGTGCAATTATATTATTTGGGTTAATATCTTCATCATCTGCATATATTAAACTATCAGCACCCTTTAATATAACTGTAGCATTATAATCATAGGCTATCGTTTCAATAGTCTTAATTCGATCATTTATTAGATTATTTATAGCATTAAGATCATGACAAGCACTTAGTAAAACTTTTGCTTCACCTAAATGTGGTGTCAAAACTAATTTATCTTTTAAACTATTTTTAAAATTTAGTACAGCTTTATTATTATAAAAATGTGCAAATAATTTTAAGCCATCGGCATCGATGATCACTGCTTTAAGATTTTTATTATTAATCTTATTTATAGATTCAATAGTTTTTAAAAATATATTTTCAGCTACCTTGGTCTCGCTTAATCCTGGTCCAATTATAATAACGTTGGCTTTATTTAATAATTGATTTAAGTTATCCGAATTTTCAAAGTCCTTAAAACCATAGATCATCAATTCAGGTTGTTTTTGATTAACCCATACCGTATGAGAATCATCAGCGATTAAGCTAACCAAGCCTGCACCAACGCGTAACGCCGCGCTACCAGCCATTATCACAGCCCCTGCCATATTCAAACTGCCACCTATAATAATAATATGGCCGAACTGATGCTTATGAGAGTCTTTAGGACGATTAGGTAAAATTAATTTAATTAAATCATCTATATATTCTTGAGTAATAGTTGATATTTTCTGATTATTATTAAGATTATTTGGTAAATTATAATTATCAATATCTTCTTTATTAATTTCTAAATTAGTTATTTTATTTTTATTTATAAAACTTCCAACATAATATTTTAATTCTTCAATACTATCTTCAATATCTTCTAATGCAAGATGACAATTACGTTTACTATATGGCTTAATATCAGTTCGCCACCTTAACGCTAATTCTTTTATAGTCGAGATATCTATTACCCGATAATGAAAATAATTTTCAAGTTTCGGCATATATTTAAACATAAACCTGCGATCAGTTCCGATACTATTACCACATAATGGCGACTGACGTTCTGGGATCCATTGTTTAATGAACTCTAAAGTTAATAACTCAGCTTCTTCAGTACTAACTTTACTTTCTCGAACTCTATTAACTAAGCCACTATTAGTATGAGTTTTGATACACCAATCATCCATCTCTTCTAATTTGCTTTCTGATTGATGGATAGCTATAACAGGACCGCGAGCAATTATTTCTAAATTTTTATTGGTGACAATTGTAGCTATTTCAATGATGACATTAGTGTTATGATCAAGGCCAGTCATTTCTAAATCAAGCCAGACTAGATTACTAGCTGATTTTTTGTTATGCATGAAATTACTCTTAATTACTATGATTAGTCTAAATTTTAAGCTAGATTTAACCCAGATGCCAGATAATAATAGCCAGAAAAAAACCTAAAATGACTTCTAAACAAATAACAAATTTCACTGGACTAATAGTCAGTCACTACAATGATACAGTTGACGTGGAAAATAATTTAAATAAAATAATTCGTTGTAATCT
>Ga0206968_10094_pt1 | contig 25325 bp, 18 predicted proteins | sample Alteio_BWOrgHeat_22_FD_153254 | JGI IMG/M metagenome (GOLD analysis project Ga0206968, IMG submission 153254) | Enriched cells from forest soil in Barre Woods Harvard Forest LTER site, Petersham, Massachusetts, United States -... | ecosystem: Environmental > Terrestrial > Soil > Temperate forest >... | reverse complement strand
ATGTAAATTTATCAGGTTCAGGCACAGTTTCAGGTGGAACACTTCAAATTGGTTCTTCAACTTCACCCGGAAGTCAAATAATGAAAATTAATTCAACGGCATCCATTCCAAATTTATTAATAAATAATTCTACCGCAACTGCTAGCTTACTAACCAATCCGATTAACGTATTAAATAATATTACAATCAATTCCGGCATACTAAACACTAATAATCTTGGAATTACTTTAGGAGGTAATTGGCAAAATAACGGTGGTACATTTACAGCCGGAACAGCAACTGTTACATTTAACTCGGCTTCTTCACAAAGTATTTTTAAATCAGGTGGCGAAACTTTTAATAGTTTATTATTTTCTGGAACAGGTGTAAAAACTTTTTCTTCAGCAGTTACAGCAAACACAAATTTCACAATTTCTTCGGGCTCCAGTGTAGATGTAAGCTCTTCAAATTATCAATTAACTCTTAAAGGGAATTTCAAAAATAATGGAACTTTTAATTCACAAAGTGGTTTGGTTTTATTAAACGGAACTACTCAACAGAATATTGGTGGTTCGAGTACAACCGATTTTTTTGATATGACACTAACTAATGCAGCCGGAGCAATACTATCAAATTCGGAAAATCTTATTGGTACTTTAACTTTAAGTGGTGGTACGTTTAATACAAATTTGCAGATGTTCACAATGGTTTCTACTGCAACTGCAACTGCCCGAATAGCGCAAATTACAGGTACCGGCGATATTAGTGGACTTGTCAGAGTTCAACGTTTTGCTCCTGGTGGTACAACCGGATGGGCTGTAATTGGTACACCAATTTCATCCGCTTTAACTTTTTCTGATTGGGATGATAATATTTTTATATCATGTCCAACCTGTCCTGATGGATACGCTGCTAATTTTACATCTATTTATAGCTATGATGAAACAGTTTCGGGATCCTATTCTAATACGGCTTCATATATTCCGATAAACACAATCAATGATCCAATCGTTCCAAACACAGGTTATTGGGTGTATCTCGGAGATGGTCAGTTCACAACAAACAATATTACAATTGATGTAATTGGTACTGTGAGAAAATTCAATCAAACTATTCCATTACATTATACTAATTATGGTTCGCCAAGTGATGATGGTTGGAATTTAATTCATAATCCTTATCCATCTCCAATTAGTTGGACTGCTTTAATGGGAGCTACTTCAAATATTGATAATGCAATTTACGTTTTTAATACTGATTTAAATGGTGGTGCCGGTGCAACTGCAGCTTATGTAAATGGCGTTAGTAGTCCTGCTGTTGGTTCTGGTGGAATAGGTGATGTGATTCCGATGTGCCAGGGATTTTATGTGCACTCAACTGGTGCAACCGCATTAAATGCAACGGAATCAAATAAGACAAGTGGAAATCCAACTTTTTTAAGAAGCGCATCTGCGAGCATTGGTAGTATATTACGAATAAATATGAGTGGTGGTACATATAATTTTAATGATGAAAGTGTAATTTATGTTCAGCCGGGTGCCACTAATAATTTTGATGCCGGTTTCGACGCAATTAAAATGGCCGGACAAGATCCTTATGCACCATATATCGCAATTGAAAATGGAAATAATCTTGTTCAAATTGATGCTATACCTGCGATTTCAGGAACCTATACAACAGCTCTGAAAACATTAACTGGTTATTCAGGAAACTATACCATTAGTGCAACTGAGTATAGTACATTTCCAATTGGGACTTGCATTAATTTATATGATAAATTTAATTCCATTACAACCGATCTAACTAATTCAAGTTATGTTTTTGATTTGGAAGATACAACTACTGTAGCTCGTTTTATTTTAAGCATTACACTTAATACTTTACAAATTAATTCAACAATGCAACAACCAACTTGTAAAAATATTAATGGCGGAAAAATATCTGCTGAAGGCGTAAATGTTGGTCCTTGGAATTATTATTGGAAAGATGCAAACGGTAATGTTGTTCAAACATCACTTAACAAAAACACTTCGGATACTTTGCAAGGTTTATGGAATGGCACTTATGACTTAGATGTTACAACTATTGGGATGTGTGATAATAATCATTCATCTTATACAATCATTAAAAAAGATCCTGCGTACGCAAGTTTTAATTGTGTAGACACATGCTATTTAAGTCAAAATCCTATTGTACAATTTAATAATACTTCTTCAAATGCTGTTTCTCAGTTTTGGAATTTTGGTGATCAGGCAGGAACTTCAAACGTCTTTTCTCCTACATATCAATATAGCAGTCAGGGAAATTATGCAGTTTCACTAATTGCTAATAGTCCGAATGGTTGTGTTGATACAGCTGTAAAAAGAATAGTTGTTTCAGATAAACCTGATGGAATTAAAAATAATTCGAGTATTAATTATGATTTAAAAGTAAAATCGTTGGGTAGCAATAAATTTTTAATTGAGAAAGAATTAACTGAAGCAAATAATTTAAATTATTCTTTAACCGATGTTTCAGGAAAAATAATAGTTGAACAAAACAATATTCAGACAAATAAATTAGTAATTGATTTAGATTTGAATAGTTACAAAGCAGGTGTTTACTTTTTGAAAATTGAATTAAACAAGAAAATTTCTGTTGTGAAACTGCCTGTTAGTAGGTAGTTAGTTCACCGAACGAAATCCTAAGCTTTTATAATTTTATAGGATTTCATTTCTCCCATTTGTAAATAATAAACACCTGAATCAAACTTTGATATATCGAGTTTAATATTGTCTTCATTGGTTTCTTGTATTATAACTATCCTTCCTGTAACATCATAAATTTTTATTTTATTAATATTAAAACCACTTTTCATTTCAATTTGAAAAACCCCTGTAGTTGGATTTGGATACAATTTAAAAGCATCTTCGTTTTTGTTTTGTTCTGCTAAATTTGTGCAATCACCAACTGTAACAGCAATAGTAGCAGTAGAACTACACCCGCTTAAAGTTTGAGTACCGGTAACAGTATATGAACTAGTATGGTTTGGAGAGAATGATATTCCATTTCTAATTTCATTTGTCCATGAATAAATATCTGCACCTTCACCATTTAAAATAACACTTTCACCTTTACAAACTACTGAATTGTTTGAAGTAGCTGAAACAACAAAAGGAGCCGGTTGCGAAATGGTATGAGTAATTGAAGTAACAAGATTATTATTATCAACTACAACCAAAGTGTAAACACCTGCTGATAAATTACTGGCTATTGCCGAATTGCCTCCGTATGGAAGCCAACTATAAGTATAAGGTGCAGTACCCCCATTTATAGTTGAAGATAATGCCGCTGTAGATAAATTGTAGCATTGAATGGTAGAAGTTTGTGCAATGGTAACGCCGTATAAAAATGTAATTTCAACTGAACCATTTCCGGGATTTATACCTGCTAAATTAACTTGGTTATTTCCTGAATTAAATGAGCCACCGCCACCGCCAATACTTGCCGGACTAGAGTTTAATGTTCCACCTTGACCACCGGAATAACCGCCACCGCCACCGCATCTGTTAATAGAGTTATGCCAACCGGAACCTCCACCACCAAAACCACCTGCACCACCATAATAAATTCCGTTTGTACCACTTTGACCACCTGTAGCACCATTTAAAAAAGATTTTCCGCCTTCACACACACTTTGTGCAAGGTTAAATGAGTTTTGACCATCACTAATAAAACCTGCACCACCAGCTGCATCACCATTTGTAATACCACTATGACCACCTTCTCCGTTATCACCTGCACCTCCAAAATATGTTGATTGTCCAGCTGTGGTTGTTAATCCATTTCCTCCGATAGCATTCATCAATCCGCCACCGCCACCGGCAGCAACTATGAGCAATGAATCTAATCCCAATACAACAAAAGAACCGCCGCCACCGCCACCACCATTGTTGTTTGCAGTTGCGCCAGTTCCATTAATACCTTGTTGACCAACCACTATATTTAAAACTTGTCCCGCTATTAAATTAAATTCACCTTCCATTTGTGCCCCAAAACCACCGTTTCCACCACCTTGTGCTCCGTTTGTTGTTATTTTATAAGGTCCGGTTGCTGGCACAGTAAAACTCTGAATGCCATTATAAGAGGTTATTTTTCCGTTTAAGTTTGTTGCTAAATAAGCAGAGTTGATCTGACTTTGTGTTGGACCAAGGCTACCTGTTGCGCCTGCATTAGTAAATGAATAGGTTATTTGTGCGTAATTGTAACTTACCCATAATAAAGCAACACATAAACTTATTTTTTTGATTGTGCTCACTGAAGTTGAAAGATTTGTTTTCATTTGTTTCTTATTTCTGCGATAAAGGTATCTACAGTATATCTGAACAAAAAAACAACTACAGGGATAATCTTACATATGTAAGAAGAGAATGAAGAAAACCAAAATGTTACACTAAGACATCTAAGAATGGGATTTACTTTCTTTTTGCGTAAATGTATTCATCAAGGATTTCGCCATTTTTTATAAGAGTTTTATCAAATTTGGCTTCTAAAATAAAACCTGCTTTTTCTAAAACCTTCATCGATTTTGGATTATTGCCATAAACTCGTCCGAACAAACGCGTTACCGGAAAAGTTTTAAATGCATGATCTGAAATTAATTTAATTGCTTCACTCATATAACCATTTCCCCAATAAGGTTCACCAATCCAATAACCAAGTTCAGCATTATTTATAAAAATATCTTCTTGTAAATGAATTCCGGTTCCACCAATTATTTCTCCATTAAGAGTAATTACAAAAAAACGAGCTGGTTCATCTTTCATAAACATCTCAATAAAACTATGAGCATTTTCTAAAGTATAAGGATGTGGAAAACGATTGGTGAGATATTTTGCGATCTTAATGTTATTAGCCAATTCTGCTAATCTCGGCGCATCATCTTTTTTCCATTTTCTAATTTGGACACTCATTTTATTTGCTATTTATTTTGTTTAGTAATAAATAGTCCAATATTACTAAAGCTGCCATACTTTCAACAATAGGCACAGCACGAGGTACAACACAAGGATCATGACGACCTTCAATTGTTATTTTTGTTTTTTGATTTTCTGTATTTACAGTTGATTGCTCTTTTTTGATAGATGCAACCGGTTTAAAAGCTACATTAAAATAAATTGGCATGCCATTACTAATCCCGCCTTGGATGCCACCACTGTGATTTGTTTTGGTTGTTACAATCCCATCTTTAGTGTCAAACTCATCATTCAACTCCGAGCCTTTATGAATAATGCTATCAAAGCCACTTCCAATTTCAAAACCTTTTACTGCATTAATACTTAGCATGGCTTTTCCTAATTCAGCATGCAATTTATCAAATACCGGTTCGCCTAATCCAACAGGAGTGTTTTGTATTACACACTGAATAATTCCTCCACAAGTATCACCTTCTGATTTTAATTGTTCAATGTGAGCAATCATTTTTTTCGCAATGTCAGCATCAGGACAACGAACACTATTTTTTTCGGAATCACTTAGTATATAATCGGAGTATGGTTTTTCTAATTTAACGGGACCAATTTGTTTTACAAAAGCGTTTATTTGAATATTGAATTGTTTTAGATATAATTTTGCGATTGCTCCGGCAACAACTCTGCTGATAGTTTCGCGCGCACTGCTTCTCCCACCACCACGGTGATCTCTGATCCCATATTTTTTTTCGTAAACAAAATCGGCATGACTAGGCCGATACACATCTTTTAAGTTAGAGTAATCTTTACTCTGTTGATTAGTATTTTTTATAATGAAACCAATAGGTGTGCCAACTGTTTTGCCTTCAAAAATTCCCGAAAGAAATTCAACTTTGTCATCTTCTTTTCTTGGAGAAGAAATATCTGATTGTCCGGGTTTTCTTCTATCCAATTCGTTTTGAATAAAATTTAAATCAATTTCTAAACCGGCAGGACAACCATCAATGATGCCACCAATAGCTTCACCATGGCTCTCGCCAAAAGAAGTCAGTTTAAATAAATGTCCGAAAGAATTCCCTGCCATTCAGCAAAGATATAAATTTCGTTTAAAAACGGTAGAATAAGCTGATCTCAGAAATTAAGCCGCTAAGATTAAGATCGTATAACGTAATGGCAGGATAATTTCCATTGTTGATTTTATAATATTGAAAATTAAATCGGGTAGAGGCCGAGATCAACCATTTTGAACTTAAAGGATATCTGATCGAATAAAAGGGCGTCACTCCAAATTTATGGTAGTATTTTTGGACAGTTGCTCTTCCAGTATCAATTGGTACTATGTCGGCATGATGCGTATTGTTGTAAACGCTATCTTTTATTCCATAATATGATGACGAAGAAATGCTAGAAACATAATTATAGGTTAGATCAACACCGATTACATGTTTTAATTTTCTTTTTCCCATAATGCGTTCGTAACCTATTCCTGCCATTAAATTGGCTGGCGTTCGACTATTTGTAGTTTGGTAAACTGTTAATCCATTTCCCATCGCCACAGCATTTTTTTGATCGCCAGAATTATTCGAATTGTAAACATTTATTCCCGCAGTTGCACGCAAAGCATTATGTGCATTTAAAATATAGCGATACGTTGCATTAAAGAAATTTGGCTGTGATTGAGAAACGCCTGATAATGCTAATAAAGGTGGCAAAATATTCAAGCCGATCTCGTGGCGTTTTAAAATTTTCGGAGTTTTTGCTTTTGAGCTATCTTGACTTTGTCCTTCTACAATTAAAAGACACAAGATAACTATTGCTGTATTTTTCATAACTCTTAATTTTTAGGGGTTAGAGTAGAGTTAGCCGAATAGTTTTTTATTTTGTGCTTCTTGAATTGTATCAAGAAGAAGTTTATATTTTTATTAACGGCATTATGTTTTTATTGTTGTGTAAAATCAGAAAATTAGTTAGGATTTTTATTTACCTTCATTGTTGTAATGCAAAAGCTTTTATTAAAAAACATAAAGACATTAGTTCAGGTGCGAGAAGATTCGCCTTTGAAAATTAGTGGGAAGGATATGAAAATATTGCCTTGTATTGATAATGCCTGGTTAGCTTGCGAAAACGGACTGATTGCTGATTTCGGAAGTATGGATGATTTTCCTGGTATTACAGATTGGAAAGATTTGGAAGTAATTGATTGCAGTAATAAATTGGTATTGCCTTGTTATGCTGATAGTCATACTCACATTGTTTACGCTGGAAATAGAGTTGGTGAATTTGTAGATCGTATCAATGGATTGAGTTATGAGGAAATTGCAAATAGAGGAGGAGGGATTTTAAATTCTGCTGAACTATTAAATAAAACAAGTGAAGATGAATTATATGAGCAAGCACTTGTTCGTTTTAAAGAAGTGATTCATTTAGGCACAGGTGCTATTGAAATTAAAAGCGGATATGGTTTAAGTGTTGATAGTGAATTAAAAATGTTACGTGTTATTAAGCGATTAAAGGATTTAAATTGGATTCCTGTAAAGGCTACTTTCCTGGGTGCGCATGCTATTCCTAAAGCATTCAAAGAAAACAAACAAGGTTATATTAATTTGATCATCAACGAAATGCTTCCTCTTATTTTAAAAGAAGGTTTAGCAGATTATATTGATGTATTTTGTGAAGAAGGTTATTTTTCTGCTGAAGAAACAAAAATTATTTTGCAAGCCGGTGTTAAACACGGACTTATTCCTAAAATTCATGCTGAGCAATTAAGTCATAGTAATGGTATTAAAACAGGTGTAGAATGCAAGGCAATCAGCGTAGATCATTTGGAATTCTGCAGCGATGCTGATATAGAACTATTAAAAAACAGCAACACCATGCCAACTATTTTGCCGGGTGCAGTTTTCTTTTTGAATTTACTTTTTCCCCCGGTTCGTAAAATGATAGATTCTGGTTTACCGGTAGCCTTGGCATCTGATTATAATCCTGGCAGCTCTCCGAGCGGAAATATGAGTTTTTTGTTAAGTATGGCTTGTGTTCAACATAAACTTACTCCTGAGGAAGCCATTAATGCAGCTACTATAAACTCCGCTTATGCTATGCATTTAAGTGACCAGGTAGGAAGTATTACTATTGGTAAACGCGCTAACTTCTTTATTACAAAAGAGATCAATAATTACGCCTTTATTCCTTATTCTTTCGTTAATAATGTAATTGAAGAAGTTTATATAAATGGAAATAGGTTTAATGGGTGAAAATCCCTTTAAAATGCTATATTTGTATAGGAGAAATTAAATATGTTGCCCGATTTTTTATTTACATTATTACTCGTTTTATTGAATGGTTTTTTTGTCGCTGCCGAGTTCGCCTTGGTTAAGGTTCGCGCATCGCAATTGGATATTAAAATCCAGACAGGAAGCACCCGTGCTAAATTGGCGAAAACATTAATTGAGAGTCTTGATTCTTACCTTTCAGCCACACAGCTAGGGATTACCTTAGCCAGTTTAGGTCTGGGTTGGGTTGGTCAAGACGTTTTTGCCCATATAGTGACAGCTATATTTTTAAAATTTGGGGCTACACCGGCTAGTTTCGCGGTTCATAGTATTTCTATTCCATTAGCATTTGTTACAATTACTTTCTTGCATATTACTTTGGGAGAACAAATCCCGAAAATGATCGGTATTAAATATTCTATGCCTACTGTTTTATTGATCAGTTGGCCAATGCGAATTTTTTATATTGTATGCGCACCATTTATTTGGTTGTTGAATAAATCGTCAAATACATTTTTGAAAATGGTTGGTGTAAAAAAGTTTGGTGAAGAAGATGATGTTCACTCGGAAGCTGAATTACGATTGATTCTTACAGAAAGCGAAGAAGGTGGTGCCATTAAGCCAAGTGAAAATGAGTTGATTCAAAACGTTTTCGATTTTGATGATCGCATTGTAAAACAAGTTATGGTTCCTCAAACCAGAATTTCTGCAATTGATGTTGAGTTAGGCAGAGATCAGGTTAGTAAATTGGTGATTGATGAAGGTTTTTCCCGCCTACCTGTTTTTTTAGGAGATATTGATAATGTAATTGGAGTAGTTCACAGTAAAGATCTTTTAAAGGCTCTGATTGAAAATAGATACCGCACCATACGAGATATTATGCGTCCTGCTCATTTTGTTCCCGAGAGTATGAAGATTAATGAGCTGTTACGTGATTTTCAAAAGCACCATTTGCAAATGGCTATTGTTACCAATGAGTTTGGTTCTACTGCCGGAATTGTAACAATGGAGGATATTATTGAAGAATTGGTTGGTGAAATTCAAGATGAACACGATGAAGAAAAACCAAACGTAGAAAAGAAAAGTGAAAACGAGTTTATTGTAAATGCACAAGCAACAATTGATGATGTAAACGAAATATTACCGATTGCATTGCCTGAAAACCCTCATTATGAAACGGTTTCAGGGTATATTAATTTTATTTTCGGAAGAATACCGGCCGTAAATGACAAGAAAAAAGTGGATGGTTATGAAGTTACAATCTTAAAACGTGACCGACAAAATGTAGAAAGTATTAAATTAAAAGTAGCAGCAGCAGCATGAATTTAGATTTAAATCCAAAATACTGGAACGACAGATATCTAAGCAATGAGCTTGGATGGGATGTGGGGCACGTATCTCCACCATTAAAAAATTATGTAGATCAGTTAACTGATAAGAGCATGAAGATCCTTATTCCCGGAGCAGGAAATTCTTATGAAGCAGAATACCTTTTTAATAATGGATTTAAAAATGTTTTTTTATGTGATTATGCAGAAAAACCTTTAAAGAATTTTTCAGAACGCGTACCTAATTTTCCAAAAGAACAATTACTTCAAGTCAATTTCTTTGATTTAAAAGGGCACTCATTTGATCTTATTCTTGAACAAACTTTTTTTTGTGCACTTAATCCAAACTTACGATCTAATTACTTTCAAAAAATGAAAGAGTTATTAAGTCCAAACGGACAATTGGTAGGTGTTTTATTTAATGATCCCATGAATACTGATAAGCCGCCTTACGGTGGTAATCAACTTCAATATTATTCTTATTTCAAGAATATGTTTAAAATAAAAACTTTCGAAAAATGTTATCAATCGGTTCCCGAGCGTGCCGGCAGAGAGTTGTTTATTAACCTTCAACAAATGTAAATGAGTCACCTTACCCAAAGGCAACTGTTTTTAAAACATGTCGCTCAAACGAGTGATATGCCTTTAATGGGTTTAGATTTAAACATTGCGAGTGCTAAAGGAATTAAATTAATTGATGTAAACGGCAAAGAATACATCGATCTCATCAGCGGAATTTCTGTAAGCAATATTGGTCATTGTCATCCCGAAGTTGTAGAGGCAATCAAAAATCAATCTGAAAAATTTATGCACCTCATGGTGTATGGTGAATTTAATCAATTACCACAAGTAAAATATGCTACTTTACTTTCTTCCGTACTTCCCGATAAATTAAATAGTGTTTATTTTACTACAAGTGGCAGCGAATCAGTTGAAGGCGCTATGAAGCTTGCCAAACGTGCAACGGGAAGAAATGAATTGGTTTCATTTAAAAATGCTTACCATGGAAGTACACAAGGCGCATTAAGTTTAATGGGCGATGAATCTTTTAAAAATGCATTCAGACCATTATTATCTGGAGTGAATCAATTAAATTTTAATGATGAATCACAATTAAATAAAATAACTAATTCCACTGCTGCTGTTATTATTGAACCCATTCAAGGTGAAGCAGGAGTGAGGGTAGCAGACTTAAATTATATAATTGCATTAAGAAAAAGATGTGATGAAGTTGGAGCACTTTTAATTTTTGACGAGATTCAAACCGGTTTTGGTAGAACGGGAAAATTATTTGCATTTGAACAGTATAATATTGTACCCGATATTTTATGTATTGCGAAAGGCATGGGCGGCGGTTTACCAATTGGGGCTTTTGTAGCAGATCAAAAATTGATGAATTGTTTAACAAATACTCCAATACTTGGACACATAAATACATTTGGCGGAAATGCTGTTACTGTTGCTGCGGCTCACGCAACTTTAAATGTCATCGTTCGAGATAAATTGCATTTGCGTGCTTTAGAGATTGAAAAAATCATTAAGAAAAAACTACAACACAAATTAATTAAAAAATTAAGAGTGATTGGTGCTTTAGGAGCTATTGATTTTAGCAACGAAGAATTGAATTTCAAAATTTGTAAACGTTTAATTGAAACCGGAATTATAAGCGATTGGTTTTTATTTTGTCCAACTGCAATTCGTATTGCACCTCCATTGATTATTACTAATTCAGAATTGGAAGAAGTTTGTGATAGGATTATTGGTATACTAAATGAGTTTATTTACCACTAAGACACAAAGGCACAAAGTTTTTCTGTGTTTGGATTGTCCTCCTCCGTCAGCTGTGCTGCCACCTCCCCCGAGGGAGGATAGTGTTAACGCCTAGCAATGCAGTGATTTAATTTTCCCTAATTGCTTAATCAATTTTATGAACATTTCTACAATTCAAAATTTATAATTCAACATTCAAAATTATTTGCCTTGATGATAAACCGTGTCTCCGTGGTTCATATCATTCGAAGAGCTAAGCTCTGAGAAAATGAATATTTAAAAGTCTCTACTAAACCCAATCAAAAAACCATTACCTAATTTGTTATTGTCTTTATAAGAAATCACATAATCTATTCTTACAAATTTGAAAATATTTTTTATTCCAAAGTTTACTTCGAAGTAATGATTTGTCTTATCAGTTACAAGCGCATTAAAGCCGATAACCTCTTGAATAAATAACTTTTTAATTAATGGAATTTTATTTAAAATAAATCCGTTAAAATGTTGTTCTGAGTGAAATTCACCATACCAATTATTGGTACTCAAAGTATAGTAGGGTAGAAGCTTAAATGAATTTAAATAATCATTATTGGCAATTATTGTTTGGTTGCCACTAAAATGTTTGTAATCCATAAAATACATTCTGTTTACCCGCGTATAATATCCACCTTTGATATTGTATTTAAATTCTCCAAATAATCCCAAGTGAATATCATCATGAACACCCAATGCTAAGAGATCAAAATCGGCTGAAAGATTATTAGTTGGAATTGCTTTGCGATAAAGAAACGATATTTTTGGGTATTTGCTCTCTGCATGAAAACGTTCTCCGGCTATATTATAATAGCGTTGTTTGAAACTGAAATTAAAATTGAGATCTACTATAACTCCATTGTTTCTTTGAAAAGAAGAATCTTGTCGCGACGGATGCTGTGGATCATTAGAAGTAAATAATTTTTTTGGATCGTCAATAATTAAATTATCGCTTTTATTTAATAGTGGTGTACGGTCTACATATTTTACATCAATTCTTCCATTAATTCCTTTCGCTAATTCAGTTTTGAAAAATACACCAATACCGGTTTCCTTATATAATTTCATGTAGTTATCATTCAAAAATAATGTATAAACAGAATTTATTAAAGGAGAAATAGGATTTTTATTATTGAATTGCTCTACAATACTTTTAGCGGTAACACCAAAACTTCTGAATTTATTATGATTAAATAAATATCTCCAATCTAATTCGCCGCCCCATAATTTATTACTGAAACCATAACGAGCCCGCCCACTTAATTGTTGCATACTGAAATCGGAATACTGTTTTGCAAGATTAAAATTATAACTCAAATTTAAACCTTCAACTGTGTTGTATTGTATACCGGCATCTGCAATCCCAGGCAAGGCAATGCTTAAATTCTTATTGCGCTTATTATAATTATAACCATTTAAAATATTTTTGAATTTGAATTTATTATTTCTTCGATCAATAGAATCAATATACCTTGGGTTCTCTACAATTTTTGCTACACTATCTTTTTTTCTATAATCTTTTTTCTCTTCGTCTGTGAGTGGAATAGGGCGGTTCTGCTCCCAATAAGCACTATCTTTTTTATTGGCTCCTTTTTCAATTGTTACAATTTCATCTTTAAAAAATTTCTTATCGTAGTTTGGTTTTAAATCATAATTATTTAAAATAGTATTAAAATAGCCATCTCCGGTAAATCCAAAAAATGTAAATGAAAAACCCATATTCGCCGATGATGGTAACCAGACACTATCTCCCGACACCGGTGTAAATAATTGTTTAACCGTTATCGTGTCTACAAAATTGATCTTATTTTGTTTCGTCAAAAATAAATTTACACTTGTAATGCGCCAGGTGTTTTCCTGGATGTAAATAATACCACTAAAAACAGGATCAGTAGCTCGTTTTGGAATAACCTGAATTTTATTAATCTCTTTACCATCTTCATAAAAAGAACCTAGTAATTTGTATTTGTAATAAATAAATGCATTTTCATTTATGGGTGAAACAAACGGACGATTGCTCACTTGTTTCATCTCAATTAAATTTTCATAAAAATTATAATTCAAGTAACGGTAAGAATTAAAACTAAATGACTTACTAGAACCACTTACCTTACTGCTTAACATCACTTCTTTTATTTCGCTCGGGTATTTATAATAAAATTCGCTCTGACTCTCAGATAAATAAATAACACCCAATATGCTGGATGAATCTTTAATGTCTTTATCAGCCATTTTAATAAACTTCATCATGCTTTTTGAAATATGCTTTAATCGCTGCAAACCTTTGATATATGTGTTGCATGAGTAATCTTTTACTTGTGACAAATAATATTTTCTTTTTTTGATTGCTTGCCTGATTATAATGTCGGCGGGATTTTCGCCCGCGTTTACAACAATTTCTTTTAATGAAACGCCTTCATTCTGTAAAGATGCATCAAGCGTTTTATTATCAGTTAGCTCTATCTTTTCAATCTTTTTTGCGTAACCTACATATTGAAAAACAATCTCGTAATTTCCTGGCTTTAATTTTAAACTGTAATTACCTTCCTCATTACTATTGGTTCCGATAGTAGTTCCTTTAACATAAACTGTAGCAAATGGGAGAGGTTCTTTGGAAGTATTTGTTATTCTTCCTTTGATGATAAATGTTTGTGCGCTTAATACATTACTGAGAAAAATAAAAATGACAATGATTTTCTTCATCTTTTATTTTTTCTCGTACTGAGTAAATGCATAGGAGATAATGTTTGCACCCATTTTTAAAGCTTTGGTGCGCGTTTCTTCACTGTCGTTATGAATTTCCGGACTTTCCCAACCATCACCTAAATCACATTCATAATCATAAAAACAAACTAATCGTCCGTTATAAATTAACCCAAAACCCTTTGGTGATTTATTATCGTGCTCATGAATTTTTGGTAAACCATTCGTGAATTCAAATTTTTGATGATAGATAGGATGATTGAATGGTAATTCAATAAAATCGAGTTCCGGGAAAATCTTTTTCATTTGCAAACGAATATATTGGTCTAAACCATAATTATCACTGATATGTAAAAAGCCACCGGCTAATAAATATTTCCGCAAATTTTCTGTTTCCTGGAGATTAAATATCACATTACCATGACCAGTCATATGTACAAGCGGGTAATTAAATATCTCTGCACTGCTTGCTTCAACAATTCCTTGTTCAGGATTAATATTTGTTTTTAATTGTGTATTACAAAACTTAATTAAATTAGGTAAAGATGTTTCCAAATTTGCATACCAATCTCCGCCACCATTATATTTTAATACTGCAATCTGGTATGTATAAAGCGGTGCAATCCGAAAAGACGAAGTCAATAATATAAATATTGAAAGGAAAGTGGTAAAAAATAATTTATTGCGCATCATTTAAAATTACACATTTTTATAAAATTGAACTAATTCAATGACCTGTTTGGCTTCTAAAACATCATGCACACGTAAAATTTTTGCACCATTTAACAAAGCAATAGTGTGAATAGCTGTTGTTCCGTTTAAAGCTGTTACAGGATTAGTATGTATAACTTTATTGATCATTCCTTTTCGAGAAATACCAGCTAAAATGGGGTAATTAAAGTCAGAGAAATTATTTAAGTTTTTCAAAAGCGTATAATTATGATCTAAATTCTTTCCAAATCCAAATCCAACATCCAAAATTATTTTTTTAAATTTTAGTTTTTTTAATTGATTTATTTTTTGTTCGAATTCATTCTTTATTTCTTTAACTACATCACTATAAATTGGATTCTTCTGCATGGTTAAAGGATCTCCTTTCATATGCATCAATACATAAGGTAAATTTAAATGAGCAATTATCTCAAACATTTTTTCATCCTTGCTACCGCCAGAAATATCATTGATAATGTCGGAACCAATGCCAGCAGCTCTTTTAGCAATTTCACTTCGGTAGGTGTCCACTGAAATTGGAATTACTGAAAATTCTTTACGGATTAATTGTAATGCACTTTCTAATCTTTTCCATTCTTCCTCTTCGGTTATTTCGGTGGCTCCAGGACGAGAACTGGCTGCTCCAATATCCAATATATCAGCTCCGGCTTTTACTTTTTGCGATACATCTGCCAATATATCTTTGAGAGAATCATATTTTCCACCATCATAAAAGCTGTCAGGCGTGAGGTTTACAATGGCCATCACCTTTGGCTGTTCAAAATTTATCGTTTTTTCGTTGGCTTGATAGATCATTATTCTTATTTTTAATGTTTTATGCAAAATACAACTGTACAATACGACTCTGCCATAAAACTATGCAAAGATATCTTTTTAAAGAAAATGAAAGACTATGGCACAGCATGGCGCAATTTACGACCAACTTCCCTTACCGACCAAATTTTTATCAAAGCCCAACGCATTAAAAGCATTGAAGAAAAAGGAACTCAAAAAATTGTTGATGATATTAAGGGTGAATATATAGGGATCATTAATTATTGCATCATTGCTTTGATTCAAATGGAACTGGAGAATGATACACGTGTTGAATTACCGTACGAAGAAGTGGAAACACTTTATAATAAATACTCGGCTCAGACTAAAAAATTAATGGAGGATAAAAATCATGATTATGGTGAGGCTTGGAGAGATATGCGTTTGAGTAGTTTAACCGATTTAATTTTAATGAAAATTTTCAGAGTAAAACAGATTGAAGATAACAAAGGCAAAACTATTATTAGTGAAGGTGTTGACGCTAATTATATGGATATGCTTAATTATAGTGTGTTTGCCTTGATTAAACTTCAAAATTAAATGCTAAAGAAGAAAATATATTTAGTGATCTTTATTTTATGTTTCACTAATTTATTTTCTATCAACCTCGATTCATTAAGAATTAAATTTTCCAAAGCAAAGAATGATAGTACCAAAATTGAGATTTTATTTAAAGGCGCCAATAGCATCAAGAACTCAGTAAAAGTTAATGATTCTTTAGTCTCTGTTATTCTCACATTCACAAACAGCCCAGATTGCTATTTACAACTATTTTCTTATTACAAAGTTGGCTTGCATTACATCAGCATGGAAAAGAAGCAAACGGCAATGGAATTTTTATTGAAGGCTTTGGAAGTTGCTGATAAATGCAAGAGTAATAATTATGGATTAATGATTGTGCGCCACAAGTTAGGCTATTTAAACAAAGTGACTGATCATATCCCTGCAGCAAAAACAAATTTGCATCTCTCAAGATATTATGCGCAAATACTTAAAGATTCTGGCATGTTAGCCGATAATTATACCATTCTCGGAAATATTTATAAAAATGACATGATCTTAGATTCCGCTTTAGGATATCATTTTAAAGCTTTGGAAATAAGAGAACGTCACCCTGATAAACGTTTATTGGCTCTAACATACAACAATATAGGTTTGGTGTATAAAAACATGAAGGAATACAAAACAGCTTTAAATTATTTAAGAAAGTCATTAAATCTTAAAATAGAAACCAAAGATGTTACATTACCATCCGCATATAATAATATAGGAATCATTTTTAATAGAATGAAATTATATGATAGTGCAATAGTTTCAGCAAAAAAAGGAATGGATTATTGCTATAAGGCTAAAGTTTCTGAATCACTTTTTCCTTGCATTGAAGTTTTGGGAGATGCATATGATGGAAAAAAAGATGTAGTCAATGCGCTTTATTATTATAAAAGATTTAAAAAAGTAAAAGATTCTGTTAGTAAGGAAGAAATCTCTTCACAATTTCAAGAAATGCAATCAAAGTATGAAAGTGATAAAAAAGATATTGATCTAAAATTAAAGGAAGAGTCGTTAAAGACAGCTGACGCGATTAATTCAAGGAAAAATATTTTAATAATTCTTTCTTCTATTGCTTTATTAATGGCAGTTATTGCTTCCATATTTATTTTTCGGAGCTACAAACAAAGTAAACGTAATTCTGTTCAACTTGAATTTAAAAATAAAATTATAGAAGAAAAGAATAGAGAAATTACCGACAGTATTAACTATGCCAAAAACATTCAACAAAGTTTAATTACCAATCAAAAAGTTTTTGCAGATAATTTAAAGGATCAGTTTATTTTATATTTACCGAAAGATATTGTGAGCGGTGATTTTTACTGGGCTCAAAAAATTGGTAACGAATTTATTATTGTATGTGCTGATTGTACCGGGCACGGTGTTCCCGGAGCCTTTATGAGTTTGATGGCAATTGGTTATTTGAAAGAAATTGTAAACCCGGCTGTCGCCGGCTCTGGCGGACAAGGTCAAAAACAAATTACCAGACCGGATATTATTTTAAATGAATTAAGAGATCGGATAATTGAAGGATTCAGTTTGAATAATAATAAAGATGGCATGGATGCTTCTTTAATTAAATTAAATGGTTTGCAATTGCAAGTTGCTGCGGCTAATAACCCTATTTGGATTATTCGTAATAACGAAAATATTGTAGTGAGACCCGATAAATTTCCGATCGGAAATTATTTAGAAAATAATCAACCATTTACCTTAAATACAATAGAATTGAAAGAAAATGATTTGGTATTGATGTACACAGATGGTTACGCTGATCAGTTTGGTGGGCCAAATAATAAAAAGCATAAGAATAAAGCGATTGAAAAATTAATTTTAGACAATCATCAATTGCCTCTTGAGAATTTAAAAAAACTTCTTCTCGAAAATTTAAAAGAATGGCAGGGTGATAATGAACAGGTAGATGATATTCTTGTTATAGGGTTTCGTGTTTGATTTGATATTAAAGCTTTTTAAACGGGTAATTCAACAATAAATTCAGTGCCTAATTTAGGCTCACTTTTAACACTTATATTTCCTCCTAAAGCCTCTATTTGGTTTTTAACCATAAATAATCCTAAGCCTTTCCCTTCTATATTCAAATGAAATCGTTTATAGAGTCCAAATAATTTTTCTCCATGTTGTTTTAGATCAATTCCTGATCCGTTATCCTTAAATGAAATTATTATTTTCGAATCTTTTACTTCACTTGTAATTCTTATCACAGGTGATTTATCCCGTTGTTTGTATTTTATGCTGTTCAAAATCAGATTGTAGAAAACGCTATGTATATAACTTTTTAGAGTTATTATAGTATCGATTGCTGAAAAATCAGTTAGTATTTCTACATTTTCACTTAGCAATAAACCCTGAATACTTGTTTTAATACCGTTTACTAATTCAGAGAAGTGAACAGTTTCCTTATTCATTGCAATTTCAATTTTTGTTGATAAGATCTTATTGAGATCTTTTACAATTTCGTCTAATTGATTTACCGCTGAAAATAAAAATTGTTCGGTTTTAATCCGATCTTCATTAGAAAGCTCGCCTTTTAAAACATTTGAAATCCCTAAAATGTTTACTACCGGTGCTCGTAGATTATGAGACACAATATAAGCAAACTGTTCAAAGTTTTTATTCTGTTGAATAATGTCAGATATCATCTTTTCTCGTTCGAATTCTGTTTTTTTCCTTTCAGTAATATCTCTCGAATGGCAAGCAGTTCCTACGACTTCATCTCCTTTATAAATTGGATAGTACGAAGTTTCTATCCATGTTTCTGCAGGACTTTCAATATATTCTACATTCGTAAAAATTTCTCCGGAAAATGCGCGAAGATATAGCGATTTAAAAAGATTTAATTGTTCCTGTGACAAGACAACATCAAAAACATCATCTCCTTTTTTCAATTCTTTTCCCGTTACATGTTTTATAACTTCATAAAATGGCTTATTGAAAGTGATTAATTTAAAATTTCTATCTATACTCCACAATAAATCTCTTGTGTTATTGATGAGCGCGTTAAGGTTGTTTTTATCGAATTCTCTCTCTTCTTCAGCTATTTTCTTTTCGGAAATATCTCTGAAATTTGAAACAAGGGCATTTATACTTGGTTCATGAAGCATATTGGTGAGTGTGCCCTCACACCAAATCCACCGTTTATCTTTATGTAATAAGCGGTATTGAAAAGGGAATGATTCACCGGGAGTTTTCAATAGAATATTTCTTTTTGTGATAAGGTCCGGAATATCATCGGGGTGGAAGAAATCGAAAACTGATTTGTGTAAAAATTCTTCTTCGGAATATTCAAACACTTTACTAATAGAAGGGCTTGCATAAATAAATTTTCCTTCCAAACTGGTTAGTGTTTTCATGTCGTTACTTTTTTCTATAAGCGATCGAAAACGCGTTTCGGTATTCACAACCAGTTGTTCAGTTTCTTTTTGCTTTTTCCCTTTCTCAAAAATTTCAAGGGCAAAGGAAATATCACCGGCAGCCTCGTCAAGCAAGGCAAGCTCTTGGGTATCAAAGAAATGTTTTACAGAAGAATGTAGGCCAATGATACCAGCTACTTTACCGAATTTAAAAATCGGTAAAGATACGCTTGCATGTATTCCATGTAATTCTAAATCATCTTTCCAATGACTTAAAGAGGGATCATTCTGCATGTCGTTATTAATTACATACTTTCCTGTCTGCAGTGTTTTTATAGTTGGAATGTTTTGATGGATAGGATCAGAATAATCTAAACCTGATTGTTTCAGAATTCTTTCAGCTGCAATTTTATCACCGCGAAGACTCACAATGTTTAGTTTATTATGCTCATCAAGCATCCCAACATAAGCCAATTTAAATTGTGCAATTTCGGTAGCAACTGTACATACATTATCTAAAAGTTCTTGTTCGTCAATTATCTGAACAATACTTTTATTTATATTACTCAGAAAACTGTATAATCTATTAGATTTCAAAAGTTTTTCTTCGGCATTTTTACGTTCTGTAATATCAACAGATAATATAAATATTCCTTCTGGTATTGGTTGAATACTAAGTTCAAAAAATGCTTTTGTTCCATTTGGAAAATCAAATTCAGTTTTAATTTGTTTTGTTTCCCGATCTTTCATGCATTTTTGCAAGACTTTGAATAAATCGGTTTGTTCAATACCGGGATATTTTTCCATTATAGTGTATCCAAGTAATTCATGTTTGGTATAAGTACTTGATTTTACTAAAGCATTGTTAACATAAATATAACGCCAATTAAAATCGTGCATTTGCGCACCCTCAAGCATATTATCAAGTGTATGACGGAATTGTATTTCTGTTTTTGTTAGTTTATCGGTACGTTCCTTAACTTGTAATTCAAGTTCTTCATTCATTTTTATCAACTTATCTTCTATGCTTTTTCTTTCGGTTAAGTCACGTGTAATTTTTAAAAAGCCAATTAGATTATTTGTTTGATCATGCAATGCGGTTATAAGGATATTTCCCCAGAAAAAAGAATCATCTTTTCGAACTCTCCAACCTTCATTACTTGCTTTTCCATTCAGAGTAGCCTGTTTAATAAGCTCTTTTGGAAGATTTTTTTTCTGATCTTCTTTCGTATAAAACACACTAAAATTTTTGCCAATAATCTCCTGAGGTTTATATCCTTTCAATTTTTCTGCACCTTTATTCCAATCTTTTATGTCACCTTTTTCATTTAAAAGTACGATTGCATAATCTTCAATTTCGTCAGTTATTTGGTGATAAGCATCATTAGTTTTCATTAAAAGTTGAAATTAAATTAAGGTTAAAAAGAAAGTAAATCAGGAATTTTTTAGAATCCAAAAATGTTTAGTTTTCTGGCTTCTTTGAACTATGTGTCTAAGATAGTTAAATTATAAGTAAGTCCAATATCTTTTAAATATTGGGGAATTAGTATTGATAAAACAAGATTATTTAGTTACGCTTTTTTTAAGTAAACCATTAGCGTCGTTTAAAAATTTCACTTCTTCTTTTCCTGGCTCTGAACCTTGTGGATAACCTAAAGAACCAATACGATTGATGATGAAATTATTTGCAGTATCATTCTTTGATAAATTGAAAAGCCAAATAGTAGGGTAGCCTGCAATTTGGAAAGTTTGTTGCAGACTATTATTTTGTTGAGCCAATTCAGGAGGAAGTTGTTTGAAACGAGGATAATCGAGCTCTAATAAGATCACGTTTTTTTTAGCCCAATCAATAAATTCTTTTTTGGCAAAAACATCAGCTTGTAATTTCTTGCACCAACCACACCAATCACTTCCGGTAAAGAAAGCAAAAATTGGTTTTTTTGATTTGGTTGCTATTTCATTCGCTTTCATTAAATCAGTGTACCATTCTAAAGCTTCCGGAGTTTTGGTTTTTGCTTCAGTTTGAACAGGTTTTGCTTTTACTGCTGTTTGCGCAAACGAAATTGCAACGCTCAATAATAAATGTAGAATTGAGATTAAGACTATTTTTTGAATGTAATTTCTTTTCATGATATACAATATTAATAAATCACCGTTAATTTTGAAAACGGAAATTGTTAAAGAATTAAAAGAGTTTTGAATGGTTTTTTTGAGAAAATGTTGCTCTCAATTAGCTATGTTTATTGTCTTCTTTACAATAAACACCCGATTCCTCAACAGGATATTTTTTATCAAGGTCTATGTTATTATAACTTCCTTTCTTTCCCCAGGCAAATAGTTTTTCAAAAAAAGGAAGTAGTTTATTCGCTTTTATTTGTTCCAAAAAATAGACTTCATGCTCTTTTTCTTTGATGCCCATTTCGTATAATATTTTATCGTGCTCGGTAATTCCAATAGAATTAAAATATTGTTTCATTCTAAAATACTCGCAAACATTTCCGCTTTCTAATCTGCCTGCAAAATAAAAAGGCATAAACCAACCAATAACAAAACAACTTCCTGAAATAATTTTACCGATCACATGAAAACGAAATTCATAATATTTGGAAATAGGCACATCATATTTATTCATGATTTCCAAAACTTCTTTTCTATGATTCCATTCATCTATTTCAATTTGTTTGATCGCTTTTTTTTCTTCAGGGTCTTTCACCGAGGCTGCATGACCAATATACGCAAAGGCCGCAGCTTTTTCGGCAGAATAGGCTTGTTTTAAAAGATCAATAAGCTTAGGATGGTTGAGTTTCATTTTTCTACAATACTTTTTACTAAAGATGCAATTAATTCTTTGACTTGTTCCAATGTATTTGCATCCGTTATTTTTCCATCCTTACTTACTTTAGTCTGTACGTATGAAATTAAAAGCTGGGAACTATCCGGAATGTTAGATTCAATAATTTTTAATGTTTCTAATAATGAAGTATGTCCTTTTTCGCCAACTGACGAAGCAGTAATTAAAGCAACTGGTTTATGAGAAAATTCGCACGAAGAAACTGTCCAATCAATTGCGTTTTTTAAAGTTCCCGGAACACCCATTGCATATTCAGGTGTGCAAATTAAAATGCCATCGGCTTCTTTTAATTGTTTGCGAAAACTTGCAACACTTGATGGAGGAGTTTCGTTATCGAGATCCGGATTAAAATGAGGGATGTCTGATAGTCCTTGAAATACCTTTATATCGATTGCATCTTTAGAAAGTTCAATTATTGCATTAATTAAATTAAGATTGGTTGAACTTTGTCGTGTACTTCCTGAAATGGCTAGTATTTTTTTTATTTTTTGCACATTTTATTTTTTTATTTTGCTCGTATTTTTAATCTGTTTATTAAATCCCACTTTAAAACCAATTCCAATGTGAACTGTTGTTTTATAAATTGCATAATCAAAAAATGATGTTAATGCCGCATTAGCAATTATAGCTAACTCTAATTTTCTCCATGAATAATTTCGAGAATATTCAAATCCATTAATAAAGCCGTGCATTTCTGATGATCTTAATTGTGAATATGGACCCCCACTCAAAATTGATGTCCCTTCTATGGGCACAAATTTATTTGTATACCACCAATTTCTATAACCCAACATTAAACTAAATACGTTATTTTTCTTGGGACTATAAGAAAATAAAAGAAAGTTGTTTATTCCCTGATAATAAAACCAGTCATAAATATTAAAAAAACGCCAAGTATATTTAGTCGGTATTGTATAGCTTAAACGATATTCAATACCAAATTTTTTGAATGTAAACCCAGTGTATGCCCCAAAACTCCTCGTAAAAAACTGGTAAGGAATTACACCAGCATGAAAGTAATTAATGCTATCCTTTGGTTCAACTAAAATTGATTTGTATCGCCTAAGTTTCCCATTTTCATAAAAAAATTTGCGAACGAGTTTGGCATCGAGAATTAGTGGTGGTTCATTTAAATTGTTTTTATATTGATATTTTATTATGGTATCCGTAGCCAAAAGTACTTTTACATTAAGCACATTCTTTGAGGTTAAATAAATTTTATCCTGACCAGATAAACTCAGATTAATAAGGAACAATAGAATAGTAAATGTTTTATAATTGTAGTAAATGGGATTTGAATTTTTATAGAAGTATGTTCTCAATTATCTAATTTTCAAATTACCTAATCATCTAATTATTATTTTTTACTCTCTAGCAATTTCTCCAAACCATACATTTCATCACGTAAACGAGCAGCTTCCAGAAAATCCATTTCTTTTGCTGCACGCACCATGGCACTTTTAATTTTACCGATTTGTTTTTTTAATTCATCGGGGCTCATATATTGCACAACAGGGTCAGCAGCTATCGAAACAGTCTCAATCTCTTCATAAGCTTTTACTAATTTACCATCAACATTCACTTCAATACCGCTCATGAACGCTTTTGTCTGATGCTTTTTGCCTGCTTGTTTAGGAGAAATATCGTGCTTAAAATTATACTCTATTTGTTTATGTCTGCGACGCAAAGTTTCATCAATTGTAATTTGCATGCTTTCTGTAACTCTATCCGCATACATAATTACTCTTCCATTTATGTTCCTGGCAGCTCTACCAACTGTTTGCACCAGGCTTTTCACGTTGCGTAAAAAACCTTCTTTATCTGCATCTAAAATCGCAACCAGACTTACTTCGGGTAGATCCAATCCTTCACGCAATAAATTTATTCCTATTAATACATCAAACATTCCTGCTCTTAATTGTCTTAATATTTCAATACGATCCAGCGTGTCAACTTCTGAATGAATATATCTGCAACGAATATTCATTTTAGTCAAATACTTTGTTAACTCCTCAGCCATACGTTTGGTTAAGGTTGTCACCAAAACCCGTTCATCTTTTTCAACTACTTTATTTATTTCGCCAATTAAGTCATCCACTTGGTTTACACATGGACGAACTTCAATCAATGGATCTAAAACTCCGGTTGGTCTTATCAATTGCTCTACCACAATTCCTTCCGCCTGCTGCAATTCATATTCAGCCGGTGTTGCGCTGATATATATAATTTGTTTTTGAAGTGCTGAAAATTCTTCAAATTTCAATGGTCTGTTATCCATTGCAGATGGTAACCTGAAACCATATTCAACCAAATTTGTTTTGCGACTAAAGTCACCACCGTACATCGCGCGTATTTGTGGAATAGTAACATGACTCTCATCAATGAACATTAAATAATCTTCCGGAAAATAATCTAACAAACAAAACGGTCTGCTTCCCGGTGAACGTCCGTCAAAGTAACGCGAATAATTTTCAATGCCACTGCAATAACCTAATTCACGCAACATTTCCAGATCATAATTCACACGCTCTTCCAAACGTTTTGCTTCTAACGTTTTTCCTCGGTCATTAAAAAATTCAACCTGCTTGTGCATATCCTGTTCAATTTGAAACATAGCACCTTGAACCGTTTCAGGTGCAGTCACAAATATATTCGCAGGATAAATAGAAAAGCTTGTAAATTTATTCAGTACAAAATTATTTACTGAATCAAATGTTTCAATCGATTCAATTTCATCACCAAAAAAAGAAATGCGCAAAGCATAATCTGCATAAGGCAAATTAATATCAATCGTATCTCCCTTTACTCTAAAAGTTCCGCGCTGAAACTCCGCCGTGGTTCTGGAATACAAAGCATTTACTAATTGATGTAAAAATTTATTGCGGGAAATATTATCGCCAACATTTATTTCGTTAATATTCTTTTTAAAATCACTCGGATTACCAATACCATAAATACAACTTACCGAACTCACTACA
>Ga0206968_10093_pt1 | contig 25563 bp, 26 predicted proteins | sample Alteio_BWOrgHeat_22_FD_153254 | JGI IMG/M metagenome (GOLD analysis project Ga0206968, IMG submission 153254) | Enriched cells from forest soil in Barre Woods Harvard Forest LTER site, Petersham, Massachusetts, United States -... | ecosystem: Environmental > Terrestrial > Soil > Temperate forest >... | reverse complement strand
ACACGGGTAAAGGTTATGCATTTGAAAGTTTAAAGCTTGCTATCAATTATTGTTTTACTGTTCTGCATTTGAAGCAAGTATATTCAATTGTAAATGTGAATAATGCTGCAAGCCTGAAGCTCTTTGAAAAAGCAGGTTTCGAGAAAACAGGATTGCACAAAAGCTGGAATAAAACCGCCTTGAATCATTTTGAAGACGCTTGGTTTTTACAGTTGATCAATGAAAAATAAATTTCTTGATACCTTACTTTTTTTAAGCGTTTCCATTTGTATTTTGTTTACAAACTGTGAAACAGAAATACATCCTCAAGTCCAAACTCAAAAATCTTCTGAAAATTCTCCTTATTTAAATCATTCCGATTCTGCCAAATACGTTGGCATGAATACTTGTAAGCTTTGTCACCAAAGTATTTACAATACATTTATTAAAACGGGAATGGGCAAATCATTTGCAGTTGCAACCCAAACAAAAAGTGCTGGCAATTTCAAGAATGCTCATGTATACGATAAGTTCTTAGAAATGCATTACCATGCCTATTTTAATAAAGACAGTTTATACATAAATGAATTTCGCTTAGAGAAAAAAGATACTATCTTTTCTAGAACAGAACAGGTTAATTATATCATTGGTTCAGGACAACATACTAATTCGCATATCCAATCAGTTAATGGTTATCTAAATCAAATGCCAATGACTTTTTATACACAAAAACAAAAATGGGATCTTCCACCTGGATTTGAAAATGGAATCAATACGCGCTTCACTCGTAAAATTGGTTTAGAATGTATGAGTTGTCACAATGGCTATCCTGATTTTGTAAAAGGTTCTGAAAACAAATACAAATCAGTACCACAAGGAATTGATTGTGAAAGATGTCATGGTCCGGGCAGTATTCATGTAGAACAAAAGCAAAACAGACAATTAGTTGATACATCAAAACAAATCGATTACTCTATTGTAAACCCATCTAAACTTTCAATCGATCTTCAATTTGATGTTTGCCAACGTTGCCATCTGCAAGGTAATGCTGTTTTAAAAAACAACCATTCGTTTTACGATTTTAAACCAGGGCAAAAATTAAATGATTACATCAGTGTTTTTTTACCAAAGTATAAAAATGCAGATGATGAATTTATCATGGCATCTCATGCTGATCGATTAAAGCAAAGTCAGTGCTTTATTAAATCAATAGAAAAAGCAAAAAAAATAAATTCTTTAAAACCGTATAAAGATGCAATGACTTGTATTACCTGTCACAATCCACATGTAAGTGTTAGAGAAACAAATAAGGAAGTGTTTAATGATGCGTGTCGACAATGCCATTTGAGTTCCAAGTCAGCAGATGGCCGCGAGCAGACAGCAGTTGCAATACACCCAGCTAAGGTCTGCCTACTTCCCAGTCAAAGTACTGCCAATTGCGTTAGTTGTCATATGCCACAATCCGGTTCTATAGATATACCGCATGTATCTGTTCACGATCATTATATTAGAAAACCAATCAGCACAAAAGAGACAAAAAAAATAAAAGAATTCCTTGGTTTGTTTGCTATAAATGAAAAAAATCCTGGCCCGCAAACCAAAGCTATAGCTTATATTCAACAATATGAAAAATTTGACCAAAATAAATCTTATTTAGATTCAGCTAAAAAGTACTTATCTGATAAAACAAAAAGTGATATTGAAAAAAATATTCATGAATTAATTAAATTAAATTTCATGACTCAAAATTTTAAAAAGAATATTGATTATGTAAATGCATTAAATGAAGAACATTGCTTTAAAGATCTATTTAAGTCTGTAAGCTACGACAATAAAGACGCCTGGGCTTGTTATCATATTGCAGAATCATATTACTATACCAGTAACTTACAAACTGCATTAAAATGGTTTGAGAGAGCTTGTAGTTTGGCAGAATATAATCTCGAATTCAAAAATAAATACGGAAGTGCATTAGGACAAGCAAATTTAATTAATCCTGCCATTACACAATTCAAAAAGGTGATTCAAGAAAATCCAAATAATGTTTCGGCTTATACTAATTTGGGCTACATAAAAATGTTGCAAGGACAAACAAAAGAGGCATTTGCGTATTATTCAAAAGGATTAAGTTTGGATCCAGACTATGAACCATTACTATTAAATATAGCTGGGTATTATCTTTTTATTAAGGATAATAAAAAAGCAATAGAATTTTTAAAGAAAATAGTAAAGAAAAACCCAAAAAACACTCAGGCAATTCTTGCTTTAAAACAAATACAAACACTATATTAGTAAAAAAAATTTGGCTAAAAAAAGAAAAATAAGCAGTTACATTTTTTTAATTCTAACTATTCTAATTGGCATTGGTGGCTATTGGGCGTATGTTACTTTTTACAAAACTTCAGTTAAATTAAATAAAGATTATGAGTTTATATATATTCAAAGTGCTTATGATTTAAATGACATAATTTATGAACTAAAAGAAAAAAATATAGTCCCGGAAACTGAGAAATTTGAATGGTTAGCTAAACGGATGGATTTGGATAAAAATATCCATCCAGGTAAATACCGTATCATAAATGGTATGACTCATCGTCAAATCATTAATTTAATAAAATACAATAAAGAGGAAAAAGTAAAACTAACTTTTAATTCACAGATCCATGATTTAAATGAGTTTATAGCATACGTAGATGATAAATTAGAATTGAATGAAGAATTATTAGAAGATTATTTTGAAGATCCTAAAAAATTAGATCGCGATTTTAACTTGGATGAAGCAACGGCATTTGGTGCTATTTATCCGGAAACTTATGAGTTGAGTTGGGCTATTACTCTACCCGATTTTATTAATGAATTGAAAAAATCTTATTACGAATTTTGGACGGATGAAAAAATCAAACGAGCCAAAAAAAATACGAAGCTATCTTTAGGAGAAGTCATTGCACTTGCTTCAATTGTTCAAAGTGAAAGCTATATTTCTGATGAGCAACAAAAAATCGCAGGAGTTTATTTAAATAGAATAAATAAAGGAATGTTTCTACAGGCAGATCCTACCCTTGTATTTGCAAACAAAATTTGGGGTGTACAACGGGTTTATGATAAAGATAAAGATATAGACTCACCTTATAATACATATAGATATAAAGGATTACCGCCTGGTCCAATTTGCTTAGTTGGTTCACAAGCCCTCAATAACGTAATTGAATATAATAAACATAATTTTTTATTTTTTTGTGCAAAACCTGAATTAAACGGTTATTCTAATTTTTCTGAAACCTATGAACAGCATGAGAAGTACGCTAAGGTTTATCAGAAAACAATGAATAAAAAAGGGGTTAAATAAAAATCATTTAAAACCGTAAATTTATACTCATGAAAATAACCATTGCAATAGACGGATTTTCGAGTTGTGGCAAAAGCACAATTGCAAAGGCTTTAGCGCAAAAATTAAATTATAGTTATATTGATACTGGTGCCATGTATAGAGCAGTGACAGTTTATGCATTACAAAATAAATTGATTGATCATTCTAAAAAACCAAATTTTGAACAATTAATTGCTGCCCTTCCCAATATTAAAGTTGTATTTATTTTTAATCCGCACACAAAAACTTCTGAAACATTTTTAAACGGAATTAATGTTGATCGTGAAATACGAACTATGGAGGTAAATGAGATTGTTAGTAAAATAAGTTCTATTAAAGAAGTACGTGAAAAAATGGTAGCCTTACAACGTGAGATGGGCAAAAACAAAGCAGTAGTATTGGATGGTAGAGATATTGGTACTAATGTTTTTCCTGATGCTGAATTAAAAATTTTTATGACTGCGGATAATTTAATTCGTGCGCAAAGGAGATTGGATGAATTAAGAAGTAAGGGCGACTATCATGATGTTAGTGAAATATTGCAAAATTTATTGAAACGGGATTATGATGATATGCACCGAAAAGAAAATCCACTTATAAAAGCAAAAGATGCCATCATCCTTGATAATACTGATCTAAGCAAAGAAGAACAATTGGAATTTGTTTTAAAGTTAATTGCAGATATGCAGTTAACAAAAGATCAGGTAGAATGAAAAACAAACAAACTTTATATAGCGCTTTTCGTTTTGCTTTTAAAGGAATTGCTTATGCTTTAACAGAACGAAATTTTATTATTGATCTGTTTTTTGCATTAGTAGTGGTTTTAGCAGGGTTCGTTTTAAAGATTTCTAATGTGGAATGGTTAGCAATTTTAATTTGTATAGCTCTAGTTTTAAGTATGGAAATGGTAAATACTGCCATCGAAAAAACAATTGATCTGTTACATCCTCAACAAAATCCTAAAGCAGGTGAAATAAAAGATATAGCTGCAGGAAGTGTTTTAATAGCAGTTATTATTAGTGGGATAATTGGTGTTATAATTTTTTTACCGAAAATTTTCGATCTTTTAAATAAATCTTAGTGTATTAAAGCATCTTTAATTTCTATTTGTTTTCCACAGTTAAAATGTGATAACGGACAAGCATTAAAACCATGCATACCACAAGGACGACAATCCATTTTTCCGGCATCAATTACTTTACTATTATCTGATAAAGGGTAAAATCCAAATTCTTTTATAGTTGAACAATAAAATGCAGTCACCGGAGAATTAGTAGCAGAAGCCAAATGCAAAGGTGCGCTATCGTTTACATAATTCATTTTTGCTTTTTGCATTAAAGCAGCCGATTGCAGCAAAGTTAATTCACCACACAAACTTTTTATAGAGTTGTGTTTACTGTGTTTAATGATATCATTCGCAAGATCAGAATCTGCAATACTTCCAAGTATGTAAATAGAAATAGAGTTTGATGTGAGATCACAAAGTTCAACCCATTTTTCTTTTGGTAATTGTTTAGTGAACCAAACAGATGAAGGTGCGATACAAATGAAGTCAGTTTTCAATAAAAGTTTTATTTTTTCCAGATCTGAATTTGAAGGGTAGATTTTTGGTTTAAAAACTCCTTCTCCGGTAAAATCATCTATCAATTGATTATAGCGTTCTATTTCATGCTTTCCATTATTGAAAGTATGTTTTGGAGCATGATCAAATAAATAAGCGAAAGGCGTTTGCTTATACCCTGCTTTATGCCGAGCTCCTGAAAACGCAGTCAGAAAGCCCGAACTAGCATATCGGTGGCAATCTACAACAAGATCATATTTGTTTTTTCGGATCTGAAAAAATAACTTGAAAAGATTTTTTAATTTATCTTCTTTCTTATTCCATATTAATGTTTCTTTTAAAAAAGGGTGTTCCTCATAAATTCCTTCATTACCTTTTCTTACAAGAATTGAAACAGAAGCATTCGGAAATTTAGAATGTAATTTTTCAACTAGAGAAGAAGCTAAAATGGCGTCGCCAATAAATGCAGTTTGAATGATGAGTATGTTAGAATAAGTCAAAAGTTAAAGGTAGAAAGTTAAAAGTGTAAAATCAAAAGTTAAAAGTAGAAGGTGGAAAGTCGAAAGTTAAAAGACATCATACAAATTAAAGTTCAACTTTGTATTCTATGAAACTGAAATCCTTCTTTATACTTTAAACTTTTTACTTATTTAAAATCAAACCCACTTTATACTTTCGACCTTGTACTTTCTACTTTTTTCTTTTTTTAAACAGCAACATTATATTCCCTCAGCGTCTCATTCAAACTCGTTTTGAGATCTGTACTTTCTTTACGCTTACCAATGATCAAAGCACATGGCACTTGATAATCACCGGCAGGAAATTTTTTTGTGTAAGAACCCGGTATCACAACACTTCTTTCCGGAACATATCCTTTTGTCTCAATTGGCTTTTCTCCGGTTACATCAATAATTTTAGTAGACATTGTTAAAACAACATTTGCACCAAGAACAGCTTGCTTGCCCACTCTTACGCCTTCTACAACAATACATCTGCTTCCAACAAAACAATCATCCTCAATTATAACTGGCGCAGCCTGCACTGGCTCTAATACGCCACCAATTCCTACACCTCCACTTAAGTGCACATTTTTTCCTATTTGAGCGCAACTGCCCACTGTAGCCCATGTATCAACCATTGTACCACTGTCAACATATGCGCCAATATTCACATAGCTTGGCATCATAATAACACCACTTGCCAAAAAAGCTCCGTATCTAGCAACTGCATTAGGAACTACCCGCACACCCAATCCTGCATAATTTTGTTTGAGCGCCATTTTATCATGGTATTCAAACGGACCAACTTCAATAGTTGCCATTTTACGAATAGGGAAATACAAAATCACTGCTTTTTTAATCCACTCATTCACCTGCCAACTTCCATCGGGCATAGGTTGTGCCACGCGTAATTTTCCTTTATCTAATTGTTCTATTACAGTTTCAATTGTAATAATTGTTTCTTTATCTTTTAGTAAATCGCGATTGTTCCAAGCTGCCTCTATTATTTGTTGCATAAAATTGAGTTTTTCGACTTGCAAGTTACCAAAAATTAGTATATTTGCCTTCCTAAATTTTTACAAGGTTCCGTAGCTCAACTGGATAGAGCACCTCACTACGGATGAGGAGGTTTGGGGTTCGACTCCCTACGGTACCACTTTCAAAAAACCAAAAGCCTCTAACAGCATTGCTGTTAGAGGCTTTTCATTTAATAGGTAAAGCCATTTCAAATTACTCAAAACTGTCTTTCGTGTTCTTTCAGCATTCGGCGTACAATTGAATTAAGGCTCAACTGAACAAAAATCTATTATTCCTTCTAAAACTTCCAAACCAAAACATTTTTCTGCATTTTGTGGACAAGCCTTTATTTCCTCATAACATTCTTTTAAAAAAAGCCTTGAAAATACATAGTCGTCTTTATATAAAGAAGCACAATATCCATATAAAGTTTCCTGTTGCGAAAGCTTATACATAATTTCTTCTACTTCCATAAATTAATGTCGCTTAAAATATTCTATCTCTTGTTCATGTTTTTTAGCTGCTTCCAATGAAGAAAAAGTGCCCAAGTTCCTTCTCTTATTTGTCTTTGGATTTTTCTTTATAGAATAAATCCTGTATTCTCCTGATTTTAACTTTCGTATCATAATTCTATTTTTAAACTATTAATTTCTAATTTTAAAATAATTTCATGCCAAAGATTGAAAACGAGAAAAATGCATTTATGTAGAATTCTATTCTCGAATCGGGTAATTATTTGCTTAATTAAAACTATTCAATTAATTTATCAAATATCAATTAATGAAAAACAAAATACTAAGTTACGCTAACATTTTAAACTTTTGGTATTAAAATATCCTCTAACTTTGTATCACCAAAACTAATTCACATGAAAAAGAATTTAATTTCATTTTTACTTTGCATATCTATTCTTGCAGGATTTGCACAACGTCCATCACCAGACATTATAGAAACTTCGAAAGGAACACTGACAATTCAACCAATATTACATGCAGCTGTTGTATTGAGTTGGAATAACAAAACTATATACGTTGATCCATATGGTGGAGCAAAAGCATATGAAGGTCTACCGGCTCCTGATTTAATTTTAATTACGGATATTCACGGAGATCATTTGCATCTTGAAACTCTTAATGGCCTCAAAACTTCCGGAGCTGCATTTATTGTACCGCAAGCAGTGGCCGATATGTTACCGGAAAACTTCAAAAAGAAAGCTGTTGTTTTAAATAATGGGAAAAATATTGAAGAAAAAGGAATTTCAATTTCTGCGATCCCTATGTATAATTTACCTGAAACAGCTGATTCAAAACATACAAAAGGACGAGGTAATGGTTATATTTTAAATCTTGGGGGAAAAATGGTTTATTTATCAGGTGATACTGAAGATATTCCAGAAATGCGCAACCTTAAAAATATTGATATAGCTTTTATATGCATGAATTTGCCATATACAATGGATATTAATCAAGCGGCGAGCGCAGTACTCGAATTTAAGCCAAAAATTGTATATCCTTATCATTATAGAGGTCAAGATGGCCTAAGTGATATAGAAGGATTCAAGAAGTTAGTCAATGCAGATAATTCTTCAATTGATGTAAGGCTCAGAAACTGGTATCCAAAATATTGAGCATTTCAATTTATTTAAAATAAGATTTAATATATCATAATAAATGAGTATATTTGACTTCTTCATTTGAAGATTGTATTTCAATCTGTTGTAGTATCCTCTTACAATTCGGTAAATCTTACATTTTTCGTTTAAAGACAAAGACAGTGATTTAAATCATTGCCACAAAACCGATTATTGCACTAATAAAACAAACAACAAATAATAACCCGTAGCGACTAAAATGCCGTTACAAAAAACAAAAAAACAACAATGAAAAAAGGAACAGTAAAATTCTTTAACGAAGCAAAAGGCTTTGGATTTATTAAAGAAGAAGGTGGACAAGAAATATTTGTTCACGCATCAGGATTAAAAGAAGAAATTCGTGAAAATGATGAAGTAGTGTTTGAAATAGAACAAGGAAAAAAAGGCTTAAATGCCGTTAATGTAAGTCTTGCAAGCTAAATTGCAAAAACTAAAAGCAAATCAAATTGATTTGCTTTTTTTTATTCTTTATTAAAAAACATAACATGCGGCAACTAAAAATAAATAAATCGATCACCAATAGGGATGCTGCATCACTAGATAAATACTTAGCTGATATTTCTAAACTTCAATTAATTACTGCAGAAGAGGAAGCAATTTTAGCACAAAAAATTAGAGAAGGGGACGAAGTAGCTCTTGAAAAATTAACGACTGCAAATTTAAGATTTGTTGTTTCTGTGGCTAAACAATATCAAAACCAAGGTCTAAGTTTACCCGATCTTATAAACGAAGGAAATGTTGGTTTAATAAAGGCCGCTAAACGTTTTGACGAAACCAGAGGTTTTAAATTTATTTCTTATGCTGTTTGGTGGATCCGTCAATCTATTATGCAGGCTGTGTCGGAACAGTCAAGAATTATTCGTCTACCATTAAATAAAATTGGTGCTTTAAATAAAATAAAAAAAGCACAAAGTGTACTTGAACAAAAATTTGAAAGAGCAGCAAGCGTTTTTGAACTTTCTGAAGTACTCGAAATGTCGGAAGAAGAAATTAGTGTAACCTTAAGAGCCTCCTCATGGCATACTTCAACAGATGCATTACTTCCAGGCAACGAAGAACTAACTTTATTAGAAGTTACATCTAATCCTAATGATCCTAAACCTGACGATTTCTTAATGGAATCATCATTACAAACTGAAATTGGACGTGTTTTAAATACATTAAGCGACAAAGAAAAAGATGTTATTGTTTTGTTTTTCGGAATTGGCTGTACAAACCCTTTTACGTTAGAAGAAATCGCGGAAAAATATGATCTAACAAAAGAAAGAGTTAGACAAATAAAAGAAAAAGCTATTCGAAGATTAAGAATAGAATCAAAAAGTAGAATCTTAAAAACTTATTTAGGGTAAAAAAGCCCCGTATTATGGCAGTTTCAGAAATACGATTTATAGCGAGCGACAGAAATCAAAATCTTTTTTTTGGAACTCTCAGACAAAGGATAGATAACTATTTTAAAGAAAACAACCTTTCAAAACATTATAATTTGCAAATGATTATTAAAACAGTCGTTTTATTATCTTGCTATATTATCCCTTTTATTAGCTTATTGATTTTTCAACCTGCATTTGGTTATTCTCTTTTAATTTGGTTATTAATGGGCTTCGCTAAGTCAGGAATTGGCATGAGCATTATGCATGATGCAAATCATGGTGCTTACTCATCAAGTGCAAAGTTAAATAAATGGTTAGGCTATACAATTAATTTAGTAGGAGGTAGTGCCTTTACCTGGAAAATTCAACACAATATTTTGCATCATACCTACACTAATGTTTTAGATATGGATGATGATATAGAGGACAAATTAGTTATGCGGTTTTCTCCACACACGCGTGTAAAGTGGTATCATAAATTCCAATGTGTATATGCATTTTTTTTCTATGGCATTTTAACTTTGTATTGGACTCTTTTCAAAGATTTTGTTCAATTTTATAAATACACTAAAAAAGGAGTAAATAAAGAATGTAAGTCAAAGAACAAAGTCATTTTAATGAAGATTATATTAAGTAAAATTGTTTATTTCACAGTGTTTTTTGTGTTACCCCTACTCTTTCTAAAAATGCCTATTGCGAAATATATTTTAGGTTATTTATTAATGCAATTTATTGCAGGAATTGTTTTAACCGTTATTTTTCAGCTCGCACACACGGTAGAAAACACTTCGCACCCCTTACCAAATAAAAGCGGTACAATTGAAAACAATTGGGCAATTCATCAAATGAATACAACCGTTAATTTTTCGAGAGAAAGTAAATTCATTTCTTGGTTTGTTGGTGGATTAAATTTTCAAGTTGAACATCATTTATTTCCAACTATTTGTCATGTACATTATCCTAAAATAGCTTCCATTGTAAAGGCAACGGCGGAAGAACACGGCGTGCCTTATTTAGAAAATAAAACCTTTGGCTCTGCCTTGAAATCACATATCAAAACATTACAAAAATTCGGAAAAATACCATCATTAAATGATGCTATTTCCTAAGTCTGTAAAAAAATACACCCAACTCTCAGTAATAAAATTCAATAAATTCAAAGAGAGTAATACACTGTTCATCTCAGGCACACTAACCAGCCATTGGTATAATTCCTTATTCATTATCCTTAGTACAACAACTTTATATTATTAATAAGTTTTTATTTCGTTCTGATATTATCATTGCTCTCCAAACAAAATATTTATACATTTGAATTCAATATTTATTTTATGAAAAAAACATTTATAGTTGGTTTACTGATCAGTACTCTATCATTAAACCTAAATTCACAAAACAATAAATCAAAAAGTTCTTTAACTCCTTCTGAAGCAAAACCAAATACCTTTAAAAAAGGGCAACTTGATTTGAATATTGGTATTGGACTTGGAAGATCTGGTAATTATTTCTATAATGGCGGAAGTGCAAGTTTTTTTGGCAGCAGTTATAAATATACTGTAACTCCTCCTATTAGTGTATCATTAGATTATGGAATTACAAAAAACATAAGTATAGGTGGTTACCTTGCTTTTACAAGAGCTAAGCTAACTTTTAGTGGAAATGATTATTACGTCAATGGCCCTAATATTATTAATTATAATTATACAGATACTTATTCTTGGAACTATTATATTGTTGGAGTTAGAGCTGCATTCCATTTTTCTGAGTATTTACAAATTGAAAACCTCGATCTTTACGGAGGCATTATGCTCGGAAATAATTTTGTTAGCTCTAAATATACCACAACCGATACCTATAATCAAGTTCATAATGGAGGTTGGGCAAGTGGTTACGGTGGTTTTATTTGGGGACTTTATGCAGGCGGCAGATATATGTTCACCCCAAAATTAGGCGCATTTGGTGAATTTGGCTATGGCTTATCTTATGCAACTATCGGCTTAAATATTAAACTTTAAAACTGCGCATTTAAATAATCCTCAATCATGAAAAAACTTATACTATTCGTTTTCATTTTAGGTTTAACAAATTTAAATGCGCAAACCGGAAAAGACCCGTATGTTTTATATAACATCAAAGGGGAAAAAGCAACATATGATCAACTTCTAGCTGAAGCTAAAAAAGCGGACATAGTTTTGTTTGGAGAGTTACATGACAATCCAATTTGCCATTGGTTACAAAAAGAATTAACGACTGATTTATATAAAGAGAAAAAAGAAAAATTAGTTTTAGGAGCTGAAATGTTTGAAGCTGACGATCAAATTGCGATCAACGAATATTTACAAGGCAAAATAAGTGATAAAACATTTAAAGATGAAGTAAAACTTTGGAACAACTTTGCAACGGACTACAAACCTTTATTAGATTTTGCTAAAACAAATAAATTAAATTTTGTCGCTGCAAACATTCCACGCCGTTATGCAAATATGGTTTACTCAAGAGGTATTGCATCACTAGATAGCATTGATCCGGAAGCAAAAAAATGGATTACTCCATTGCCCATGAGATATGACGCCAGCTTGAAGTGTTATAAAGATATTTTTGAAAGCGCTGGTGGACATGGTGGTGATAATCTTCCAAAATCACAAGCAATCAAAGATGCAACAATGGCTTATTTTATTTTGAAAAACTGGTCAAAAGGGCAAACCTTTATTCATTATAATGGTGCTTATCATAGCAATAATCATCAATCTATCGAATGGCATTTAAAACAAACCAATACGAGTTTAAAAGTATTTGTTATTTCATCTACAGAACAAAACGATACAGGTAAATTAGAAGAAGAAGGAAAAGGTTTGGGAGATTTTATTATTTGTACACCCAGTAATTTAACTAAAACGTATAAATAGAAAGTATTTTACTTTACAACTATTTTTTGAGTATACACGGTATCCTTAGTTGTAATACTTACAATTAATAAACCATTTTGAATAGTGTTCAATTGATTTCTTTTGAAATACATTTTATCTTCTGCTTTAATATTATCATAAAAAATACTAAATATAATATTTTCTTATTCGAAAAAAATAATTCTAAAATGATAGATAATGGATAGGTTTTTGTATAATTTAGATCTTTAGTAGTAATAAAATAAGGTGGATTTAGAAGAAGGATTACATATTTGGCGTTACACTCTTAACGAACAAGATTATTTTAATGAACTGAAAGATCCTTTACTTTCACAAGAAGAAGTGAATAGATATGAATGTTATTTAAATGAAAGTGATAAAATAAGATATATCTGCAATCATCGTTTTGTTAGGCAAGTGTTATCAAAATATTTAAATGAGCTGCCTTCACAAATCAAATTTAGTTATTCTGAAAAAGGTAAACCATTTATTAAAAATTCTGATTTCTTTTTTAATTATTCTTACAGAAGTAATTATTGTTTTCTTGCTGTCACAAAATTTGGAGAAGTTGGAGTTGACATTGAAAAAATGAAACCGCTTCAGGATGCACCTACTTTTATTTCTTTTTCCTTTTCTGAAAAAGAGAAGAAAATTATTTATGAAAGTAATACTGTAGATTTTCAGGAAACACTATTTACTTTTTGGACCTACAAAGAAGCAATTATTAAGTCATTAGGTGTTGGCTTAAGTGCCGATCTAACACAAATTGATCTTTCAGACTTCTATTATACCAAGTTAAACCCTTTATCATACGACCATTATAACTTATATACTATGGAAAAAATTAATGCTCCGGAAGGTTATAAGGCAGCTTTTGCTATTAAAGGCGAACTAAATAGATATGAAGAGTTTGAGTATAATTAAAGATATTTAATCTCCGTAAGATATAGAAAATGAAGCTATCTTTGAGTGCATGAAATTCGAACACCTTAAACATTTTTTTTGTTGCTTTATACTTGTCACAAAGGTGTTTTCACAAGTTGACAATACTTATATTAATTCTCCCAAAAGAGATAGTTTGTTAAAGTTGGAAAATGATGGAAAAGACATGATTGATGTTTTAGGTTTAAAAAAATTTATTAATGAAAATCCTAATGAAACAAAAAAAGAAAGGGAGGTAAGATTTACTGTTCTACCTTTCGTGGGTTATACACTTCAAACGCGCTTGGCGGCTATTTTGGCGGGAAACATAGCTTTTTATGTTGATGACGATGACGAAACAAATCAATCAGCAGTAAGTACAAGCATTAGTTATACTCAAAATAATCAGATTATTTTTCCAGTTTTCACAAACATCTGGACAAGAAAAAATAAATTTAATTTATTAGGTATTTGGCGTTATTACAAATATCCTGAAAGCACTTACGGATTGGGAGGTTATACATCTTTAAAAATAGCCAATAAGTTAGATTATTCATACATCATTTTTCGGGAAGCAGTTTTGAGGCACTTTTCAAACTCTTATTTTTATGCAGGTTTGGGTTATAATTTAAGCTATCATATAAACATTACCGAAAGTGATAATTCAGATGGAAAACTAACTGATTTTACAAAATACGGCAAAACTAAAAACTCTGTTTCATCCGGCATTTCTTTTCACGCTTTATACGACAAAAGAGGAAATACAATTAATCCACCAAAAGGGATGTATGCAAGCGTAACATTTTGTCCATTTACCACTTTGCTTGGTAGCAATAACAACTGGCAATCTTTAGTTATAGATTTCAGGAAATACTTTAAAATGCCACACTCTAAAAATGTATTAGCTTTTTGGAATTATAACTGGTTTACAAATGGCAAAGCACCTTATCTTGATTTACCCAGCACAGGTTGGGATTCTTTTTCAAACATTGGAAGAGGCTATATACAAAGCAGGTTGAGGGGAACAAATTTATTATATTTGGAGGCTGAATATCGTTTCCGAATCACCCACAATGGTTTATTAGGCGGGGTAGTCTTTAGCAATGCACAAAGTGTTTCCGATTGGCCCAGCAATCAATTTACTGTTATTTATCCCGCTATTGGATCAGGTATTCGTATCAAATTAAATAAACATTCTAATACTAACCTCTCTATTGATTACGGGGTTGGTATTAAAGGTTCAAAAGGCTTGTTCATTAATTTGGGGGAAGTTTTCTAATGCTTTTAAATCAAGCCTTTTCTTTCAAATTTAAATTATTGTTGCAGATAAAAAGAATTTATAATTTTGCATCGAAGCCGAATAATACGCATAAATGATAACCATAGAAAAAGTAAATTCTTCAAAGCAAATAAAAGAATTCATAGATTTTCCACACGATCTTTATGAAGGAGATCCCAATTATGTTCCTGAAATTTTCATTGGGCAAAAAGATTTGTTGAACAAAAAAAAACATCCATTTTTTAAACACTCTAAACTCGATCTTTTTTTAGCATACAAAAACAAAAAAATAGTTGGTCGCATTGCTGCAATACGTAATAATAATCACATCAAATTCACTGGTAAACATGAAGGTTTTTTTGGTTTTTTTGAAGCCATTAACGATTATGAAGTTGCAAAACTTTTATTTGACACAGCAATTGATTGGTTAAAAAAAGAGGGGTTAACAAATGTAATTGGACCAACAAGTTTTTCTACGAACGAAATTTTTGGTTGGCATTTAGATGCATATAATATTCCTCCAATGGTAAGTATGGCTTACAACAAAGATTATTACCCGGGGTTTGCAGATAAATACGGTTTTACAAAAAAAACTGATCACTTTGCGTATTATATGACTGATAAAACAGTATCTCAAAAAGCGCTTAAAGTATGTGATGCAATTGAAGCGCGTTTAAAAACAAAAGGCATTACCATCCGTTCGGTTAATATGAAAAAATTTACTGAGGAAGCTGAAAAGTCGCACTACGTATATAATTCAGCATGGGATAAAAATGCGGGTTTTGTGCCTATGTCTTATGATGAGTTTATGCATTTATGCAAAGAAATGAAAATGATCATGGATCCTGAATTATGCTACATAGCAGAACATGAAGGTAAATTTATTGGATTCTCTTTTTCTTTTCCGGATATTAACCAAGTGTTGAAAGATGTAAAAAGAGGACGCTTATTACCTTTCGGGATTTTTAAACTACTGTTTAACAGAGGGAAAATAAATAAGTTTAGAGTAGTTGTTTTGGGAGTTATTGAAGGTTATCGTAAACTAGGCATAGAGGCATGTTTTTTTGCCCGTACAATTAATTATGCACAAAAAAACAATATGATAGCCGCCGAAGCTTCATTGATTTTGGAGAACAATGAAATGATGAATCAGGCTTTAAAAAACATTAACGCAGAAATTTATAAAACGTACAGATTGTATCAGCTTGCTCTGTGAAAAAAAGATCAGACTATAATTTCTTAACTATCCTTTCACCGACAGATATTGGTACTTTATTTTATATTTTTGTTTCAACAATTTTTATTTGTATTCAGTCTTCACAAATTGAAAATGTGTGTATTCACTTTGCCATAAGAATCGCTGTGATTGCTTTCATTCCAATTTTTTATTTTTTAGATAAAAGGATTCCGAACAAAATCACTTCGCTTCTCAAGAATATTTATCCTTTACTTTTTCTGAGTTATTTTTATGGTGAAACCGTCTATATAAAAAATATAATTTTTCCAACAGATCTAGATGCTCACTTCGCAAAAATCGATCAATGGCTCTTCGACTGTCAACCAAGCATGGAGTTTTCAAGATTTTTTAATAGTGACTTTTTTAGGGAAATTATGTTCATGAGTTACTTCTCTTATTATCTCATGATTGCTATCGTTTGTATAGCGATTTGTTTTCTAAAACCTTTTGAGGCGCGTAAAAGCCTTTTTTTAGTGACCTTTTCTTTTTACATGTATTATATTTTATATATTATCTTGCCAATAATAGGTCCACAATATTATTTTAATTCTACAGCCTATGAACCAAACTTACCTTATTTTTTTGGAAAAGTAATGTATCATTTGCATCCAATAGAAAAAGCTACCGGAGCCTTTCCTAGTTCACATGTAGGAATAGCGTTTATACTTAGTTACATCACTTTCAAGCACATTAAAAAATTATTTTATTTTATACTACCATTTGTTTTCGGAATTTGTTTCGCAACTATTTATTTAAAGGAGCATTATCTTATTGATGTTATTGCAGGCATTATATCTGTGCCATTACTTATTAAGTTCACTACTTATATTTACAAAAAACTTTCGTTGTTTCTTGAGTTCGAGCATCACTAATTCAGTCAATTAATATTCTATTTGATACTGAGCAATTTAACATTTGTGTTGATTGATAAAGAAATTTTAATTTTATCTTTAAATTTTAATACCATTTTGTTTTAACTATCTAATATGTCAATACAAATAATAATGTTTCCAGGCCAGGGATCTCAATTCAGAGGTATGGGAGAGAGTTTATTTAAAGAATTCCCAGAAGCTGTTGAAAAAGCAAACAAAGCTTTGGGATACAATATTGTTGAGTTATGTCTTAATGATCCTAACAATACCTTAAATCAAACTAATTTCACACAACCTGCTCTGTTTTTTATTAATTACCTTACTTATAAAAAATTCTTACAAACAAATAAGGTTCCGAACTATTTTATTGGTCATAGTTTAGGTGAGTTTAATGCATTAAATGCCGCAGGTGTATTTGATTTTGAAACAGGTTTAAAAATTGTCCAAAAAAGAGGGGAATTAATGTTCTCTATTGGTGATACTTCCATGGCTGCCGTTATTGGCGGAGATTATAAAGAGATTAAAGAAATTTTAAAAAATAATTTTCCTGATATTGATATCGCTAATATTAATACTGCTTCCCAAATAGTTATTTCAGGTAAGATTGAATCATTAGATAAAGCAGCCGATTTTTTTGAAGAAGAAGGCCTGGTTTATATCCCGTTAAAAGTAAGCGGCGCATTTCATTCAAGGTATATGACCCCGATAAAAGATAAATTTCAAGCTTTTATTGAAACAATGGCATTAAACAAAACCAATATCCCTGTCATTTCAAATTATACCGCTACCCTCTATCCTATTGAAAAAGAAGGAATCATCAAAAACATGGTCAACCAAATAAATAGTCCAATCAAATGGTTGCAAAGTATTGAATATCTGATGTATCAGGGTGAGTGTAATTTTATCGAGATAGGCCCTGGCGAGGTGTTAAGCAATATTATTAAAAAAATAAAAATATAATTTAGATTTTCTTCCCTTGGGGTTATTCAACCTGCTAAACAAAAAATTATTTAAAATTTGTCTAAATTTTTGAAAAATTAATTATTAATGTTAATTTGTCTTCGTATTTTATCCACTATAACTGAATAAAAAAAAGTAATATTGCACCGTGAATTACGATGAAAAAGAAGCTTTAATTGGAAGCTTAAAACGAGATATTGTGAAAATGCCAACAGAAGGTACAGTTAAAGTATCTTTTAAGAAAGATGACGTGTACAAAATAATTCCACATCGTCCACCATTTGCCCTAATTTCCTCCATTACAGGGGTAAATATTCAAGAAGCTATTATTGAGGTTACAAGCTATATTGACCCAACAGATCCTATATTTGCCGGTCACTTTCCCGGTTCACCTGTTTACCCTGGTGTTTTGCAAATAGAAAGTATGGGTCAAGCAGGTTTATGCCTTGCTTACTTTACAAAAAACAATACAACCAAAATCAACAACGATAGTCAGCCTGTTAAAGGATTGTTTACAAGAGTTCATAATGCCGGCTTTAACAAAGGTGTTATGCCCGGGGATAATCTTACTATTAGGGTAAAATCTATAGAAGATGATGATTTTATGGGATTAATGTCGGCTCAAGTAATAATAAATAACGATATTTATTCACACAGTATTTTAGAAGTATATTATCCTTAAAAAGAAAATTATAAATTAATAAACGATTAAATGTTATGTTAAAAAAGCGTGTAGTAGTAACGGGAATGTCCATTAATACTCCTATTGGAGATAATTTAGATTCTTTTATTGAGAATTTATTGGCGGGCAAATCTGCAATTTGTAACTGGAAAACTATTGATTCAAGCAAAATATATAGCAAAGTTGGCGGTGATATGGGTGACTATGATATCAATAAAAAAATTGATAGCTATAAAGGTCGAGTTCCTGAAGGTGTATTTAATCGCTTAGAAAAATTAGGAAAAAAATCTCCGTTCTCTATCGCTGTTTCTTTGCAAGTAGCTGTTGAAGCTATGTTAGACTCAGGTTATATTAAAGAAATTAAAGATGGTAATAATATCGCTACAGTTGTTGCAGGTCATAATTTAAATCAAAAATACACTTTCGAAAACCATGATGTTTTTAATGATGATCCTGATTTTGTAGATGGTTTATTTGCGCTATATGGATTAGATACACATCATGTAGGAAGTGTAACTGATATTTTACAATTACATGGTCCTGCTTATACTGTTGGCGCAGCTTGTGCAAGTGGTAATGTTGCATTACGTTGTGCTGTTGATGAAATTCAATTACACGATGTGCCGGTTGCTATGGTAGTTGCGCCGGTTCTCGATTATTCTCCTTTAGATTTACAAGGAATGGCCATTATGGGTGCCATTTCATATAAATCATTTACTGATAGTCCTGAAAAAGCAAGCCGACCATACGATACAAAGAGAGAAGGGTTTGTGCCATCACATGGTGCCGCTTCATTGGTACTCGAAGATTATGATCATGCAATTGCAAGAGGCGCTAAAATTTATGCTGAAATACTAGGAGTTGAATCGTCTTCTGATGGTAATCACTTACCACAACCATCGCAAATTGGTCAGGCTCGTTTAATGAAACGCTTATTGAAAAACTGCGGTGTAAAAGCTGAAGAAGTTGATTATGTAAGTGCTCACGCAACATCAACCCCATTAGGAGATCTTACCGAGTTACGTTCTATCAAAGATGTATTTGGAGATCATTGCAAAAAATTAAAAATCAACGCGCCTAAATCTATGTTAGGTCATACATGCTGGAGCGCTGCTACTGTTGAAACAGTGGCTGCTATTTTACAAATGAACAGAAACGAATTGCATCCTTCAATAAATATTGATGAGCTTGATCCGGAAGTGGATATTGATATTTGCAGAAACAAAAGAACAAAACACGAAATAAATATATTGCTAAAAAACTCTTTTGGTTTTGGAGGATTGAATAGTATTAGCTTAATTAAAAAGTACAAAGGGAAATAATTTATATGAAGATTTTTATTACAGGCGCTTCAAGGGGTATAGGATATAAAACAATGATGATGGCCTTAGAAAAAGGGCACGACGTAGCTTTTACTTATAATAATCCAGATACTGATGTTGCTAAAATAATTGCAGAAGCAAAAAAAATTGCTCCGAATCAATTATGCAAAGGTTACCAATTAAACATCAGATACAACGAACAAGTAGTAAACGTTGTTGATGCAGTTTTAGATGATTTTGATTCAATTGATACTGTAATTAATAACGCAGGGATGAACAGAAATAATTTGGCATTTAGTATGTCAGATGAAGAATGGACTGAAGTTATTGATACTAATTTAAGTGGCACTTTTTATGTTATCCGTGCTTTCTTACCGGTGTTTTTATCAAATCGCAAAGGACATTTTGTAAATATTTCTTCTATTGCAAAAGATGGTTTATCCGGGCAGGCAAACTATGCCGCAAGTAAAGCAGGATTAATTGGCCTCTCAGGAACTATTGCAAAAGAATACGGACAAAAAGGAATAACAAGTAATGTAGTTGCACCGGGAATGTTTGAAACAGATATGACCAAAGAATCTTTAAGTGATAGCTTACGTAATTTTTGGGTGCAACATTGCCCCGTTAAGCGTTTAGGGCACTTAGAAGAATTAGCGGAAGTTGTTTTATTTTTAGGATCAGACGCTGCAAGCTTTGTAAATGGTCAAACAATTAGTGTTAACGGTGGCTTAGATTGGGCAGAATAATGGAATCAAAAAAATACGGAATAGAAAAAATAAGAGTGTATCCAACCGCTCTACAACTAGATCTCGAAACATTGGCCAAAGCACGTGGCTATGATGTTGATCACATGAGAAAAGAATTGATGGTTGAAAAACGTGGTGTTAACCCACCATGGGAAGATACTGTTACCATGGCTGTTAATGCAGCAAAACCAATGCTTTCAAAAGAAGATATTGATTCTATCGGATTATTAATTCTTGCAACGGAAACTGGCTTAGATGGTGAGAAAGCTTTGAGTTCATGGGTATTTGAATACTTAGGTTTACCAACAGCATGTAGACATTTTGAAGTAAAAATTGCATGTTATTCTGGTACTGCAGCTTTGAAAATGGCTATCGGTTGGTTAGCATCTGGCATGGCAAAAAAAGGACAAAAAGCTTTAGTAATTACAACCGATGAAAGTTTAAATTCAATTCATAAACCTTGGGAGTATGTGTGTGGTGGTGGTTCTGTAGCTCTTTTAGTTTCTGACAAACCCGATTTTTTGACATTAGAAGTTGATAAATTTGGAATTTATGCTCATGAAGTTGCTGATGTAATTCGTCCACTACCTTGGTTAGAAACTGGTAACAGCGAACATAGTTTATTTTCATACATGGAAGCATTAGCAGCAACCTACGAAGATTACGAAGCAAATGTTGGCGATGTAGATTTTGCTACTTATTTTGATTACAATGTTTACCATGTACCTTTTAGCGGTATTAGTTTTAGGGCACACAAATTATTAATGGGCATGAGCTCAGGAGCAAGTGCTGAAGAAGTGAATGAAAGTTTTAAAAATAAAGTATTGCCTTCAATCACCTATTCAAAAGATATTGGCGGCACTTATGGTGGCAGTATTTTTGTTGCCCTTCTCGCCTCTATTGATAACATCAATGCAATTAAAGCAAACAACCGTATTGGTGTGTTTTCATATGGTTCAGGCTCTTGTGCAGAATTTTACAGTTTTATAGTTACCGAAAAATCAAAAGAGGTTGCTAAGCGTGCCGGATTAAAAGAACTATTGCACAACCGTTTTAAAATTACAGTTGAACAATACGAAGCAATGGAAAATGATAGAGAACGAAGAATAAAAGAAGGAGATTTTGATCCTAATTTTAATAGTGTTCCAACTCTATACGATACAACCTATAAAGGAAAAGGACTGCTAGTTTATAAAGGCTCTAAAGGCTATTATAGAAGCTATGACTTCAGCTAATAATTTATATAAGGAAATTATAATTCCTCCGTTTTTAAATCCGGAATCAATTAGCTATTTATTAAAACAAATTACCCAGTTAGAAAAAGAACCTATTCGTTTTGTTGTTTTAAAAGGAAGCGAAACAATTTTTTGTGATGGATTAGATTTAAAATGGGTTGCTAAAAATGAAAAAGGCGATTACATGAAAGAAATGCGCGATTATGGCGAGTTTCTTAAAAAACTACAAACAAGCTCTCTTATTTCCATTGGTGTCGTTAAAGGCTCTGTTTCAGGTGGTGGGATGGGTGTTGTATGTGCTTGCGATTATGTAATTGCAGATGAAAAAAGCACTTTTTCTTTACCTGAAGGTTTGTTGGGTTTAATTCCTGGAATGATTATGCCTGCTTTGTTAAATAAATTATCTCCACAACATATTAAAAAAATGGTCTTTGCAGGTCAAAAATACCAAAGCAAAATTGCGTGTGAATTTAATATCGTTGACGAAATTGTGCAAGTAAATGAAATGGATAACGCTCTTGCAATTGCCATGAATACTATGAAATCATGTAAGAAAGGATCTGTAGGCGATTTAAAACAATTACTTTACGCTTCTCATATAAATAAAGACGAATTGGCGCAATTAGGTATGAATATCCTCTCCTCAAAATTAAATGACCCTGAAATTAGTGAACGCTTAAAAACGTTAGCAGAGTTTATGGAAGAAGAGTAAAATGATATATGTCATAATGTAAAAAGGCCATTACATTTCATAAATCTATTTAAGCGATTTTTTCGTACTTTTGTACTACTAAATCAAACTCATGAAACAAAAATTCGTATCTAATAGTCAAGAGTCTACCCGGATGTTTAAAAGCGACTTTTTAGAAATGTTTTCTAAGATTCACTTTATAACTCCTTTAATTATTTTTTTACCTGTGGTTGGGTACTTCATGTATAAAACCATTTTTGTTTTTAGTCTTTCTATTCTCCCAATCATTTTATTGCTTATAGCAGGCGTTTTTATTTGGTCGCTTACCGAATATTTAATGCACCGTTTTTTATTTCACTATCATCCTACTTCAGCATTTGGACAACGGATTCATTTTATTTTTCATGGTGTTCATCACGATTATCCAAATGATGCAAAACGTTTGGTTATGGCTCCGGCTGTGAGTGTTCCACTTGCAGTTTTATACTATTTTTTATTTCGTTTCATTTTAGGAGAAGCAAACGTAGCTCCTTTTTTCAGTGGCTTTGTTTTGGGGTATCTTTTTTATGATATGACACATTATGCTATTCATCATTTCTCGTTTAAAAATGGTATTTGGATGAAAATTAAAATGCATCACATGATTCATCATTATAAAGATGATGATCATGGATATGGTGTTAGTTCTAAATTTTGGGATATTATTTTTGGTTCCGATTTTAAAGAATTAAATAAATAGAATTTATTTTCCTCCTAAAATTAAATGACTGATATTAAAACAATAACTATAACCGATCCGGTTTACAAAGAAAAATCAAGTTATAATTTTATCGAACGTTTTTTTATTTCTCTCTTAAATGATAAGCGTGATATGGCTTTCATTAAATTATGTGGTTTAATTTTAATCACAACAATACCTTTTGCTGTTTATCTTTTTATCCCGGAGAATTTGAATTGGTGGCTCGTACTTATTTATTATGCGTTTAATTTCGGAGTGTTAACCGGCTCTTTTATTTTAATGCTTCATCTCACGTCGCATAGACCATTATTTAAAAAAGATTATAATTATTTAAATAATTTTATTCCTTGGGTAATTGGTCCTTTTTTTGGTGAAACACCCGAGTCGTATTTTGCGCATCATCTTGGTATGCATCATGCTGAAGATAATATGCCTAGCGACTTGAGTAGTACTATGAAATACCAACGCGATAGTTTCAGCGATTTCATAAAATACTATTTAAGTTTTATTTCAGTTGGTATTTATGATTTAGCTGCGTATCTAAAAATTAAAAATCGTATGAAAATCAGAAAGAGTTTTTTGATTGGGGAGTTTTCTTTCTGGATAATTGCAATTGCATTATTATTCTTTAATCCAAAAGCATCACTTTTTATTTTTATTATTCCTGTATTTATTGTTCGGTTTTTAATGATGGCCGGTAACTGGGGACAGCATGCATTTATTGACAGAAATAATCCAAAAAACAATTATACAAATTCAATTAACTGCATTAATGTAAGATATAATCATACTTGCTTTAATGATGGATACCATATTGTTCATCACTTAAAACCTGCTATGCATTGGTTAGAATTACCGGAAGAGTTTATGAAAAATACAGAAAAATATACCAACGAAAATTCTATTATTTTTGAAGGGTTAGATTTTTTTATGGTGTGGTTTTATTTAATGAATAAACGATACGATATACTTGCGAAAAAAATGGTGATCGTTAATCCAAATATTACGACGACTGAACAAGCAATTTCTCTTTTGAAAGAAAGAACAAGAAAAATTGATGATTACGTTGTGCCTGTTAAACCTTTAAAAATGCAAACGGCTTAATTATTTTTTTGAAGAAATTTTTTAAAGTCCAAGTTTTTCCGCATCCACATACATACGTTGTAAGCCTTCAGCAAAATCATAACCTCTATCAGCAGTAATAGTTTGTCCGCGGATTCCGTCCATTAATCCACTGCACATCATAAAAGCTACACGAGCAACTTCTTCCAATTCGATGTGAGTTCCCGGGATATCATATTTCTTAATAAACTCAACCCATTCGTTACCCAATGTAGATAATAAAGAATCGGTAATAACCGGACGAGTACGTAAAATATTGAAAATAACTTCATCATTATAAAAATGATAGTTCAAATATTTCACCAATACCTCATTTAAAGCTTTTGTAGCTGCGGCAAAATCGTAATTTTTATGAAAGCGATCTGGTCCATGAGAAGAAAGTGCCAAAACATATTTTGGGTACACGCCAAATATAGTTTTCATTTGTCGGGTATACTCAATCATAGGCCAGCAGCTATATTCAATGCTTTTTAGTAAATAAGCTTCGTTATAATCTTCGATACCTTTTACCAACGTAGTAAACGAAACATTCGAAATAAAAACATCTAATCGTCCGAAACGCTCTTTAATCTCAGTTAATAATTCAGTAGTATCATCATTATTAATAACGTCAGATTGTTTTAAAAAAGGAGCAGGTAAACCACGCGATGTAAAATCTTTTATCACATCTTCTTCTTCTATACTTCCCCAACCATAAGTAATAATTACTTTATTGCCATGCTCAGCAAATTTTAATGCGATCTCTTTTCCTATTCCTTTTGTACCGCCGGTTACTAAAACTACGCGGTCTTTATTTGTATCTAACATAATTCTCTTGTATTATTTTTAATATTTCTTCTTCGTTAAAAGTTAACTCGTGCATCATAGTTTCTAAAGAATATGTTTCTTCAAACATTTTTCTTCTTTGCATACTCTGGTAGCGTTTTAAAACCGATAAAGCCTTTCTTGGTTTTTCTGCCATTGCTTCGGCAAGCATTTGCGCTTTATCAAGTACTTCGGCTTTAGGCAAAATATAATTGAAATTTGTTTTCCCGATCAGGTTTTTTCCTTGATAAAAATTACCTGTATACTGCATTTCCTGAGATATGGCCGGAGACATATAATGCTCCATCAATTTTGTAATCCCCATACCTGGTGTAAAGCCCATATTCATAAAAGAACAGCCGTAGCGACTTTCTTCAGCCAAAATAGCCATGTCTGCACATAAACCCAAAGCTAATCCGCCACCGATGGCATGACCTTCCATTGCCGAAATAACTGGAATCTGAATATCTAAGATCATTTTAGAAAGAACAATATCAACCGGCTTAATTTCCTTTTTACAAAGTTTTATTAAGGTATCTAAATCGGCTCCGGAACAAAAAACATCCTGTAAACCACTCATTATTAGAATTTTAATATCCTCA
>Ga0206968_10092_pt1 | contig 25614 bp, 23 predicted proteins | sample Alteio_BWOrgHeat_22_FD_153254 | JGI IMG/M metagenome (GOLD analysis project Ga0206968, IMG submission 153254) | Enriched cells from forest soil in Barre Woods Harvard Forest LTER site, Petersham, Massachusetts, United States -... | ecosystem: Environmental > Terrestrial > Soil > Temperate forest >... | reverse complement strand
TATGGATTGGTGGAGGGATAAAATTTCACACAGGTCAGAATATTGTAAATGTAAATGATCCGGGTTTTACTGTTGGTGACTTTAGCTCAGTGCCCGGCACAGGTAGTACCGACTATATTCTAAATTTTATCCATAATCTGATTGTTGGCAATAATGGTATCGTTACCAATGTCGCTTACCGCATCAATACGGTGAATGCCCAGCAGTTTCAGTACGGCAACAGAGTTTATGCCACTGCGTCCTATTTTCATTCGTTTTCAGCGGGCATGCTTGTGATCCGCCCAACGTTAGGGTTGAATTTGGTTGTAAATGGTACAAATAACTATCAAGGCCAGGAGGTATCGGGCAGCAGTGGATATATACTGAACTGGATGGCTGGAGTGAATTTGCAAAAAGGCAAAATGGGGATTTTGGTAAATGGAGGATTACCAGTGGCGCAAGATCTTTACCACGGGATAACCCAATTTAAGGAGCGTGCATCTCTTGCACTCACCTATTCATTTTAGGTATTCATTGGGTGAGCGCCTGCTCTAAAGTTTTACCAGGGCAGGCGCTTTTTTATCACCCTAAAAGTCGACTCTGACAATTTTTAGGAGCAATTCAAGTTACTTACTAAGTTGATTTCTATCAGTTAACTTTGGGGATGCGTTCGGTTTGCCGTTTAGGGGTGTTGGTAAAATTTTGCTTGGCGGGTTGGCTGCAATGTTCGTGTCTTTTGGCATTTGCTCAAGTCAACTATAGTATCGACCAAAGTATCAGTGTAGAAGTCAATGGTAAGCCCATTTTAATGCCCTGGTCTGGCGGACTTAACTCAGCTCAGATTAACACCATTGATCTTAATCAGGATGGCAAAGATGACCTGGCTGTTTTTGATCGTACGGCCAACCAGATTTTTACTTATCTCAATGTTGGGAATCAATACATTTATGCACCCGATTACGAAGCTTACTTTCCGTCTGTGGTTAGCGATTGGATGTTGCTCCGCGATTTTAATTGCGATGGAAAGAAAGATTTATTCACCACAGATCCTGGCGGCATTGCTGTTTTTGTCAACATAACAAAACCAGGTGGATTACCCGCCTGGCGAGCTTTCAATCCGGGCTATCCTCTTCTTACGATTGGTTACAACAGTTCGATCAATTTGCAAATGAATGCGACTGATATTCCTGCCATTGACGATATCGATGAAGATGGTGACTTGGATATAATCGTGGCGAGGTTTGTTGGTTTTGGCTCAATGGAGTTTCATCGAAACATGAGTATCGAAAATACGGGACGTTGTGATTCTCTTCAACTGAAACGGATTACCACCGAATGGGGAAATTTTGAAGAATGCAATTGTGGACTTTATGCTTTTGACGGAAAAGATTGCAACCAATTGATTGGTGGCCGGGCCCTGCGCACAGATCGGGTACTGCATGATGCCGGAAAATCATTGTTGACGTTAGATCTTAATGACGACGGTTTGCACGACCTGATTTTCTCTGAACAAAATTGCACGTCTCTTTATCTACTTCCAAACCAAGGCATACGTGACAGTGCTCAGATGAACAACTACAGTGTTTTCCCGGCAGTCAACCCAAGCACATTACTTTTTCCAGCTTCCTTTTATGAGGACCTCGACTTTGATGGCGTGAAGGATTTGATAGTCTCTACAAACATTAGCGCACGTGTTACCACCGATATTGACCTCACCAACTCCATTTGGTTTTATAAAAACAGCGGCACCAACTCGTTACCTCAGTTTGATCTCAAGAAAACCAACTTGCTGCAAGACCAGATGGTAGATGCCGGTAGCTATGCTTCACCTGCGTTTGCCGATTATGACAATGATGGCGATCAGGATTTGTTTATCAGCTATTGGGCAATACCCGATTCGGTTGCGTCTATTTATCAATACGAGAACACAGGAAGCTTTTACAAGCCGGCTTTTAGTTTTGTCACTAACGATTACCTGCAATTTTCACAATTCGGTCTGTTTAACATTAAAATACAATTTGCCGATGCAAACTCCGATGGAAAGAAGGATCTGGTATTTACAGCTACTGATAAATTGCAGGGGATAACCCAACTTTATTTCATTGCAAATAAGAGTGCTCTGAATTTCGACTTCAGTGGTCAATCACCAGAAGTCCTAGGATTTACAATCGATCCTCTTGAGAATGTTTTACTTTACGATGTTAATCGTGACGGACTTTTAGATATTATACTCGGCAAATCGGACGGCTCATTACAGTATTGGAAAAACAATGGTTCGGCCAATGTGATGCAACCTGTGCTTGTTGATAACAGCTATCTCGGGCTTGGGTCAACGATCACGCGGTTTTGCGTTTCACCAACAGTGAGTGATTTGAAACACGATGGCAAGCCGGACTTGCTTTTGGGTAATTATGGATCGATCGTGATCTATTCCGATTTTCAGACTGGTACTCCGACAGCCGACAGCGTATTCGTCAATAACCAGCTAAAAAACTCATCAGAGGCGGCAAACTTAAGTAGTTATCTTACATTGACAACGGCGGACTTATATTCAGATTTTAATCCATTGGTGATAGCCGGTACAATCACCGGTGGGATACGTATTTTAAAACCCGACAGTACTGCATCCAACCAGCAGGAAAATTCGGTTTCATTTTGGCCCAACCCCGTAAATCTGAACCAAAAAATAAACGTAAGGGCATCTCAGAATTCCACCCTTCAATTTTTTGACGTACTGGGTCAGAAAATTAATGATCCGGTATCCATTTTGGGTGGAGAGGCTACAGCGCTCGAACAAACCCTGAGTGCAGGACTTTATATTGTACGGGTAAGCTCTTCCGGCAAGACAACAACTATTAAGTTGATTGTGCACTGACGACGGAGTATCAATCGGGGTTCACCTGTAAAATTTTACCTTTGGGTAAATCCTTTTGCTATAATTTTGCGTTTGGAACAATTATTCACCCAATATGGCTGAGAAAAGCAGTGTTTTTGATATGATTGGCCCTGTAATGATTGGCCCATCCAGCTCGCATACGGCCGGTGTGGTGCGCATAGCGAGAGCTGCTATCAAGATACTTGGAGGAATACCGGACGAGGCGGAGATTATCTTTTATAATTCCTTTGCCCGCACATATGAAGGCCACGGCAGCGACAGGGCAATATTGGCCGGCCTCATGGATTTTGAAACGGATGATAAACGCATAAAAAACTCAATTGAGATTGCTGGCGAGAAGGGATTGAAATACCACTTTAAATCGATTGGAAATGCGTCAACACTACATCCTAATTCTATTCGTTTAAAGTTAAAGAAGGGTGCCACTGAAGTTGAGGTATTGGGCGAAAGCAAGGGCGGGGGCATCATCAACATTGCTGAGGTGGATGGTTTCAAGGCAGATTTCACTGCCAACCTGCACACAGTTATTATCTTTGCGGGCGATGTGAAGGGAAGTATCGCGTTTATTGCCAATGTGCTAGCTCACGATGATTGCAATATTGCGACCATGTCAGTATCGCGAAAAGGCAAAAATGATTTGGCCTGTCAGGTAATCGAAATGGATTCGGGCATCAAACCTGTAACATTTGAGTATTTAAAAAGTCTTAGCTGGATAAAAGAAGTGATTTACATACCTCAGATTTGAATATGAAAAAATTAGTACTGTCAATCGTAGTTTTCGGTTTCGGGTTATCTTTTGCTTTTGCACAGCAACAGATGACGTTGCAGGAATGTGTAAAAGTGGCACTTGACAATAACCTTACGGTGAAACGTAGTGTATATAATGTCGAAACAAACCGCGTAAATCTTCTTAATGCTGAAGGAAACTTCCTGCCCACGTTGAATCTTAATGGATCTGGCAGCCAGAACTATGGTAGAAATCTTAACCCGGTAACCTATCAATATTTTCAGGGCGTCACGCGTACAGTTAACCCTTCTCTTACAGGAAACCTCCTTTTGTTTAACGGCTTGCGGAATCAACACACCTATCGTCAAAATGTAAAAGGTCTGAGTGCAGCTGATTTGGATTTAGAAAAAGCAAAAAATGACGTGATTATTACCGTAGTCACGAACTATACAAATGTGATTCTGAACAAGGAGCTTTATGAGAATGCCAAGTTTCAGCTCAACTCCAGTCAACAGCAATTGGAGCGGATCATAAAACAGGTTGAGGCTGGTGCTCTCCCAAAAAGCAATGAACTGACTCAGGAAGCTACCGTTGCAACCAATGAAACAAATCTCATTACCCAGGAGAATGTCTATAATTTATCAGTACTCACTCTCAAGCAATCAATGCAGGTTCCGGCATCAACCCAATTTGAAATCGTAGTCCCTGATATTGCAATGGAAGATTTGACAATTAACCAGACACCTGAAGAAATTTATGCGATATCAACGCAAACCTTGCCGCAGGTAAAAAGTGCGTTGTTGAAAGTGGATGCGGCTCAATATGCAGTAAGAGCAGCGCGTGCGGCTTATTACCCACGTCTTTCATTCACTTACGCAACCATTTCCAATTACAATAGTGCATCCGATGGTCCACGTTACGCTGTTGGTCCACCAACTCAACAAACTATCGGCTATGTAGGAGGAGACCTTACAAAACCCGTTACTGCACTCTATCAATCGCAAGTTCAGGTTGCAGACAGCTATCACGTAAAAGATCAATTACAAGACAATCTCTACAAAAACTTGGGCTTGAGTCTTTCTATTCCGATTTTAAATGGATTGCAAAATCGCACGGGTGTGCAGCAGGCAGTTATCAATCGCGAACTCGCTGCTATTACTGTAAAAGAAACAGAAAATACATTACGTCAATCAATAGAAACGGCTTATAATAATGCTTATGCTGCCGCAAAGACCTACACTGCCGCTGTAAAGCAGGTGAAAGCAAACGAAGAAGCTTTTCGCATGACTCAGCAACGCCATGAAAATGGGGCCGCCACTTATATTGAATATCAGGTTGCCTCCAATGATTTGTTTTCGGCCAAGTCTTCACTTGCCCGTGCCAAGTATAATTTCATTTTGACCAAAAAGATTCTCGAATTTTATCAGGGCAAAACCATCGAATATTAATTTTAATACCTTAACCTAATTCACCTCATCCTACACTCTACTCTCTATGGCTAAACAAAAGAAAAAATCCAATCGCTTAATGTATTGGGGCATTGGCACGCTCGTAGTACTGATCCTTTTCCTTATCATCGGAAAATCGCAAGGCTGGATCGGTAAGACGAAGGAGCTGGAAGTGGAGTTGGCAAAGGCTAAGAAGGTATCGATTACTGAAAAAGTAAGTGCTTCGGGTACTGTACAGCCTGTTACTGAAGTGAAGATCGCGCCTGAAGTTTCTGGCGAACTTATCGAGCTCAATGTAGAAGATGGTGACTCTGTGAGGCTGGGCCAGCAGTTGGTGAAAATCCGCCCTGATGTTTTGCGTAGCCAATTAGAACGCAACGAAGCTTCGCTAAGTCAACAAAGGGCAAATGTGGAATCGAGTAAGTCTGCTCTTTTAGTGGCTGAGGCTAATTTTACCAAGGCCGAGTTGGATTACAAAAGACAGGAAAAATTGTACAATCAGAAAGTGATCGCAGATGCCGACTGGCAGACGGCAGTCCAGGCATACAATGTTGCCAAGAACAACCTCGCCTCGGGGAAACAAAATCTGGAAGCAGCTAAGTTTGTGGTGAGCAGTACTGAAGCTTCAGTAAATGAAGCACGCGAAAATTTGAGAAAAACAACAGTAGTCGCTCCAATGAAGGGAGTTGTTTCCAAACTAAGTGTAAAGAAAGGAGAACGTGTTTTGGGAACAGCAACTATGGCAGGAACCGAGATGTTGCGCATTGCCGATTTGAATAAAATGGAAGTGCGAGTGAATGTGAATGAGAATGATATTGTGCGTGTGCATTATTATGATACGGTATTGATTGACGTAGATGCCTATTCCAATATTGGAAAACAGTTCAAAGGAGTTGTGACCAATATAGCCAACACTGCCAAGGATAAAACTTCTACAGATGCCATCACCGAGTTTGAAGTGCGCATTTTGATTTTGAGTAGCTCTTATCAAGACCTTGTTAAAAAAGGTAATAAGTTTCCATTCCGCCCGGGTATGACTGCCAGCGTGGAGATCATTACCAGCAAGAAAGACAATGTGCTTTCCGTACCGTTGGCAGCAGTGACCACTAGAAATCCTGATAAGCAAGGGGCGCCTGAGGGTGGCGGAAATAATGATGACGACAAGCGAACAGTGACTTCATCCAAAGACAAGGCGCCTGTAAAGAAAGAAGATAAAGTTGTGGTATTTATTAACGAAAAGGGAAGCGCGAAAATGCTCGAAGTAAAGACGGGAATCAGTGATTACGACAATATTGAAATCATCTCGGGACTATCGGATAGTGTTGAAGTTGTCACCGGCCCATTTCTTGTAGTATCAAAACGCCTGAAGGATGGCGATAAGATCAAGCTTGTGAAGAAAGAAGAGAAGAAGGATAAGGACGCTGAAGCGAAAAAATAAAGAAGAAAGTAATAAAAGGAAGTTCAAAGTAAAGAGTTGAAGCAAATTCGACTTTTTACTTTGAACTTTCTACTTTTATGCCATGATCAAACACCCTTGGCACGAAACACCTGTAGGAGACAACCCACCAGAGTTTATAAATGGCATCATTGAAATCTCTACAGGGATGCGAACGAAATATGAGGTGGACAAAGAGACCGGTCTTCTCAAATTGGATCGCGTACTTTACTCTGCAGTTTACTATCCTGCCAATTATGGTTTTATTCCCCAAACTTTAGGTGATGATCACGATCCACTGGATATTATGATTTTGTGCCGTGAACCAATTCAGCCGCTTTGCCTTGTTCCTGCTCGTGTTATTGGTGTGATGCGAATGATTGATCAAGGACTGGGCGATGAAAAAATTCTTGCAGTTGCCGAAAATGACGCGAATTCAAAGCACCTGAATGATATCAGCGAACTGGCCGAACATTTTAAACTTGAATTGAAGGAGTTTTTTGAGAGCTATAAGAAATTGGAGAATAAGATTGTGACTGTGCCCGATTTTCAAGGAAAGGAAACGGCTATGAAGATCATTCTGAATGCCATCAATTTGTACAAAGCGGAATTCAATAAATAATGCAGGATCGACTTCAATCTTTCTTGATTATTCAAACTGCCTTTATTGGTGACGTAATTTTAGCAACCGGACTTATTGAAAAACTACATCAACATTATCCGAATGCTTCCATTGATTTTCTTCTGAGAAAAGGAAACGAAGGATTGCTGGTTGGTCATCCGCTACTGCGAAATGTTTTGATCTGGGATAAGAAAGAATCCAAGATTTCAAATTTATTCAAACTTATTGGTCAGATTAGGCGCACTCATTACGATTGTGTTGTAGATGTTCACCGGTTTGCCAGTTCCGGTCTTATCACTGCCTTTTCAGGAAGCAAATTAAAAATAGGCTTTGACAAAAACCCCATCTCTTTTGCATTTACAAAGAAGATAAAACATCAGATCGGAAATTTACACGAAGTTCAACGCAATCATCAATTGATTGAATCGATTACTGATTCAAACTTTGCAAGGCCAAAACTTTACCCTGCGGAAAAAGATTTTGATAAAGTTAAGTCGTTTCAACCCAAGCCCTACATCTGTGTTGCGCCAACTTCGGTTTGGTTCACAAAGCAATTCCCTGTAGAGAAGTGGATCGAGTTTATAAAATCGGTTGGCAATAAGATGAGCAAGATTTATTTATTAGGCGCCCCTTCCGATCATTCGATATGTGAATCAATCAGGCTTGTTTCCGCAAATGCGAATGCAATTAATGTAGCCGGGAAACTTTCTTTCCTTGAATCGGCAGCACTAATGAAAAACTCAGCGATGAACTTTGTTAATGACTCCGCACCAATGCATCTGGCTTCAGCTATGAATGCTCCTGTTACTGCTATCTTTTGTTCAACAGTTCCTTCCTTTGGATTTGGACCACTTTCAGATCAATCAATTATAATCGAAACAAAAGAAAAGCTCGATTGTCGCCCGTGCGGGCTGCATGGTTTTAAAGCCTGCCCGAAAGGACATTTTAAATGCGCTTACTCGATTGAGAATGAAGAGTTGATTAATTCGTTGAGAGTATAGACAGTATCTTAACAAGTTGCCTTCGCAAGTCCATAGTGTCGCCGTAAATGATTTTATAATCACTTATTCCTGAAACTGTGGTAGAGTGTTCGGAAGAATGTTGCCTGACATAAATTACTGGCTTATTCTTCGCTTTTGCGTAACCGGCTTCTATTCCTATCCCGATTCCTTTATATGAAACTTCTGCAATTAAGATGTCGCAACTATCGATGTCGGACATGGCTTGCTTCATCATTTGGTGGTCTTGAATTAATTCAAATTTGTAATGATCGACAAAAATAAGCGACCCGATTTTAAACTCGTTTAAAGTATCGACAATGGTGTTTAGCTCTTCGTTCAGTAATCCTCGCTTTGAGTAATTTACAGAAATATAGGCTTTCATTTGCTTGGTATCCTGCTTAAAACAACTTCAGTCGTTCATACACCTTATGAATTGGCAATCCCATCACAGTGAAATAAGAACCTACAATTCTTTCTATCGCTACCATACCAATCCAATCCTGCGCTCCGTAGGCGCCGGCCTTATCATAAGGTTTGTAATTGTCTACATAGAATTCAATTTCTTCTTTCGAGAGTTTTTTGAATGTTACTTCGGTTTGGTCTTCAAAACAATCTGATTGTTCTTTGCTCAACAAACACACGGCCGTGATCACGATATGCGTTTTTCCGCTAAGGTTGGTTAGCATTTGAATTGCTTCCTGTCTGTCGGCTGGCTTGTTTAAGATTTGAGTGCCAAGGATCACAACGGTGTCTGATGCAATGATGATTTCGTCAGTTATTTTTGATAGCAACGCTTTGGCCTTTTTTTCTGCCAAGTACGATGGAACGTTTTTGATGGGCATATCCACAGGAAACGATTCATCAATGTGCGGAGGGTCGATCGTAAACTCTAAGCCAATCTCTTTTAGTAAAAATTGCCGGCGGGGAGATGCAGAAGCGAGGATTATTCCTTTGGTCATTTTACTATCATTATTGATAAACTCGGACATAGTCCACAAGCATCTGCTGTGGCCAAATGTTTGGATCAATACCTTTCACCGCACCCCAGTTTCCGCCAACAGCTATATTTAATATGAGATGAAATGGTTGATCGAAAGGCCAACCTTTAAAATCATCGGCCGGATTTCTTTTCACGGAGTGATAGACCTTTTCATCGATGTAAAAATCAATCTGAGATTCTTTCCAGTCTACAGCATACACATGAAACGTATCCTGGCAATCAGGAATTGTTAGCTTTCCTTCCTGCTGTGTATGTTTCACATGGTTATATTTTTCCGAGTGTAGCGTACCATGAATTACTCCCGGGTCATAACCGACGTGCTCCATGATGTCGACCTCACCACTTGTGGGCCAGCCGCCATATTTCCAGTCAGTTGAAAGCATCCAGATAGCGGGCCACGTTCCAAGCCCGCGTGGAAGTTTGGCTCTTACTTCGATTCGTCCATATTTCCAGTCGCCTTTGTTTTTGGAAACTAATCGAGCTGACGTAAATTCTTTTCCGCCAAGCGGCTCTTTTCTGGCTTCGATAATGAGATTTCCTTTTTCGACTCGTGCATTTTTTAAACTGCTGGTATAAAATTCGGCCTCATTGTTTCCCCAGCCGCAAACGTTAGGGCAACCATCGCCCAAGTCATAGCCCCATTTTGTTGAATCGGGCGAGCCGGTGTAATCAAATTCATCGTGCCAAACGAGTTTTTGTTCAGGTTGGCCAATGGGCTTTAAACCTAAAAGTGCGATTAGGCCAATGAAAGAAAGGCCAAGGTATCCGGGTTTGTTCATCATTATTTTGTCTATTCATCGAAAAATACAAAGGCAATTGGTAGGAAAAGCGGCTCATTCGAAATATTTCATTTTTGTCGGTAACCTTTTGAGAATTCCCTAGTTTCCCTTGCTGAAACCCTCAATTTGGAAGCGCTTGCTGATAATTACCTGATGGCAAAAGTACGGGACGGTGACCCCGAAAAACTTGGCCTGCTTTACGAACGGTACAAACGTCCGTTGCTTGGATTCTTTATGGGCATGGTCCGCGATAAAGAGCTTGGCGAAGACCTTGTGCAAAATACGTTCGTGCGGATTTTGAAATACAAGCACCTATTTCGGGGCGATGGCGATTTCAGAACGTGGATGTTTCACATTGCCCGTAATGTGAAAAACGACCACTTCCGGAAAAACAAAATCACTCATGAGAAAGTTGAGAAATGGGAAGACAAAATAAAGGATGAAGGAAATCTTATGCTGGAATGGCAAAGCGAAGATGAACAAAGGATGCTGGCTATTGCAATGGATAAATTGCCGGAGGACAAAAGAGAGATTCTATTACTCAGTAAGTACCATGAAAAAAAGTACAAGGAAATTGGTGAGATTTTAGGATGCACGGAAGGAACAGTAAAAGTAAAAGTGTTTCGGGCGTTGCAAGACCTGAAAGCAATTTATCACCAGGTAGAAAAGATGATGTGAAATGAGGGCGTGAAAGCCAAGATTTAAAAGTTTAAAAGGAAGCAGGAAGGTTTTAAAGAAAAGATTATGAACAAGAATCAAATTGATGAACTGATTGCCAAGTACAATGAAGGATTAGCAGACCCTTCGGAAATACATCAATTGGAATTGCTCATCGAGTCTGGTGAAGTTGAATTGACACGTCTTCGTGAGTTGACCAAGTTTGACGAAAGTATCGATAAGTTCAAGGAGCCTGTTGCTTCTAAGAAACTGGATCAGAATTTTTATGACATGCTCTCACGGGAAACCAGCAGGTCAAAGCAATTTGATTTTGCTTCATGGTTTTCTTTTGAATCGCTAATCCCCAAACTTTCTGTTGCGGTTGTGTTGCTTGTTCTGGGTTTCGTTGGTGGCACAGTTTTGCAAAAGAATTCTGGTGGAGGTGAAGTAAGAGAACTGGCTCAAGAAGTCAGCGGACTAAAAGAGATGATGATGATTTCTATGCTTGAAAAAGAATCTGCCACCGATCGATTGAAGGCAGTAAGCCTGAGTGAGGAAATAAAGGGACCTAGTAAAAAAGTAACTGAAGCGCTTTTTAAAACACTTAATTCTGATCCGAGCGTCAATGTAAGACTGGCTGCACTTGATGCGCTCCAAAGCTATGCGAAGTCACCCACTGTTCGCGAAGGTTTGGTGCGAGCCATTGCTCAGCAAGATTCACCACTAGTGCAAGTGGCTATGGCCGAATTGATGGCTGCCATGCAGGTAAAATCATCTGTTAAGGAATTGAAGAAAATCATGGAACAAAAATCCATGCCAAAGGAAGTGAAGCAGCGGATTGAAGAAAGTATTAAGGTTTTGATCTAAAAAATTAAATTTTATGAAAAAGATTATAATGATTTTGTTGTGCCTGCCTCTCTTAAGCGATGCACAATCATTCACCGATAAAGTTACTCTCGAGTTAAAATTTGAAAAGGCAAGCTCGTCGAATACACTTGTTCTGGCAAATATTAACGGCTCTATGAAAGTGCAGGGATATGATGGTGATAAAATCCTGATCGAAGCAGAGCGTACAATAAAAGCAAAGACCGATGCCCGGCTTGAGCAAGGCAAAAAGGAAATGCAACTTCAACAAATCGATCGTGTAGATACTCTGATCGTTTACGTAGGCGGAGGTTGCAATCATTTTGGATATCGCACCAACCGGAGACGTAACAATGGATGGTCATATCATTGGGATTGCAATGATGGCAACTGCAATCCACCCTACGATTATACTTTTAACTTCACAGTGAAAGTGCCTAATGGAATTAACGTTGAGGTTTCAACGGTGAATGAAGGGAGTGTTACTGTCGAGAGTGTGAAAGGTAAAGTGAAAGCAGAGAATGTCAATGGCGCAATTCGATTGACAGCACTTGCGGGTCAAACGTATGCCAGTACTATTAATGGAGACGTTGATGTCGATTATTCCCTTAACCCTAATCAGGACAGCCGGTACTATTCGCTCAACGGAGACATCAATGCCTTATTTGTAAAGGGATTGGCTGCCAACGTGAATTTTAAATCGTTTAATGGAGCGCTTTATACCAACGTGCAAAAATTGGAAGGTTTGCCGGCTATGATTGAAAAGAAACAAGAGGAGAAAGGAACAAGTTTAAAAATCGGACGCAATCGCTTTAAGATTGGTTCGGGTGGAGCGCTTCTGGATTTTGAAACCTTCAACGGAGATGTAATTGTAAAAGAGAAAAGTAATTAAAACGTTTAAAAAATAAAGTTATGAAAAATGTATTGGTAGTATTGGTGATGTTGATGAGTGTGGCGCTGCGAGCGCAGGATTCAGGGGAGTTTACTGTTCCTTTCTCAAGCCCCACGAGCCCATTTAAATTATTAGTTGATATTAAAACCGGCTCGGTAAAAATAAAAGGGACAGCTCGCAAAGACGTATATGTAAAATATAGCAGCGAAAAGGACAATGACGGCGACCGTGATGATGATAATGATGATGAAAAAAGAGGGCGATCAGGTCACAGGGTTAAGGTAAATGTAGATGTAAATGACGGTGAGAAGCATGGCCGCTCCAATCGTGAAGGTCTAAAGAAGATCAGCAGCGGAACAATGAATCTTGAAGCTTCTGAATATCAGAACACGGTGAAAGTTAATTCTGATAATTGGGGTTCGAGAATTGAAGTGACAATAGAGGTGCCTTCTACCATCACTATGAAAGTGAAAACGTATAACGATGGCGATCTGGATGTAAATAATATTACCGGAACTGTGGAACTGATCAATTACAATGGGGCAATCACTGCCACCGGAATTTCAGGAACAGTTGTAGCTGAGACGTACAATGGAGATATAAAAATTGCCTACGACAAGCTGACTCCTGATACCCCATTGTCTTACGCGAACTACAATGGTGATATTGATCTTACTTTTCCAACAGGATTCAAAGGAAGTTTTAAGATGAAGACCAAACAAGGTGAGATTTATTCAGGGTTTGATACGCAAGTGCAAAAAGCAAGTCCGGTTACTAAAACCGAATCAAAGACAGGCGTATATAAAGTTGTGATTGATGATTGGGTGAAAGCAGATGTAAATGGCGGTGGACCAGAGATTAGCATTCAAACATACAACGGCGACATCTACTTGCGGAAGAAATAAGGTTATGATTTAATTGAAGGGGAGAGAGCTTAACGGCTCTCTTTTTTTGTCACACTTTTTGGGGCACAAGTCATTCACAGTTTTTTTTCGGACTGCCATAGGGTTGACAGTGGAACCAACGTTATTTATCAAACTAAATAACTCTACTTATGATATCCCTTTTCAAATGCAACATCATGCTTTTCTTAATTAGTTCATGGTGCTACGCACAAACAAATTTGAACTCTAACCAAAATATCAAAGTAATAGAGTTCAGGAATTACATAACCAAACCCGAGATGCGGGACAGGTTTACTGATTTATTTGAAAAATACTTTACCGAATCTCAAAATAAAATTGGGGGCTACACTCTTGGACAATTCAGACTGAAAGGCGCTGACGATCACTTTGTCTGGATAAGGGGATTTAATGATATGGAGTCAAGAAGTAAATTTTTGCCGGAGTTCTATGGCGGAGATGTCTGGAAAGAACATAGAAGTGAAGCTAACAGCATGCTGGTGAATAATGATAATGTTTATCTGCTAAAGCCCTTGAATCCGAACGGTATCAATAGTAATGAATTCAGAAAAGAGAAGGGGATTGTGGTTATTGATTTCTATATCGCCAATACCAAACTTGATAAACTGATTACGATATTTACCAATAAGTATCTCATGGTACTTAAAAATGCAGGAGTGACCAATACAACGCTCTGGGTATGTGAACTGGCGGAAAATGATTTTCCAAGGCTTCCGGTATTTCAGGATAAGAATCTAATGGTGGCAATTACATGTTATAGAAGCGAGGAAGATTATCAAACTAAAATGAGACAAGTTGAGGCGGCTGTACAACCTGAATTGAAAAACGAGCTCCAAGATATAATCACGACAAAGAGTACGCTTATACTTTACCCAACACCAAAGTCATTTGGATTCAACTAAATATAACCACCACAATTTCGCTTTTTGTTAATCAGGGAGTTTAATATCTTAGCGGGATAAGCGGGAGTAGCTCAGTTGGTAGAGCATCAGCTTCCCAAGCTGAGGGTCGCGAGTTCGAGCCTCGTTTCCCGCTCGTAATATCATCAAAGACTATTCTCGATAGTATTGAATATATGAAGAAAGAGGGCTCAGCGTGTTGAATCGAAAAATTAATAAGGAACCGCTCCTGTGTTAACGCCCATAAATCCGCCCCAATAACTGGAGGAATCAAATAGGTGGGTGTTTGTTTCAGGCCAATGATCCTTATCAAATCCAGGCGCGTTTTTAAGAATGTCAGCAGATTGATCGAATAAAAATACTTCATTCTTAGCATCAAGTTTTAATAGAGAATAGGGCAGGGCAAAATATTTTTCACCAACACCAAGAAATCCGCCAAACTCTACAACTACGTACTCAATCTTGCCAGTGCCCAATTCGATCATGATGTTGTTGATCGTGCCAAGACGCTCACCCTTTGGATTTAAAACCTTGTCTCCAATAATAGAGGTGGCTGTTAAGAACTTCACCGGACTGTTGGGATGTGCACCGGCGTGGTTCTTTCCCGATAAATTGTCTGTTTCAAAAGTCTTCATAATTTATTTGGTTGGTCAAAAATTTAACTGACGAATCTGAGTCTTGAATTTTACAACAAAGCTTCAATCGCCAACAAAAGTGTGTCGCTTTCATTAATGCGCTCTTACATCAAGAGTACCGTTTGTTATATACTTTACGCATTCTCTTTTTTATCGGGGTTGATTAATTACCTGACATATCACATCAGTCAATCATGTAATTCATTTCATCAGTCATGTAAAATTATTCTTTGTAATCCTTTCAATTTTGATTCCTTAAAGTTCAGCGTAAAATTAAAATTCCAACTGATGACCACGGACTCGACATTAATTAAGACAAGGGAGGCAAATGGCACTTCTGCAGAAATTCAAAAGATTAATACAACCATGAAGGCGCTTGTCTATCATGGGCCCGGAAAAAAATCATGGGAAGAAAAGCCTAAACCTGTACTTATTGAATCTACCGATGCAGTTGTCAGAATTCTTAAAACAACAATATGCGGAACAGACCTACACATTATGAAAGGTGATCTTCCTGAAGTTATTGATGGACGAATCATTGGTCATGAGGGCGTTGGTGTAATCGAAGAAGCAGGAAGTGCCGTAACCAATTTTAAAAAAGGAGATCACGTGATAATCTCTTGTGTCACCTCTTGTGGCAAATGTGATTATTGTAAGAAAGCTATGTATTCGCATTGCGAAAAGGGAGGCTGGATATTGGGCTACATGATTGATGGCACACAGGCGGAGTATGTCAGGATACCGTATGCAGACAATAGTTTGTATCCAATTCCTGAAGGAGCAGATGAAGAAGCACTAGTGATGCTGAGTGACATTTTGCCCACAGGTTTTGAATGCGGAGTGCTTAACGGAAAAGTAAAACCCGGAGATACAATTGCGATCGTAGGTGCGGGACCAGTAGGTATGGCTGCACTTTTAACAGCTCAATTCTATACTCCAGCAGAAATCATCGTGATCGATCTGGATGATAATCGTCTGGCTGTCGCCAAAACTTTTGGAGCAACTCACACAATTAATAGTACCGATGGAAAGGCAGTTGAGCAGGTGATGAAGCTAACTAACAATAAAGGTGTAGATGTGGCCATCGAAGCTGTCGGGATGAAACCTACCTTCGAGATGTGCGAGGAAATTATTACTCCTGGCGGTCACATTGCCAATATCGGCGTTCATGGAAAAAGTGTTACGCTTCATCTTGAAACACTCTGGTCAAAAAACATAACGATAACCACGCGACTGGTTGACACGGTCACAACACCAATGCTTTTTAAAACTGTTTTATCTAAAAAGATAGAGCCCAAAAAATTGATTACTCACCGGTTTAAACTGGATCAGATTATTGAAGCCTATGAGACATTTGGAAATGCTGCGAAAGAAAAGGCATTAAAAGTAATACTAACCAATTAATTAGTCATACCCGTTCAGAAAATGAAATCATTAGAATTTAAAATATACAAAGTGAAAAATAATTATGCGCTTGGCCTTGCATTAAGCATCTGCATCTTTGGGTTCAGTCCAAGCCTGCTTTCACAATCGATTTACAAAATCACTGACTCAAAGGATATCGATATGAAATTGTTGGGCACATCCACTTTGCATAAATGGTCGATGGACGCTAAAACTTTTGAAGGCGAGGCGCAATTTGGTTTCGCGCCTGGCAACGATCATGAATTAACATCCCTTAAATCTCTAAGCTTTTCATTAGAAGCGCTAAATCTAAAGAGCGGCGAAAAGAGTCTAGACAAAAATGCCTACAAGGCATTGAAGGCAGACCAGTACAAGGATATTTTATACAAGCTCATATCGGCCACGGTATCTCCTGAAAAAGAGAATCGGTACGTGATCAAGTCAAAAGGCAAGCTCACCATTGCAGGCGTTACAAAAGAAATAACGATGGACATACTGGGTATTGTGAACGCTGACGGAACAATCACCTGCAATGGATCTGATAAATTGAATATGACAGACTACCAGGTCAAGCCACCCTCCTTTATGTTAGGCGCAATGAAAACCGGCGATGCCATTACCCTTGAGTTTACATTAGTTTATAAAAAACAAAAGGGCACTTAGTCACAAGCTTTACGAAAACTCAAAATGAAAATTACACTACTATTACTTTTTTGCCTGGCTTCCATTGTTTTAAAAGCACAGCTACCAACCATTCAATATTTTCGTCAGAATAATAAAATGGGTTTGAATGTTTTTGAAACCACCAAGAATGATACAGTCCGTTTCACCGGAATGAAGGTGAGAATCGGTGGAAACTTCACGCAAGACTTTCAGGGGCTTAGCCATCAAAATAATGCTATTCCAGTATTAGTTGGCGGTGTAAATAAAAACCAACTCATATCGCTCACTAACGGATTTAATCGCGCTATGGCAAATCTGAATATTGATGTTCAATTGGATGACGGTATCCGAATGAATGTTACCATGTACCTGTCTACACGGCATCATGAAGAAACATGGGTGAAAGGAGGATTTGTTCAAATTGATAAATTGCTTTTTCTTAATAGCGAGTTTATTAACAGGATGATGAAAAACTTCACGATTAAGGCTGGAGATTATGAACTCGATTACGGTGATCAGCATTTTCGCAGAAGCGACGGAGGCAATGCCATTTACAATCCCTTTGTAGAAAATCACATCATGGATGCCTTCGCTACAGAAATTGGAAGTGAGATTTATTTTCATCCAAAAAGCGGACTGATTGCAATGCTTGGAATAACTAACGGTGAGCTTAACCCGACTGTGGTTGCGTCATCTCAAATTGACTCGGCCACGGGAAAATTGAACAAGTATACTCCTGCATTTCACGGCAAGCTTGGATACGACAAACAGCTTAACAAAGATCTGCGTTTCAGATTGACAGGATCATTTTATGTGAATAAGAGTTCGGCAGGCAATACGTTATTTTTCGGCGACAGAACCGGCTCACATTATTTCTTTGTGATGGAGAATACGGCTGCCACCTCCGATGGCAACGCCTGGTCGGGAAGGCTCAATCCACAGTATAGCGAGCAGGTGAAGACGTTTATGATAAATCCATTTGTGAAATACAAAGGCGTAGAGTTATTCGGCACCTATGAAGTAGCTAAAGGACGAATGATCACGGAGCGAGTTATGCGCACAGCCACTCAATATGCTGTTGATGTCATTTATCGCTTCCCTCAGGAAACGGAAAATTTCTGGATTGGTGGCCGTTATAATTCCGTTACAAATACTCTTCCTGGCAATCCGATTGACGTAACTATTAATCGTGTTGTGGGATCACTCGGATGGTTTGTTACTAAAAATGTAGTGATGAAAGCCGAGTATGTTAACCAACAGTATAAGAACTTTGCACTGACGGATATCCGCTCGGGTGGAAAATTTAATGGCTTTATGATTGAAGCCTCAGTTGGGTTTTAATTACAAACCTCTGGTGATAGAATTCGATTTAATGATTCAAGATGATTTTACAACAGAAAGGCCCTACTCATCTCTAAGTGTTTTCACGGGGTTCATTGTAGCTACGGCAAACACCTTAAAACCAATTGTGGCAATGCAAATGATAAACAGCAAACTGCTGGCTAAGATTACTGTAATGATGTTTGCCCCCTGATAATACTTCCAAATACTGCTCATGATCACTGTAGACCACGCAAGGCCTGCCCAAGATCCAAGCAACGAGGCAACGACAAGAATGATAACAAATTCCATATTGATCACTTGTGTGATATTGAAAACAGAAGCCCCAAGGATTTTTCTAACGCCAATTTCTTTCATACGCTTTACAATATTGAGTGAAACCAGGCTGAAGAGTCCAGTGACTGAAAGCAGCATGGCTATAACACCAAGAAATGTGTAGCCATACACAATGCTCATATTAAGTTGATCGACTTGTTGCAGCTGCGAAGACAATATATACCCATTGTATAGCCGGTTGGGAAAAGTTTGATTCCATTGTTTATTCATAAAGGCATTCACTGAGGACACATTATCTGATTTTGTACTGACTACAATCTGGCTGTATTTGTCAGGCAATACATAACGGATCATCATGGGTTCCATCTCGCGCCACAGCCCTAGTGTGTACACATCTTTCACTACACCAACAACGATAAGCTTTACAGAGTCTTTCCACTTGACCTCTTTCCCCAAAGGCTGATCCCAGCCAAAAAGCGTAGCCATCTTTTGCGTGATGATGATTGATTCTTTTTGATCGGTTTCGGAGTCTTTGATAAAATCCCTGCCAGCAATGAGTTTGAGATCCATAGTCTTCAGATAATTGTCGCCTACATCAATGATGTCGACCTCGGCCTGCAAGGCTTCATGTTTTACAGGCTCATGCGCCCGTGAAGAGAAAATTCCGCTTTGCGCACCCGCTATCGAAAGTATTTCTGGATTTTCTAGCAGCGCATTCCGATAGGTGGTGAATTCAGATTGATTATTTACCCACGCTATTACTGATCCGCGAATGTCAAAACCTAAATCGTACTCGCGCTGGTAGTTCGCATTTTGCAGAAAGCCAATGGCACTCACAATCGAAATGAGGGAGATAGCGAATTGCAATCCAAGCAATGTGCGCGTGAAATAGTTGGTGCCTCCAAATTGGAGTTTCCCTTTCAGAATATTCACTGGATTGAACTTGCTGATATAAAAAGCGGGGTAGCTTCCCGCCAAAACGCCCGTGAACAGCAACACGCCAACCATGAACAGAAGAAAAGCCGGAGTATAATGCGGAGTAATGTGAATATTATTGGCGGTCATCAAATTCCATCCTTCAACAAGAACATCAGCAAGGCAGACACCCATCAACAATGAAAGAAAACAGATAAATGTAGTTTCGCCGATAAACTGTATAATCAACTGTGTCCGCATACTTCCCATCACTTTGCGGATGCCGATCTCTTTCAATCTTCGCGAAGAAATGGCAATGGCAGTATTGGTCAGGTTGAAACATGCTATCAGCAATATTAATACAGCCATGATCGCCGAGCCGACAATTGCCGACAAAGGAGGAGCAGCCCATGTCTCAGCCCTGACTTCCTCTGCGCGGTCGCGATGAGCCATGGACGAAAATGGATCTAAGGCAAACTCGTTCACCTGAAAATCATTGCGCACCTTATTGTTATTTTCCTTATACGGTTGAAGCTGCTGATGCACAGTTTGGACGCGCTGCAAATCGTTGATTTGGACAAACAAAGTGCTTTCTTCTTTCCAGTCGTCAGTCTTTATGATTTTATATTCATCCTTTACATTTTCAAAATTCATGAACGCCTGCCCTTCGTCTTTATAGAAACTGGAATTCATTGGCGGCTCCCGGAAGACACCTGCAATCTTTACTTCTTTCAGCTCGGTACCATACACCTGTGTAACGGTTTTATCAAGAGCGGCTTCAGGACTGCGGAATAACCGGACGGCCATATTTTCACTGATGAAAGCACTCGTTTTGTCTTTCAGATTGGATGGCCTGCCCGAAATAAAATCGAAAGTGAACATCCCAAAAAAATCAGGGTCTACGTAAGACAGATTGGAAGCAAAGAGATCATCTCCTTTTTTGAAGTTGGAATGTGAGCGAAAGTATCGCGAGGAACCATTCACATCCGTGATAGTCTTCTCAACTATTTCGCCCAACGGAAATGCTGCGTAACCGAACTTGGTAAGTTTATTTTCAAATTTGCGAACTGCGCTTACACGGTAGATGTGCTCGCTGTTTTTATGTATTGCATCAAAATCAGAGTCGTACTCAAGAGCGAGGTATCCTACGATACAGCAGGCAATTGCAATGCCCATCCCGAATACGTTGATAATGATGAACACCTTGTTCTTCATTATACTGCGGAAAGTAATTAGAAAGTAGTTTTTGATCATATGCAGTCGATTTTACCAACAAGCGTGCCAGCGTCCTAAATGGTTGATATTGCAATAATTGACCAATATTCCGTTCAAATACGAATGAATACGTCCGGTAATGAACGTAAATGCTGCCACTACCTTGCATTCAAAATGACGTGATAGTCTAAGGTTTAATAACTCTGGAGCAAAAACGAGCAACATCCGGAAATTTGGCACTAATTGATGCGCTGGGACCGCTTTAAATTTCCTTTGGATAAGATTTTATGAAGAACTACCTTTGTAGAGCATTAAGTTAAATCCAATCAATTTATTCTCTAATCATTCATTACCCTTCAATTCCCTTTCGGGATTAAAATAATCGAATAGTTACCAGTAAATTATGTGAGTTTAACTTAGTACAAATAATTATTAATTTCTTTAACAAAATCAAAATGCAAGGAACAGTAAAATTCTTCAATGAAGCCAAAGGTTTTGGATTCATTACACCGGCCGACTCAAGCGAAGATATCTTCGTACATTCTTCGGGCCTCATTGATAAAATTCGTGAAAACGATAAAGTCGAATACGAAACCGAAAGAGGTAAAAAAGGCATGAATGCAGTTCGCGTAAAAGTGGTTAAATAATCACGATTAACGATCTAAAAAAAGCCACCACACGGTGGCTTTTTTATTTTATGATGCTTTTAGAAATGAGGGAAGAATTACTTCTTTTAGTTGGTGCGTAGTTGCCACAAGCGCCATTTCAAGAGGGTGTATGTCATTCATGGCCGCAATGTATTTTTTCAAAACTATGGTGTCGCTGAATTCAAGCTCCATTTTCTTTCTGCCACGTGCACCCATGGTTTGCAGCATGGCATCTTCGGTCTCGGTCATCGCTAACATTTTGATCGCCAAATCTTCTGCGTTTTGCGATTCGCAAAGCAACCCGTTGAGTCCGTCTTTCACAACCTGACGGCAACCCGGAACATTTGTAGTAATAATTGGCTTGCTTAAACAGGCAGCTTCCATCAATGAACGTGGCGAGCCTTCACGATATGATGGCAATACAACACAATCTGCCTGATTGATATAATGTTGCACGTGGTCTGTTTTGCCCAGGTATTCTACCAAGCCTTCCTCTATCCAGTTATCAACTACATTCAATGGTATGCCGCGTTTATGCTCTGGGTCTTTGGCGCCCAGTAATTGGAAACGAGCGTTGATGCCTTCTGCTTTTAGTAACTTAATTGCTTCAACATATTCTACAATCCCTTTTTCGAGGATCAGGCGCGATACGAGAAGGAAAGTAAATATTTTGTTTCGCTTGAAAGGAGCAGGGGTAAAAGCAGCCGCATCAATTCCGGAACCGGGTAATATTTCAGCACGCTCTGGAGATACTAATTTCTCTTCGATGAAAAGTTGCATGTCCTCGGGGTTTTGAAAGAACACCTTCTTGGGGAAGCGGAATGAAATCTTGTAAAGGAGCTTAGCAACCATCGACACGAGGCCCTTTTTTAGAAAAACAGTACCCAAGCCACATACGTTGTTGATGGATGGTATGCCCAAAGCAGCTGCAGCGAGCGTTCCGTACACATTGGGTTTAATTGTAAAATGGAGAATGATGTCTGGCTTTACTCTATAATAGATAGCACCGAGTTCGGCGATTAGCGCCATGTCTTTGATTACGTTTGCTCCGCGGCTGTCCATAGTAACATTGTGGTGCACGCATCCGATGTTGACGAGATGATGGGTATAATCGTCTGCAGGTGCTATGGTATGTACTTCATGGCCCTGCTGCAACAAGGCTTTTACAAAATTCATCCTGAAATTGTAGATGTTCCAGGACGTGTTGAGGACAATGGCAACTTTCATACAGATTGTTTCCCCGGCATTGACAAAAATGGCGCCTGCCCGATTCTGATGAAATCAGGAGGTTTAAGCCCCAATAAGTGTCCTTCTGCGGAACGGCCATTCCCAAATGGGGAGAATCAAACTCTTGAAAATGAGGTTATTTGTACAGAGTGAAATATGGATGCTTACGTCCTTCAAACCGCGTACATCAGCACCGCTACCACATGACAGGTGGTGCCGGCAAGCACAAAAAGATGCCATACAAAATGACTGTACCGCATGCGATGGTCATAGGCAAAGAAGATTACGCCAAGCGAATACATCACACCACCACCCAGTAACCAAAAGAGGCCCCAAAACGGTAACCCATTATATAATGGTTTTGCTGCGAGCACAGCCATCCAGCCCATGCCCAGATATAATGCAATTGATAGCTTATCAGTCTTAACATTTCGTACCGACTTGAGTACGACTCCGGCAGCAGCCAAACCCCAGATAATTCCAAACAGCGACCAGCCCCAGGCCCCATACAAAACTGTAAGTGTAAAGGGTGTGTACGTTCCGGCAATCAAAAGAAAAATGGCACTGTGGTCAAAAATCTGAAACACTTGTTTTGTTCGGCTTTGCGGAAATGCATGATATAAAGTAGAGGCCATATATAACACCATCATGGTAGCCCCAAAAATACTCACGCCCACTATAGCTGCCGTGCCATTAGCTTTTACAATCATCACCGGTGTAACGGCTACGGCTGCAATGAAACCCACACCATGGCTAATGCTATTGGCGATTTCTTCACCAAGAGTTTGAGGGCGATCGTTATGGAAGACCTTTGGCATAAATCAGCAGGCAAGATACTGAGTTATGAAGGTTTCTCCCGATTGTAATTAAAACATTGTCAACCGGGTGAGAGAAATCAAACCTGATATTGGCTTACGTTACTTGATCGCTAGCGACAACCGCGACCATATTTCATTATCAAATGCTGAAAGCGCCTGCGTGGATGAGGCGTTGGATTGACTTCCGTGACGGATAACGACCACATCTTTACTGCTTGAAATATAAATCTTCTTGTCGTTCGACCCCAAAGCCGATACTAAATCGGTCGGAGCACTTGGAATCAAGGCGCCGCTAACCGAAACATCTGTTGTCGGACTCGAGGAAGGCAAGATGTAAGACCCTTTCCCGTTTAGCCACCACAGATATCCATACGAGGGATTAATAGTTTGCGACGTACTTGTCATTGCCTGAAAATAATTTGCATCAGTCATCACAGTGGTTCCGTTCCATTGGCCGTTTGACGCTACCAATAAACCAAAGCGTGCCATGTCACGGCCCGAGCAGGAAATGGTAAGCCCTTCAGGGTCTGTAGTCCATGAAGAATTTTGCATTCCTATGACTGACCAAAGTTGAGTATTCGTTAAATCCGTTAAGGACATGTTGTAAACCATTTCTAAAATGCTAATCACCTCCTGATAAGCAGTAGTATTATAATACCATGAAGTTCCGGCATCCGCCTGATATGTCAGGTCTTCATTGAGCCCGCTCGTCATTGTAAGTAAATGTTTTACAGTAATTAAATTTTCTTGCGCCAGTGTAGCTTTCGACCAGCCGGTTCCTAAGTAATCACTTGCTTTTTTGGTAATATCCAATTTGCCTTGCTCCTGAGCCAACCCCGCGATAAAACTCACCATGCTCTTGGTTGCTGAAAATATTTTTGCCGAAGTAGTATTAGTCCAGCTACTCCAATAATTCTCTGACACGATCCTGCCTTTATATAGAATTATGAATGCTGTTGAGTTGTTGGAGGCTACATAACTAATAGTGTTATTGAGTTGAGTCACATCCCAGCCCAAATCAGCGGGGTTTACTGTTTCCCAGGTACTGCCTGTTAACGGTGGGAAGTAGGGTGTAGTAAATGAAGGCGAACTAGTACTTGATTTATGACAGGAGGTGAGCGATAACACAACAATTAATAAAAACAGGTAGCCCGTAATTTTTGTAATCATGCATGGAGAGGTTTATGAAAATTATTTATGGCGTAAGACTTCAGAGTCAATGCAAGGTTTAAAATTGAAATGGCTCAAATGAACTTAAGCCATTTCTTTTCAGCGTGCTTGAATTTGTACGATTCGTACCAGCGACATAGTATATAGAGAATAATAACATCCACAATAAATACAATATAGAGTAAGCCAAGGCTCCACCGGTGATCTTCAGGCATCCACGTATAAGGGGCGGTATCGTACCACTCAGTGATCATGCTGCCCTCCCTGAACCAGAGGACAAGCAATGCACTTAAATGAATCAGGAGAATGTGCATCAAATAGAAGAAGAAAGGTACTTTTCCAAAAATCACCATAGCCTTTGCGAAAGCGTTTTGAGCTTTTTCAACATAAGGCATCAGCCAAATGGCCGGCCCCAAGGTCATGAGCAGGTACAACTGTGATGCAGGGTATTTTCGTTGGTTAAGCAGTTGAAATAAAAAAGGAGTATTGCCCTCTGCCGGAGAAATTAAAATCATCAAGCTTCCTACCACAACAAAAGCGAGGGTAGCAATTGCTCCTATACTAACTAATACTTTTTTTCTGACTGCATATTCAGTTTGCAATATCAAACCAAAGCCATAACCTGCGGCCATCACGCCAATCCACGGTACCAGTACGTATAAGATTTTAATAAATGAAGGCCCTTCCAACCCTGATGAATAGATAAACTCCCAGAAGTGGCCAAACGAAACCCGCATGGATTCTGGTAAAGCACTAGGCACGTAACTGAATATGTTTTGAAAAAATATAATAGCTAACCCGATAATTCCTACCACCTTCGGTTGAAGTCTCGCTAGCAAGGCAAGCAGCACCATACACCAGCCAAGCATCCAGATTACCCCGGCTAATGTAAACTTGGAGTAATCAAGATTGAATGTCCAGAAAAATCGAATTACTGTAAGTTCGAGCACTACCAAAAGCAAGCCACGCGTGAGAAGGTATCGTGCCAGTTTGCTTGTGTCACTTAATTTGATTCCATATAAATAAGCACTGGTACCCGATAGAAAAACAAAAGCCGGAGCACAAAAATGAGTGATCCATCGGGTAAAGAAAATACCTGGCTCTGGTCCGCCTGGTGGCAAACCCGAATAAACCCTGACATGGTCAATGGCCATGAGCACCATTACCAAGCCACGTATAAA
>Ga0206968_10091_pt1 | contig 25669 bp, 26 predicted proteins | sample Alteio_BWOrgHeat_22_FD_153254 | JGI IMG/M metagenome (GOLD analysis project Ga0206968, IMG submission 153254) | Enriched cells from forest soil in Barre Woods Harvard Forest LTER site, Petersham, Massachusetts, United States -... | ecosystem: Environmental > Terrestrial > Soil > Temperate forest >... | reverse complement strand
TGCAATGTCGGGCCAAGGAGTGACCAATGCGGGTCTCGTCGCACAAAAAACAGATGCCAAGCATGAAGGTGATTTTTGCTCGGTTAAGAAGCCGCTGATGAAGCTATTAAATAAAGCGTTGGACACCACTCTCGCCTTACCTTGTTACTCAAGCTATATCGATCTAGAAAAAAGCTATGATCGAGCAGCGGCCGCCGCATATGTCTTCGACGAGTCGCCGCGTTTGCAACAATTGGTAGAAGACGCTCACGTCAAGCCCCTGGCCAGCCCCCTTCTGGACAGTAACCGCCTATGCCAGGAGGAACTGAATAAAGCAAAAGTTCGCATGGATATTGCGAAAAATTTAGTTCACGAAATTGCTCTAAAACATCCTTATTTCAATCCGGCTTCCGTGATTTCCGAGGATACTCCAGACGGTGTCGCTCAACGTTGAGGCTAAGCGCCCTCTGGTTAACTAGGAGCGCGCGTCCAGCCGACGCGCAGAAGCCAAGACTGTGGGGCGCTAATTTCCGAAATTTCAATTGGTAGTTTCATCTGATCCGTTAAGATCCAGGTGAGACGTCGCCCAATGAGTTGCTTCCATTCTTTAAAAGCGTGTGCCGACGAAAAATCATCTAGGTGCTCGATTAACTTTCCGTGCTTGGCTCGGTTTAGAAGCACATATTCCAGAGCACGTTTAACTTCCGTCGGCGATTTCAAAACGTGAAGGTGAAACCGCCCAGCCCAAACTGACCCTTTGCCACCAATCTTTTGGCGCAGAATTTTCCCCAGCCGCCCAGAGAGACTTTTCATGCCTCTTTCCAGAGCAGAATTGTCGTTTGCCTCGACAATCAAATGGATATGGTTGTCGAGGAGGGAGAAGTGATTCAAATAGAGCCCAAATTTTCTTGCCGCGAACCCCGCCGCCTTAAATTGACGCAAAAACTCGCGCGTGCGGAGGTTTGGCATCTTTTGCTTAAGATGCATATTTATGTGAAGCGGTTTTTTCAGATCCACTGGAGCTCTTTTTCCATGGCTAACCAGGCCTGATTTATTTGGACGCCCGGCGCCTCGGCGTTTTCCACCCCAGCCGCGAACTTTTTTGAATTCCAATTGTTTTTGCATGGGTCTTTGTACTGGATTTAAATTCAGCCGTCAATCTTGAATTGGCGCTCATTGTGAAAAAGACTCATTGTGAAAAAGATTTCGGTTGGCGCGTCGCTCTTCCATGTCGCAGCTGATCGTGCCCGCGCGATAGCTGTCCATCCCTGCGAAGCTTGCCTCACGCGCATCCGGCGCGCGAGGGTTACGTGTTTGAATCCGATTTTTCTTATTTTTTTAAAAATCAAAACCGAACTTATCCCTCGCGCGCCGGATGCGCGCGAGTCGGCCGGGTTCCCCTCTGCGGAGGGGTGCCGACGCTCACGCATGGACGGTCAGATCACGCGGCAGCACGGTCAGCTACACACGCGCTTCGCGCGGCACGAAGCTCCCTAGGAGTCCCTAAGTTCGCAAATATCTTTATGGGCCGTTTGCTCCACCAAAACTATTCTCAAAAGTCGCGTTCTTGAATTGGCGCTCATTGTGAAAAGTCATGTCAATACAGAGCGATTTTGTCACCTTAATTACAAAGGGATTTTGTCACCTTTGCTCGATGCGTTTGATGTATTCTTCCCAGGTGCGTTCGGTTTTTCCGTCTTATTTGCCGGAGCAGTGCCTCGATTGCCATGCACGACCGCCTCAATCCCATCTCTATAGACAAGAGATGAAAGCCTACTCACGTTTCTCATACTCATACCGAGCAGTTTTGCGGTTTCCGCCCGTGAAACTCGGCCCGATTGAAATTCCACAATTTGCCGGTATTTGAACTGATCTTTCTTGGACACGAATATTCCCTCTCCCACACTGGCCTCCGATTGTGTCAGATCCAGTAAATATTTTTACTACAGGAGACAAAATTGCTCTGTAATTAGGAGGAGACATATTCGCTGTGTAATCAGACTCATTGTGAAAAGTCATTGTAAAAAAGACTCTTTGTGGGACTCAGTGTGAGAAAGACTCATTTTTAGAAAAGATCTCGGTCGGCACGTCGACCTTCCATGTCGCAGCTGATCGTGCCCGCGCGATAGCTGTCCATCCCTGCGAAGCGCGGGCACCCCTCCAAGAGGGGAACCCCGCCGGCTCACGCGCATCCGGCGCGTGAGGATTACGTGTTTGAATCTGATTTTTTTGAATTGATAAAAAAATTGAATTTCGAACTTAACCCTCGCGCGCCGGATGCGCGCGAGGTAAGCCTCTCAGGGACGGACTGCCGCCGCGGCAGCACGATCAGCTGCGACAAGCAAAAGCTTCGCGCAACAAGGAATCTACTCCCCTACCACTACCCCTACCCGCCATTCAAAATGTATTCGAAATTAACCCTCGCGCGCGGAACGCGCGCGAGGTAAGCCGTCGCACTATCGCGATCAGCTCTGCGCAGACGAGGACGTCGCGCTAATATTCACAACGATAAACGTTAAACCAATTTTCCTGATTCGCATTGTCCCACCAATATCCGGTATTGATGTAGCACTGCTCACCATAGTAGTTGCAATAGTTCGGAGTTTCGGTGCCGCAATAGTTGTAGCCCCACGGACTGCCGTGGATCGGACCAGGCGCTTGGCCGGCATAGACATAGTGCAGATTGCCGCGGCCCGGATCACGATCTCGGCCATGATCCCGATCCCAGTCGGCGCTTGCCACTTGTGCAACCGCAAGAAGAATGAATGCGAACATTACGCTTAGTGATTTCATAGAACCCCCCTTTTGATCACCAGACAAAAGCAAGGGGTGTACCAGCTTTAGACACACGAAATTGTATAAGTATCTTTGCAAAATTCAGATATTGCGGCAGTTTGGAGACAGATTGCCCCTGGGGTCACCGCGCACTAGGGCGATTTTGGCAATTCGGCCACGGCGCCGCCCGAACCGTGCTCCTGCGGCTCAGGACCACACGGGTTTTCGTACTTAAGGTTGAGTGCGAAGTTTTTCAATTCGGTAGTAAAAGCTTGGCCCTTTTTTGTGTTGAGCTCAGTATCCTTGGCGATAGCATCCAGACAGAGAAAGACAGTATTAGCCGTAGGCACCCTTTTACTCTCCTCAATCAGGTCCGCACGTTTATCGAGTAAATCGGAGTGCTCCGCAATCGAAACACAATTTATATTGTCAGGATCTTTACAATACTTAGCTTTCTCCAAATCCACAGTTTTCTTATTGGTACTGTCCAATTCTTTACTTCTATCATCCCAAAATTTTTTCACAGATCCTAAGCGCTCTCTAATTTCGGTATGCAAGCGCTGTAAGGCAGCCTTGCCCAAATTCTCATTGCATTTAGCCTTTACAATTTCCTTCAATTTTTCTTGGTAACGAGCTTCCTCCACCGGATTGTTCAAGTCGCTCGCTAACTGAGGATTTTGGCTAACTGCGCCTAAAATAGCCGAAACGACGCCCGAAACCGCGGATACAGGGTCAGTTTCTGAAAAAGTAATTTTACGCTTTTCTTCTTTGCAATCGCTGGAACCACACCGTTCAGTTACAAAAAGCTTGGTATTGCGTGCATCGGTCGGCGAGGCCCCTAAATCGAATTGAGTGAAAACGACCGATTTAGCGCCCAAATTCGGAGGAAGCGGACACTCGTAGCTCATGTCATCCTTATAAATTGTGACTGTCCAAACTTTTTTTGAATCCTTATCCGTTGTCAGAGATAAAACTTTGCCGTCCTGTTTTACTGTTCCGATCTTGAACCGCGGCTCAACGACAAATCGAAGAGATTTGGTTCTGGATTTCCCGTTCTCCGTAATTTGTGTAAAGGGACCCTCGATGGAAGCTACCTGTGAAGATGTGGTCGAGATTTTGCGAAGATCTTTTAAGCAGTCCATTTCGCGGCCCAAATCCGCCGCCAACGAACAAGCGCCGGAGGACATGAGAACCAAATTAAGTATCAATTTAAAGGATTTCATATCAATAGCATTTTGCAAGCCCAAGGCCACGATTCCAGGCATTTACACCTGGCCAGCGCGCTTTCATTCGAGCTAATGGGGAATCTCAAAATGAGACAGAGGAAGAATTAGGCAGTTGTATAACGAAAAAAAAGCCCGAAGGACGAATCCCTCGGGCCAGTGGAACATTTTGCGCTGCGCTTGAGTCTCAGCTTATTCGCCTTTCAGATAGCGTGAGCAGTTCATCGGAATACGGATATCCGAAGCGGAGCCGCGGCGAACGAGTACGGCTTCTCCCCCCACTTCACTTCCTGCAGGGACCGGGTTATCAAAGGAATAGTCCACGTGCAGAATGATTTGATCGAGCTCACCGAGTTTGGTTCCGCCGACGTTCTCACCTTTACGGTTCGAAGTGCTGAAGCGGAGGTCTACATTGGCGGTGTAAGTCGCGGACGAGCTTGTGAGCAAAGCTTTGTCAGCGTCGAAGGTAGCAATTGTCTTGCGGCCGTCAGCAACGGTAGGATCGGAAACAATCATGACAGCGACGTTGCGTGTGCCGAGCTGCGGTTGAGTGTGGTGATAAACCTTGATGCGCAAATTGCCTTCTTGGTTATCACAGAGGAATCCATCGGCGTGTGCGGCGGTGGAAGCCATGATCATCATTGCGGTTGATAAAATTAGTTTCTTCATTAGGTACTCCATTAGGGTTGTTTGTTGACTACGGACCTAGATCTAAGTCCTGCTTTAAAATAAGTACAATGAATGTTGAAGATCTTATTATTCATGTTATACATAATTGATGGTTGACCTGACTTATCCCCTTTCCCTACTCGCACGCTCGGTCGCATTCAAAAATCTCAGCTCGGCGTCTCTCCATGTGGGATTGAGTCAACCGCAGTTGTCCCGTCTGATCGCCAAATTGGAGAAGGAACTGGGGATGGAACTCCTCGATCGACGCGTGAAGCGCAAGTCAACGTGGACTCCACAGGCCGTGCAACTGGCCGAACTGTTCACGCAAAATCAGCGGCGATTGGAGAGTTCGATTCGCTCGTTGCAAACCGACCAGCGGGCCCGCCAAGTCCACATCGGCACTCTCGAAGGACTCTCCTGGGTGGCCGTGCAACTCGGGCACCAACTGTTCGCGAAAGCCGGTCTTCATGTGGTCTATATTGACGTTTTCGACCGCAGTGAATTGGAAGGTAAATTTCTCTCCGGCGATTTGGATTTAATTTTGAATACCCGCTTTCCCAGCCCGGCGAAGCCCCAGTACTCCAAAGTCATAGGTTTTCAATCTCTGGACCCGTTTGAGTCCGGCCGTGAATTTTCAGTGTACAGTTCCTATGAATACAACGTTCGCACACGCCAAAAGCCGCTCAAAGATAGCAAGGTACTCATCAGCAACTCCCTCAGCGTGCGGCAGATGTGGTTCGACAAATTCGGTGGAGTGGGCGTTCTCCCCTCGGCTCTCGTCGAGAAGCCCCGCAAGGGATACGACGAAGTGTATTTAATCGGCGGCGATTGGCTCGACCCGCATATTTGGGAAGCGGTTTAAACCTACCACTCCGTAGGAAAATAATCCTTCAAAAACTTTCCGCACCAGTGCTTCCCCGTGAGTATGCCATCGAAAAACGGATCACAAACGCGAGCGGCGCCGTCGACAATGTCGAGGGGCGGTTGAAAATCATGCATCTCTTGCTTCGCCTTGGAAAAAACCGGAGGATCTTCATCCGTCACCCATCCGGTATCCACGGCATTCATATAGATACCATCGGCCGCCAAATCCGGAGCGGATGTCAGTGTTAACATATTCAGCGCCGCCTTCGCCATATTGGTATGCGGGTGGCGGTCGCTCTTCGTAAATCTATTGAATTTACCTTCCATCGCGGTGACGTTTACGATGTGCTTTCGACCGGTCGCATGACGTCGCATCAGCGGAGCCAAGCGCGCGCAAAGTACAAAGGGCGCCACCGCGTTGACGAGTTGAACCTCAAGCATCTCAGGTGCCGGGACTTCCGCAAGCTTGAGGCGCCAGCTGTTCATCGCCCGGAGATCGACCTGCTGCAAATCGACATCGAGTTGGCCGCGCGGAAAGACCTCATCTGCCACCAACGAACTGTCGTAGGAATAGGGAATCTGTGATAGCTCAGCCGAGGCTCTTAGGCCCACTCCCGGTCCTTCACCATGCCACGCCACTGGTAATGAAGAATCCGCGGCACAGCGGACCTCGAGTTCTCTGGTGCAGATATGAAAGGATCTTAGAAGGGATTGGGCGTCGGTCGGCAAGTCCGTGAGGGGCCGCCGCTCATTTTCCATCATATGAGCGTAGAAGCCGGGCGGCCGGCGCACCGTCTGAGCCGCGTTGTTGATTAGAATATCGAGGCGTTCGGCGGTCCGCTCAACATACCGGGCGAAGATCTCGACACTCGGCGTGTGGCGCAAATCCAGTCCGTAAATATCTAGCCGATCCTTCCACTCCGCAAAATCGGGTTCCTTGTGAAACCGCAAAGCGGAATCGACGGGAAATCGTGTCGTGGCAATAACCTTCGCTCCTGCCCGCAACATCATCAGAGTGGCTTGGTATCCGATCTTCAAGCGCGAGCCCGTGATCAAGGCGACTTGTCCGTCCAATCGCGCGGTTTGAAACCTCTTTTGATAATTGAACTCGGCGCAGCCCGGACACATGGAATCGTAGAAAAAATGTAGCCGATCGTATTCAATTTTGCAGATATAGCAATTCTGGGGGGAATTGAGCACTCGCTCTTCCAAATCAGCGGTACCGGAAATCCGCTTGGGCGCGGAAAAAACCGAATGAACCCTAGCCTCACGGATGCCCGTCATTGCGCGTATTTTCCGGTCAGCGCTTGATAGCTTTTTACGTTTCTCGCGATCGATGGCTTTATTACGGATGCGCAGCTCAACCTTCGACGGGCGGGAGAGGCGTCCCGCACTCGCCAGAACGCGCACCCGATCCTCCTCGGAAAGGGCCGCGATTTGCGTGCTGTCGTTGAGCAAGCGCTCCATGACTTCCAAACAGGTTTGCAACTCTCCGGCCGAAATCGGCTGAGTCGACGGCTCCTGTTTGTCCGGTGCGAATTGGTCCATGGGCGGATTATTATTGATTCTCGCGCACAATTCAAATGGATAGCGGCGCCATAACCCGGCAAACGCTTGGAACCTTGACAATTCTAGATTTTTTTCAGAATGCGAAACTCACCCGGACTGACTCCCCCGCCCCATGATATAAGTCGGTTCATGAAAAAACTAATTCCCGTTTTGATTTTTCTCGCACTCTCCGGTTGCTTTTACAACACGAGCCCCACGCTCACCGTTGAATCCGCGGCGTCGGCGCTGAATGACGGGGATTTGGAAACTTTTGATGCTCTATTGTTGGAACCCGCCAAAGACAAACTTGGCAACCCGCAGGCATTTGCTGAATTGAGGGCCCGATTTGCCGGCGCGAACTTAAATGTTGGAGGAGCCGAACTAATTCCCGCGCACGACGCCTGCGGCAGCCGCTGCACGAGCAAGTATTATGTTCCCGTACTCAGCGGAGGCGCGATCGTCATGCGAGTTTGGGTCACGTGCATCGACACCACGACACACACCAAAGAAAATGAATTCACTGATCATGAATGCTATATCACGGACGCACAGTAAACGGCGGCCCAAAGGCGCCGTCCTCATGACACATTTGAAGTAACGGAAAAACCAGGCAAGTTATTTTCAATACAAATAGGGGTTGCGAGAGGCTGCCGGCTGAATCCGCCCCGTTATTGATGAGACTCCGCCACACCGTCCAACGCCCTAACCGAAACGCCGAGCCATCATTAACTTGGAAGTGTTTAAGATAAGAGTTGAGGGCCTCCTGCCCCATCGCTTTGTACAATCTAGGAAATTTATCTTCGAGCGAACTCGCGAGATAGGCGCCTTTTATCAGATCAAAATATCTGTCATAGTCTTCGCCATTTGAGATTAAATAAATTCCCCTGGCCGCCGCGGTAAAGTATTTCGCTTCCCTCTGGCCATTCAGCGCATCCACGCCATGAATCGCAAAGCTCCCCGGTTGCACCCCCATCCCTGAGCGAATGATTGTTTCCGCGAGCTTGCGTTGTAATGTGACCTCAAATTCTTGCCGCAAGTGATGAGCGATTACATCGCGAAAACTCGCGATATTCCATTTCCAGTTACCAACGCTCGACGCCCACACCGCCGTCTGTGACGCCAACTCAACTCCTGTAACCTCCAATGGTTTTACCAAGTGGCGTGAATTCAAGTCTTGCAAAACGTCAAACCGTGTACGCAATAAAAACTCAACGAACTGGTTGAGATTACTTAAAGCTTTTTGCGCATCCACCGCCTCGGTGGCCGAGACGCTGAGGGACAAATGGTTCACCGGCTGGAAGTCTTTGATCAATTTCACGATTTCGTTTCGATCCAGTATGAGTCTTTCGCTTTGTCGCTGGAGTAAGACCTCGCACTCATTATGATCGGCCGCCCACGCACTAAAATTGGTCGTGATTACAATGTAGAGAAATCCCAGAAGAAAGAGCGCGCGCATGAGCGGGTTCAAAGCAAAGTACGCGCCAAGGGGACGGTTGCGGTCGCCTCATTCGGCGAAGCCCTGCGTTAGGAAATTTAATAGTCATTCACTAAACTTAGATTGCAGCGCCGTCGGCGCCCGCATCCGCCTGTTGAGTTGGGGTGGCTGAACGTAGTTCAACGGCTTTAATTTGAATACGATCCATGTGCCGTTTTAAAATTTCCTGGAGGTTCTCTGGTTGTCCTTTTTCCCGCCACTCTTTAAGGGCGTCCTCTGCAGCTTTCCTGTACTGATCCTCAATTGCCCCCAAGTTATACGCTTCGGCCAACTGTTGAAGCCTTTCGTCACGACTACCCTCTTTGGCATCGGCCTGATTGGTCAGAAAGCTCAAGGTCAAAACGAACGATAAAATCATCAGAATACGCATATGGACTCCTTCACATTCTAAAGGAGCAAAATTTAAACCATGCCCTACAACTCTTAAATTTGTTTGGCAATTTGGTAGGCGCAATTGCGGCAGTCAGGTGTTGCATTTGTGACAGGTCTGAAGTTTCGCCGATCGGCGAAACTCTGCGTCACGAACATCAACAAATCCCCACACCAAATCCGCCAATTCTTCATGCGCGGAAACGGCACCTGCGCTAACCTCTAATCACGGAGGTCTCTATGAAACTACTTATCCTTGCACTCACAGCGAACATTGCGATGGCATCGTTCGGCCCGGGCGTAAAAGTCACCGCCGATAAAGTTATGGCCGGCAAGCCTGTTTCCACCTTGCTTGGGAACGCCAAATTGGAACAAGGGGACCACAAACTCCTCGCCAACAAAATTGAAATGAACGGCGAAACCGGCGTCGTGGTCGCTACTGGCGAAGTCACTTATGAAGATGGGAAGACCTCGCTCAAGGACTCAGCAATGAAGTTTAAAATTGATGAGGGCCATTGGACTCTCGTAAAACAAACTCGCTAAGTTGTTCTGATTTTTAGAACGATATCGTAAATATTATTCTAATTTATAAAAGATGCGTCCTCTGCTATTCTTGCTCAAATTTTGGGGGAATGAAAGGACGTATCTTATGAAGGCAATCTATTTAGGTCTTTTGATTTCGCTGCAAGCTTTCGCTGCCGGCGGGATTGTTACCGACAACACGACTCTCCTCCAATCCAAGGAAGTCAGTTTACACGACAACTGCAGAGAGGGATGTACGCAGGTATCCTCCTCCGGTAATTTGGAAAACGTTCGCATTTCCGAAGCCCCCGGCAGCCTGGTGATTACCGCTGATCTTACGGATTTTCAGATCGTTGATGTCCGAAGCGTCGAGTTTCCAGACTTAAAAAAAATTAAACTGGAAATCAATGCCGGCGGGTGGCAGCAAGCCCTGATGAATGGGACGACCAATCCCTTTGAGCCCGTTCAAGTCTCCGGCCAGGCCATCCTGAATTCCGAAATTTCAACGACACAGCGGGAAGTCATTTGCTCCCTGCACGAAGACAGCAATCGGAATTTCAATTGTACTTTGGTGTTCGACGAAAATTTTCGCTTTGATCCGTTGGTATTTTCGTTCGATTTTAAAAAATAACCCTCTCGAATTCCGGGCGCAACGACACACCCGGAACCCGAGAGGTGTCCCCCTACCGCTTACGTTCAATGCTGAACGCGACTTTCTTCACGCCGCCGCCTTTGATGGCGTCGACGAGCTCTGTGACCATTTCTAATGTTACGTCCTTATCGGCCACCAGTAGCGCCGCGGTTTCCGGATTGGCGGCAACCGCGCGCTTCGCCTCGCTAGTGAGTCCTTCAGTCGTAACTGGATTATTATTTAAAAACAACTCACCCTGTTTGCCAAGCACCACGCGGAAAGGCACTTTATCCTTTTCGTCCTTGGCGTTGCTGGCCTTGGGCAAATTGATATCGATTTTTGGTTGCATCACCAGCGGCGCAGCGACCATGAAGATGATCAGCACCACCAGAATAATGTCCACCAGCGGAATCACGTTGATCTCAACGATCGAACCACTCTCATTAGAGTTCGCTTTTGCCGCCATATTAACTAGGCCTTTCTGCTCTTCGTGTAAACCAAACACAAGTCGCGAGCCGCATCGATGTTGCTCAAGACCATGCCCACTTTCTTTTGGAAGTAGTTGAACGCAACCACCGCCGGAATCGCCACCGCCAAACCGATCGCCGTGGACACCAGCGCGTGCGCGATACCGGCCATCACCACTTCATTGCCCTGACCCGGCGACACCGCGAGATCGTTAAACGCCTTCATAATTCCCATCACGGTTCCCAGCAGACCGACATACGGAGCGTTGGACGCGATGGTGCCAAGAATATTTAGGTTCTTCTCGAGGCCGGGTTTTTCAACCGCTTTGTAGGAGTCGAACAATTCATCCAAGCCACTGGAGCCGTGCTTCTTTACGTAACCAAGACCGTAGCCCAACGCCCGACTTTCTAGTGAAGAACCGTCCTGCGACAATTTGTTAATTTTATCCAAATCCTGCGACTCGATCACTGAGCGAAAACCCAGCGACATGCCGGCGCTCTCACGGCTGATTTTCTTAAGCGCGAAAAAGCGTTCGATCATGATCGCGACGCTGACCACGCTCAACAAACCCATGAGATACAAGATACTGTGTGCGGAAGCTTCCGCGATTTTAAAAAGTGTGTCCATTTCGTTGTTCTCCTTTAAAAATTTAGCTGCCCGATTCCTCATCCTTCAGATTGAACTCAAACCGGAAGGTCCGATCGTTTTGGCGAACAGGTTTGCCGCTCGCATCGGTCACCGGTTTATACTTAAATTGGGCCAAGGCTTGTTTGGCCGCCGACTCAAACATACTGCGCTGCTCTCCCTGACACGAATGGATGTTTTCCACTTCACCCTGTTCGTTCAGATCGAACTTGCATTCCACCCAGCCTTCCACCTGCGCGAGCCAAGCGGCTTTCGGATACTTGGGCTTGATACGATAGTAAGGCGTCGAGGCGGCGGTGCCGTTGTTGTCCGAGCCGATGTTGGTTTCCGGCTTAGCCGTCTGCGTTCCCGCCACATCGCTCTTTTCGTCTTGCAGTTCCTTCGGTGAATTGTCCGGTTTCACCATCTTCTCCACCGGAGCTTTCGGCTCGGGGGATTTGGCGACCCGCTGTTCTTTCTTTTCCGGCGCCGGAGGCGCGTCGAACTCCTGCATATCGAGAGTCAAATAGTCCGGCGCCTTCACGGTTCCGTTAAACGAAATGTTCAGCGCCACGACGAGAGCGCCGTACAGCGCCCCGTGGGCCAGCACCGACCAAAGTATCGAGCCGGTGCCACTCTTGGGAGATAATCGGCTATCCATAGCTGCTGCTCCTTCCCTTGCCCCCATTAAAACGTCGCCTTGTATCCCGTGTAGTATTGGCGACCGATTTGATCGTAAATCGTGGTGTTCAACTGGCCCGTCGGATCGCTGTCATCCAACGGAGGAGTTGTGCCAAACACGTTTTTCACTCCCGCGATAAACGTCCCCAAACTCTTCGACTTATAGGAATAGAGCACGTCGTACTGAGTGTAGATGCCCATGCGACCCATTTCCGGAATCGTCTTTTCCTGACTGGCCGTGGTTTGCGCGGCGAGAGTCACATCATGGCGATCGGCGGGCCGATAAGCCACGGCGACCGTATTTCTCCACGGCGGACGTCCATGCTCACCGAGCTTGTTCCGGAACGGAAGACCGGGGAAACCCTGCTCCTTGAAATAAAACATCTGCGCATGCTCAACACCGACACGGACGCGCTTAAATACATATCCCGTCGAAATATCAAATCCCGCGACCTGTTGCTCGGAAAGATTCTGCAAGGGCGCATCGATATTCAAAATATTCCCCTGCGCATCGCGAGTCACGGTCACACCATATTGGCGGGGATCGATACCCTGAGCTTGTGCGAGAGTCAGATCCTCATAGTCGATGCCCACCACGTTGTGATTGCGCAACCAGAAGAAGTCCGAACTGATATTAAATTCTTTGGTCGGCTCGAAGACGGTACCCAAGCTATAAGCCTGCGAAGTTTCCTGATGGAGATCTTTGTTACCCGCACTGGTGACTTGATATTGCTGAGGCGCACAGGCCGATGTGTCCCCACCCGCTTTGCGTTCGGCATCACACGCCACGTGATCGATAAATGAAGGATAGCCGATGGATTTGGCGGCATAGAGATCTTGCATCAACGGCGCTTTGAATCCTGTTCCGGCTGAACCGCGCAACAGCACAGTCTTACTCAATTTATAGGAAAGCCCTGCCTTCGGATTCGCGGTGTCGCCGAAATCACTATAGTGGTCAAAGCGTTCGGCCAGCTGCAGTTCAACCTTGGGAAAAATCGGAATGGAAAGCTCCGAGTAAGCCGAGCGCGTGCTGCGGTCGCCACGTCCTGAGCTTCCGGCGTTCCCAAAAACACCACCGTTCACACTCTGGTCGTCAAAACTGTCAATATATTTGGCGTACGTTGTGGAGGCGCCAAGAGCCAGGCCCATGGAGGAGTCATTAAACTTCGCCAGTTCACCCGACGTCTTCGCATCCAAACTGCTCAACTGTGAGCGCGTGCTTTCTTGAGGCGTGTATTGAACATTCTGAAAGTTACACGGCCGTGCGGGATCGAAAGGACTGCAACCCGCCTGGATCTGGCCCTGCATTGCCGAAGTGAGCGCATAACCATTGACCCCGAGGTTATTGGTCTGCACATCGTTTTGCGAGGCGGTGATTTCAACGTTCCAGTTTTTTCCGGTCTCAATCGTGGCGCCCACGAGAGCATTTACGTTGTAAGACGTGATATGGTTTTCGCGATTGCCGCCACTCATGTTACGGAGGCTAATGGTCAAGTCCTGGCCGGAAGTCGTTCCCGGCAGCTGCGTCCCGCCCGGGCCGAGTTGATCGACGAGAGATCCGCCTTTCAGCGTGAAGTTTCCAGGTGCCGGCGCGAGCTGTGTGGTGACTTCTCTTTGGCCACCCATAATCCGCGCGGTCATTTTCACCTTGGAGTTCACTTCGACATTGCTCTCCGACATCATGCTGAACTGCTTGAGTTCCGGAAGTTCAGCGGAATAGTCGGAGTACTTAAAGGAACAAACGTCGCCATCCGCGGTGTGTTTAATCTGATCGGGGGGGCAACTTAAGACGTGTGAAGGACCGTCGCCACTGCGATAAGCCGGAGCCGCTCCAATATTGCTGATGCCGTTGTTCGACCACGAACGGTCGCGCGAATAGACTGGCTGGTTATCACGGTACTGAATGATATTGATCATGTTCAGTCGGCCTTCATTGAAGCCGTTCACCAAACTGACGTCGTTCCTACGGCCCCCGCGTTGCTCCGGCGTCGACTGCGAAGTCGTCACTTGCGAACCGTTAAAATCCTTGCGCGTGATGATGTTCACCACGCCACCGAGGGCATCGGAACCATAGATGGCGGAAGCTCCGTCTTTGAGAATTTCAATCCGCTCCACCGCGGCCTCAGGAATGAGATTCAAATCCACGGCGCCCGTAATGGCGTCGGTGGGCAGTCGTTGTCCATTTAATAAGACAAGACTGTTTGAGGAACCCAAACCGCGCAAATCCACTTCCGCATTACCCGCGGCGTTGCTGTTGTTGGTCTCACGAAGGGAGCCAAACGTATTCGCGGAAACCCCACGGAGGACGTCGCCCACGGAGTTCACAGCCGCATCGTCCAGCTGTTTGCGGGTGATCGTTTGCACTGGGGAAGCTCCCTCGGTGTCGATACGTTTAATATGTGAGCCAGTGATCTCCATACGCTCAGCCTTCGGTTCAGCCGGAGGCGGTGGCGTTTTGGTCTCGTCTTTCGGTGCGTTTGTTTGTTCCTCTTTTTTTACTTCTTCAATCGGTAACGTGGTCGTCTGCGCATAAGATGATACTGGTCCCAGAAATGATATCGCTATCATTAGTGAACGGATCATTTTTTCCCCCAACCCCTTAAACATTTGCGATACAAATGTGTCGTTCAAATGATCGACATGGATCATTTGAGCAAGCCGGGTGCCAAACGTCCTGGTGACACTTCGAAACTTGCAAACGGTTAATGTGTAAATTTTGTTTTACGAAAGTTGGGGGAGTTGAAGGTCGAGATCAGAAACCTCGACCTTCATCTGGTGCCAAAATGGCTAGTGTTGTTTTGCTTTCACATTCGCTGGTGCACGATTGCTTGCCGCCGCGAATTCACGAATCGCTACACAACGATTATCTTCCTGCTGCCCGATCAACATGCTCTTAACGACGGGCGCCGGCAGCTGAGCGCCGGTTTTTTCCACGAATTTTCCGATGCGAGTCGCGCTATCCGCGGTGCAAGTCGTCGGCATTAGCGTGCGCGCGTAAAGCGATGAAAAATTCAGTTCGCGCGTCGCAGCCAACTGCGGAATTGCTTTATAGTAGCTATCACTGAGTGAAGCTCTTAGATGGTTTTGCGTGTACGGGAGCATTTCGCGCAACACCGTCCGCTTTTGCGTGAAGGAGAGGTCATGCGCTTCGGTGATCCGCCTGATCCACGCATCTTTCACAGCCAGCGAGGGCTGAGCCGCATCCACCGCCATGGCGTTTTCCACGCCACGCGAGGAGTTGTCATCTTTCTTCATTTTCACGAGCAGCGGCTGAACTCTCTCATCGCCCAGCGCGGAAAGTCGGATCAGCATCTCCCATTTGCGATCGAGATCGACGATCAAGCCGTCGACCTTGATCTTGCCACTGACCAAACCAACCAGATGGTCACGACCGTCCTTCGACTCAACCAACTCGGAATAAGAACGCAGGATCATCCGCTTCCAATCGGCCGGCGTTGCCTTTGCCGTTAGCTTCGTCCACAACAGATTTTCCACATCGGCGACCATTTCGGCACGCATTTGTTTCTCGTTCGTCGTCGACTGTGGCAAATAGAGGAACATATGCTCGAGGGAATCCATAATCGAGCTGCCAATGCTCAAGTCTGTCTCTTGTGGAAAGTTGCGCTTAACCACCTCTATGTAATCCTGCGGAGTCAGGGTCACATCGCGCACCATGCTTTCTAAATTTGGCCAGAACAAGATGCGCGTGAAAGGATCGCGAACTTTCGCCAAGTCCGTCTCGACGGCTTCGAGGGTTATTGGGTCCAGACTCACTTTGACGTAATCATGATCTTCGGCATTAGCATAAACCATAGCCGGGCAAGCCTCACCCACGAATTGGGGAAGTTCCGTGCGCGCTCCGCGATAGATCACGTTTTGCGATTGGAAAGGCGTCATCGTGCCGTCTTGATCCGCGTACAGGCGAATCATCGTGCGATGCACGCGCGGAGAAATGCCGCTATCCGGGCCCTGCAGATTCAAAGCGAAGTGAGAAATTTTGCCCTTGTCGCACGCATAGTCCGCTTGCACCGTATCGACTCCGGCCGATTCGAGCCACGCATGTGACCAGGCTTTTAAATCCTGACCCGAAGCATGTTCGAGGGCGCCCATGAAATCCTGCAGACGCGTATTCTTGTAGGCGTGCGTTTTGAAATAATAGCGCACACCCTCCTGGAATTTATCCGGTCCCAAATAATAAGCGACTTGTTTCAGGACGGAAGCGCCTTTGCCGTAAGTGATCGCATCGAAGTTGGTCATAGCCGTTTCCGTGTCGGGAACATGCGCCTCAATCGGATGCGTGGTCACCCACTGATCTTCTATGTAAGCGCCATGCTTACCGCGCGAATAAAAGGAAATCCACGCGTCGTCTTTAAACTCCGTCGCACTGGCCATCGAAAATGCCGACATGTAAGAAGCGAAGCTTTCATTGAGCCAAGCCGCATTCCACCACTGCATGGTCACCAAGTCGCCGAACCACATATGCGCCATTTCGTGTAAGAGCACGCTGGCGATCGCCTCACGCTCCTTATAGGTACTAAGCGAGCGATGCACGAAGTAGCTGTCAGAGAACGTCACAGCGGCCACATTCTCCATGGCACCGGCGTTAAACTCCGGCACGATCACTTGGTCGTACTTTTTAAACGGATAGGGATAAGCGAAATATTCGCCGTAGAATTTTAGGCCCTGCTGAGTCGGCACAAACCATTCCGCCGGCGCGACATATCTCTTCTGCGATTGGCGGGCGAACAGCCGGAGTGGGATATCGCCGGCGCGGGATTCCCATTTTGCATAGGGTCCGGCGTGCAGAGAAAATAAATAAGTGCTGATTCGCGGCGTCTCCGGGAACGACCACTGCAGAAGTCCATGGGCGCTGACTTTTGACGTCTCCCGTGTGGTGGTGATCACTTCCCAAGATTTAGGAGTGGTCACGTTCATCACCATGGTCGCCTTTAAGTCGGGCTGGTCAAAGCAAGCGAACATCTGGTGAGCGTCGAAATTCTCAAATTGAGTGTAGAGATAAATCCTCTTGTCTTCGGGATCGACAAAGTGGTGTAGTCCCCGTCCATCGTGCGCGTAATTTTGTTCATACTGAATTTCCGCGACGTTGGTTCCGACGTTGAGTTTTGCCGCCGGAAGCAGAATGCGATGGTGCGTAAATTCCGGAGTCAGCACTACGCCATTCAGTGAGAAAGAAATAATTTTCGCGCCGTCCTTGAAATCAAGGAACGTATCTTGGCCCGCTAGCTTCACTTCAAACTCAATTTTTTCGCGAGCGGTGAAAGTGTCGGTGGGCGCGCTCACGTCAATATCCAAATGGTATTTGACGTCGCCAATCAGCGCCGCGCGCTGTTCAGCTTCGGTTTGTAAGAGATTGGCGTCAGCCGCCGTTTTACTCTTGGCCACCGAAGGTTGGTTCGGTGTTGTGGCTTCGCTCTTGGTCGTCGTCGTGTGGCAGCCAACCAGGGAAATCCCCAGGGCCACGCTGGCAAGACATATCTGAATTCGCATTTCTCCCCCTCTTCACAGGCCATGAATAGACCACTAACCTTTTAATGTGTCCAGAATCACATGTTCTTAAAATTAATTAATTTCCGCCGCGGCATTCACGGCTTTTCCGTTCTCGGCGCGCGGAATAATCTAAAGCGATGAGATTGGGTCTTCCTCTGTTCCTGTGTGTGAGTTTGTTTGAAGTCGCCTGCGCTTCGCATCGCGTGATCCGCGATCGCGAATACGAATCCTCGGTCAATGCCTACCGAGCCGGCGACACCGATACGGCGCTCAGGAAATTTCCCCATGGCGAAAAAGGCGGCATGATCACGAGTCTCGAGCAGGGCTGGCTTTCGTTGTGGGGAGAACACTGGGATCCCGAACCTTTACAAAAGCAAGCCCATAGCTTCGACAGCCGCAAATACATCAGCTTGAGTCGCGAAGCCGGCTATTTTTTGTTTCAAGAGGCGGAAGAAGGCTACATTCCGGCGGAACATGAAGTCGTTTTACTGCACCTCGTCTCCGCTACGGAATATCTGCAACTGGGCAAACAAGAAGACGCTTTGGTGGAACTCCGCCAGGCGGGTTACGTCCTCGATCATTTCTGGGACGATTCGGCCTTGCGCCTCTGGCTCGGAAGTTTGTGGGCCGCGGCCGGCCAATGGAACGAAGCGCAGGTCGATTTCCGGCGCGCCAACCAGCTTTCGCCGAATCGGGAATTGGCTAAGTTGGCGGAGGGCCCGCCCGTCCCCACTCTGGCTCTGCATTTCTACGGCGTCGCGCCTGTCATGGTTTGGAATGAGGGAAGCTACACGCCCGCTTTCAAACGCGAACCGAGCGAACCCGACGACCTCCCCATGCGCGCTTCAACTCTACCTTGGTTTGAGCGCCACAGCGAGCGCAACACGGAACTGCGCGACGTATTAGTGAAAAGCAATTTTATGGCGCAATATCTCGGCGGAAAAGCTCTCACCGGCACGGAGCGCGGAATGAACAAGGCCGCGACATGGTCGATCAAGGGCCTCGCGATTGCGGTCGGTGTCGCGGTGACGGCCGCGGTTTTGTACGTTCTCGCGGAATCGCACGCCAATGTCGGCGGCGAGGGATTGGGTTACCTGCTCGCGGGCGGACTCGGCGCGAGCGCCGCCATTTGGAAAGCCAGCGATCAACTGGACGATTCGCTAGAAAGATCGCTGCGCGCCGAGGATCACGAGAAACAGGAGGATTTGAAGATCTACCGGGTCGCGCGGTTTTTGCCTGGATGGGTGGCGGTGAGTTTTGATGATGGTGGGGTGGCTATTGCTCGGAAAGTGGCTTTGCCGAAGCATGGGGTGAGTTCGGTGGTGATGGTGAATCATTTTTGAGGTGGGTCAGTCCGTCGGAGGCTCGGCTGACTCCGCGAGAAAACTCTGAACGTTCAGAGTTTTTCTTCGCGTTCGCGTTAACTGGGGCTTTGAATGCGCAGAGTTTATGAATGTTCTTCGGCCGGACGACATCTGGTTTTGTTCAAAAGGTTGACACATCTCTCTTGACCGCAGATACAGGAGCGCCGAAGGTTTTTACTTTAGGGGGTTTCTCATGAGAACGCTTCTGATTCTGACAACCATGCTGTTTGGCCATAGCGCGCTCGCCTTAAATGATTGTGCGCCTAAGTATCTTGGAAAATGGAAGTGCGACATTGGAGGATTTTGGGGAACGATTCTCATATCCCAGACGGGACCAAAGACTTTAACAATCAGACACGAGGAATCCGGCCGTGAGCACGAGTACTCTAAATATGCGGAATCCCCGGCAATCATGGATGACTCTGATAACAGATCGATTATTAGCAATCAAAAAGTGGTCAATGCAGACAGAGTCATGGAAGAGGATACCTTTTTTTGTGATGAAGATACTCTAAATGCCACAAGAACATTTTTTAAGGTTACTGAGCAAGCCCCCATGTACACCAAAATGGCGGTGGAAACCGAAGAGTTCCACCAGTTGAACGAAACCAGGATGTACTTTCGATTTCCGAACAATATGGGAAATTGGCCTTGCGACAAAATTCAATAGTCTAACTTTGCACGTGGCTGCGCCCGAAGATCGACTTCACTCACCCTCGCGGAATCTCACTCTTCACAGCCAACCCGCGAAACCCAGACTCCAGCACACGCAGCCTTTCCCGATCACCAACAATAAAATCCTGTACGCCCTTGAGGTCCGAGCACTCACGCAACCCAGCCTCAAGAGCGCCCGCATCCTGTGCCTCTTGCATGATTTTGAGAAACTCTGGATGACGATTTAACTCCAGAACATATTGATAGTTCTGAGACCTAGATTCCGTCCGCCACTTCCCAACCTGATCAACATCCGCCGCGGCAAGACTGAGAAGATTCTGTTTAAGTGCAAGCTCGAAAATCAAGCCATCAATTGCGACTTCAAGATGAACGGGTCTTTTGGCCTTAACAAGGTCATCCCGCACGGCCGCAGCGATTTCCGCCCGATGCTCCGGATGCGTCCCCGCCTCTGCCATCAAAACCTTCGCCAATTTCAAGCGCACCGTGGGACATGAGTTTTCCATGTGCAGGAGCTTCGGATAATTAGCCGCAAAGTCCGCCTTCAAATCCGGCAACGACGTCGGACCCGTGGGCAACATTTGAAACGCCTGGAGGGCCGCCGGATAATCCGCCTCGGACGAAAGCACATTGCCCTCAGGCACGATTTTAATTCGAGCTAGTACCTCAGCAAACCGATCCTCACATACCCCGGCATAGACCCTAGACCCAAGAAGTAAAGTGGCAACAAGTAGTGTGAAACGCATAGATGACCTCCGTATGAATCTATTGTGAGCGCGCGATGTGAGAGGCGGATGAATGTCAGATGAAACGATTTTTATCGCGACCCAACTTATAGCCACCCCTTTCCCTAGTGATATCAGATAGTTCCAAATTTGGCTTAACACGTGTCTTATTTTGAGACACTCTCCCCCCAACCATTTCGATTAGGCGCGCACCAGGCATTGCAATGTCATGTCGGAGATGAGATGGCTCATTTTGTTCTTAATCTTTCAGTCGTGCGCCTTTGCGGACTTTGTGCCCAACTGGACGCCTTATACGACGTATACCGGCTTCATGCCGATGCCAGGTAATTCTCCGTTCGGATGGGGACCTCGCCCGGCAATGCCCCCGCCCCTGCCGTGGCAGCAACAATATAATTACGGGAACTTTCTTGGTTACCAAAATAGTTTTTCGCCGCTGTTTACCCCGAACTTTTTTCCCTCTTATTACGATTACCAGCGTATGACGTACGATCAGATGTTCTATAACAACGACTATTTATCGCTGGAAGACCGCTATAACCTATGGAATAGGGACGATGATGAAGAGCGAGACCGCGAGCGTGAGCGCCGCCGGGATCGCGAGTGTCTCACTTGCCGACGCAGTTCACACCGTGATCTTACGGATGACCGGATCAACGTTCCCTCATATTCTTCGACATCAAGCCGCGATTACGATACCGGAACGGAAGCTCAAGCTATTCCCTATCATGAGTCTCCCGCGGTAAGTGTGACCCCGACGGCGGCTGAAGATCGCGTTGCAACCACCGGTGGTGCGACCGTGACGACTCCGTCCACTCCGCGTCCCGCGCCTGCTCCTGCAGCCGCAAGAGTCGCGGCCGTTGTTGCTCCCCGCCCAATCCCGAGACCGGCCTATACACCGCCGCCGTCCCGGCCGTTGGCGTCTCGCTCGGCACCGGTGCGAGATCCAAGTCCACCGCGACCCGTTCTTCCGCCTCGCACGGAACGGGATGCGAACGGCATAGCGATTTGGGCGCCGTTTAAAAATAATTTCGACGTTTGTGCCGCACAGGTTGAGCCCAGTTGTCAGCCCTATCTCTATCACACCACGCGTGCAGAAAATGGCTCATGTCATCCCCAAGGGCGGGCCATCGACCTGGATAGCATTTCATGTTCCACAGGAGTTCACTACGCCGGATCTCCTGTCTTTCAGAAAATCATTACGTGTATGCGCAAGAGCTCTCTCACAATCGCCTTTAAGAACCTGTTGACGGGCTTCCCTTATCCACAACCGCCCCCTGACGGTCATGACAATCACGCTCATATCAGTTTAACATGTTACGTCCAAGGAGCACTCAAATGGTAATCATCCGCAGATTAACGCTTTTAATATTCTTCACCTCGATCTCTGCATGGGCAGACGTCTACCCCACGGTTCACCCCGAAGTGTGGGATCGCCAGCCGGAAAAGGCGTACCCGGCGCTGGTCATTCACGCGGTCGACCGTGGACATCCGATAGCCGAAGCCCACACGATGGAAATTTTCATCGAATGTGCCCAAGGCCAAGATCGCCATCGCATCGCGCCCACCCAACCCGAGGAATCCATTCACATTTGCCAATATGCTATGGCCGAGTGGAAATCACCCGAGGTTATTCTCCATTACGGACTTGCGCGCAAAGTGGACGGCCGGACCCTCAAAGCGACAGACGGCGAATTTGCCTGCAAGAAACATCCCGAGTATGTTTGCAACGCGGCTGGAGAATATATCTGTGACCCAGTCAAAGAAAATGTCGATTTGCGAGATTTCCAAGCGAACTGCCCCAACCGAGAAGACGCGCACCGCGCAGCTAAGTGACGCCCTTCCTTTTTCAAAGCATACTCTTTGAGAAAGGAAGTCATACCCTTGAAATATTTAATCCTAGCTTTCCTATGCACTTCACTTTGGGCCAAAGAAGTCGATACAAATTCTGTTTACATGGGAGATGCTCCCGCGTGGGTAACCCGCCCACGTGTTGAAAAAATCATCGACCATATCCAAATGGTTTTGGAGTGGAGTATCCACAAGATCCAAGTGCATTTTTACACCGATCAGGCGGCCTTTCAGCGCGCTTCGGGAATGGGCGGCTCGATCATCGCCGCGTCCTTGCGCAAGGACAACTCCATTCACCTCGGCCCAAGGGTTGATTCCACCAACTTCGACCAAGTCTTCGGCCACGAGCTGGTGCATGTCATTTCCTATCAGAAATATAAAGACGCGATTCCCAGCTGGCTCGAGGAAGGTTTAGCCAACTACCTCTCAAAAAACGGCAAAGTCGATTACCCGTGGCTGGCGAGTCACGGGTTTCCGGCGGATGTCCGCTCTTTCACGCATCCGGGCCAAGGCAATGCCGATGAAATTCATTACCATTATGTGACTTCGCAGGCGCTGATCGAAATGATCGCGGCGAAGTGTGATTTGTCCAACCTCTTGCGCCTGAGTGTCGAGCGCAAAATGGAGGACTACTTAAAAACATATTGTGAAATTCCGGATCTAAACGAAGCTTTCCACAAGTGGGTCAAGTCGAAAGCTGGTAAATCCTAAAGGCGCCTGTAGAAGATCTTCATGCGGAAAATATAGGGTTCACCCGATGTCGTGCGTTCAATCATCAGGTAGGCACCATCCGCATCACTGTAGATACGAACGTTCGCGCCGTCAGCCCGCAGTTTGTCCAGCCATTGTCCCAAGCTATTTTGCGAAATGATTTGGGAGAGTTGTCCCTCGGCTTGGCCATCGCCGCGGAAGTAGACATCCAATACTCCGGTATAGCCGCCATTGCCGGCGCTGAAACTGGTGGGGATACGCAGATTGGGATCAAGGTCGACTAAGGCAAATGCACTCGTACCACCATCACTGGCTTTGCAGCGGAGACCGCTGAAGGTCACGCGGTTTTGTCCATCGATATAAATATCCTGCGCCATGGAGGATTTTCCATCCACGCCGAGAGCGATCCCACGCAAAGAGTAAGCTTCGCTGGATCGTCCATCCACGAGATCACTGTAGGAGATTTGGTCGCCGGTGACCGCCTCGGGAACGGCACAGACCGTGGGAATTTCATCGGTAGGAGATTTTTGACAGCCACTGTAAACAAAAATGACAGTGATCCCACACAATAACGCTAATTTCTTCATTTAGTGCTCCTCATGACCTTGCTGGCCCTGAACAAAATATTTCAAGGCGGCAAGAACCGCAATGAAGTTTTGGTCCTCCCCTGATTTTGGCGTTAAACTGTAGGAATATCGCGCATCTACCAACAGGCTAAAACGTTCAACATGCCAAAATTCATACTGAACAGAGGCATCAAAACCATATTCCGTCATGTCATGGGCCGAAGTGAATGGCGGGCTGCCGCCGAAATCATTGTGAATTTGCTCCGCCTCCCCGATCGCATACGAGGAGAAAAAAGCCAGCGCGGCTGAGAACCTTTCAGAAAACCAATGCCTGTAACCCATCGTGATATAGACCCGGTGAGCTCTCTCGGTGAATTCCGAGTTGTCGCGCGTGATGGAAAAATACTGCGGAAAATAAAACATCCCGATTTCAATTCCGCCATGATTGTCGATGTCACCTTCCGCAAGAATTCCAATTCCGCCGTTGAATGGCGAAGCAAACTCATGATGGTAAGGAAGAGCGTGCATGAGATATGGGCCGACGGCGGCGTGAATCTTTCCTTCGACGGGCTCGTGAGCAATCGCTTGCCTTCCGTACAATTGCAGAATAACCAAGATTATGGAAACGCGACGCCACATGGGAGCAGAGTAAAGTGAAGAGGAAACCGTGGTCATCCTCTTTCTTTCTCCTGCAATTTATTTTTTTCGCTCCCCGCGCCTTTGCCGGCCTCGAGTCTTCGGCGCTCGAAGCGTCAAAAGAGGTCTCGAAGGCCGTGCAGTACACGGCTGAACAAATAGACCTGACCTTAGCCGGCGAACGCTACACCGATCACGCCAACGAATCCCAGATCTCCGTCAGTCAACTCGTTACATGGACGGAAGGGGGCGTGTTCAAACAGTCTACGGACTTGGGCGTTAACTTGCGCCTGCCCAATGTTGAAAAGCACTGGCAGTTGCGCTTTTCAACCTATGACGAGGAGCAAGAGCAACGGGATATGAGCCAGCGCCGCGTCCGGACCACGCCCCGCGACCGGGAATACGGCACCAGTTTGTTCTTCTTGCAAAAGCTCGGCAATGTGAAGGTTACTTTTCAACCCAAGCTGCAGCTAAGAAACCCCTTGGAAATGTCCTACGTGTTAAGTTTCGAAAGTTCGGCGGAGGAGAACAAAGGCGAGCGCTACTTTCGCGTGCAACCCAAGTTTCAGCTCTATGCCGATGCCATCAAAGGTACGGGTGAATACTTCTCACTTAATTTTATTTATCGCCTGCGCAAGACCATGGAAGTGGCGCTCGAGAACGAGGAAGAGTATCGCGAAAAGGATCTCCACTTCACCACTCGTCACGGCGTCACCTATGACTATATTCTTGATAAGAAAAATAAAATTCGCACGGCCTTGATCGCCAGTTCATCGAATCATGATTTTCATTTGGACGAATGGGATTACAACGTCAGTTACGGACACGAACTCTATAAGAAGCTTTTGAATATGACGGTCTCTCCCTTCTGGAATTTCGCCAGAGGTGATCACTTCAAAGGCAAAGTGGGGATCTCTTTTAACTTGATCGCGAGTTTCTAGATTTGCGCCGCAGATGTTCCGGCACCGAACGATGTACGTAGTACATCATGATGGACGTCGCCAGGATCGTTCCACAGACGATAAGACCAAGAGTGTTCAACGACAATCAGGCCGGCGAGAAGTGAAGCCACGCCGCCGGAAACTTGTTGCAGCGAAGCGCTAACCGACATGAAGGAACCGCGATTGGCCGGCTCGGGAATCGCGGAGAGCAGAGCCTGCGACGGAATCATGCGCGAAAAAATGGAAACAAACAATACGACGTTAATCAGAATAACCAAGTGGAGAGGAGTTTGTCCCAAATTCGTATAGACCAAGACCGTTGCCACGCTTACGGTGGCACCAAACAAAAAGACGTTGAATTTGCCGAAGGAGTCCGCCGCGCGACCCACCATTGGGCCGATAAAAATGCTGGCATTCCCGGTGATCAAATAAACAAGGGGAAGTTGTTCCATCGTGACGCCCAAGTTGTGGACAGAAAAGGCGCTGCCAAACGGCATCAGCATGAAACCGCCCGTACTTAAGAGCGCGGTCAACCCGAAGGCCAAGGTGTAACGCGAATTCACCACGGTTCTAAATAAATGGACAAGGGGATTGTGGTTCCCTTGCAATTTAAGATGGCCGTCGATGGGTTTGAGTCGCGCCACGATCACCGTGCCGACGGAGCAGCTGACCAGGACGATCATCAAGAACGGCGCGTGCCATCCCCAGAGATTGGAAAAGAAAAGTCCCGCTGGAATTCCCAACACTTGGCTGGCCGCGAACGCGGTTTGCAAAAAGCCCATGACCCGGCCCCGCATTTCCAACGGAAACAGATCCGTTGTGATCGCCA
>Ga0206968_10087_pt1 | contig 26013 bp, 25 predicted proteins | sample Alteio_BWOrgHeat_22_FD_153254 | JGI IMG/M metagenome (GOLD analysis project Ga0206968, IMG submission 153254) | Enriched cells from forest soil in Barre Woods Harvard Forest LTER site, Petersham, Massachusetts, United States -... | ecosystem: Environmental > Terrestrial > Soil > Temperate forest >... | reverse complement strand
GATTGAACTGGTGTGATCGGACGTGCGGTAGCTTGCGGAGCGGGAGGAGCATAGAGCCATGCAGGACCTGTTGGGTCAGCCTGGTTGGCAGAACGCTGGGAAGAGAGTGGTGCAGTCTCGGAGAGATTTTCCGGCACGTTGCGGCGGTCGGGGAAGCCCTGCGAGTGCTGGTAGTCGAAGTCATCCTGAGCGCGGCGGCCGCGGGTCGAGTCTGAGGGGACGAGCGCTTGCGAGAAAGGTGAGACAGGCCGTGGGGATGGCGACGAGGCCAGGATCCGCGATGACACAGGGGAACGCGGTGTAGTGGGTCTTGCCGGGGAGGGATCGTTACTCTCGCGGGTGATTGGCGCTGGATCGGTTGAGAATGGGGGCCATTGACCTGCGTTGATGGGCACAGAAGATGTGGGAGGATCGGCCTGAGTCGGACGAGATGTTGGTGCATGGACCTGGGGATCCGAAGAACGTTGACCCATAGAAGGAGCCTGACTTTCGTTAACGTTGAGAAGCGGACGTGTTGTGGGGATCGGATATTGGGCTGCAGGCTTTGACTCGTAAGACGATGCGGATGCGACCGCACGGCGCTCCAAGGGAAGTGCACGGCGGGAGGAGCTGCCAGAGGTGTAGAAAGTTGAGGAGTCGGGGCCGCGATAGATCTGACGAACTCCAGATGCATCGTCGGGATGGTAGCCCTGAGGACGTCGCGGTGAGGAGTGGCCAGCCGAGGGGCGACGTTCTGGTTGAGCAGGTGCGGTGACTAAATCCTCCTGGCGGTCATGATCGGTGTATCGGCGTTTTTCGTTTGAGGCAGGTTCTTCTTCGTTCGCTGCTGACGGCCTTGGCTCAGGTTGGGGAGGGATGAGCTGCTGTGTTGGGGCGAATGTCTTTGGGTTTTCTGAGTAGGCTTGTTGCTCCACTGCGGCGGCGGCTGCGGTGGAGGCGTGGGCTTCGGCAATCTCGCGCTCTTCGCGGCGAGCAGCGGCTTCTGCTACGGCAGCGGCTTCAGCGCGGCGAGCGGCTTCCAGGCGTTCTGCGGCTGCTGTGCGAGCAGCGGATTCAGCTTCACGCAGAGCGCGGCGCATGGATGAGTCGGCATCATCGGCCTGATGGTTTCGGGCGACTTCTGCTGCACGACGCGCGGCGGACTCTGCAGCGGAGGCAGCGGCCTCTGCTTCAGCCTGTGCAAGAAGAGCCTGCTCGCGAACCTGTTCGGCGGCGCGATGACGTAACTGTGCGCGATACTCGCGGCGTGAAGCGGAGAAATCGCGATACTTTGCGCCATGAAGATTCGCCCATGAGTAGAGGACGGCTACATCTTCCGGTGTTTCGGCGACTGTATGATCGTCGGCTCGTTCGGGGCTGCGAGAATCCATTTTCTGTTTCCGTTTCGAGCTGCTGCGTTTGTTTTTTTATAGAACTGCGCCGGTTCGCTGCCAGTTCATGAAGAAGTAATTGCACACGTTATCATGCAATGGTCTGAGGCTACTGTCGAGGTTCATTCAAGTCAATCAAATGAAGTGCGACTTTTGTGTGACCACCCCAGAAAGACGTGGGATGCCGCATAAAACAAGGGTGTTGGCGAAGCCAATGCATGTTTCTCCGACATCGTTTTGTGAAAGCGGAACGAGCGATTTTTTCGTGTGCGGAATGAGGGTGCCGAAGCGAAATTCCCGCGGCTGAATGTGCTAACTTGGTAGTAGGGTTTGAGAGCGTAGCTCAGTTGGTAGAGCATCGCCCTTTTAAGGCGTTGGTCCTGGGTTCGAGCCCCAGCGCTCTCACCATTAAATCAACAATTTACGGCAGGTACCCCTAGGGAGATCGAACGCCTTCGTGGGACTTGCTGTTCTTCTTCGCGGGAGACATCCGCTGCGAAATGGGCCTGGTCCGTTTTCAGGCTCTTGAAACGTTCCTGTGATCGAGATCACTAAGACGTTGGAGGAACGGTTATGTCTTCCAATAAAGGTTTCCTCGACATTCATTTCTTTGACCATCTTCCGGATCAAAGTTCCAAATATGAGAGAGTTTGGCGCATTCTCCGTACCCTGTTCGTCGGCTGTTTGTTCGTTACGGTCCTGGCGACATTGCCGCTGCCCATGGTTACCGTACGGGGATTCGCCGCGCAGAGCAACGCAGGGGAGATTTACAGTTTCCTGAGCAACCAGTGTCTCCAACCGATCAACGGATCGACGGCGCAAGGTGCGGCGATCGTTCAAGAGCCATGCAACAAGAGCGCGGCTCAGCAATGGACGAAGGTCGCTGTGGGTGGGAATATCTTTCACTACGTTAATGGCCTGAGTGGATTGTGCCTGGATGCCAGAGGCGGCGCTATCAATGGCACGCCGGTCCAGCAATGGTCGTGCAACAAGATCAGCAACGAAAACTGGGAGCCGGGAGAGGACATCGACGACACCATTCCCCCATTGTTCTCACGAGTCTCCGGTACCAAAAGTACCTGTCTGGACATACCAGGCGGACAGAAGACCGTCGGGCTCGCAATGCAGATCTACCGCTGCAACGGGACGCTGGCGCAGGATTGGTGGGCTCCGTAATCGATCAATTGTGAAAAGAACTGGAGGAGAAACTGAAATGTTGAATCATCGAGTTACTAAGTTTTTGTTTACTGCGGCACTCGTTACTGCAGGTCTTGCTGCCGCACCGCCGCTGGCTCAGGCCGAAGATCCCATCGTCAAGCTCGTAAGCGGCCAAAACGGCAAGTGTCTACAGCCGATCAACGGATCAACTGCCCAGGGCGTTGCAATCGTTCAGCAACCCTGCAACGGAAGCGTCGCCCAGCAATGGACGGTAACATCCGTCTCCGCGACGAAAGTTCATTTGGTTAATCGGGCGAGCCATCTCTGCCTTGACGCCCGCGGCGGAGCGACAAACGGAACACCCATCCAGCAGTGGACTTGCAACACGATCAGCAACGAAAACTGGAACTTCGGCATTACCAATAACTTGTTGTCCTCGGGAGTTTCAAATACCTTCAGCCATTGTGTTGCTACACCGGGAGATCAGAACGGTCTTGCGATGGAGTTGCGATCGTGCAGCATTATCCCGTCGCAGATTTGGAACCGGCCCCCAGGCTAGATTTACGGCGTGCCGGATAGCCCCGCTTGCAATTTTTGAAGTTCAGGCCGTTGGCTTGTCGGGAGCGGGAGCGGTGGCACAAAAATCTTCGAGGAAGCGGGCGGAGTAGTCCGTGACGAGGGACTCGACTCGTTCTGCTGCATCAGCACAAACGATGAGACCGGCGTGATGATGCTTGTTGAGGCGTTGGACGACCTCGGGATCGTTGTAATTGCCTGTGTCGGGTCGTTCCTGGCGAGCGAGGGAGATGACGCTTCCGGCATAGCGCTGCTTGAGTTGCGGAAGGGCGTACTCCATGTGGAAGAGGGCGGAGACCTCCATACGAGCCCACTCGACCCACGGATTGATGCCTGAGGAGTGTTCGACTACGTCGGCGATGTGGGCTCCGCCCACACGGGCTGCAGTTTCGAGAAAGTAGAAGCGACCATTGGCGTGCGACTTGATGAACTCGGTGTGGGTGACGCCGTAGACAAGGCCGAGCGACTCGATGACGTGCGTGTTCATGCCGATGAGTCCAAGGGCGTCGTCGGATTGGCGGTCGAGCGCGCGAGTGGAGAACACTCCGCCGTGATGCATTGTAAGGAAGGGTGGCTGGCCGTATTTGTAGGCCGCACCGAAGAGGTTGCGACCGTTCCACGTGAAGCCTTCGACGTGGAAGATTTCACCAGGGATGAAGCGCTCAAGAAGGTAGTGGGATTGAAGGTCGCCTAGTTCGTCGAGGATGGGCCAGATGGCGTCAGGAGTTTCGATCTTGCGAATGCCGATGGCTGAGGCGTTGGTTCGGGGCTTCAGAAACCAGGGGCCGGGGACGCGATTGAGAAAGTGGCGGAGGTCGTCGTAGTTGAAGATTGACGTGAACTCGGGGACAGCGACTCCGCATTGCCGAGTACGCACGCGCATGGCAAGTTTGTCGCGAAAGTGCCGGGTGAGGGTTTCGCCCATGCCGGGAAGTCGCATGTGTTCGCGGATGAGTGCTGCTACTTCGAGGTCGAACTCATCGAGAGCGACGACACGATCGAAGCGGATCTCACGAGCGAGATAGGTGACGGTGTTGAGAATCTGGCCGGGCGTCAGGTTTTCCGGCATGGTGACGATGCGGGAGATGGAGGCCCGGGGCCAGTCGGCGTCGGCGAGTTTGTCGACGGTGAGGAGAACGGGGTTGACACCGAGACGAGCGACTTCCTCAAGAAAGGGCTGGCCCTTTTCGTAGGTGCTGATGCAGAGAATGGTTGGCTTGCGTTGCTGTTCCGTCACGCCTCGCTCCTGTGCCGTGATTGCACTCTACATCAGGAGGCGGGTTCTTCGGCAAAGGTTTGTTTGATGCCTTCTTCGAGCGAGGTGAAAGGGCCGGTGTAGCCGGCGGCGCGGAGGCCGGTGACGTCAGCCTGGGTGAAGTGCTGGTAACGGTTTTTGAGGTCGTCAGGCATCGGGATGTAGTCGATCCTGCCGGGTCCGTGAACCTGCATAAGAGCTTCAGCAACTGCTTTAAAGGTACGAGCTTCGCCGGTGCCGGCGTTAACTACAGCGTGAATGTGTCTGCGGGGACTTTCGGGCAAAAGACCACCGAAGAACATGTTGATGTGGCAGAGATCCTTGACGAAGACGAAGTCGCGGCGCTGCTCGCCGTCGGCGTAGCCGCCTGACCCCTGAAACATCTGAATTACACCAGTATCTTTGAGCTGGCGCGTGAAGTGATGAATGACGGAAGCCATCCGGCCTTTATGCTGTTCGCGCGGGCCGAAGACGTTGAAGTAGCGGAGGCCGACGACGGTGCTTTTTATCTCGGAGATGAGCCGGCGGACGTAGTTGTCGAAGACTAACTTGGAGTAGCCGTAAATATTGAGGGGTCGCTCGTTGAACGAGACTTCAGTAAAGTTCGTGCTGGCTCCGTAGACTGCTGCGGTGGATGCATAGACGAGCGGGATTTTACGGTCGAGCGCGAAGTGGAGCAGTTCCTTCGAGTAGGTGAAGTTGTTGTCCATCATGTAGCGGCCGTCGTCTTCGAGTGTGTTCGAACACGCGCCCTGATGGAGGATGGCGCGGATTTTCGTGTCTTCGAAATGGCCGGCTTTGAGGGCAGCGCGGAACTCGCGCTTGTCCATAAAATCGGCGAATTCGGCTCCGGCGAGGTTGAGGAATTTTGGTCCGGTCAGATTTGCGGCAGGTGCAAAGCTGTCGACGAGGAGGATGTCGCGCTCGCCGAAGCGATTGAGCTGGTGGATCAGGTTACTGCCGATGAATCCCGCGCCGCCGGTTACGATAATCACTGTCTGGTCTCCTTCGCTGGCTCAGGGCTTGCGGCGAGTTTATTGACGATGTTGGTAGTGGAGAAGCCTTCGACGGTGGGGATGATTTCGACGCGGCCGCCGTAGCTGATGACTTGTTCATGGCCCACAACTGTTTCGATAGTGTAATCGCCACCTTTGACGAGGACGTCGGGTTTGAGGGCGCCGATGAGTTCGAGCGGGGTGTCTTCTTCGAAGAGGACAACAGCATCGACTGCTGCAAGGGCGGCCATGACCCGAGCCCGTTCGCGCTGGGAGACAATGGGGCGGGTGGGGCCTTTCAGGCGGCAGACGGAGGCATCGGCGTTGAGCCCTAGGACGAGTTTGGAGCCGAAACGGCGGCACTCTTCGAGGAGCGTGATGTGGCCTACGTGGAGAAGATCGAAGCATCCGTTGGTGAAAACGATAGTCTCGCCGGAGGCACGCCACTCGGCTACACGTAGCTTAATGCGATCGAGGTCGAGGATCTTTTCGCCGGCAGTGAGGTTGGTGCTGGGGGTGAGTTCGGCGACGAGTTCGTGACGGGCGATGGGGACGGTGCCGACTTTGCCGACGACGATTCCTGCGGCTAGGTTAGCGAGTTCGACGGCGGTTTCGATCTTAAGGCCGCCGGCCAGGCTTGCAGCCAGAGTCGCGATGACAGTATCACCCGCCCCGGACACGTCGAAGACCTCGCGGGCTCGTGCCGGGGAGTGAAAGATGGCTTGACCGGCCGGCCGGAGGACGCTGATTCCCTTTTCGCTCATGGTGACGGTGAGGAATTTCAGGTCATGCTCGGAGACGAGGGCCTGGCCTGCGCCGAGGAGGGCTTCGGTTTGTTGAGCAGGAACGCCTGTAGCCGCAGAGAGTTCGGCGAGGTTAGGGCAGACGGTGGTTGCGCCAGTGTATTTGCTGAAGTCAGGGGTTTTGGGGTCAGCCAGGACAGGGATGCCCGCCGTTCGGGCGGTGCGGATGACGGTCTCGCAGAGTGCGTCGGAGAGTGCGCCTTTGGCGTAGTCGGAGAGGATGACGGCGTGGACCTTACTGGTTAGCTCCGCGGCGCGTTGCCGGAGGTCGGCGGCTTCAGCATTCGATGGCGTGTCGCGACTTTCAATGTCGAGGCGCAAAAGTTGCTGGGTACGGCCTACGATGCGCGTTTTGGAGATTGTTGGAAGTGAGCTGGAGACAACTCCGACGGAGTCGATGCCGACGCGGCTGAGGATTGCGGCTAATTCGGTTTGTTCGGCATCGTTCCCCCAGAATCCAGCGAGAAAAGTCCGGCAGCCGAGGCCTGCGAGGTTCATGGCGACGTTGGCTGCCCCTCCTGCGCGCTCGTACCGCCGGGCATGACGAATGACAGGAACTGGGGCTTCGGGGGAGATGCGCTCGACATCACCGTGGATGTAGCGGTCGAGCATGATGTCGCCAACGACGAGAACTTTGAGCTGGCTGAAGCCTCCCTCGAGAAGATTAAGAATGGAATGAAGCTCCGGCAACATGCGCTAATAAATTCTCCTCCGACCATCATCGCATCTTCCTGCGGCTAGCCGAGAAGAGCACGAACCTCAGATACAACCTCATCAACGGCGATAGAGGTAAGGCATTTTTTCTTTTCGACAATGCAAGTCTCGAGGCCGCAACCCCAGCAGTCGGTCTGATGATAGAGGACGCGATGGGATTTTCCGTACGGGAACCAGACGCGGGGCTTGTTGCGGGCGGCAAAGATGGCAACGCAAGGGGTCTGGACAGCCGCGGCAAGGTGCATGGGGCCGCTGTCGTGACCGACGAAGAGGCGAGCCTGGCCGATGGCAGCGGCACTCTCGCGTGGGGTAAGGAGGCCGCAGAGGTTGATGACAGGGCTCAGAGAGAGCTCGCGCCAGCCTGCGGCAGCGAACTCGCTCGCTTCACTCTCTTCGGAAGCTCCGCAGAGCGCCAGTGCATGATCGGGGTAGTATGCGGCGAGACGACGAAGCAGGGCCTGCCAGTTGTCACGTCCCCAGTCTTTGGATTGAACCTTGGTGCCGACACTGACGGCAAGGATGGGTCGATCCTGAGCGGGCTTCAGGATTGCCTTGGCGCATGCCTCTTCCGCTTTGGTGAGGTGGAGGTTCCAGCTCTCTGCAGCGTCGAGATTGGCATCCCCTAGTTGGGAAAGATTGCGGGCGAGGCGAGAGGCTTCGGGTTCGAGAGCCTGTTCAGACTCCTGCCATTGGTTTTTCTGCATGTCTTCGGTCAGCGGAATGCCAATAACTCGTGAGATTCCGCACAGACGGAAGAAATTGGCATCGCGACGCGCGGTTTCGACGCCACGAGCCGGACCGAGGTAGACGAGCACGTCCGGACTCCAACGAAATAGCTTCCACCAGAGAGCAATGAGTTCACGTGGATTCCGCGTTCTAGCGGCGTAGCGGAAGTATCCATGGATGAGATCAGTATTTTCGAGGATTGCTGCGGCTGGCGGGGCTTTGGCGTCCACCGGGAAGTTGGTGAGCAGACGGCGCTCAGCATTGGGGAAGGCTCGAGCGATGAGGTGATACGCCGGGAGGGCAACGACTGTGTCGCCGAGACTGCCAAGGCGGTAGATCAGCACTCGTTTTGTCGAACTCTCCATCGTATGACTTTAGTCTGCTTGGTTTGTGATCTTTGAGCAACTGCGGCAAAGATCCCCGTCCACGGATTGATACGGTTCAAGATCGAAGAATATTGGGGACTGAGACCTTCTTGTTTTCGATGCATGAGGTTGGCGTCCCGGGCGAACGTGGAAGCTGATAAAGTTTTTCGTGTGCCGGTTAGGGGGCTGCCTGCTTATGCTTGATGCGCTTTTAATTACGCGGATGCAGGATGAGATGACGGCTGCGCTGCATGAGACTGACGACGATCTGGCGGTGGAAGTCAGTGGAGATGGTCTAATGGTCATTGCGGCGGCACAACACCGATCGAATTTTGAGCTTTGGCACGAAGAAGATAAAGCGCGAGTGCCGAAGGCATCGGATGCGGAGATTGCCGCGGTAAAGCGGGCGATCGATGGGCTGAATCAAAGACGGAATGACCTGATGGAGAAGATAGATGCGTGGCTGATCGAGAGATTGGATCAGCAACCGGGTGCGCCGTTGCACTCGGAGACACCTGGGCTAATGATTGACAGGCTTTCGATCTTGGCGCTGAAGATCTATCACACACGGGAGGAGTCGGTGCGGATGAGCGCGTCGAAGGAGCATCGCACGAAAAACCTGGCCAGGCTGGCCTTGCTCGAGGAACAACGAGAGGATTTGGCTCGCTGTCTCGATGCCTTGTGGGCTGGGGTGTTAGGGGGAACGAGGCGCTTCAAGCTGTACCGGCAACTGAAGATGTACAACGATCCGGAGTTGAATCCGGCGGTGTATCAACGACGGTAACGGGTGGGGAGTTGACCTCGAACTCATGTCTGCGTATAAAACCGAGACGAGAACAAACCAATAAAAGAGCGACCCGTTAGAATGGGAGAGCTTAGAAACGCCTTGGCGACAGGATAGAAGATGGCTCAGACAAAGACGGCAAGTATCCCTGCAACAAAACGCGGTCAACGAACACTGGCGGGAACGGTTCCGGCCAACGACAATGTGCGGGCGCAGATCGTTGCGCAGTACGAGGCTGCCCTCCGGTTGATGCAGGAGAGCAAGTACGATAAGGCTCATGCGGCCTTTGAAAAGATGCTTGCTGCGGGTGCTGGCGAGTTGAGCGAGCGTGCGCGGATGTACAGCAACGCGTGCCTACTGCAGACTAACAAGGTAAAGAATTCGTTTGCGAACCTCGAAGAGCACTATGACTATGCGGTATCGCTGCTGAACGACGGGAACTACGAGGATGCCCGGGAGCAGTTCACGCTGATCCTGAAGGCGAACGATAAAGCGGATTATGCGCTGTATGGCTTGGCTGTGCTATCGAGCATGACCGGGGATGCCCAGCACTGCCTGGAACATCTGACGGAGGCAATCCGGCAGAATCCGCAGAACAGGATTCAGGCGCGGTCGGACTCGGATTTTCAGGATATGGCTGACGATCCCCGGTTTACCGAGTTGCTGTATCCAGAGGTATAACACCCGCCATGGTCTTGCATCCAAGCTAAACAGACTTCGTTTAGGCTTGGTCAGGAGACTCCGCGCATGTCGTTGCCGCATTCGGCTGAATCAAAAGAAAAAGAACTTCGGGTGGTTGCGATCGGCGGCGGCACAGGGCTGTCGACGCTGCTGCGCGGGCTGAAACGGTATGTAGCGAGTCCGGACCGGAGACGGGGGATTCGCATCGGGGACGTTCCGGCACCGCAGGCTGCTCCAGTTCCCTCCCCTTCGCTGCGGTGCTTGATCAGGGAGCTTTCGGCTGTGGTGACCGTGACCGATGATGGGGGGTCATCGGGGCGACTGCGCGAAGACCTGAAGATGCTGCCGCCCGGGGATATCCGGAACTGCATGGTGGCACTCTCTGAGGATGAACACCTGCTGTCGAAACTGTTTCAGTTCCGATTTGAGCATGGGGACCTGGAGGGGCACAGCTTCGGAAATCTTTTTGTCGCGGCGCTGTCGCATATCACCGGGGACTTTGCGCAAGCCGTGCAAATGTCGTCACAGATTCTTGCCGCACGAGGAAAGATCTTTCCTTCAACAAACGTGAATGTGAATCTCGCGGCGGAGATGGAGGACGGCTCGGTGGTCCGGGGCGAGACGAACATTACGGCAAGCAGACGTAGCATCGTCGAGTTGCGGCTCGAGCCCGAGGCTGCGGATCCACTTCCTGAGACCCTGGAAGCAATCGCAAGTGCAGACCTGATTACACTCGGGCCGGGCTCCTTGTACACGTCGCTGATCACGAATCTGCTCGTGCGCGGAATGCCTGAGGCGCTGGCGTCGTCGCGGGCGACGAAGGTTTTTGTGTGCAACCTGATGACACAGGCCAACGAGTCCTTGGGGCTGTCGGCTTCGCAGCATATCGAGAAGATTCTGCAACATGCTGAAGGAGCCGGAGGGTCAATCTTTGACTATGCACTGATCAACACGGGGGTTATTTCGGCTGAGCGGTTGGAGCAGTATGCCCGTGAGGGCCAGGAGCGAATTGAAGCCGATCTGGATCGGGTGCGGGCACTGGGGGTTGAACCAGTGACCGGAAATTTTGTTCACGAAGGCGACGTGCTGCGGCATGATTACGATCGTGTGGCAGAGCGGGTGCTGATGCTGGCGATGGAGCGAATAGCGCCTGCTTTGACGCAATAGATTGGAATTGTAAGTAGGGCTGCGCAGCCTCGGTCGCAGAGATTCCAGTTAGATGGGAGGCATTCCTTCTACCACCGTCACGCCGGCCGGAGGAATGAATCCAAAGTCCAAGTCCTTTACCGGCACATTCTCCTCGATGCTCGAAAAGGCAAACTCCGTCACCGCGCCGTCCACCTCTTCGAGGCGCATTCGCTCAATCGTGCCCCCCGCAGTTACCCAAAGCGAGAGGAGTTTCACTTTCTGCTCCATTCCCTTGGGGACACCCGAGATCCGAAACCCGGACCCGTCCTTCACTACTGAAATTCCATCCAATTCCTTTGCCAACTGCGTATGCCCGAGCAAGAAACGCAGCGGCGATCGCAGATCGTCAAGTTGTTTTGCCGGCACCCTGGTCGCCTGCGCATCGCCGGGGGTGTAGAACCAGGCAAACTTTCCATCCAGCACAAATACTTTGCCGACAGGAGTCGCATAGCTCCATCGCATCCGCCCTGGCTTTTTCAGGAGAAGCGTACCCTCTTCCGTGCGATCCATCCCCATGCCGGAGTACCGCTCCGTATAGTGGGCGCGCAATGAGTTTAGGTGGTTGTAATGATCGTCAACCTTGCGCACAATCGCGTCATTCTGCTGAGCAGGAGCAAATAAAGAGCACCCCGCAAGCAAAACAGGAAGAAATCCGGGCACCGGAAACCGCCACCTGAGAGAGATGTGCCAGCGCATTCTTACTGAATCGGCTGTGTGCAGTTGGTCCCGCCCGCAGGATCGAACCGGATCGTGCTGTTTTCATCCGTGCAGAACCCTCGATCGCCTGTCCGCCCGATTGAGTTTGGAACGGCGGTAATCTCATATCCGGTATACATGTCCTGATTGTTCACGGTCACCTTCGTGCAATTTGTAATCGCAAAGGTGTAACCAGCCTTTTGACCGCTTGCCAGGTCGGCCGCCAGGAGCTGCGATGATTGTGCCGTGGGAGCGCCTGACTTCGGGTCGCCTCCCAACGTAGCCAGCGAGCAGGAGAAGCCGTTTGCCGGATACGCCGAGTTGTACTGCAGCTCCGCCTGTCCGATCGTACGCAAAGACTGAACTGCCGAGGTCTCGTTCGTCTGTTTGCGAATCTTCAACATCTGTGGGACCGCCAGCGTCATCAGGATGAGCATCACCGACATCACGATCAGCAACTCAATTAGCGTAAATCCCTCGTCACTCGGCAGTTCTGCGCGCAACCGGTCCAATGCTTTCATTCGTTTCCTCATCCTCAGGCTGTTTCTTGTTTCCAACTCCGAACAAAACTCTATCAGCATCGCTCTAACAGACCAAATCTCCGCGATCCACCTTCATCGAACCGAGATTCCCCAGCAACGTCAACGCCATCAGCTCCGGCTGGAACAGCTCCCGTGCCATCTCCTGCACATGCCCAGCGGTCACAGCGTCCACATCTGCCATAATCTCGTCGACACCAAAGAAGCGCCCGAAGTACATCTGCTGCCGCGCCAGATTCGACATCCTGCTCCCTGAGCTCTCAAGGCCAATCACCATATTGCTTTTCAACTGGTCTTTGGCCCGCTTCAATTCCACATCTCCGACTGTCTCTTCCTTGAGACGCCGCAACTCGTTGAGCGTAAGCTGCAATACCTTCCTCGTTTTATCCACGGACGTACCCGCAAAGATGCAGAGCGAGCCTGTATCCCGAAACGGACTCATCTCCGAAAAGATCGAGTAAGCCAGCCCCTGGTCCTCGCGAATCGTCTGGAACAGCCGCGAACTCATGCCGCCACCCAACATCGTATTCAGCAGGAACACGATATACCGCCGCGGATCGTTCACGGGAGGTGCGGGCACTCCCAAGCAGAACTGTACCTGCTCCAGAGCCTTCTTCCGCTTCAACGTAATGTGAGGAGTCGCCTTCGGAGCGGTCCTCTTCGAGACAGACGTATCGGTGCTCATCGCAAGCGAGCTGAACTCACGCTCCACCTGCGCCACAAACGAGTCATGCTCCAGGTTTCCAGCCGCCGAGAAAACCATGTTTCGCGGCGTAAACTGCCCGCCGTAATAATCGAACAATGCCCGCTGATCAAAACTCGATACTGTCTTCGCCGTTCCGAGGATCGGCCGCCCCAGCGCATCACCCTTCCAGAAGTTCTGTGTCCATACCTCATTCACCAGATAGTCGGGGTTGTCCTCGTCCATCTTGATCTCTTCCAGGATGACTCCCTTCTCACGAGTCAGGTCCTCCGGTGTAAAGGTCGGATGCAATACCAGGTCCGCTAATACTTCAAGTGCTGGTGGAACATTTTCATCCAGTACTTTGATGTTGAAGCAGACCATCTCTTTTCCAGTAAACGCATCCAGGTTTCCGCCAATCGTGTCCACCTCACGAGCAATCTGCTGCGCGGAGCGCGAAGTCGTCCCTTTGAACACCATATGCTCGACAAAGTGCGAGATCCCGTTAACCTCGGCCGCCTCATCCCGAGCACCCGAACCGATCCACGCCCCCATCGACACACTCCGCAAATGAGGCATGCTTTCGGTCAACACAAGCAGGCCGTTCGACAGAACAGTCTTACGAATATTCCGTGACACGTCTTTCGTCACAGGCAATTCTTCAATCAAAGTTGCAGACATGGGAAGCTCCTTGAAATCCCTGAATCGAGAAGATTCCTGAATCTCTATTGTTTCATAGCTGCCCCCTCCCGTTGGGGAGGTAGACTAACTCATGGATGCACCCTGGGTTGTAAGAGTTTCGCCAATTCGCACGAGTCTACTTTATTCGTAATCAACTTCAACAATATGAGCCTATTAGAAGATAAACTTAATCTATCAACTGAAGTGAAATCGCTCTTTGGACTCTCTTTCGAGGACCTCACGGTCCTGATGGCAAACCACGGTCAAAAACCCTACCGTGCTCGCCAGTTGCACGACGCGCTTTATCGCCAGCGCACCACCTCGCTCGACCAAATTACCGTCCTTCCGCAGACCCTCCGGGACGCTTTGACCGCCGAAGGTTACGTGATCGGCCTTCCAGAGATCATCCAGACTGCCCGTTCCATTGACGGCACGGAGCGCTACCTCATTCGAACTCTGGACGGCGAGACGGTCGAGACCGTCTGGATGCCCGATGGCGACGGAGGCGAGCGAGGCGACGGCAGCGAAGCCGCAGCTGAAGAAGAAGCCGCCGAAGGCCTTGAAGGCAACACGCGACCCCTCCATCCCCGAAAAGACCTCCGCAATCAGGGTGCCCTTGAGCGCAGCGGCTACACCCGAGCCACCATCTGTATTTCCAGTCAGGTCGGCTGTGCCGTCAACTGCCAGTTCTGCCTCACCGCCAAGCTGGGCATCAAACGCAATCTCAACGCCGGCGAGATCGCCGGCCAGGTCGTCGCCGTCCTCAACCGCCATGGCATCAAAATCGGAGCCGACCGCATCAATCTGGTCTTCATGGGGATGGGCGAGCCCTTCCTCAACTACGACCAGTTCATCGCCAGCGTCCACCTGCTCGCCAGGCACATCGGTATCCCCGACTCACGGATGACCGTCTCGACCAGCGGCATCGAGCCCTCCATCAGACGCTTCGCCACTGAGCCACTCCGGCCCAAGCTTGCCCTCAGCCTCAACGCCTCGAACGACATCGTCCGCGAGCAGATCATGCCCATAACGCGCAAGTGGAACATCGCTTCGCTTCTCGAAGCGATCAATACCCTCCCGCTTGGCAAGCGCGAGTGGGTCACCTTCGAGTACGTCCTTCTAGGCGGAATCAATGACCAACCCGAGCATGCCCGGGAAGTCCTTGACCTGCTCGACGGCATGAAGGCCAAGGTCAATCTCATCGTCTGGAATCCCGGCCCCGGCATCCCATATACCCAACCCAAGCCCGAAGACGTAGCGATCTTCCAGAAGATGCTCATCGAAGGTGGCATGCCCACCTACATTCGCCGACCCCGCGGTCGCGACATCTATGCCGCCTGTGGACAACTCAAGCGAACCATCGAAACCACCACATCCCTATCGCTTGTGGGCATAACATAGCCGAAACATACACGAGATACGATAGATACCGGGCTTCGTAAAATTTGAAGCGCATCGACCCCTTATGCGCGGGAAGTGGTAATTTGTGACTCGATTCGTTACGGAAAGCCGTCTTAGTACGTCGGAGTTTCATGCGGCCGTGATGGCCCTATCACCGAAGGTGGCTGTGTTCGATTGTGACGGAACGTTGTGGTCAGGAGATGCCGGATCGGGGTTCATGCAGTGGACGATCGAGACTGGCCTGGTTTCGCGAGAGGCGGCAGACTGGATCGATGCCCGCTATCGAGGATATCTGCGTGGTCAGGTATCGGAGTTGGAGATCTGCGGCGAGATGGTGCAGATGTATCAGCGACTGCATGAGGACGAGATGCGCCGGGCGGCGAAGATCTACTTTGAGAGCCGAATCGAGCAGAAGATCTTTCCGGAGATGCGAGCGCTGGTCGAAGAGCTTCGCAGCGGAGGCGTTGAGCTGTGGACGGTGAGTTCGACGAACAATTGGGTGATCGAAGAGGCCGTGCGAGGGTTTGGAATTCCAGCGGAGCGGGTGCTTGCGGCCTGTGTCGAGGTGCGGGATGGGGTGGTAACGGACACGATTCTCGACGTGCCGACGGATGAAGGAAAGGCGATTGCATTGCGACGGGCGCGCGTCACTGCTCCCGATGCTGTTTTTGGAAATTCTGTGCATGATGCGGCGATGCTGGAGATGGCGCGGCGGGCGTTTCCGGTAAATCCGACTCCGGGGCTCGTGGAGCGCAGCGCCCAGGAGGGTTGGGCGGTTTACTATCCGGTGTCGGTCGAGCCTAAGTAGAGGGAATAGAGGCTTTTGTGGAAGCAACTCGTCTAAGCTACAGGCAGATGAGAGAGCCGATTCGCAAGCTCGGGGGAGGAGCGGGGATGCCAACTCGCAAGCCAGTACGGCTTGTCGTGGCGGCGCTGATGCTTCGTGAGGGCAATGGCGAACAGGAAGTGCTGATCTGTCAGCGGACGGCGGACCAACCGATGAGTTTGAAGTGGGAGTTTCCCGGCGGGAAGATCGAGGCAGGAGAGAGCGCGGAAGGCGCGCTCGCCCGGGAGCTGAATGAGGAGTTGGGAATTACGGCATCGATCGGGGCACGAGTGGCGCGAGTGCGGCATAAGTACAGAAACGGTGGAGCGGTTGACCTTCAATTTTTTGCAGTACGGGAGTTTGAGGGAACGATAGAGAACAGGATTTTTAACGATGTGCGATGGGTTCCTCTGGTGGAGTTACCGCATTATGACTTTCTTGCGGCGGATCTTGGGTTGATTCGAGATCTGTCGGGAGGGAAGCTTCTGTAGAGCCTGGGGCTTTGAGCCTTGAGTCGCTTCGCTTCAAATGTGATCGTTTCGCGGGTGGGCGCGGAATTTACGCACAGTTTCGACGATCAAACCGACGAGAGCGTATGTGGCAGTATTCGCAATTAGAACCCAGGACAACCCAATAGGACGAAACGATGCAAGTGATATGGGACAGGTTATTCCTGCCAGGAGACGCAAACCGTGCATTGGCCCGGTTGTGACAGGAGAGATTGCGTAGGTAAAGAAGATCCAGAAAGCTGCGACGACAAACCCTGCTACGGCCCACAATGCGATTCGGTTTCTCATGGTGTCGCTCCTCGTACTCCTGATCTAAGCGGATACACCGAATATGTTTTCATTGTATGGCATGAGGAGTCGGGACTCAGCCATGCAGGGTGTTCCAGACAAGAATGAGGGACAAGGCGGTGACGATGATTGCCGTGGCCCATGCGATGAAATTGAACCAGCGGGTGTTGGTGTAGGTACCCATCAATTCGTGTTTGTTGATGAGTTTCAGCATAAAAACGAGGACCAGAGGCAGAAGGATGCCGTTGAGGACCTGAGAAAGAATGCTGAACTTAACCAGCGGAAAGTTGGGTATGAGGACGACGGCCGCTCCGGCGAAGAGGAGCAAGCTGTAGAGCCAGTAAAAGAATTTGGCTTCGCGGAAGCCCTTGTCGAGGCCGCTCTCGAAGCCAAGGCCTTCGCAGACGGTGTAGGCGGTTGAGAGCGGCAGGATGCTGGCGGCGAACAGTGAGGCGTTGAAGAGTCCCGCCGCGAAGAGAATGAAGGCGTAGTCTCCGGCGAGCGGCTTCATCGCCTGAGCAGCGTCGGATGGGTCGTTAATGGTGTGCATACCGTGGGTGTACAGGGTGGCGGCACAGGCGACAACGATGAACCAGGCGACGACGTCCGTGAAGATTGAGCCGACGATGACGTCGAGGCGTGAGGCTTTGTACTGCCGGACGCTGACACCTTTGTCGACAATGGAGGACTGCAGGTAGAACTGCATCCACGGGGTGATGGTGGTTCCGATGACGCCGACTGTCATGTAAACGTAGGAGCGGTCATACCAGACGTCACGTGGTGGCAGCTTGACGGTTTCCACAAGGGCGGTGTGCCAGTCGGGGCGACTGAGAACGCCCGCGATGATGTAGGCGATATAGAAGACGCTTGCGATGAGGAAGATCTTTTCGACACTCTTGTAATCACCCTTGACGACAAGTGCCCAGACGATGAGGGAGCATATTGGGACGCTTATGTATTTGCTGACGTGGAAGAGCTGCATGCTGCCCGCGATACCTGAGAACTCCGTCACGACGTTAGTGAAGTTGACGGCGACGAGCAGAATCATGATGAAGAAGGTCATGCGAAGGCCGAACTCTTCCCGGATGAGGTCGCTAAGGCCTTTGCCGGTGACGACGCCCATGCGGGCGCACATCTCCTGAACGACGATCAGGGCGATGGTGATCGGAATCATCGTCCAGAGCAGCGTGTAGCCGAACTGGGCTCCTGCCGCTGAGTAGGTGAGGATACCGCCGGCGTCGTTGTCGACGTTGGCAGTGATGAAGCCTGGGCCCAGAACTGCGAGAACGAGAATGAGCCGAGTTCTCCAGGTGCGCCAGGCAGTCATTTGCCGTTTCCTTTTTGCTGGGTTGGGAGAACTCTTTAGCTCGCCTCTGACAGGTTAAATCAAATTTTTGGATGTTGGGTTTATTCGTTTGAGCGATCCGGGTGAAGGAGCTGCCCTCTTTCGGATTGGACGAGCGTGTAGAGCTGGCGGGCTTGAGATTCGCGGGTGGTGTCAGCAGCGATGACATTAGCTTGAATGTGTTGCGGATTTTTTGAAGAGAAGAGGATGATGCTGGCGGGGTTCATGACGAGTGCAGCCTTTAGCATGAGATGAGCCAGGGACTCAGGGTTGGCAAGATCGGTGTTGGTGGATTCGGACCAGCGGTGGGTCAGATTTTTGTTGTTGAGGAGCACGGTATGGAGGGTGCGGAAGTTGTTGGTGAGGGATCGATGGTGGATACGAAAAGGTTTGGGGGCGGTAATTCGTGGTTCAAAGACCGACCATTCGTACTGGAGAGTTCTGCAGTATGGCGGACGTTCCCCGAGAAGTGTGGAGATCTTTTCCTTGCGGCTGCCTATTCCGAAGGTGCCTATCCTTCCCCGCTTGATCTCTGATTCCAGGAAGGTGAGGAGAGTGTCATCCTGCAGATCGTGGGCTTCGACTTCGTGAAGGAGCCAGAGGTCTACATGGTCGGTGTGCAGGGCCTGAAGGCTACGTTCAAGGGACGCTTTGGCCTCGCCTGCGGTGAATGCTGGACGTTCGTTGTTGTGGGTCGCTGTATTTGCAACTTTGACGAGGCTCTGTTTCAGTGATGGGATTTTCTTTGCAATCGGTCCAGCTATGCGGCGGCCCATTTGAAGGAAGACCGAGTTTTTGGGCGAGGCGATACCGAATTTTGTGGTGACGGTGATATCGCGGTGGTTTTGCAGGAATTCGCCGACGCAGGACTCCGCTTCTCCGTAGCCGTACATTGGGGCAACGTCGAAGTGGCGGATGCCTGCGTCGTAGGCGGTTTCGAGGAGGCGGATTGAGTCGCGGCGGCTAAGTGCCCCCATCAGCGAGGAGCAGCCGAAGCCGAGTCGAGTCGTCCGGCGGTTTGTGTCCCCAAGTGCAATTTGTTCCATCACTGCCACGACCTCAGTCGTTGAGCCGATCGCTCAGCCTGACGGCGAGAGCGAGGACGGTGTGGGTGGGGTTGGAGAAGCCGGAGCAGGGGAAGACGGCGCTCGAGCAGATGTAGGTGTTTGTTGTGCCGTAGAGGCGGAGGTTGGGGTCGACGACGCCGGTTTCGGCCGAGGTGGACATTCGCATCCCCCCCATGTGGTGGTTGCTATCGTCGCATCGATTGAGGAAGTTGAGATCGCCGGACATGAGGTCTTTGTCGGGGATGATAGCAGCGACATCGCCGAGCGAACGCTGGACCACGTGAACGTATTGGCGGATGGTCTCCAGTTCCCTTTCCGATATGCGCCAGTTGAAGCGGACTCGCAGAAGGCCGAGCGGATCGCGCTGTTCCGTGAGGGAGATGCTGCTACAGGAGGTGGGTTCCTGCTCGCAATGAACGCGGAGAAAGATACGAACCGTGGGCGGAGCGTAGGCGCGGCGACGGATGTAGTAACGCCAGGCCTGGCTGAAAAGCATGGGAAAGTGTTTTGCAGTATGAGTGAGGTTGGCACTGCTAACTTCGCTGAGACGTGCGCGCATGAGATTGCGCATGGTGTGCTTGGCTTGCATACGGGCTCTCCCAGCGTCTTCAAATCCCATCGTGGAACCGACACTCAGCGTGTCGAGTTGCGACTGGAGGTTAGGCGGCAGGCGGAGTTTGGGAAGGTATTTGAAGCCGCGCGAAAAGATAGGGTCGAAGGTATCGTGAAAGTTCGCGAGATTGTGAGGGATGACCTGGGCGGCGTTGCAGTCGATGTGATCCTGAAAATGTTGGCCGAGAAGACCGGAGTTATTCCAGGGAAGTCCGCCGGGGCGCGGCTGGAGGAAAAAGCGGCAGCTCTCAATTCCGCCTAGGGCAAAGACGTAGTTACGGGCGCGGAAGATCGCCTCTATCCCTGTCAAAGTGCGGGTGCGGATGCCGATTGCGGTCTCCCCTTCGCTGAGAAGCTCGACTGCGTTGGCGTGAAGCCAAAGATGGATGTTGGGGTGGGTGGTGAGAATTTTGTGGTGGAGACGGGCAAAGTTCGGTTCAGGGCACCAGCGCGAGAGGTAGGCTTCGAGGTCGCGAAACTGAGTAAAGGGCAAGCTCAGATCGCGCCAGACAGCTTCATCGCTACGCTGAACTTTGGCGAGGCCTTCAAGTTGGAGAGCTCGTTCGTAGTACGAGGTGAGTTCGGTTTTCGGGAATGGCCAGCCACTCTCAGCGACGTTTGGGCGCGGAACGAAGTCCGAGGCGCCGAGTTCGAGGATCTGACCTCCCCAGCGAACAGTGGTGCCACCTTTGACCCGAATGCGACCGGTGTGGATTCCCTTGTGGGCGAGGCCGGCGATCTCGCTGTCGTAGATGGACTGGGATGAGTCTTCACGTGCGGCTCCGCCGCCTTCAAGGAGGATGACTTTCCTGCCTTTGCTGGCAAACTCGACCGCAAGGGTAATGCCAGCAGCTCCTGCTCCGGCGACGCAAACGTCAGCGACAAAGCCGGCCGGAGGAGTTTCGTTGAGAAGATCGTTGATCACGGATGTCCCGCGAGGGCTGGATTCGCGGCGAGATCTGCGCGCATTTCGCTCTTCGACTGGATCCGTTCGATGATGAGGCTGACCTGCCGGTCGTTGTGGTAGCCGTCACGGACCGCGCGAAGGTTGCCAGCGACCGCGATACGACGACGGGCGGCTTCGTCGGGGAGATAGCGGCGAATCTTCCGGGCCAGCTCATCGAAGTTGGAGAAGAATACTGCTTCCTCGTCTTCCTTGAAGCGCTGGAGATGTCCGACTGAGCGCTCGGCGAGAAGAAAGCCGCCACAGCCGGCGATCTCAAAGCTTTTGTGGACAAACTCGTCCTGGTTGGAGTGCGTGAGGAAGCTGAGATTGATGCGGGAACGCCAGATGGCTTCGCGATATGCCTCTCGGTAGAGTTCGCCGACATGGAAGGTCGCTTTGAAGACGTCTGTGGGCATGGCGCGACCCCAGAGCTTCGCGCTCCCGGACACCACAACAGAGAACCCGCATTCGCGCCAGAGGCGGCCAAGGGTTTCCGCGCGATCGTCGTAGGGTGTTCCGATGAAGGAGACGTCTCGACTACGATCGGAATCGGACCAGGCGGGCGGAGGCGGGAAATGCAGGGTCGGTTCGAAGGCGGTCTGGATTTTGATGACGTCGCGCGCGCCGCGTGAGAGGTAATCGTGGATATTCTTGTCGCGCTGAACGACATGCAGGTCGTAGTGCGGAATGTTCTTCATGTAGAGACGCCAGCCGGGATCGCGGCGTGTTCCAAAGGGGTTGTCAATCATGTAGCTGACGGAAGCAATGCCCATTTCGCGTATGCGGTTCAGGGTGCGTGGGTGAAGAAAGAGCTGCTTGTCAGCCCATAATAGATCCGGTTTTTCTGCAGCGGCGACGCCAAGGATATCGCGATTGAACCGGGTGACGGCAGGACCCGCAGTAAGTCGAAAGGTGGCCTTGTTGATCAGCGGGTTCCTCGGCTGATAGTCGAATGTGTTGAATGGGACGACCTGATGACCGAGGCGTTCAAGCGCCCAGAGACGATATAAGGAGGATTCTTCGAGCGAGAGGCCGGCGGCGTACAAAATCTTCATGGAGTGACTGCGTTTCCTTTGCGTTTGGCCTGGTTAGTTCATCGTGTAAACCAAAGATGCATTAGCGGGTAGCTCGAAGGAGGGCGATGACCTGTTCGGCGTGGACAACTCCGACGAGCCGGTTGTCGTGATCGACGATAGGAAGCGAGCGAAGATTATATTTGTCGAAAAGTTCAGCGACTTTGCGACCGTTGGCGTCGACGTTGCAAGTGACGATATGCCCCTGCGGTAACGCGGATAGTTGCGCTCCGGAGTTGGCAAGCAGAAGTTGAACGATAGGGACGAGGCCGGTGATGTGCTCCTGTTCATCCAGCAGATAGATATCGGTAATGGACTCGAGGTCGCCCTCGAACTCTCGCAGGGCTGCGATGGCCTGATCGGCGATGGCCGTTGACGGAAGCGCCAGGTATTCGGGGGTCATGCGGCCAGCGGCAGAGTTCCCGGAAAATTCAAGAAGGTCTTCAACTTCCTGACGCTCCTCGGGGTCCATCTCTTCGAGGATTGCCTCAGACTTTTCGTCTGGTAGTTCAGCCAGGAGGTCAGCGGCTGCCCCAGGGTCCATCTCTTCGACGATGCCAGCGACATGTTCTGAGTCGAGGGACTCAATAAGAGACTGCTGCATCTTCGGTTTGACCTCTTCGAGGGCCTCGGCGGCGACCTCTTCGTCAAGCGAGATGAAGAGAGCCTGGCGTTCGGCCGGGGCAAGATCTTCAAGGATGTCAGCGATGTCCGAAGGGTGCATCTGGGAGAGCCGATCCTGCTCGATCCTGAGACGAACGCGACGGGCGGGATCACGATCGATCAGATCGACAAAATCCCAGGGAATAACGCTGGCGCTGAAGCGGGCGGCGATGCTGTTGACCGGGTCTTTGGGCAGGCCTTTGAGGAGGCGGCGGACCGCTCCGCGCATGCCGACTTCGACTTCGGAGATGCGGAGGGCAAGATTCTCCGGGCTTTCTTCGTTGCAGTTTTCCCAGACAAGGTCTACGTCGTTGACCCGAACGACCTTGTGACCATGTACATCAATAATCTGCTGATCCAGAAGGTCGCGCTCCAGGAGGAGAAAGCTGTCGTCAGGGAGAGGTGTTGGCTGGGTAATCCCTCGGAGTTGCAGGGTTCCGGAGGAAGTGAGCTGAAGGTTCGTAACCGGGACGAAATGGTGCCGGTCGCCTCGTTTGGCGGAGATTAGTTTAAGAAGGACGCCGTAGATATGTGCGGTGTCACGATCTGGCGCGACGGCAAACTCGCGGACATGACCAAGCGTGTTTCCCTCCGCGTCGATCACGGCAGACCCGAGCAGGGTGGAGACGCTTGTCCGTTGCTGATTGGCATGCTTTGTCATAGACCTGCTGGAGCGCCTGACACACTTTACCTGCTATTTCGCATGTTAGACCAACTTACAGCCGGGATGGGCGGCAGGAACCGATGTGCTTACTTGGGGGTGCCAAAGCGGAGAGCGGCGGCGAAAAGTTCTGCGCCTCATCTTGACTTTCGAGAATTCCACAAGCACACTGCCATCACCGACGTTATCCGGGATCGTTTCTGGATTGTGTCCAGGTCCGACGACCGGAATGAACTCTAGCGATAAAAGTAAGACAAGGAAATCTTTGGCCGACCCAAACCCAAGCCGTGTGAGCTTTACCCTTGATTCGTCTCTCGATAGCGTTAATAAGATTGAGATAACCGCGGAGCAGGTCGCCCAGCGGGCTGGTTTCGACGAAGACACGATTCCTCACATTGCAATGGCAGTCCGTGAGGCGGCCGTGAATGCGGTTCTACATGGGAACTCTTATGACGCTAACAAGCACATTAAAGCGTCATTCGAGACGACGAGCGATTCGTTGATTATTCGTATCGCCGACCAGGGACCGGGGCTCGATCCGGATTCACTTCCCGATCCTTTGGCTCCCGAGAACATTCTTCGTGGGTCTGGGCGAGGCATCTTTCTCATCAAGGCGTTCATGGATGAGGTAAACTTTCGGCAGCTACATCCCGGCACAGAATTGACCTTGATCAAACATAGAACACCCGCGCAAACGGGGACATAAGGAGAACAACAGACATGAGCATGAAAGTATCGACTCGCCAGGTGGACGGCGTAACCATTTTGGACCTCAGCGGACGAATTACACTCGGCGAAGGAAGCGTGACGATTCGCGATGCCGTACGTGATGTGCTGGCGAAGGGTTCCAAGAAGATTCTCCTGAACCTGGGTGACATCAGCTATATCGACAGCTCGGGAATCGGCGAGCTGGTCAGCGCTTTCACCACAGTCAAGAACAGCGGCGGCGAACTGAAGCTGCTGAACCTGACTAAAAAGGTTCACGACCTGCTGCAGATCACCAAGCTGTACACTGTCTTCGACGTAAAAGACGACGAGGCTGCAGCGATTGCTTCTTACACGAAGTAAGCGGTCAGAACGAGTTTGACAGCACAACAAAAGGCCGTCGCCGATGCGACGGCCTTTTATCGGCCCAAAGTTCAGTTCGCTTCACTACTTCGAGAAGTCGACCTTCGGTGCCGTTTTCGATCCGGGATCCGCCGTGTAGTACTCGTTCTTCGGATGGAATCCCGCGAAGTTTGCAAAAAGGCTGTTCGGGAACTGCTGAATGAAGGTGTTATATTCCCGAATCGATTCATTGTACCTCCGCCGGGCTTGGGCGATCCTGTTTTCTGTGCCGGCCAATTCATCTTGCAGACGCATGAACTGATCGTTGCTCTTGAGTTGTGGATAATTTTCCTGCATCCGCATGAGGGGCAGCAGGGCTACATTCAGACGATCATTGGCGGCAAGCTTTTCATCCGGGGTTTTTGCTGTCATGAGGCCAGCACGGGCATTAGCGATGTTAGTTAGAACGGTCTCTTCGACGTTCGCATAGCCCTTAACTGTTGCAACAAGGTTTGGGATAAGGTCGGCTCGACGCTGCAGGTTGACGTCGATCTCAGAAAAGGCTGCCTGAACGTTCTGATCTTTGGCAACCATCTGATTCTTAGAGTTTACGTACATCCCTCCGCCTACAATCAAGGCCAGAATAAGAAGACCCACCAGCCCAAGCACAATCCATAAAGGTTTCATTTGTCCTCAATTTTCCTTTCGATTTCGATGTTAAGTTTGGCTGGCCCGCTCGGCTGTACTTTATCATCCTGAGCCGCGACTGCCCTTCTTTGCAGCAGAGTCGTTTACATTCGTTCTCCTCAGTAGTCCCCGCTGGCTCCTCCGCCGCCGGAACTGCCGCCTCCAAACCCACCAAAACCTCCACCTCCGCCACCTCCCCAATCGCCGCCTCCGCGCCTACCGCCACCCCGACCTCCCATTAAGCTTCCAAGAAGGAAGAAGATAAGTCCTGTATTCCCGGTCTTTACCAGAAAAAAGAGGATGAGCAGGATGACTCCGCCGCCGAGGATGAGCGCAGTGAAACTGATTTGAACGGGTGCCCGCTCACGGTGGTACTGGTGCACTGGCTGGGGCACGGTAAGTGTGACTCCCGCGTCGTCAGCAATGATGCGGGCGATCTTCTGGACGCCAAGAGGGATGGCGGTGTTGTAGTCCAGCTGGCTCAGCGCAGGAACCATGGCGCGGCCTATATCTCCTACCTTGGCGTCGTTGAGTATGCCCTCCAGCCCGTAACCGACCTCGATACGATACTTTCGCGGATTCATGACGACCAGCATCAGGACGCCACGGTCGGTTCCCTTCTTGCCGACCTTCCATTTTTCTTCGAGCTTTACTGCGAAATCGTCTACGTTTTCATCGTTGTCGAGGGTCTTGATCGTAACGACGGCGATCTGAGCGTTAGCCTGACGGTCGACCTGGGTGCAGAGGCGTTCGAGATTACTGATCGTAGAGGGGGACAGGACGCCGGCAAAATCGCTGACATAGCCGGTTGGTGCTGGAAGTGTGTCCACTGATTCGGCCGCCGGAGCGATCGACGGGACGAAAAGCAGAAGTACGACTGCCAACCAGCGTGAGAGGTAGGTCATCGATAATCCATTCTACGCTCCGTCTGAGAACAAAGTTCCGCACACGCGAAGAAGCGCTTGAGGATGCCGAAGTTCTCTCCGACTGAGTCGAAGAAGCTAAGCGCTATAAGGTGGGAGCTGGAGCGGATTTGTTGGCACCGTGAGATGGCACAGGAACTCCCTTGGCGCGGGCAAGTTTATCGACCATTACCGTGTGCTCGTGGATGACACTTGCGGCTCTTACGACTTCGTCGTGCAGGGTTGGATCAGTACGGCTCGCGGCCTCGATGCGGAACTCGTGCAGATCTTTGTGATGGTCCTTAACCATGAAGGTGAGGTACTCGGTGTCAAAGGCATCGCCAGAAAGTGCGTTGAGCTTGTCGTACTCTGCCTGGTCGTCCTTGTTCATCGATTTGGGAAGCATGACCCCCATGGCATCGGCGACCTGAGCGATTTCGTTGTTCATTTTGGTGTGGTCATCGACCATCTTCTGGGCGAAGGTTTTCACTTCATCGCTATTGGCTTTCTGCGCGGCAAGTTGCCCCAACTTGACCTCGGCGATGCCTCCCTCGGCCGCCTTACGGAGGAACATCTTGTCCTGCATAAGTTGGCCAACGTCTCCCGCGTTAGGAGCCGAGTCCTGTGTTGCCGGACTCTGGGGCGCTTGTTGCTGTTGGCGCGGTCCCGTGGCTGAGGAAGGGATAGGGTCAAACTGAGCGAAAAGCAGAGCCGGCGAAGACACGACAGCTGCGCTAAAAAGAACCGTTCCCAGACGACGGAAGTTCATGAGC
>Ga0206968_10081_pt1 | contig 26264 bp, 15 predicted proteins | sample Alteio_BWOrgHeat_22_FD_153254 | JGI IMG/M metagenome (GOLD analysis project Ga0206968, IMG submission 153254) | Enriched cells from forest soil in Barre Woods Harvard Forest LTER site, Petersham, Massachusetts, United States -... | ecosystem: Environmental > Terrestrial > Soil > Temperate forest >... | reverse complement strand
GACACAGTCGTTGGGGCCGCTGGGAAAGAGACTGCCTTCAACTTGAAGGCCGAGAAGATGATTGAAATAAGCGGTCGCGCTGAGAACCGTACCGACGTCGATTGGCTGATAGGGGACGTTTGAGATTTCGCCGGAGAAAGGGTGGAAGTAACCGTAGCCTGCGTAGAGATCGAAACGCGAGGGATCGGGAGGAGGTGTGGAACCAGTTTTGATGGCCTGTGCACCTGAGAAGATTGAAGACGTCATCATCCATGTGAGCGCGACGAGAAGCTGGATCCTAATCGTTGTGGATCCGTGGCGCGACGGGTTGCTGTTCGGTTGGCCGTGGCTCACGAGATGCGAACACATAAAGAGAAATCCTCCAACTACAGTACTGCTTCCTGATCCCCAAAAACCAGGACTTACTGTTTAGCGACGGACAGAATGACCGAGGTAGATTGAGCAGGTGTCACGAAGGTAACGCTGGTGCCGGTGATAGTGATGGTGTAGGACTGAAACACAATCGGAGGACAGCCACAACCTGCAAGGCCAAGCAAGCAAATTGAGACGACCAGGAAAGCGAGAAGGCGGATCTTTTGAGAGCCCAGTTTTTTGCGACGACGAAGACCTGCGAAGAAGATTCCGAGGCTGGTGAATTCGATTGGAAAGACTGCGGCGAAAGTGATCGGAGCGACGCCGCGAGGGTTGAACTCGCGAGGCATCGGCCGGCGAAACTCGGCGTCTGCAGCCGTAGTGTTGACGGTCATCGCCACTGTGGTTGAGCTGCCGGCAGTGAGGGTAGGATTGCTTCCGAAAGAGCAGGCCGCGTCTGCGGGCAGTCCGGAGCAGGCCAGATTGACCTGCCCGGCAAAGGCTCCTACCGAAGTGACGGTGATCTGAAAGACCGTTGCCCCTGCACCGGTGATGTACTGCGTGGCGGGTGATGCAGCGAGGGTAAAGCTGCCTGCCGGTGCGTTCATCACCTGCGTGAGCGTCGCAGAACTGGCACTGAAGTTGGTATTGGCCTGAAAGGCTGCGGTGATGATGTGACTGCCGAGACTCAGAGTTGAGGTAGAGAAAGTTGCGACTCCGCTGCTATTGAGAACTGCTGTACCGAGAAGAGTAGCGCCGTCGGAGAAATTGACGCTGCCGGCCACCGCTCCTGAGGTGGTTGTGACAGTGGCGGTGAAGGTGACATTGGCTCCGATGGTCGCCGGTGAGCCTGAACTTGTAACTGTTGTGGCCGTGGGTGCGGGTGTGATCGCAAGAGCGCCGGGGTAAATTACAGCGACATAGTTGTTGGCGGAGGTTCCAGAGACATTAGCGCCGATGGGGTAGTTGCCTGCCGGTGAGGCCGAAGTTGCTGACGAAGAGTAGGTGACGACTACGTTATCGCCAGGAAGAACGCCGACGACCGTCCCAGTGAAATTTGGGTTCTGCTGACCATAGAGGCGGGTCGCACTGTTGACGTTGATGACCAGTGAAGTGGGATTCTGAGTAATGGTCAAGGTGCCGTTAACCGCGACGACGGTGTAGTTAGACGAGTTGCCGACGACGGTAAGGACGATGGGGTAGGTCCCTACGGGAGAGCTGACGCCAGCGATGGTCGAGAAGTTGAGGGTGACGGTGTCACCGTTGACGAGGCCGGTAGTGAAGCCCGTAAAAGATGGGTTCGCGGCGCCATAAGTACGGCTGGCGCTATTCGCAGTGGCAGTGAGCGTTGCGGGTGTGACGCTGAGGACTCCGGCCGTGGTGGTTACGGTGTAATTAGCAGTGGCCGCGCCGGAGACGGTCAGAGTAATTGGATAGGAACCAACCGCCGAAGTTATGGTGGCGGCCGTCGTGTAACTAATAGTGAAGGTGTCGCCGTTGAGCGCACCTGTGATTGTGCTTGCGAATGGTGGATTCGTGGTTCCGTAGGGTCGAGATATGCTGTTGGCCGCGACATTCAGGGTAAGCGAAGCCTGTGTGATAGTGAGAGCGCCGGGCGTTACCTGGATGATGTAGTTCGAGGCTGCTGGGCCTCCTACGACATCATTGATCGGATAGGTTCCTACGGGCGAAGTTATCGTTGCAGGAGTTGAGTAAGTGTTGATGAAAGTATCACCGTTAAGCGCGCCGCTGACGCTGCTGGAGAATGCTGGGTTGGGCGATCCGTAAGGACGTGATGCATTGGCGACAGTCACTATGAGGACCGCCTGCGTGATGGTTAGGGTTCCCGGGGCAACTGTAATGAGGTAATTCCCAGCATTGAGGCCTGAGACGGTTGCGTTGATTGGATACGTTCCCACGGGCGAAGTTATCGTCGCGGGCGTGGAGTAAGTGACGGAGATAGCATCGCCGTTCAAAGTCCCCGTCGTGGTGACACCATTGAGCGTCACATGCGTTGTGCTGTTGAACGCGGGGTTCGGCTGGCCGTACTGGCGGGTTGCGTCAAGAACTGCAATGGTCAGTGGCGCCTGAGTGATGGTAAGTGTTCCTGCATTGTTGGTGACGGTGTAGTTGGAGAGGACGGTGGTGCCGGTTGCAGTCAGTGTTGCGATGATGGGATAGGTCCCAACGGGGCTCGTTACCGTCGCGGCAGTGGAATAGGAGACAAGGATCGTGTCGCCTGGGATCACTCCTGTCAGTGCGCCGGTAAAGGTTGGATTGGGAGCACCGTATTGGCGGGAAAAATTATCGACAGCAACAGTGAGCGTAGCGGGGATGACCGTTAGAGTGACGGAACCGTTTGCCGGGGCATAGTTGGTGTCGCCGCTGTAGGCAAAGGTGACTGTGTAAGAGCCAACTGCAAGGTCACTATTTGGCGCGTCGCAGATTGTTGTGGGGGTGAGAGTGGCGGTGAGCGTGCAGAGGACCTTTTTGCCGAGAGTGAAAGTGATGGTACCTGTTGGAGCCGGGCTGCCATTGGAGACTACGACCGTCTCCGGGAAAGGTTGACCATAGATTTCCGTTTGCGGAGGCAGCGTGAATTGGAATGGCACGATTAGTTGTCCAGTGCCTGTAAGTTGGACCTGTTGAGGACTGTTGTACGAATTAGTAACGATCGAGAGATTGCCGGTGACCGGACCATTTCCTGTAGGTGTAAAAATGACGCCCAGACTACAGGTTGAACCGGCGATGATCGTTGTTCCACAGGTAGTGGAGTTGGTATCGACGCTGAAGTGCGAATCGGAGACGGAGAGGGGGGTAGTAAGGTTGAGGTTGTCCGTTCCGAAGTTACTTACGCCCTGGATCAAGGCAGGAGAATTTTGTCCGACCAAGACGGTTCCGAACGAGATAGGAGCTGGTGGATAGGTGATCTCCCGTACCGAGTCGTTGCCTTGATCGACCACGAAGAGATTGCTGCTGCCGTCAACAGCGACTCCTACGGGATTGTTTAGCTGCGCCTGATTGGCGAAACCGCCGTCTCCTGCATTGCCTGCGACCCCGGTTCCAAGGATGGTTGCGATGTTGCTTCCGGTGCTCGTCGTGGAGGAAAAGACCATGTACACAAGATTCGCTGCGGCGTCTGCGATGTAGAGATCGCCTGCTGCATCGAGCGAGAGCGAAGATGGCGACAGCAGCGCAGTACCCGTTGCCTGACCCGATACGGATGTTGTTGTGGTTCCGTTTCCTGCGACTTCATGGAGGATGTTGGATTTATCCAGCGCATAGACGAGATGTCCTCCCGCGTCAGCGATGTAGAGGATACCATTGAGGTCGAGGGCAAGGCTGCTGGGCGAGGTGAAGCTCGCAGAAAGAATGCGGCGTGAACCGCCGGCGTAGACTTCGATGACGTTATGGGTTGTGCCCGCCTGGGCAATGAAGAGATTTCCAAAACCATCGGCGTAGATGGCAGTGGGGGTGTCGAGGCCGGTGACATAGTTGGTATTGATGCTGCCGTCGGCTCCGTAGCGAGCGACGGTGCCGTGGGTGGCATCAGCGATTAAGAGGTTTCCCGCAGAGTCGAGTGTGAGAGCAGAGGGCGTAAGCAAGCCCGCGCCTTGCGGGATCAGAAGTTGAGGCGGCCCTCCAGCGGCGGGTAGAAAAAGAAGATCGGCGGTGCCGGGCGTGGTACCGGATTCGAGGATGTACGCATCACCTCCGGCGTCAACGGCAACGGCTACGGGCGTACCTAAAGAGCCGGCGACGGTATTGACAGTGCCAGGAGTAAAAACACTGAGGGATCCCGTCGCGACAGCTTCGAGTCCCTGCAGGATGATGTTGCCGGAGAGAGCGTCGGTCAACTTAATCGGTGCGCGCCGGAGGCCGGGACGTGTCGGAGTGAAGCGAACCGAGACCTGGCATGTGTTCGGTGGCGAACCGGCAGTGGCTGGGCTCAATGGGCCAGCGCAGCTGTTGCTGGAAATGGTGAAGTCTGAACTCGCGGATGCGGACAGATTGACGTTCTGATTGATGACGAAGGTCAACGGCATCGCAGCGCTGGTGCTACCCACTGGCGTTGAGGGGAAGATGATGTTGCCATTCAGCTTGCGTGCGATGCTGTTGCCGGAGTCGGCGAGGGCAAAGTTGCCGAAGCTGTCGACAGTGATACCACGTGGGGCATTGAGGGGAGTGCTAAGGGCGGAATTGCCGTCCTGAGTTGGGCTATAAGGGCCTGAGGCACCATTCGGTAGACCCGCGGCGATTGCGAGAGTGGAAGATCCCAGGTTGTAGCTGACGACGTTGTCGGGACTGGTTTCAGTGATGAAGAGAGTTTGAATCGGCGAAAAAGTAAGGCCGTAGGGTTTGTTCAGGCCGGTCGCAGGGTTGCCGGAGTTATCGTTGGCGCATTGGCCTACGGCGGTTTTGTAAGTAGTAAGGTTTGCGATCTGTCGCACGCAATTGTTGCCAGTATCCGCGATAAAAAGATCGCCCGTCGCGCTGATCGCAAGACCAGAGGGGGCATTCAGAGTTACGCTTCCGGTAATGCCGACGCAAGGGCTGGGGACAAGGGTCGAGGGAGTTCCGGCCATGACACATAAACTCGAACTGAGTGTCTGACGAAGGACCTGATACGTGCTGATTGCGGGGAGAACCTCAGTGTCCTGAATCGAGATGTAGAGATTGTTGGCGGAATCAAGGATGAGGCCATTTGGGTTAGGAGTCGTTGAGGGTCCAGATCCGCAGGTGCCGGCGACGGGGGTAAGAAAAGCTACACCGACCGAACCATTCGGCAGCATACGCACGCAGTTGTGCTTGCTGTCAGCAATGTAGAGATTGTTGGAACTGTCAACGGCCAGGCCGGTTGGCTGATAAAGGCCCTGGGCAGGTCCCGGAGTTGGGTTCGAGGAGGTTGCGCACGTGTCTCCCTTGCCAGAAACTGCAAGTCCCACTACCGTACTCATCGAACCTGAGGAATCGATTTTACGAACACAGTTGTTCAGCGTATCGGATAGATACTGATTGCCGTGCGAGTCAAAGACAATATAGGAGGGTGCATTGAGGCTTACTGTCGTCGCAGATCCGAAGTCTCCATTGAAACCGGGCGTGATAGTGCCTGCATAGCGTGTTCCGCTTAGCACAGCGGTCAACGCCTGGGAGTTTGCGAGGGCCGGAACGAACATGGAGGCAGCAAAGGAGACGAGGCTTGTAAAGACCCGAACTCCAAAAAAACAGTTCGTGCGCATGTTGAAACTCCTAGTAATGTGAACCAAAAGGGAATCAGGTCGAATGTTCGACTTAGTCGATGAAACTGAAGATCTGTTTGGACGATGAACTTCCACAGACCGGGGAATTTTTTCCCCATCGTGGTACACAAATTGTCAAAAAAGGCGTGCAGTGGCACTGTAAGAATCGATTAGCTGCACATTGCAAAACTATAGGAAAGCAGACTGGCAAAAACAGCTTAAAATGGTGAAATCACAGGGGCTCTTTGTTGCCTCTCTGGGTACTATTCGCAACGTTGATGCACGATGCGCGCGAGAAAGAGAAAAGTTTTTCTCTTTCCCTTTAATGATGGGGTGGGCGAAGCAAAAAGCTGGTAATTTTTTCGCCCGTTTTGTACCACTAAAGTGTGAGCTAGTTCGAGCGTTTGAATTGGACTAAACTTTTTTAAGCGGGTATGAGGTCGCGGGATGGTGGAGTACCGCCAGATCGTCCGGTTGTGGCAACAGGTAGGGGCGGCTGCGTTGATCACGCTGGTGCGGGCCGAGGGTTCCAGCTACCGACGTCCCGGAGCTCGTCTTCTTTTGGGACCGCATGGAGAATCCACCGGAACAATCAGCGGGGGCTGCCTGGAGGCCGAGGTTCTCCGCAAGGCGGGCTGGTTTGCTCGCGACGGTGCGATTGTCGAGCGTTACTCGACAATGTTTGATGACACGGCGGAGGTGCCGTTCGGACTTGGATGTGGTGGCGTGGTGGATTTGCTAATCGAGCCTGGCGATACTCTCGAATGTCGCGAACTAATGACTGCCTTGGAGGCGACGCTTGCCGGGAAGACGATGACTGTCCTGACCTGGCTGCCTGGTGAAGGGAAGAGGTTGTCCCGTGCCGTACTTGAGGCGGATGGGGATTTTGCATTTGCAAGCGACAGGCTCACAGAGTTTGACCTTGTTGCTGCAAGAGATAGAGTCATGAGTCGGAATTGGGTTGAAAACGCACCGGAAGGAATATTCGTGGAGAGGATCGCTCCACCGCAGCGATTATTCATTCTGGGTGCTGGAGATGATGCAAAACCCCTTGTCAGTATGGCTGCATTGTTGGGATGGAATGTTTCTGTGATGGATGGACGTGCGCAGTTGGCGCGGGTGGAGCGGTTTCCGGAGGCACAAAACGTCTCCGTTGTGAAGTCGGGGTTGAGCGAGGTACGTGGGATTCGGCCAGAGGATGCTGTGGTAGTGATGACTCATAGCTACGAACAGGATCGAGAGTTGTTGGCAGTTCTGTTACCTTTGCGGCCGAGATATCTGGGATTGTTGGGTGCACGGCATAGAAGCTCGTTGCTCGTCAGCGAGGTCGCAGTGAAACTTGGGTGGACGGTCGCTGCTTGTTGCGAGCAGATTCATGCGCCTGTTGGTTTGGATCTCGGTGGAGATGGCCCGGAGGCGATTGCGCTTGCAGTGATTGCCGAGGTCCAAGCGTGTTGCATGGGAAAACCCGGGGCATCACGAAGTTTCTCTGCGAAGGATGTTGAGAGGCACGTAAGGGAGGGTGGGCTGTCGCGGTATCTCCAAGTGCAGTGCGCGCTTGATATTGAATGATGCGAAGTTGTGCATGCTTCGAGCTGACTAAGGCTCAAGCGTATTGAGAAATTCTTCTACTAAATTTGCGGCCACCGTAGAGCGATATTTTGCCGTGCTGCGGATGTCATCAATTGGGCGGGCCTCGGCGAGGACTGCGACGCGGGCGGCAGCGATCGTTTCGGGAGAGATTACTTTATCGATGAGGGCACGCTCCGTTGCGATGAGCCGGGTGGGGTACTCGCGGAGGCTCGCGGCGCCGATGCGGATGTCTTCGATACGACCGTTCTTCATTCGGGCGAGAGCTGCGATGGCAACTTTGGAGATCGCCTGAGCGTTGCGTGGACCAACTTTGCGGATATAGGATTTGTAGCCTTTTAGATTGCGCGAGATGGTGATGCTGAACAGAAGTTCATCCGGTTCAAGTTCGGTCTCTTTGTATGCGAGATGGAAGTCTCGATATGGCAGAGTCCGAGTTCCGCGTGCGGAGACAAGAGTAATTCCCGCTTCATAGGCAAGGAGCACCGGGGGCGAGTCGGCGGCAGGCGAGGCGTTGATGATGTTTCCGCCGAGGGTGCCGCGATTTTGGTTGGCGATGCTGCCGGTCCAACTCGCAGCCATAGCGAGGATGGGAAGTTCATCTGTGATGGTGGGATGTTTGCGAATATCGGTAAAGGTGGAGCCAGCCCCGATGATGATTGCATCCGAAGTGGCCTCGATGAAGCGGAGTTCCTCGAGATTCCAAAGCGAAATAAATTTTTTGGCTTGAAGACGGCCTGCTCCGAGCGCGACCATGAGTTCGGTACCACCGGCGACTGGGGTGTAGCGGTCAGGCGAGTCGGCGAGAATCTGAAGAACAGCGTCGAGAGATTTTGGCGCGATCAGATCGTATTCATTGACGTTGGAGCGCAAGGTTAATCTCGGTAGTTAAGTTTGAAAAATGACATTGAGGAAGAAAAGCTGATACATCCCTGAGGGTTAGACAAATGGTTCCAGTCAACAAGACGCGACTTGCCCAGAGCGGCGCTACTTTGTCCGATATCCCGTAGAAGCCTCTCGAATAGTTGAACTTGTTACATGAAATTCCGATGACTATACCAATCGACCCACTGATCGTAAGGATCACATTTTCCGTAAACGACGTGGGAAGATCATGCGAAAATAACATCGCAAATTCGGATTCCAGAAAACTCATTATTTAGTAGCTCCGGCGAGGGAGGCTTGCTGGACGGCGTTGAAGATACGCATGTAGCCGGTGCAACGGCAGAGATTTCCGTTGAGGCCTTCCTGAATTTGTAACAGTGTTGGTTGCGGATGTTTGTCGAGAAGATGATGAGTGGCGAGAATCATGCCCGGAGTGCAGATTCCGCACTGGGCTCCGCCCTCTTCGAGAAAACATTTTTGGATTGGGTGAAGTTTTTCATTGAGCGTGAGCCCTTCGATAGTTGTAATATCAGCGCCCTCGGCCTGCAGAACAGGGACGAGACAGGAGTTGACGAGGTCCCCATCGATCAAGACTGCGCAGGCTCCGCATTCTCCTTCGCCACAGCCTTCTTTGGCACCGGTAAGATGCAGGTCTTCGCGAAGAACATCAAGTAGACGCTTCATCGACGGAGTCTCCACGACTTTCCCTGTCCCGTTGATGGTGAGTTGGATTTTCGTCATCGGGAAAAACCTTGACCGAAGATCAAAACATCGATCGCGAATATGATGCACGCCATTCCAAACGCTGTAATCAGGCCGACCCAGAGCGGAATCGCTTTGGCTTGCTCGATCATTGGGAGGGAGCGGATCTGTTTGCGGTCAATGAAGGCGTCAGTAAACCAGGTGATGTAAAGCGTGACGAGGCCGGAAAGAAAGATGCAGATGGTGGCAATAAGATGAGTGGTATCGAGATGGATCATGTGTTCGTCTCACTGAAAATAGGGCCTGCGACGGCTGGTTCGAGGGATTCTGTTCCACCATCGACAATACGGGTCATGCGTTCGAAGATGTCTTCGGGAAGCAAGGGAATTTCGTTGAATGAGAGGCCGGTGGCGTGCTCGATGGCGTTGAGGATGGCGGGGGCGGGGCCGTCCATGGGGAGTTCGCCGATGCCTTTGGCTCCGCCGGGTCCGTGCGGCGAGGGGGTCTCTTCGAAGGAGACGTGGATAGGTGGCAGATCGGCGCTAGTAGGCATGATGTAGTTGGTCATCTGGTTATTGGCGAGGTGACCATTACGCCAGAGACACTTCTCGTAAAGAGCATAGCCGATGCCCTGGGCTACCCCGCCCTCGATTTGGCCTGCAGCTAGGATCGGGTGGAGCACTTTGCCGACTTCCTGAACGGTGTAGAAGTTGATGACACGTGCGGAGTAAGTGGTGGTGTCGACGGCCACTTCAGCAACGTAAACCGCCCACGCATAGGCGGGGTAGGCTTCGCCGCTGTAGGTTTCGTCGTCCCAGACGATGTTGCCGGGGGATTCGTAGCGGACGCATACTTCGAGGTTGCCTTGCTCTTTGCCGTAGCGAATGGCGGCTTTTTTGAAATCGGCAGGAGTGTACGGGGTCGGGAGGGCAGCGTCGCTACGTAGCTTCTCTAGTATTTGTGTCGAGGCGCGCTCAACTAACTTGCCGACAATCATTGCTGTGCGGCTGGCTACTGTGGGTCCCGAGTTCGGGACGAGGTGCGTGTCGGGTTGAGCGATACTTACGTCTTCGTAGGGAAGTCCGAGGGTTTGTGCCGCGACCTGGCAGAGTATGGTGTTGGTACCTTGACCGAATTCGGTGGATGAGACAAGGATGAGCGGGCGACCTGTCTGCAGGTCGATATCAATGGCTACCTCCGAATTGAGGCGGCGTTCTCCGGAGCCGGTGAACCCTGCTCCATGAAAAAAGGTGGCGAAGCCTATACCTCGCTTGATGGTGTTGTTGGAGTTTTCGGCGTCGAACCGGGCGCGCTTGACGTGGTAGCTGGACTCTTCGAGAGCTCGGGTGAGCAGAGATTGCATGTCGACCGGATCGTTGAGGAGCTGACCTGTGGCAGTTCGATCACCTGTGCTGAGGAAGTTGCGTCGGCGGAATTCTTCCGCGGTGAGGCCGACTACCTTGGCGATCTTGTCCATGTGGCGTTCGAGGGCAAAGATACTTTGGGGGGCGCCGAAGCCGCGGAATGCTCCATGCGGCGGGATGTTGGTCGCCATTGCTTTGGCACGGACTGTCAGGTAGGGCCAGCTGTATGGGCCGGGAGCGTGGATGGTGCCTCGAGAGAGGACCACTGGTGAGAGCGTGGCGTAAGCTCCGCCGTCGATCGCGAAGTCAATCTCTCCGGCCAGGAGTTTACCGTCTTTGCTGACTGCGGTGCGATGGCGGGTTCGCGAGGGATGGCGTTTGGTCGTTGCCGCCATGTCTTCGGCACGGTCGTAGCAGAGCTTCACCGGGTGACCTGATTTCATGGCAAGTAGTGCGGCGTGACTGCCGATGACGCTTGGGAAATCTTCCTTGCCGCCGAAGGCTCCTCCAGTTTCGGTCTGGATGACGCGGCACTTTTCGGCGGGGAGGTTGAAGACCAGCTCGAGGGCGTGGACGAGGTAAAACGGGCATTGCATCGAACCGCGAACTGTTACGCCGGATTCGGCATCGTACTCCGCGATAACTCCGTTGTTTTCGATGTAGAGTTGCTCCTGGGCGCCGGTTCGGTACTCTCCTTCGACGATGTAGTCCGCTTTTTGCCAGATTTCATCAGGGATTGAGACTTGATTCTTCTGCATCACGTAGCTTTTGAAAGTGTTCGGTTCGCTGCCTTCGTTCCAGATGATGTGGTCTTTTTTTTCGGATTCTTCGATGGTGTAAATGGCGGGGAGTTCTTCGTAGGTAATGTGGACCGATGCGATAGCGGCGGGGAGCACGGCTTTGTCGGGGTGCGCGAGCAGGAGAATGGGCTCGGAGTCGTGATTGACGTGGCTGCTTGCGAGGCAGGGGTGGTCCTTGGTCAGGTGGACGATTGTGTTTTCGCCGGGGATGTCGGCGGCCGTGACGATGGTGAATTCGTTCCAGGAAATGGTGGGGTCAAAGGTGATAGAGGTGATGCGGCCCCGGGGGATGGTGCTGCGAACGGTGGCTCCGTACCACATGCCCGGAAGGGTGATGTCATCGACGTATTGGGCGCAGCCGAGAACCTTCGCTTTGCCTTCTTTGCGCGGAGGCGATTGACCGACGATTTGGGAAGCTTTTGCCATCGGGGTAGCGTCAAGGATAGAACGAAAGCTGTCCCGCGCGAAGTATTGATGTGGTTGACTCCTTCCTGGGAAAAAATGTCAACTTGGTTTCCTTTGATTTGTTTGGGTTATGTAGTTTGGGCTTATCAAACGATTGATTTTAGGCTGAATTCGAGGAAAGTATTTTTCGGAAAAGGGCTGACAAATTTCGCGAAGCGCCGACGTTGCGATACGATAAGGCGCTTAACTGGGAAGGTGGTATGCATCCAAAGTCAGAAGGAATTCTGGAATCTGCGCTGTATGTGAAAGATGTGAGGAGGTCCGCTCAGTTTTACGAGAAGATCTTCGGGTTCCGCGCGATCAGCGATTTTGGAGAACGTGGCTGCGCAATGAAAGCCGGGAGCCGGCAGGTTTTGTTGTTGTTCAAGAAGAGTGGCTCGCTTACGGGGCCATCGCCACACAACGGGGATGGCGAGTTGCATGTCGCGTTTGCAATCGAACCCACTGAACTGGCGAGATGGGAAGCGTGGTTGGTGGAGAACGGAATTGCAGTTGAAGAGAAACGAACGTGGGAGCGGGGGGGGACGAGTGTTTACTTCAGGGACCCTGATCGGCATCTGTTGGAGATTGCGACGCCGGGAGTTTGGTCGGTCTATTGAGAGATAACTGAGCTAGAAACGAATTGCTTCCTTTGCAGTGTTCTCGACGGAATACATCCCGTTTTCAGTGTCTTATTGCAGGCTTGAGAAGCAAAGATGCCAAGTCCCATCCATAGCGCGTGAACGGTGGATGGGACTTAACTTGCGGAGACGCTTGTGATTCTGGCTATTTTTTCTTTGCAGCTTTTTTGCTGGCTTTCTTTTTGGTGGACTTGGTGGCAGCTGCCGGTTTAACTAGGGTGACGATTTTGGAGCCGATAGGAGAACCCAAGCCGGTGCATGCGTCCCAACCGGGGCCAGCTTTGAACCCTACCGGCGAGCCGTTGTAGTTTGTGCCTGAAGTGATGTCGCGGAAGGCGGCTTTGCCTTTGGCGGAGTAGATAGCGGGTTGAATGAAGCCAGCATTCTTGCCGTTGATGGCGTTAGCAACGGCGATGAGGCCAGCCCAGAGCGGCGCTACGGCGCTGGTTCCACCGATGACCATGCCCTTGCCGTCGACACGGATAACGTAACCGGAGGTGGGGTCTGCGTCGCCGGCGACGTCTGGCACGCCGCGTCCACCCGCAGGGTTGGTGGGTTTGGGCACGCCCGCGCCGGACTGCCACGAGGGAAGCGGGAAGAAGTTGCTGACGCCGCCTCCGGTTGCTCCTTCATCGTTGGTCAGCTCGTTCCATACGACCTCGGATGAGATGTTGTTGCCACTGCCCTGGAGTTTTGTTCCACCGCAGCCGAGCACATGTGGGCTGGATGCAGGGAAGTCGACGTGGTTTTTGCCGTCGGTGAGGTTATCGGTGGAACCGTTGTCGCCTGCGGCTGCAGTGATGGTAATGCCGAGGGCTGCCGCGGACTGGCAGGCTGCGTCGAGGGCGTTCATGGATTGTGCAGTCCACTGCGACTCGGGGCCTCCCCAACTGATCGAGATGACGCTTGGCTTGTTTTTGGTGTCGTGGACGGCTGTTGCAATAGCGTCGATGAAGCCCTGGTCAGTGTTTGGTGTGAAGTAGACGACGATATTGGCACCGGGTGCGACGGCCGCTGCGACCTCGATGTCTAGCATGACTTCGCCGTCAGCGCTGTTGGCATTGGATGGCGAGTTTTTACCGCCGTCGACCAGGACTGCAGTGACTTTGGGTGCCTTCACTCCGATGGATTTGAAGTAGGCAGTGATATCGGCCGTGCGGTAGCCGCCGCCGAGTTCGATAATGCCGATGGTCTGGCCGGCGGCTGAGGCGTTGGGTGGGAACTGGTAGAGCGCAGCGACCTGGGGTGGGGTGAAGGAACCGTTTCCTGAGGCATGGGGATGGGCGAAGCCTCCGGCCTGCGCTATATTCGCGGAGAGATCGCCGGTTTCACCGAAGACACGAAAGTGAGGGTGGGCCTGAGGACGATTGTCGAGGCCCAGGACGGCTTCGACGGGACCGATGAGTTCGGCTGGGAGGGTGATGCTGCCTTCGCGGACGCGATAGGTCTCGCCGTTGTGGGTTTTGTTGACGAGGGTGACACCGAAGGCCTTCTGCATGCCGGCGACAGTACCGAGGAGCTTGACGGTGCGACGCTCGGGGCCTGGGGTGTCGGGCGCAACGGTAAGGCCGTACTCCTTGGCGAAGGCGCGGACTAGCTTGACTGCTGCGGGATCAGCTCCGTGATTTGCACGGTACTGGGCGTGGGTAAGACGGGCTTTGCCGGTGCGGTTGGCGGTTTTAAGCGCTGTCTTGCGGCGGACGACGACAGAGACCATTATCTTCGTGCCGGCTGGTGTAGGTGTTTCACCAGCACTTAGAACGAAAGGCTTCTTTTCGCTGCCGGGCAGAACTGTGCGGGGCGAGACAGAGAGATGAGGCGTAGTCGATTTCTTTTTCGTTGCCATGAGAAGTCCTCCAAATTTGGGGATGAATTTGTAAGAGGGCCCTGCGCGAGGCGCTGTTTGCGAAAGACCATAGTATGCCAATAGTGAAGAACGCGGCGAACTTGAATCATAAATTTCTACATGAGTCTGTTGAGAGGCTGGTGAGATAGACTGGGCGACAAGTTTTTCCAGCTGGTCAGCGCGTGAATTTGGGTCTGATGGGTTCAGCGATTTGGGGGTGTGCATGCAGGTTTCGACGTCGGTAAGTTCGGGTACACGGTCACAAGGACAGGGAAAGCGGAAGGTTTTTCCGGTCGGGCACATGGTGCTTTTCGCGCTGGTGACGGTGCTTTTTTTTCTGTGGGGGATGTCGAACAATTTGACGGATATTCTGGTCCAGCAGTTCAAGAAATCGTTTGAGCTGTCGACTTTTAGCGCGCAGCTTGTCTCGACGGCGAACTTCACCGGTTACTTCGTTATGGCAATGCCGGCGGCGCTGCTGATGCGCAAGTGGGGATATAAAGCAGGAATGGTGACTGGGCTGTGCCTGTTTGGAAGCGGGATGATCCTGTTCTGGCCGGCGGCGGTGAGCCACCAGTATCTCGCGTTCCTGGTGGCGCTGTTTACTGTGGGGAGTGGTGCTTCGTTTCTGGAGACTTCGGCGAATCCTTTTATTGCGCAGTTCGGGCCGGCAGAGACCTCGGAACAGAGATTGAATTTCTCACAGTCTTTCAACCCTCCGGGGACGATCTGCGGCGTGCTGATAGGGGCGCAGTTTATTTTTTCGGGCGTGGAGAAGACTGTCCCGGAGATTGAGCAGATGCGGGCGGCAGGAACCTACCAAGCGTATCTGCACACGGAGATCATGCGGGTAGTGCCCACGTATCTCGCGTTCGGCGCGGTGGTTCTGTTGTGCGCGTTGGTGCTGTCGCGGATGACATTTCCTTCAATGCATAGCGAGCATGAAGGCGAGGTCGGTGACCATGGGAGCTTCCGCCAGTTATTTCAGTATCCGCACCTGTGGTTTGCGGTGTTCGCAAATTTCTGTAATGTTGGGGCGCAGATAGCAAGTTGGTCCAATCTAATTCTGTATATGAAGCAGTACACGGCTGTGACGGAACGCCATGCTTCGTACTATCTTACGGGCGTGCTGATAGCGCTGGCATTGGGACGGTTTGTTTCGACACCGCTGATGAAATATGTATCGCCGAGCCGGATGCTTGGATTTTATGGCGTGGCGAACGTGCTTTTGATGGCAGTGACAGTTACGCAGCCGGGGATTGTGGGTGCATGGGGCGTCGTAGCGAGCGGATTCTTTTTGTCGATCATGTTCCCGACGATCTTCGCGCTTGGGCTGAAGGGACTGGGCCCCAATACGAAACTGGCGGGGTCGCTTTTGGTGATGGCGATTGTGGGTGGAGCGCTCTTTCCACTTGTACTCGGTTTTATTGCAAGGAATTCAGGAAGCCTCGCGAAGGGATATATAGTCCCGCTTGTTGGCTTTGCGGTTGTGGCGGTATATGGATTTCTAGCACCACGGGTTCAGCCGAAGGATGTTGCGTCGTCCCCGGAGGCGATTTGAATTTGGTGCGCTGCGCCGACTTGAATTAGAAGTGGCGCAGGTTTTCCGGGGGAATGGACGATTTGTAGTCGGGGTCGCCAGGCATGGGATCGAGCGAGGCGCTGCGCTCGAGGGAACGGCTGACGATGTCGCGTGAGCCGAGGCCTACGGCGAGAGCGAGGGTAAGAACGATTCCGCCGAAGAGGATTCCGAAGGCTAGCTCGACGACAGCTCCGCCGATTTGAAGGTGATCGAGGACCATCGCGGCGGTGAGGACGAGGACGAGCCATTTGACGCCAAGGGAAAGGACACGTGCGTATTGAAGCTTGGCGTTGACGGCGCTGATGAGCACGGAGCGCTCGAGGAAGCGGGCGATGACGGTGCCAGCGATGAGGAGCAGGACTGCGCCGATGGAGTGGGTTAGGTAGGGGATGATGATGGTGGAGATGGGCGAGTCGCCGGGGTAAGCAGCGTCAAAGGCTGAGATGCCGATGAAGCAGCCGAGGAGGAAGCACCCCCAGAAGGCCACGCGGGCGATGAGCGCGGTGGGGCTGTTGGCAGGAGACCAATCGGAGATGGGGGCGATAACGTTGTGGGCGAGGCGCTCGTCGAAACGCGCAGCGGTGAGGCTGCGGCGGAGGAGAGCGGCGAGACCTGCTCCAATGGCCGTAAGGACGACGACAGCGAGCAGAAGGGCGATAAGACCAGGGAAGAAGCGGGCTAGTTTGACCAGGACGCTTTCAGCGGATTGCCTCAGGGCGAGTTCGACTTGTTGCCACATGTGTGTTTCTCCTTGCTGTTCTTATGGATTGAAGCGGTCGGGCCAGCGCCAGCGGGATACGAGGTATGGTTTATCGGCTTCGAAGGCAATGGCGAGGTCCTGGATATGTTTTTCCGGGGCTGTGCCGCTGCTGATGAGAGTAAGGTGCGAGGCGACCCATGCAAGATAAAGAGGTGTAAGGGCGCCGAGAAGGTGTCCACGATTGATGGTGCGGAGACGAAAGGCAAGTGTGAAGTCGTAGACGATACGTGCCCAGAGATTGTCGGGCATGCGAAAATTTTCGGGCTGCATAAGCGAGAGTTTTTTGAGGCCGAGAAGCGAGTTGGGCGGTAGAACGAGCGACCAGATGTCGTGGAGGTTGGTATAGGCGAGCCGGAAGGCGTCGAGCATGGGGCCGATGTCGGGCGGTTCGGTGACGGGTGTGGTGAAACTGACGGGCTGGTAGGGTTGTGTCCCTCGGGCGCGTTGCCAGAAGGCTGCCTTGGCGTCGATGTCGGCGAACAGTGATGCGGTGATCTGCGCGAGGAGAGCATTGACGTCGGCTGAGATGGGTTGCGCGAAGGTGCGCGAGCCGATGTTGACCTCGGCGACGGTGTAGTTGGCGGTGGCGGCTTCGTTAAGTGGCCAGAGGAGAGCGTCGTTTTGTCCGGCGGCGGTGAAACGTTGAGCAACGGTGGCGAGGCGCTCAGCCATGCGGATGGACAGGCCGATATCGATTGCGAGAGGGAAGCGCGGGCGAGTGCTGAATAAGGCGCGAGTGACCGGATAGAGAATTGCAGAGGTTACCAGGCCTTCGCGGGGGCCGAGGTCATAGTGAGCGACGGTGAGGTCGCATTGCACCGTGGATTTGGCGAGGGCGCGAATGGATTCAGGATGCAGGGACTGGGCTTCGGCGCCGAGAAGGACGCAAGCGGTAGCCCTGTTTTCCTGTGCGAGTTTGTAGGAATTGAGGTAGTCTGCGGCTGTCGGGACCCAGGGGGTCGTGGAGACTGCAGTGACGGTGTAGGGAAGCAAGCGGAGGGGGCTTCCTGACGAAGATTGCGGGGCGGCGTCGGGTGTGGCGACGAGGACGGTTTCGCCGGGGAACGCGAGAGCGAGATTACTAAGGGTGGCATCGAAGGCCTCCTGAGACAGGGGAGGAAGACTAATCAGAAGGCCGGACGTGCCGACTGCGGAAGTGGAGGTGAGGTCGACATTGGTTTCCGTGGTGGCCATCGGGCGATCTTGCTCTTTCTTTTTATTTAACGGCGGCTCAAAAAAAATTGGTTGTTCCGGCCTATTGTCGGAGGCGACCTGTGGGTTCAATGAAATGCCTTTGCTATTCCAAAACCAGAAATACCGCCACACGCATCGTATGAATGTCTCTCTTCAATCAAAAGAGATGCAGAATCGGTCGTATGTGGTTGCAGGCAGAAGATATACAGCGGAACGAAAGGTAAAGTCCGTGGCGGAGCAGACTAGACACAGCGCAAAAGCATTGCATGGTTCGCCGATTGAAGATTATTGCATGATTGGGGACTGCGAGACAGCAGCACTTGTTTCCCGCGGGGGCTCGATCGACTGGTTGTGCTGGCCAAATTTTTCTTCCGGGGCGTGCTTTGCCGCGTTGCTGGGGACTTGCGATCACGGTCACTGGAAGATTGCGCCTGCCGGCAAGATCAAGGCAACCCGGCGGCAGTATGAGCCGCACACTCTGATTGCGGAGATATTTTTCGAGACGAAAGATGGTGAGGTCCAGCTTGTCGACTTTATGCCCCCGCGAGCCGAGCACTCGCGTGTGGTGCGAATGGTACGGGGGGTGCGTGGCAAGGTGTCGATGCAGATGGATCTTTCGATCCGATTCGATTATGGAAGGACAATTCCATGGGTGACGAGCGCAGATCACGGGTTGCGTGCGATTGCGGGATCGGACATGTTGGTGTTGCACACCGAGGCTCCGTTACGCGGCGAGAGAATGTCCACGCGCAGCGAGTTTACGGTTCGTGAAGGAGAGACCGTTAGTTTTACGCTGACGAACCTGTCTTCCCTCGCGACGGTGCCTCCGGTGCAGTCTGCCGAGGATGCTTTGAAGGAGACCCAGAAGTTCTGGAAGAGATGGAACGAGAAGAATAAGTACAAAGGACCTTATGCCGCGGCGGTGGAACGGTCGTTGATGACTTTGAAAGCGATGACGTATCGACCCTCCGGTGGGATTGTTGCGGCAGTGACGACTTCGTTGCCGGAGAAGATTGGCGGAACGCGCAACTGGGACTATCGATATTGCTGGTTGCGCGATACTGCGTTCACGCTGCTGATCCTGATGCAGGCGGGCTATGTCGATGAGGCGGTGGAGTGGAGGAAGTGGCTGATGCGCGCGATCGCTGGGGCGCCGGGACAGATTCAGACGATCTATGGGATTTGCGGCGAGCGGCAGATTGTGGAGTGGGAGGCTGGATGGCTGCCGGGATATGAGGGGTCAGCGCCAGTGAGGATTGGCAATGCAGCGGTGGAACAGTTTCAACTGGATGTGTTTGGAGAAGTGGCCGCTGCATTGAATCGGATTCCGCCCGCGGAGGAGGAGCTGCGCGTCTCGGCAAGCGCGGTGCAGGCGGCGTTGATCGATCATCTGTGCGAAGTGTGGCAGGAGCCAGATCAGGGAATATGGGAGGTGCGCGGGGAGCCCCAGCATTTTACGCACTCAAAAGTGATGGCGTGGGTGGCGCTTGATCGGGCGATAAAAACACACGAGAGATTTGACGGAGCTGGGCATGTCAGGCGTTGGAAGAAAAATCGCGACATGATTCACGAAGAGGTTTGTGCAAAGGGGTTCAATAAGAAGTTAAACAGTTTTGTGCAGGCGTATGGTTCGCAGCAACTCGATGCATCATGTTTGCGAATCGGGCTGGTTGGATTTTTGCCGATGGACGACCCGCGAATCGTGGGTACGATCGAGGCGATTGAAGCGCGATTGTTGAAGGACGTGTTTGTTGCGCGATACGACACTCGGAAGACAGATGATGGCTTGCCCGCGGGTGAGGGTGCGTTTCTGGCATGTAGCTTCTGGCTCGTGACTTGCTTGTGGCTCATTGGACGGCGAGGTGATGCGACGAAGATGTTTGAGCGATTACTGGCATTGCGCAATGATGTTGGTTTGCTCGCCGAGGAGTATGATCCGGGAACGAAACGGATGGTGGGTAATTTCCCACAGGCGTTGTCGCATATTGCGTTGATTCATTCTGCGTTTGCGATGTCGGGCCTATGGCATCCCCAGGCTTTGCGGTGAATGGAATGTGCTTTCGTGAGTACAACCTAACGTGCCAAGAAGTGCCTCTAATCAAAAACCTGTTTAGTTTCTCTGCTGCCTTGTTTCCTGAACGAGTTTATTGATCGGTTGACAACAATGCCACGGATTCCATGTTCGACCTATAGGCTGCAACTCCATAAAGACTTTACATTCGATAATGCGGCGGGAATTGCGGACTATCTTCGCGCGCTTGGGATTTCGCATGTGTACAGTTCGCCCTATCTACAGGCTGCGCCGGGAAGTGTTCATGGGTATGACGTGGTCTCGCATCAGCGGGTGAATGAGGAACTTGGTGGCGCTGAGGGGCACGAACGTTTCTGCACGAAGCTGGGTGAACTCGACCTGGGGCAGGTGCTGGATATTGTGCCGAACCACATGTCGCTGGGTAAGGAGAACAGATATTGGTGGGATGTGCTCGAGAACGGGACTTCGAGCCGGTATGCTTCATTCTTCGATATCGAATGGCAGCCGCAGGAGGAGCGTTTTCGGGACAAGGTACTGGTTCCGATTCTTGGGGATCAGTACGGCAAGGTGTTGCAGGCAGGTGGGATCAGGGTGGTACGGAGGGGAAACCGCTTCCAGGTGGAGTGTTCGTCGCAGACGCTGCCGACATCGCCGACTGCATTGCCGGTGATTCTTGCGCGTGCGGCGGAGTATGCGAAGTCGGACACCCTTAGTTTTCTTGCAGCGTCGTTCGGGCGATTGCCGCAGCCGGAGTATGTCGATCGACGGACAATTCTTGCAAGACACCGGGATAAAGTAGTGCTTTTCGACCTGCTGGAGCGGCTAAGCAAAGAGGAGCATGGTGTGTGGGAGGCGATAGATCAGTCGGTCGCAGAGCTGAATGGGAATCTCGATGGGTTGGATGATTTTTTGAATCAGCAGAACTACCGGCTGGCGTACTGGAAGACCGCGGACCAGCAGTTGAGCTACCGGCGGTTCTTTGATGTGAATACGCTGATCGGTCTGCGCGTAGAGCGGGAGCATGTGTTCGAAGAGACGCATGCACTGATAATCGACTGGCTGAAGCGCGGGGTGATTGACGGCGTACGAGTGGATCATCCTGACGGGCTACGCGATCCGCTGGAGTATATGAAGCGGCTTCGTCAGCATGCCCCGGATGCTTATGTCGTTGGTGAAAAGATTCTGGAGCCCGGGGAGTACCTGCCAGAGAGCTGGCCGATTGAGGGGACGACGGGATACGACTTTCTGAACGTCGCCGCAGGAGCGCTGGTTGCGCCGGAAGGAATGATGGAGCTGACCCAGATTTACCGGCAGTTTACCGAGCAGCCTACAGAGTTTCCGGCGATCGCGCATGAGAAGAAGATCGGTGTTTCGCAGGAGGCTCTGGGAAGCGATGTGAATCGTCTCACGTCGATCTTTGTTGAGATATGCGAGGCGAACCGCGACCGGCGTGACTATACCAGAGCCGAGGTCCGACGGGCGATTCGTGAAGTTGCTGCTTGTTTTTCGGTGTATCGGACTTACGTGGTGCCGGATCGCGATGAGATTACAGAAGAAGACCGAAAGCACATTGAAGAGGCGACCGAGTGTGCGAAGCAGCAGCGGCAGGATATCGACGGTGGGTTATTCGATTTCATGCGAGATGTGTTGACGATGGTAGAGAAGGGCAGAAACGAGACCGAGTTTGTGCAGCGGTTTCAACAGTTCACTGGACCGGTGATGGCGAAGGGTGTAGAGGACACAGCTTTTTATTGTTTTAATCGACTGACGGGGATGAATGAAGTGGGGAGTGATCCCGGGCGCAATGGGCTAAGTGTTGCGGAGTTTCATGCGTATTGCTCGAAGATGCAGCAGACGCATCCTTCGACTATGACGACGCTTTCGACGCACGATACGAAGCGAAGCGATGATGTGCGTGCGCGGCTGGCGGTGTTGTCGGAGATTCCTGGACGGTTTGGTTCGACAGTGCAGCGGTGGTCACGGATGAACAATGCGTTTCGGACGGTGAAGCGTGGGTTTCCCGCGATGCCTGATCGGAATACGGAGTATTTGTACTACCAAACACTGATTGGGGCCTGGCCGCTGCCGATGGAACGTGCGCAGAGTTACATGCTGAAGGCGGTGCGCGAAGCGAAGCAGCAGACGAGCTGGGTAGCGAATAACAAGGAGTTTGAAGAGGCGTTGCGGATGTTTATCGAGTTGACGTTGAACTACGCACCGTTTCTGCGGGAGTTGCAGCAGTTTGTTGGGAGAGTGCAGGATGCTGGGCGGGTGAATTCTCTGGCACAGACACTACTGAAATACACGGCACCGGGTGTGCCGGATTTGTATCAGGGAGGGGAGCTTTGGGACTTGAGCTTGGTGGATCCGGATAACCGGCGGCCAGTCGATTATGCGCTGCGGAAACGATTGTTGTGTGAGCTGAAGCATATGAACGGAACTGATGTGGCCGCGCAGGTGATGTTGCGGGCGGATGATGGGTTGCCGAAGTTGTGGACGATTCATAAGGCACTGGAACTGCGGCGCGAGCGGCCGGAGTGTTTTGGCGCGGAAGCGGAGTATACGCCGCTGGAGGTGGATGGGGACAGGCATGACCATGTGATTGCTTATCTGCGCGGCGAGGATGTGGCTACGGTAGTTCCGAGGCTGACATTGAAGCTCGGCGGCGCGTGGAAGGACACGATTGCAGTGTTACCGCCGGGAAGGTGGAGGAATCGTATGACGGGTGGGAGCGTTGAGGGTGGGGTAAATACGATGAAGGCTTTGCTGAAGGATTTTCCGGTTGCGCTGCTGGTGCGCGAGGGTGGGGGGGCACAGAAGAACGATGCATGAGTTTTCGGTGTGGGCTCCGCATGCGAAGAATTTGTGGGTGAAGATTGGCGATCTCACGTATCCGATGGAAGGCCCTGACGAGCGTGGATGGTGGCGGGCTAAGGTAGAGCAGGCTGGGTCGGGAACAGATTACGGGTTTGTGATTGATGACGATCCGAAGGCTTGGCCTGATCCTCGTTCGGAATGGCAGCCGCGAGGCGTGCATGGTTTGTCCCGAGTTTATGACCAGAAAGCGTTTGCGTGGGGTGATGAGGGATGGAATGCTCTACCGCTTGCGAGTGCGGTGATTTATGAATTGCATGTTGGTACGTTTACCGCAAAGGGTACCTTTGATTCGGCGATTGAACGTCTGGATTATTTGAAGGAACTCGGTGTTACGCATGTTGAGCTGATGCCTGTAGCGGAATTTCCGGGGAGGCATGGGTGGGGTTATGACGGCGCATCGTTATTTGCAGTGTATGAGGGTTATGGTGGCCCGGATGGATTGAAGCGTCTGGTGAATGCCTGCCACGCATATGAGCTGGCTGTGCTGCTGGATGTGGTCTACAACCACTTTGGACCGGTTGGGAATTACAGCGGGAAGTATGGGCCTTACATAACGCAAAGGCACCACACACCATGGGGTGGAGCGATCAACTTTGAAGATTGGGGAAGCGATGAGGTACGCAGCTTCTTCTGCGATAACGCGCTGATGTGGATGCGGGATTATCACATCGATGGATTGAGGCTGGATGCGGTGCATGAATATGTGGACCGCTCGGCGGTGCATTTTATGGAACAACTGTCGAATAAGGTAAAGGCGCTTTCTGAGAAGCTGGGGCGGCGGCTGATAGTGATTGCGGAGAGCGATTTGAATGATCCGCGAGTGGTGAAACCGGTCGAGCTGGGTGGATATGGGATGGATGCGCAGTGGAGCGATGATTTTCATCATGCGTTGTTTACGGTGCTGCAACGCGGTAGTGGAGAGAAGGGATATTACGTTGATTTTGGAACGATTGCGAAATTCGCAAAGGCATTGACGAAGACGTTTGTGCAGGATGGGACGTACTCGGTTTATCGCGGGCGCTCCCACGGCCGCCCTGTGGAGGGACTTTCGCCGCATCAGTTTGTTGGGTTCATTCAGAACCATGATCAGGTTGGGAACCGAGCTGTGGGGGATCGGATCGATCAGGTCGTCGGGTGGGATCGAGCGAAGATTGCAGCAGGGTTTGTGCTGACAGCGCCGTTTGTTCCGCTGATTTTTCAAGGGGAAGAGTTTGCGGCTTCGACGGCGTTTCTTTATTTTGCGGATCATGATGATCCGGCGATGGCTAGGTCAGTGAAGGAGGGCCGGAGGGGCGAGTTTGCGGCGTTTGGGTGGGACCCGGAGGCGATTCCCGATCCTGAGGACATGAAGACTTTCGAGCGCTCGAAGCTGAAATGGGATGAGGTGCACCAAGGGCGGCATGAGGAGATGCTGGAGTGGTATCGGCGGCTGATTGAGCTGAGGCGTCGGTCGACTTCATTAAACAATGGAGAGCCGGGGCAAACGAAGGTTCTTTTTGACGAAAAGAAGGGGTGGCTGGTGATGGAACGCGGGGCGGTAACAGTGATTTTCAACCTGGGCAAAGAGTTGATGGAGTTTGAGAATCCTAGCCGCACTCCGCTGGTGATGGCTTCGAGTCCTGAGGTGAAGGTGAGGAAGAGTGCAATGGTGCTGCTGCCTCCCGACTCGATGGCGATCCTGTCGACGGAGACGGTGGCGTAGGTTGTGTAGAATTTCCTATCTGCCTATTTCCAATTTGAAGGAAGTGTCTGCCATGTCGCTGCTCTTTCGCCGTTCGGTCCTTGGCGTGTTTGTTTTTGGGATTCTGTGCCTGGATAAGGGTGCGGTGGCGCAGGCGGTTCTGCCGTCACTGAGCGATCCGGCGATCTCTCCCGATGGACGAGAAATTGCGTTTGCCTCAGGCGGGGATCTGTGGACGGTGGCTGCGTCGGGCGGGGAGGCACATCTTCTGGTCACACATCCGGCGACGGAATCTCGGCCACTGTATTCGCCGGATGGGACGAAGCTGGCTTTTGTTTCGACTCGTACAGGAGCGGGGAATATCTATGTACTGACGCTGGCAACGGGCGAGTTGATGCGGCTGACTTATTCGGATCGCCCGGATTCGCTGGATGGATGGTCGCATGACGGGAAGTGGATCTATTTCACCTCAGCGGTGAATGACATTGCCGGGCAGGGCGATATCTTTCGCGTGAATTCATCGGGTGGAACACCGCTCGAGGTAAGCCATGAGCGTTACTTGAACGAGTTTGAGAGCGCGCCATCGCCGGATGGGCAGCAGATCGCGCTGATTGCGCGGGGGATTAGCAGCTCGCAATGGTGGCGCAATGGGCATGCTCATATCGATGAGACCGAGATATGGCTGAAGCCGGTGGCGGAGAGTGGCAAGTATCAGATGCTGCTCAAGGCTGATGCCAAGCATGCATGGCCGATGTGGTCTGCTGATGGAAAAACCTTGTTCTATATGAGCGACGCGACCGGGGCGGAGAACATCTGGGCCGCTCCGATGGGTGCGCCTGTGTCGGCGAAGGCTCTGACGCACTTCAAGGAAGGTCGTGTGTTGTGGCCAAGTATTGGAGACGGTGGCAAGACGATTGTATTTGAACGAAATTTTTCAATCTGGAGAATGGATACCGCTTCGGGCAAGGCGGAGAAGATACAGATTGCGCTGCGCGGTTTGCCGGCTTCGCCGGGTGTGACCCACGTGACGGAGACGAACTTCAATAAGCTGGCGCTGTCTCCCGATGGAAAAAAGATCGCTGTGATTGCGCATGGCGAGGTGTTTGCGGCTTCGGCAAAGGATGGTGGTGAGGCACAGAGGTTGACACATACGCCCACGGCGGAGGGTGATCCTGTTTGGTCGCCGGACTCAATGAGGCTTGCATACCGGTCGGAAGCGGGGACAGGCGAGGCGAGCGGACACAATCTTGTGATGTATGACTTTGCTACGTCGAAGCAGATCGTGCTGACGCACGCCGGGAGTGACGATGGTGAACCGAGGTGGTCTCCCGATGGAAAGAGCGTGGCCTATGTGAGGAATCAAAAGGAACTACATGTTTTGACGGTTCCTACGGAGGTCGGAGCTGCGGTCGCGGATCGCGTCGTTGCGAGTGGAGAGCTTCCGGAGGCTTCGGTTGCGTGGTCTCCGGATAACCAGTGGATTGCGTACACGGCGGATGACAGCAGGTCGTTTCGCAATGTGCACGTGGTGCCTGCGGCGGGTGGCGAGTCGCATCCGGTGAGTTTTCTGGCGAACGGAAATATCGGTGGGGTGGCGTGGTCTCCGGATGGGAAGTACATTCTGTTCGATACTTCGCAACGGAGCGAACAAGCCCAGATTGCGGCAGTAGATCTGCTGCCGCATGTGCCAAAGTATCGCGAGGATGAATTCCGCGAGTTGTTCCGGCCCTCAAAGACGCCCGGGTCACCGACTACTCCGGTGACGACACCGAGCGAAGAGAAGCCGATGGCTCCTGCGGCTGATACAAAGAGCGATGTGAAAGGCGATGCGAAGGCAGAGCCGAAGAAGAAGGTTGAGCCGGTGAAGATTGTGTTTGATGGGATTCGCGACCGGTTGACATTTTTGCCGCTGGGCTTGAATGCGCAAGAGCCGGTGATCAGTCCGGATGGCAAGACAATGGTATTTGCAGCGCGTGCGGGGAATCAGCAGAGTCTTTATACGTTTCCGCTGGATGAACTTTCGAAGGAGCCGCAGGTTGCACGGCAGTTGACCTCGTCGCCGGGACGCAAGAGCGACTATGTCTTTGGGCCGGACAGCAAAGAGGTCTTCTATCTCGAGAATGGGACAGTAAAGACGATTGCGCTTGAATCGCGCACACCGAAGACGATTGCAGTGACGGCGCCGATGCAGATCGATTTCGACGTTGAAAAGAAGGTAGTGTTTGAAGAGGCGTGGGAGACGCTGAACCGGCGGTTTTATGATGCGGACTTCAAT
>Ga0206968_10079_pt1 | contig 26306 bp, 28 predicted proteins | sample Alteio_BWOrgHeat_22_FD_153254 | JGI IMG/M metagenome (GOLD analysis project Ga0206968, IMG submission 153254) | Enriched cells from forest soil in Barre Woods Harvard Forest LTER site, Petersham, Massachusetts, United States -... | ecosystem: Environmental > Terrestrial > Soil > Temperate forest >... | reverse complement strand
TAATTCGCATACCGACTGGCGTAGAACCGGCAGCCTTTACGGCATTGAAGATGTGAAAGAAGTGTATGTGAAAGACCGTGAGTGGTACACCGAATATATTAAAGTAGAAGGCAAACGGATAATTATCAAGATCAACGACAAGACAGTGGTTGATTACACGGAACCTGAAAACGTAAAACGCGATCCTGGCAATGAAGCTCGTATCCTTTCCCGCGGAACGTTTGCGCTACAAGGTCATGATCCTAAAAGCACAGTGCACTTCAAAAATATCCTCGTAAAGCCATTGAAGGATTGATAAAGCTGACCTGGGCTACAAAATTATTGCTCGGATCTTGATTAAATTTGATATTGTAAGCATGTCAATTCTCATGGAGGTGAGAGTGTTTTGAAAAAAATAATTCTGTTTTCTATTCTAATCACAAATTCACTTCTCGGCTTTTGCCAGGATGCGGGAAACACCGTTGGCAACAGCATCAATTACCATCCAAACTTTGCAATAAACAACTCTCAGTTTGCATTTAATCCGAGTTATGGAATTCAGCCTTCAGGCCTCCACTCAGTTCAAAACAGACGCGGGAATCCTTTTTCAAGCCCCGGAAGCATGTTTGATGTCCTGACTAATAAGTTTGGAATAAATATGCCGACACGATTTCGCTATACACGCAAAGGAGTTAATTTTCAGGCAGGCCTCTTGACGAATTCAAGACAACCTAAAATAGGTGCTGGCATCTCGCTGCCTCGAGGATTCAATTTCACTGCAGGATATGGTATGAGCACGAATGGCTTCAATAAATTTGGATATTCTCCATCGGGTAGAAATCAAGGAATCCAAATAACTGCCGGATATAGATTATTTGGAAAAAGATAATCTTCTGTGCATTCTCAACTCATTTGGCGTCGGGAGTGAAAATTCTCAACCGGACAAATAAAAATTACGCCACCAATAATTTATGAGAACGATTTGCCGGAACAATTCATTTTACAATTAAACCTTTAGAATGGAAAATGATCAACCTTGAAATCAATTTGATTAATTCCATGAAAAGAAAAAGTGAGAAGAGATTTTGGGATTTTTGGAAAGAAAACAAGGTGATCCTCGTTGCTTTTTTTATTGGCGCCTTACTGATACTGCCACTGTTGTTGGTTCTTATTGATAAGGTGATGCTTTAGAATCACCTTTGATCAATTCGGTGGATTGCTGGATCTTTTGAGAAAATCTATCAAAACTTTCTCCTGAAATTCATTCTTGTCAGATACAATCAAAGTAAGTATCAATATCTGAAGGTTTGAAAGGTTAACAGTTCCTGATACTTTTTCCCTGATCAGGCGAATGCAACTTTCCCTTGTCAACTCAGAATCAGGAAGTCCTTCGAGTTGTGTATTAAATTCGCGAGCCAGATTTGTAAGTTTCATGTGGTTTAAATGTAAGCAATCTCTACCACCAAACGGTCTTGAATTTTAAAGGCTTTAGAAGAAGTTGACTTAATACTCTTTGAAAAGTCTTAAAGAACCGCACTAAAAGCGGCTGACTTTTCGCGAACAAGGCCAATCAATTCCTTTTGAACCTTCATGATCTCGTCAAGACTGATGCTCAGCTCCTTCTGATATATTTTATAAATAAATTGCCACTCGGTTTTGTCCATAAATCCGTCAGCATTCGCAACTACACATAGCCAGGCAACACACCGGACTTGTTTTTCATGATCAAGTCGCTTCAATTCCTCCATGCATTCATCATAGATAACCACCTGATTTCTTTTTTTAAGCAAGTCAAGTGCGGCATTAAAGTCGTATTCGGCTATACCTTCTACCTTGATCATCTGCCTGCCAAGGGCTATTTCGCGCTCATTTACGCTGCCATCAGCATGTACTAGCAAGTAATAAAGTTTGGTAATAATGGATTTCAGGTTCATTGTTGCTTGAGTTGGTCAGTCTATCAGCTTCAAAAATGTGCCAAAAACTGTAAATGAGAAAAACGTCTCAAATTTAAAGGATTTTAGACCGCTTGCGTTCCAGATTGGGAAATAATTTGCTTTTGGGGAGACTAGCCTATCTGGTAAGCACAAGTTTGTAAGTCAGCCAATAGAAAGGTGAGGTGAAATGCCTCGTAAATTTCTTATTTAATCAAGCCGTAATATCGCTCTTCAATAATATGAAGATGGTGTTTTTGATGACCAAGTATGTTAAAACCCATGGCAAGCACCGATATCTTATATTTCCAGTTGACACCAGTGATCCTCATGGTTTCATCATCAAAACTTTCAAACAATGAAATCGTAGACTGTCTCACAATTTTGAGTTCAGTAATCAATTCGGCTAAAGTCCGCTTATCTGTTTTCACATTAAGTGCCACCTGCTCCTGGTCAAAATTAGGAGCCGCTGTAGTATCGTGGCGAGCAAACCGCAACACCCGGTAGTTAAGAATCCGCTCAGCATCAATAAGATGTTGTAAAATATCTCTCACTGTCCATTTTCCGGGAGCGTAAACTTTATCTCCAATAGCTTTTAGTTTTTTTAAATCGAGATGATCAAGTTGGTTTATGCTTTTTTTGAAGGCATCATGTAAGGGCACGTCTTCCACAAGATTGATATAACGGTCAAAATACTCGGGCATCGGAGAAAGTTTGGACCGGTTCAGTGAATTGAATAAATCCTGGTTGCTCTGACTAAAGCCGACATTAACCATAATTATTAAAATAACCTGAATAAGGATTGATCTCATAGATTACGGCTTTATAGGAGTTAGTTGTGCTTGTACACACCACCAGCGTCCTCCCAATTTAATATATGTATCGGTGTAACGCGAAGAAAATTCTATCGTTTCACCATCTCGTTTCACTTTAGATCTTGTCCTCGCTCTCACTAGCGCTGAATTTTCAAAAATTGAAATCTCTACCTGATCATAATCAAAATGCTCATAGTCTTCGGTGTAACCATGCGCCCATTCTTTCATATACTCCGATCGGCTTAAAATTCGCCCGGTGCTGGAGATGTAAAAAAAATCCTTATAAATGATCTTGTTGTGACTTACAGTATCATTTTTTATAAAATTTTGAATGAACTGCCTGTTCAGTTCTTTAAGAATACTCAAGTCGGTGTCACGTTGGCCATCGGCATTGCTGGTAATCGCCACCAGACCAATACTTAGGTTTATAAGAAGTGTTTTCATCCTTTGCTTTAGGTTAGAAAATTCTGCAAGGAAAATCTCCAACTGACAACCCTATGGCAGTGCTAAATTATTTCCATGACCGAATGTGGTCATCCAATGTAATATGCCCCTTGATGCGGTAGGGGTTTTGCGTGTTCTCAAGAGTCTCAATCTCTTTCACTTTAAAATCACGATAATCATTCCGCTTCCAGCACCACGCGATGAGATGCCACTGATCGTAGTAATAGATCAGGCCGACAGGCTCTATCTCTCGTTCACTTTTAGCATTTTTGTTATCCGAGTATCTGATCTTCAAAATGGTTTTAGAAACAATTGCGTTTTGAATATCAAGCAAATAATCATTCGATGGCTGATTGGGATTAAGTACTTTGATGTGGTCATTCAAAAGTTCGGATTTTTCTTTGTCGCCATTTCGCAGCACAGCTTTTATTTTCTCCAATGCCATTGAACTGTGCCGGGCAATGGAGTGATCGGCAAAACGATCGGCGAGTGAAGTCATCAAAATAAGTGCGTTTGCTTCTGCCGAAGAAAAAGAAACTGGTGGTAAAAAATAGCCTTGCACAATAAAATAGCCTTTATTGTTTTCAAAGGAAACTGGAATGCCAATTTCCATCAGCGCTTTGATATCACGATAAACCGTACGCACGCTTATTTCAAATTTATCGGCAAGTTTCTCTGCCATCACAAATTTTCGTGACTGCAATACAGTAAGAATTCCCATGAGCCGGTCAACGCGATTCATAATATTCAGTTCTCATCTTGATTTTGTTTTAATAAATTGCAATCCCTGAAATTATAAATTATAACCATGCGATACGAACCCATCGACAAAGAGCTCTTTGTTACAAATAGAAACCGGTTGACGAAAGAACTAAAGCCAGGTTCGCTGGCGGTCTTCAATTCCAATGATACGATGCCCACCAATGCCGATGGCACAATGCCCTTCCGGCAAAACAATGATTTATTTTATCTCACAGGCATAGAACAGGAAGAAAGTATTTTATTGATTTGTCCGGGTTTCCGCGAAGAGAAAAAACGTGAGATTCTTTTCTTACGACAACCCAATGAACATTTGGAAAAATGGTACGGGCACAAATTAACTAAAGAAGAAGCCAAAGCTATTTCAGGAATTGAAACAGTGATGTGGCTGCAGGATTTCGACGGCATGTTTCATCACCTGATGGCGATGGGTGGGGTGGAGTTTGTTTATCTGAATACGAATGAACACTATAGATCGGAGGTTACTGTACAAACACGAGATGCTCGGTTCATTGATTGGTGCCAGGCAAAATATCCGTTGCATACTTATCAGCGTGTCGCGCCCGTCATGGCAAACCTGCGCAGGGCAAAACAAAAACAGGAAATCGATTTAATCCAGAGCGCCTGTGATATTACAGAGAAGGGATTTAGAAGAGTGTTGAAATTTACTAAGCCGGGAGTAAAAGAATATGAAATCGAAGCTGAATACGTGCACGAATTTATCCGGCATGGTTCAAAAGGCTTTGCGTACACGCCCATCATCGCATCAGGAAAAAATAATATTGTTCTTCATTACATTGAAAATAACCTTGAGTGTAAGGCCGGCGAACTGGTTTTACTTGACGTGGCTGCAGAGTATGCCAACTATAACTCAGATCTCACCCGTACTATTCCGGTGAGCGGGAAGTTCTCGGCGCGTCAAAAAGAAGTTTACAATGCAGTTCTCCGCATTCAGCGCGAAGCATTCAAAATGCTACGACCCAATGTTATTTATTTCGACTATCAAAAAGAGGTTGAAAAAATGATGGAGAGTGAATTGTTGAAATTGAAGTTGATCTCTGACACAGATATTAAAAATCAAGACCCCGAAAATCCGGCTTTCAGGAAATATTTCTACCACGGCACTTCACATATGCTGGGCCTTGACGTACACGACTTGGGCAATATGCACGACAATGTTCAGATAGGGAGCGTGTGGACGATTGAGCCAGGGATTTATATCAAAGAAGAAGGTTTTGGCATTCGCCTTGAAAACAATGTACTCATTGGTGAGAAGGGAAATATCGACTTGATGAAGAGCATACCAATTGAAGTGGAAGAAATTGAAGAATTGATGAATTAATTAGAAAATTTGTTGATTTGATAATTCGTTGTGGTTCACCTCCATAAGTACTCAAATTAACGAATCAATACATCTTCAAATCACCGAATAGTGTCATGCAAAAGAGAATAATTACGTTTCTGTCCATTTTTCTGGCGACACAGTTAGTACAGTCCCATGAGTTTTGGCTACAGCCGAAAAAATTCAGGTACGCTATCGGCGAAGAAATGAAGGTGGCTTTTATGGTGGGAGAGAATTTTGAGGGCGAACCATGGGATTTGAAAAAGCATGGTATTGAAAAACTCGATCTTTTACATCTAGCCAAAGTCATTGATTTGAAAAAACAAGTAAAGCCCGATGAAAAAGATAAGTTGAAATTCAAATTTACCGAAGCAGGCACGTATCTGCTTTCGATGCAAAGTGATAATTCGTATGTCGAATTGGAGGCTGAGAAATTTAACGAGTACCTGAAGGAAGACGGCTTGGACAATGTGCTTGAAGCTCGAACTCAAAATAATACCTTGGATAAACCTTCTAAGGAATTTTACTCACGTCACGTAAAATTATTAGTGCAGGCAGGCCCCAAAACAGATGACACTTATAAGAAAAAATTAGGCTATCGTATTGAAATCATCCCTAATCAAAATCCTTACCTGCTAAAGTCAGGTGATTACCTCCAATGTCTGGTTTTGTTTGACGGAAAACCGAGCGCTCACCAGCTGGTGAAAGTGTGGAACAAGATCGGCAACACCACCTTTTTACAAAATGCATACACTGAAAATGATGGCACACTCAAATTTCCCATTAGCAGTAAAGGCCCGTGGATGGTGAGTACGGTAAAAATGATTCCCTCAGAAAAGCCGGGTGCAGATTGGCAGAGTTTATGGAGTAGCCTGGTATTTGGAATTGAATAATCATGAGCACGACTTTTATTTCATCCGATCAAGCTCCCGACCCAGTTGGTCCATATCCTCATGCCCGGGTTTTTGGAAACCTGTTGTTCCTTTCGGGAGTCGGCCCTCGCAAAAAAGGTTCAAAAGAAATTCCAGGAGTTACGCTGGACAAAAACAAGAATATTATTGCTTACAACATCGAAGAGCAATGTCATTCGGTCTTTCAAAATGTAAAATTTGTTTTAGAAGCATCTGGCTCGCGATGGGAGAACCTGATCGACATCACGGTTTATCTGACCGACATGAAAAACGATTTCCCGATCTTCAATAAAATCTACGGAGAATATTTTCCTGACAAAGCGTCGCAGCCATGCCGCACTACAGTAGAGGTAAATGCGTTGCCAACACCCATTGCCATTGAGTTGAAGTGCATTGCCGTTGTTGGCACTGTCTAGCATTTTAAATTATGGATTCAGTCACTTAAAGGAAAAATCACAGGCAGCCTCACAGACGAAACTTTGGAGTTTAATTGCAAACATAGGCTAGGTGTTTGACTCATCAACTGGCTTTACCTTGCCTGATCGCAATCTAAACTGAAAAGCTTTCGCCGCATCCGCAGGTACGTGAAGCATTGGGGTTGATGAATTGAAAACCCTTTCCATTCAGCCCGTCAGAAAAATCAAGAGTAGTGCCCAACAAGTACAAGAGGCTTTTTTTGTCAACCAGAATTTTCACGCCTTTGTCTTCAAATACCTGATCTGCAGGATTGATTTTATCATCGAAACCTAAGTCGTACATCAAACCAGAGCAGCCACCGCCCTTCACCGATACACGGATGTTTTGATTTTCGCCTCTGCCTTCTTCAGTACGCAAACTGGCAATTCTTTCTTTGGCTTTATCGGTTACGGTTATCATAGTCTGATCAATTTAAGAGATCGGATTCAATACAACACTAAAAACTGTAATTGTGTTCCTGTCTCTGGCATAATATAATTTCTCCAAAGCCTCCAGAATATTTCCTGCTCTGAAATAAGAAGTGTGCAATTCGCTGTCACTCTTGGTCGTCCACTGAATAGTATACGAGTTCTCCTTCTCTTTATAGTTCTGCACATAGTCCCACATTTTTTTCAGGGAATCCACTTTATCAGCCCCAGTTTCAGAGTGGAACAAAAAAGACTGATTATGCCGCGGGTTGATCGTAATCAAATCCAGTTTGACTTTTCCATCATGATTGCTGAATTCAAACATTAAATCACTGGTACGCAAGCCCAGGTAGTCTTTGATCTGTTGTTGCACCCGCGCGGCTTCTACGTGCACGTCACTAGTCGTTTCTAAGGTAATTTTGGGCATTGGCTTGTTTTAAAAACTTTCGGAAAGGCAGAAAAGTTTCCCGAATTTTCCTCAAAATTAAGAAAACCAATTGAATCGGGATATGGAAAAATTAGAACACATCGGCATTGCCGTAAAAAACCTGGATGAATCCAATCAACTTTTCGCCAAACTGCTGGGCAAAACTCATTATAAAATCGAAGAAGTAGCCAGTGAAGGGGTGCGTACGTCCTTCTTTGAGTTGGGAGGAGTGAAGATCGAATTGCTTGAAGCCACCAACGAAAACTCACCGATCGCAAAATTCATAGAAAAACGTGGCGAAGGAATTCATCACCTCGCATTCGAGGTTGCCGATATTAAAAGGAGTATTCAGGCTTATTCAGAAAAAGGATTTTTATTATTGAATGACCAACCGAAAGTGGGTGCGGATAACAAACAGATTGCATTCATGCATCCGAAAAGCACGAATGGGGTTTTAGTAGAGTTGTGCCAAGAAGTCAAATCATAAATTCGAGTCCAAAAAAAACTTATCTGCTCAAAACAGTCAACACATTGACCCGAAGAGAATCAATACGATCACCTGATTCATTATTGATTATTGGAGGAGGGCTTATTTTCCAATAAAACGATGTGGACAATTTTGCGGAATGGAGGGATAAGTCACTTATTATAAAAATTTTGCTGAATCGATTAAGAATGCTGTCTTTAACAACAATCCCATTATTAATTGCAATGTATTTGACCCACACATTCTCCTTATAAAGAATATTAATGGAATTTTCTGGGGATATAGAATACGTCGCATTGTCAATTACCCCGCCCTCTTTAACAACCAAATTTCCGTTCGGTTGAAAATCGTAATAGTCAGCACTCGACTTCATATAATTTAAGCCATCACCTCCAAAATTCAGAGAGTCTTTTACGACTACCCATTTACCAAGAATGGTAAGCGGAGCAATGTTATCATTAGCGCAGGATGCAATCGCAAAGGTGAACGCCAATATAATGACCTTATGTTTCCAGTTTTGCATTTTTGTTTTATTCAGAAAACGATATTCCGGTGCTTTTATTATTGTGAATTTCGAAATTTTCCCTAATCAAAATACTATTAACTTTGTCGCCCTTAACGGGAATAATCCTGTAATCATAAAATTCTGATCATGTTCGATAGTTTAAGTCTTAAGTTGGAAAAAGCCTTTCAAACACTGAAAGGCCAGGGAAGGATCACCGAGATCAACGTCGCTTCTACCATCAAAGAAATTCGCAAAGCGTTGATCGATGCCGATGTGAATTATAAAGTTGCCAAAGATGTAACAGACGAGATCAAAGTTAAAGCCATGGGCATGGACGTGCTCACCGCTATCAGTCCAGGGCAATTACTCACCAAAATCACCAACGATGAGTTGACATCGCTCATGGGTGGTCAAGGTGAAGATATTTCAATTGAAGGAAACCCCGCTGTGATATTGATTGCAGGTTTGCAAGGATCAGGTAAGACAACCTTCAGCGGCAAACTTGCCAATTATCTGAAGCGTCAGGGTCGGAGTGTTTTGCTCACCGCTTGTGATATTTATCGCCCGGCAGCTATTGACCAGTTAAAAGTGTTGGGTGCTCAAATAGACGTTGAAGTTTATGCTGAACCGGAAAATAAAGATGCCGTCAAAATTGCAAAAGCAGCGATTGAGCATGCAAAGAAAAATAATCACCGCGTAGTGATAGTTGATACCGCTGGCCGTCTGGCAGTGGATGAAGAAATGATGGATGAAATTGCGCGGCTGAAAGAAGTCTTGAAGCCGTCAGAGACATTGTTTGTTGTTGATGCTATGACCGGGCAAGATGCGGTGAATACAGCCAAAGCATTTAATGACCGCTTGAATTTCAATGGCGTTGTGCTCACCAAACTCGATGGTGACACTCGCGGTGGAGCAGCCCTTTCTATTCGCCGTGTGGTGGAGAAACCAATTAAGTTCATCAGTTCGGGAGAAAAGATGGAAGCTATTGATCGATTCTATCCTGATCGGATGGCTGGCCGTATTTTGGGGATGGGTGACGTGGTGAGTTTGGTAGAAAAAGCACAACAAACTTTTGATGAGGATGAAGCGCGCAGGCTCAATGCCAAGATGCGCAGGAATCAATTCGACTTCAATGATTTTCTTTCGCAACTGGAGCAGGTGAAAAAGATGGGCAACATGAAGGATATGCTCAGTATGATCCCTGGCATGGGTAAGGCCATGAAAGGCGTTGACTTTGACGAAAATTCATTCAAGCCGGTGGAGGCAATTATCAAGTCCATGACATTGAAAGAGCGCGAAAATCCCGAGATACTTAATAGCAGTCGCAAGAACAGATTGGCCAAAGGCAGTGGCACGAGCATTCAGCAGGTGAACCAGCTGCTCAAGCAATTTGAAGATATGCGCAAGATGATGAAGACTATGAACAAAATGGGCGGTGGCAAGCGAGCACTCGGTGCACTGAATCCGTTTGGAAGGTAAACATTACAACTCAAGTTTGTAAAGCCAGTATTTCATGCCATACCGTGGCGCTACTTCGCAGACTTGCCTGAATCCAAGATTTTCATAAATACTTCTGGCAGCATACATAAATTCGGAAGTATGCAATGCAATGATTTTTTCATTGTTGTTCTTAGCAAAGTCGATACACATTTGCATCAATTGTTTTCCAATTCCATTGCCACCAAATTTTGGATTGACTCCAACCATTCGGATATAGCTCCAATCTGCATGAAAAATCTCTGTTGGGTTTCCTTTCGGGATTAAATAAGCCATACCAACTATCTCTTTATCTGTTTCGCAAACAAAGCATTTCGAAATTTTTAGGAGGTCCTGGTATAAATTCTCTGACGTCAGGACAGTATGTAATTTATCCCGGTTTTCGTCAGTGAGAATATCATCAAACTGTCCATAAGAAATGAGGCCGAGAGCTTGCAGCTGACTTTCATCACTGCTCCTGCCCTCACGGAATAAATAGCTCATCCGGATTAAAACCTGATCACAAGTTTGGCGCCGGTTCCGTAAAAAAAGAATTCAGGTTTGATCCTTGAAGTCTTTTCGCCTTGCGAATTATAAAGATCGATGGCATATAATGCCCGGGCTTTGAAAGCGCGGTTCACAAATATAGAACCGAGAATCAGTGCTGCTCCGCCTCCCGCTAAACCCCAATCCGATCGTTCGCCAAATGCCAGTGTAGCAACTGGGATTGCTGCCATTGCTGCTCCAGTGAAGCCCATCAATGAAGAAACGGTAGACATTCTTCTTGCCTTCTTGAATTCGCCGTAGGCAGGCTGGTTGGTATAAAGAAGCATCATTGTCTGGCGAGTACTTAACTGAACAGAATCATTCAATTCGTAGACAACCCCGCCGAATGTTTTATACATCGCGATCTTCTGCACAGGTTTTTTTTGTGCTGCCACTTGGTGTGCCGTGGCTATCATCAATAGTAAAAGGGCTAGAAGTTTTGATTTGTTCATTCTACAAAAATAAAAAAGCCGGATGAAACACCCGGCTTTCTCGCGGAGATTAATTCGGCCTGAAACTACTTCATTTTCTTGGCAGCTTCGTGCTGTTTGATTTGCTTCTCCAGCAATTTCTTATCGCCGACCAAAACCAAGGTCATGTCTTCGTATTTGAAATGATCCTTGGTCATCTGTGAAACTTTCTCTGGAGTCACTGCATAAATGTTTTTCACACGGTCGGTCAAATAACTGTCTTCCAGACCATGTAAGTCAAGAAAATTCAACTGATTGATGATTCCCCCCGGGTTAGAGTTTTGCAATACAAAAGTACCGGCCATATAGCGCTGAATGCCCTCCAGTTCCTCTTTTGATGGCGCTTCATTTTGCAATTTCCTGATCTCCTTGGCGATTTCCTGCAACGAGTTGCCTGTGTCTTTGCTGGTCACATCAGCCTGTTCGTACCAAACAGAAGCTCCTCTCCTGTCTTGAATGGTACTAAACGGAGAGTAGGTGTAGCCTTTGTCTTCGCGAATATTGCTTGTGATGCGTGAGCCGAAAGATCCGCCAAGTAATGAGTTGGTCACTTGCAATGCCACCACGTCTTTGTCTTTGGGCGTAATTGTTGGTGTACCGAGCATTACGGTTGTCTGCGGAGCATCTTTTCTGTCAATCACTGCAATCTCGTTGGTGCGAACCGGAGTCACTGCAGGGAAATTCACTTCAGGGCCTGCAATCCATTTTCCAAACGTTTCATCGATCGCTTGAGCTACTGCTTTGTCGTCGAATTTTCCGGCCACATAAATGACAGAACGTTTCGCTCCGAAATTTTTAGTATAAAATTCTTTGACCTTATCTAACGTGTAGCTGTTGATCATCTCCTCTGTTGGATACAATCTTCCATAGGGATGGTCTTTGTAAATAGTCTGGAAAAATTTTTCTGAAGCCTGCGATTGCGGCACCGATTTTTGAACTGTAAGCTGTCTTTTCAAATCTGACTTCAATCGCTCTATTTCACTTGCCGGAAAAGCCGGATTGATAACAATGTCGCCAATTACTTTGATCAGTTCGGGAGCAAATTCAGAAAGTACCGAACCGGAAATATTAACATTGCTCATGCCATTGAAGATGCTTATTTCGCCTCCCATGGCCGCCACTTTTTTGGAAATGGCTTTAAAATTCATCGATGTCGTTCCTTCTTTCATCAATTGACAAGTAAGATCAGCAAGCCAAACCTCGTTTGCTGCACAGTGCATGTTTCCTGTTTTAATGATCAGTTGCACATCCACTTTCGGAAGTGCACCATATTGCACAAGTGAGGAATGTAAACCATTGGCCAACTCTTTGCCGGCCTTGGCAGGAAGTTTGAAATCTTTTGGTGTGCCACCAGCCGGCGGTGTTTGCTTTTGAGCGAATGCTTGTGCTACGATGGCCAAGGCAAGTATCAGAGATAGAATATTCTTTTTCATTGCTTTGCTGCTTTAGGATCAACAATTATAATCGTACGGTTGGTGGAGCGCAGGTATTCTTGCGCTGTTTTTTGAATTAATTCAGGAGTGACTTTCTTGAACTCCTCTTCAATGTTATTGATTCGTGATGGGTCGTCATCAAACAGCGCGAAGCAGGCCAGCATATCGGCGCGACCAATACCGAAGGAACCTCCGAGATCATCATACAATTTGGAGCGGATCTTAACCACAGCCAAATTCAAATCTTCCTGAGTAATGTTCGTCTGAAGTTCTGCTACAGCTTTATCTACTTGGGAAAGAATAGAATCCGGTGAAACATTGGCGTCGTAAATCAAATCGGCCATCCAAACCATCGGGCCGCTGTAATTATACATGTTGCCCAGATAGTTGATACCGCCGTTCACGCTGCCAGCATATCCTTTGCTTTGCACCAATGCCAAAAACAATTTGCTGTCCTGCCCTTGAACGAGCATCTGATCGATCAAACCCATGGCATAGTATTCAGGCGAATTGCGTTCAGGCATTTTGTATGCAAAAGCAATTGCAGGTTTTTCGGCTAGCTTATCTTCTTTAGTGAATCGTTTTTCTTTTTCCTGCTTCGGCTCAGAAATATCTGGTTTTGCAGGAAGGTCAGCTTTTGGGATTTCTCCAAAATATTGCTCAATCCATTTCTTTGCGTCTTTTATTTCAAAGTCACCGACTACAGCAATGGAAGCATTGTTGGGTGAATAATACGTTTTGAAAAATTTGCTAACATCTTCCAGTTTGGCTGAATCCAAGTCTTTCAAATCGCCATAGAAATTATGCGCGTTAAACCAATTTTCGTTTGCGTATTGCGGCATATCAAGCCATGGGAAACCGCCATACGGCTGATTGAGCACATTTACTTTCACTTCATTTTTAACTACGTCTTGCTGATTGGTCAAATTATCCTGCGTAATCGCTAAGCCTTTCATCCGGTCGCCTTCTGCCCAAAGTGCTGTTTCTAATTTGTGAGCCGGCATCACTTCAAAATAATTGGTAAAGTCAAAACGAGTAGACCCATTAAGTATACCACCGTTGGATTGAACAAGCTTAATAAATTCCTTTTTACCTAAATTTTGTGAGCCCTGAAACATCATGTGTTCAAAGAGATGCGCAAAGCCAGTGCGATCTTTCGGCTCGATGCGAAAGCCTATATTATAATAAACAGCCACAGCAACGGTAGGTGCAGTTTTGTCTTGCGAAAGAGCCACTTTCAATCCGTTTTTAAGTTTGTAATATTCTACAGGAACCTTAAACGAACTGGCTGACTCGTCGCTTTTTTTCGGATTACAGCTATACATTATTGTAGCCGCCACGAGGATCAAAGCAAGTTGACGAATGAAATGATTTTGTTTGTGCATAGAATGAATTTTAGGAATCGAATGTAGTAAAAAACGAATTAACCGTAAGACAAAAGTGAGTACCAATACGACAAAAAAAAAGACCGCTTCTATAACAGAAACGGTCTTGTTAAGTCTTTGAAAATTTTACTTTTGATCAAGCCCGCCTCTTCGGGTCGCTTTTTTCTGCTCGGGCCACTTCCCTTGTTCTCCAGTTCGGGTATTTATTGGCAACACACTTTTTTCGCGCGATGTTTTAGAAGGATCTTCACAAGCAGCATATACCAATATCGCTGTCAAAATTGCATTGTTGCGCACATCGTCGAACACAACTTTATCATACGTATCGCGATTGGTATGCCACGTGTAGCTTCCATACAACCAGCTGTTAGAACTTAATGAAAAGCCCGGAGCACCAACCGCAACAAAAGAAGCAAAGTCAGAGCCACCACCACCTGGGTTTCCAGGAAAGCGTGTCTCAAGTTTATCTTTGAACTTGTCCGGCACTTTTGATAACCATCGACCTATATAATCATAGGCATGCAAAAAACCCTGCCCGGAAATAGTTACAACTCTGCCTGTACCATTATCCTGATTAAACAGCGCTTGCAGGTTTTGAATAATTTCAGGGTGATCCTCCACAAATGCTCTTGATCCGTTGAGTCCTTGTTCTTCGCTACTCCAATGGCCCACCAGAATCGTGCGCTTTGGGTTGGGATATACTTTCTTCAAAATTCGCATGGCCTCCATCATTGTAAGGGTACCAGTGCCATTATCTGTGGCACCAGTGCCACCATCCCATGAGTCAAAGTGTGCCGAGAGCATCACATACTCATCGGGTTTTTCGGTGCCTTTGATTTCAGCAATCGTATTGAATGTGGGAACAACTCCTTTATCTTTTGAATCGGTAAGGACGCTGATCTTCGGAATAGTTCCGGATTCGGCAAGTCGATACAAGAGTCCGTAATCCTCCAATGAAATATCAACTGTCGGGACTTTTGTGGTGTAGGCACCAAAGATTTTGTTCACTCCAAAACCTCTCGACCAATTAGATGTCACTACTCCTGCCGCACCCGCTTTCTCTAAAGCAACCGGTAAAGTTTGATTGGTGTATCCTGTTTTTTTAATCCGGTTAGTCCACGCATCCGTTTGGGTGGTACGGTCTGCCTTCATTTTATCAACCGACTCTTTAGTTCCAAATTCTTCCCAGTTATAGTCTGGTCTCCCAGTTGGTTGTTTCATGGAAATGAATACGAACTTTCCTTTTACGTTGGGCAACCACTTTTGAAATGCAATAGAGTCTGCTACATCGGGAATGATGATTATTTCGGCAGTCACTGTTTTCCCTCCCGTACTTGGGCACCATGCCAGCTGCATCCCTTCCAAGGATTTAACTCGTGGATAAACCATATCAATGTGTGATACGCCACGTTCCCATCCGCGCCACTCGCCCCACTTTTCATTTTTTGCTGAAATACCCCAGCTTGTATATTTCGCCACTGCCCAGTCGTTGGCCTGCTGCATTTGTGGTGTGCCTATTAATCGCGGACCAATTTTATCGAATAGCTCATGTGCGAGTGTTTCCAGTTGTGAATTTTCTCCTGCCTCTTTTACAATGGCTTCCACAACAGGATCTTTTGTTTGCGCAAAACTTTGGCTACCCGGGACTATTAGTGCAATAAAAAGCACCTTCACAATTTTGTTCATAGAGTTTTTTTAGGATTTATGAACTCTAAAATAATGCAAGACATGCGAATGGCTGACTCTTTTCCAACACAGGTAATTATACTTTGCTTGCGGTCGTTTCGAGATACTTCAAAGAATTTTCCTCATGAAACGAATCGCCTGCTAAATTGAAATGGTAGCTGCCGTTGATATCAATCTTTAACGACTTTGACAATTACCGTCTTGTCGCCCTGATTGATCCGGATAAGATAAATTCCACCGCTTTCATTTGTGAAATTATATTGGGCGCTCTGCTTCTGTCCATCACTCTCAAAACTGACAGGAGATATAGTCGCGCCTAAGGCGTTTAGTATTTCCCCACCAGCTTTATTCTTTCCATCTATTTCAATAGTCAGTATGCCTCTCACGGGGTTAGGGTATGCCCTTACTTCGCTATCGGTTGATAAATCCGTTGTGCCGGTTACAACAAACTCCATTTCTGCAGAGACAGAACAACTGCCGGATGTCACTTTCAATTTGTATAGCCCCGATTGTGTTGGCTTGATCGTTTGTGCAGTATCTCTACTAATAACCTGATCATTGAATGTCCATTGGTTACCTGCAACATAATTAGACTGAAGCGTAAATAAATCTACTGCAATAATATAGGCAGGATTCAGGTTGACCACATCAGCGACTACAGCGGTTCTTTCTCCTTCGCAGCCGAGACTGTTCGATGACGACACATAATAGGTCTTACTTCTAGTCAACGGTGATGTAATAAAGGTTGATGTTGTTTGATTCGCATAGGGAGCAATTCCATTTAACGAGTCGTACCAATTGTAATAACCATCGGCCGGACCGCCATTAGCCGTAAAGGTAATCGTGCCTGGCCCACAAGAGATTGAAGACTTGACCGTTGGCGCAGCTGGAGCTTTTAGATAGACAAGATTGGTGTTGGTTGTTGCCGTCAGGCTAGAACAATATTTATTGGTTTGACTTATTCGAAACCCATTTGATCCTTCAACCAATTTATTGGACGCGACATAAAAGCTGAGATTGCTACCTGTTCCTGAAACAACCGGCACCACTGCCGAACTATCGCTTGACGAAAGAAACGTATAATTATAATCCGTTGAACTATTGGTCACCGTTACCTTTGCTAATGAAGGATCACACACACTTGGACTCAGGACCGTCATTGGAACCAACTGCTCTTTGTAGTCGAACGTAAGACTGAATCGCGATGAGCCAAAAGTGGCTGCATTGTTCTGATCGATCGAAAAGGAATAGTTTTGGTTTTGTCTGATATCAATAATTGAATTATTCAGATTGTCCTGAAGTTGGATACTAAAAGAAGACGGTATTGATTCAAATTCAGAAAACGACAAGCTATAAGTTCCAGTTGTTACATCACTTACATCCAATGGAACCATCGTCGTGCAGTTCGAAAACGGCATCGCGTTGATGGCATACTTATCTTTTGAAGGTGAAATGGACGAGAGGTTCAGGTAACCATATTGGTTTCTAAGTTTCCGGGCATCATATTTTGGGTCAAATCCTACCGACGAAGAATCAGAAAAATAGATTACTGTCTCATCGCGTAGGCTATCGCTCGTTATGAGCGTAGCCCTTAACAAATTTGCAGGTGAAGACGCGCGAAACAATCGTGTTTGAGTTCCAGCAACTTTCACATTTTCATTGATGGTGATTACTGGTGAGGCGGCATTTGCTTTCACCCAGAAGCCTTGCCCGGTAGCGATATACCTTGTTCCGCCATTCGTTCCAATATTGTTCACGAATGTGGCAAAAACAGGATTTACAGTACTATAGTCGTCCATGTAGATGGCGTCATCCACATTCGTCTTAACCCATGATGTAGCCTTCCAATCTATAGTGGAAGGATATGGATTACCAACTAAGTTCCATCCATCATTGGCAAGGTTGCCGGTAGGCGAATTTACAGAAGCATTGTACGTCACTGGCAGATTAAAACCTCCGCTCCATATTGGGCCAGTCAAGCTCCAGTTGGCATTGCCATTAATAACGACAGGAGCATCAACACCAAAAATAAATATAGAGTAGCCTCGTCCGCGATCAAACGAAGTGGTCGCACTGTTCCCATTATCAGCAGGAAAATCGATCCATCCGTCATCCAGTGTATTTGAGCCGCTGCCATCCATATCCGTTATTACTGATTCCGTATAGCCAAACATCGAGGCAGCACCTGGTGTTGCCCCTGGTACTATGCTAGTTCCTGTAAATGAACCAATAACAGGTAGAGATTTTTGAAGGTCTGACACAGTGGAATTAACCGGTGATGAAATATCACGCCACACTTGATAATTATAAACGGCAACGCCAGACCTGCCCATGTAGCGTTGAACAGTAACGTTCCCGGTTATCTGTGCTCCCGAAGGAATCGCAGCAATAGCGGCATCACTTGTGGGTTTATCGCTACTGGAGATTAGTTTGAAAACTGATGAGTTACCGCTGCCGTCTGCATCGAAGACTACATTACTTGCCAGAGTTAAAACGCCAAGCAGGTTCTGATTACTTTGAATACTCACTCCAGGATTAGCAGCGGTATTGGTTACAGACATATTATTAAAGTTGCTTGTCACAGACCCATTGATATTTTGCGTTACTCCGTCCGTGCCTGAGAATTTTATCGTCCCGTTATTATGAGCAAAACTGCCGCTGTTAACCGTTAAATCCTTTTTAAGATCCAACGTGCCAGAGGTTGAAGTAAAAGTTGTGCCGGATACTGTAAATGCTCCTCCAACAGTAATATCAGCAGAGCCTCCAATAAATGATCCACCCGAAAAAGTAGCGGAGCTATTCAACGTAATCTTGCTGATCCCTTGTGTGATGCTGCCCTTATAGCCGGCATTTACAATTAAGCTGGCGGCTGTCAGATTTGCGTTAACAACACAGTTGGCATTGCTGGCACCGTCGAAAATCACTGCATCCAAAGAAGTAGGCATGGTCGCACTGCCGGCACCTCCAGAAGTTTGAGACCAGTTCGTTGAAATGTTAGAAGTTGAAGCTGACGGAGCAACCCAGTAAAAGTTTTTCCCCAAGGTTCCCAATACCCACCAATCGTTAAGATCGGTCAAGCCAACTGAGGGAACAGTAACTGTATTATTTGCTGTATTGTCGGCACTTGCAAAAACATTATTGTTCCAACTATTGATGGTTGAGTTATAGCTTTTCGCAACCATTGCACTTTCATTGATGGTATTGTTTTGTGCCAGGTATTCAGCATCAGGATATGTGAACACCATGTTAGAAAGCAACGGCTTTACGGTGTATCCCTGTTCGCTGATTTTCCAAAAACGATCCGCCTCAAAAGCAGAATGATCTGTGCCTGACGTGCCATTCATGTTAGCCACACCGGTTGGTAATTGCACACTGTTCTGCCAGCCGGTGTGGTACGTTGAAAAAAGAAAATACCCACTGCCCGTGCCAGATGCTGTAGAAAATGATAACGGGATATAGGTCGAATTGTAACCCCACGGGATACTATAATTGTCTTGAGTTGTTCCTATGTTCCATTTGATATTGTTGTTTTGGCCTTCACTTGTAATGTATCCGCTGTTACGTGTGATTGCATTAGCGGCAGGATTATCAATCACCAGGTAAGCACTTTGTGTAATAGTAATTGTCGCGCCATTCACAACCAGCCTGCTTTGTCCGAGCAAACTCAGATAAGAATTGAGCAGTAGCAACCCTATGCCAAAAACCCGCGGGAAAAAAGGTAGTGTTCTCATGTTAGTTGTTGGAAAGGATAAACCAGTTGGATCCGTCCGACTGTATCATTACACTATTGTATTGAATGCTTAGTGTCGCAGTTGTTGCACCATCGATTGTCTCAGAAAGATTTCCATCGATAACGACATTGTTTAGAATGCCTGATATTTTCTTTATCACGTAAACCCTTCCTGATGCTCCGGCAGCCGGCGGCAAAGAAATCGTGATAGAACCAGAAGTATTATTACAAAGAATGGTATGATCGCTAACTGAAGCTGTGTAGTTGGCAGATTTGGTGACAACGCCTAGTGAGATAGAGCCACCCACCTGCAACGTTGAATTAGGCGCTGCGCCACTGGCAATGCCGAGTCTGTAGTTGGTGGCATCGAAAAAAAAGTTGTTGTTGTTTTGTGCTACATCAGCTGTGCTACTCATAAACAGTACAGCGCCTGCGGGCATCTGCTTTAAGCGCAAACCAGATGCACCACCAATTCCGGAGTTGATCTCCAACTTATTGCCAGGTGTGGACGTTCCAATCCCTACGTTTCCAGAAGATAGTATCCGCATTCTCTCGTTGGCAGCAGCTGTACCTCCGGTGAGAAAAAGCATATCCTTCGAAGCATTGTTATTGACAACATAAAAATCATTTCCTGAAGAAATCAAATATCCATCGTTGGGCTTTCCTGTTTCAATAGGATTGCCACTTTGGTACGAATACCCTGATCCGTTAATTCCAAGGTCAACAAAATTTGTGGTCTCAGTCCCATTGTTGGCCGTAGCCACCAGATCAGAGCTGGATTGTGCACCTGCCGATAAGTTCTGGATATTGAACTGTAAGTAATTATTGATGGAGCCCTTGGCATAGACTGCATTCACGGAAGTCGTGGTGCCAGCATCAATAAGAAGTTTTTCGGGGTTAGTGCCATCAAAAGCATTATTACCAATAGCAACATTGACTGTATTTGCACCTGTTCCTCCAAGCACCAGCGAATTGCTTGAAGCTACTTTTGCGTTGTAACCTATAGCTGTAGCGTTGGTAAGATTATTTAAAGTGGCATCGGCCAGATATCCAACAAAAGTATTGTTCCCTCCGCTGGTATTAGTTATCCCAGCTTGATATCCTAGTCCAGTATTATTATTACCTGCAACAGTAGCTCCTAACGCTCCGTATCCCAATCCCGAATTAGAACCTCCAAGGTTATTGTTTTGCAAAGCGAATGCGCCAACACTTGTGTTGGAATTGCCTTGTGTACTTAACTGAAAAGAACCATTTCCTATAGCCGTATTATTAATTCCCGAAACGTTGCTTTGGAGCGCTGCAGAACCTACTGCCGTATTACCAGTGCCCGATGTATTGTTGCTTAGTGCAGAATTTCCTAACGCTGCATTGTTGTTACCGCCTGCATTACTCTGCATAGCAAAAGTTCCTACGGCTGTATTAGAGCTTCCGGTATTCAATAATAGTGTACTCGCACCAACACCTGTATTTCCGTTACCTGTGAGATTTCCCTTGAGGGAAGATGATCCAACAGCAGTGTTATTGATACCACTCGTATTCGCAAGCAAGGTTTGAGAACCAAATGAAGTATTTGCAGTTCCTGTATTGCTTTGACCTGATTGATAACCAATGGCTGTATTGGCAGTAGATGAGGTTTCGATTTTCCCTGATGGCAAATTATTTACCCTGAAGGACAACGCCTGGTTGTCTGTTGTTCCCAAGAAATTAGTAGAAGAACTCGTGCCGCTATTTCCTGTAGCTGACCAGGCACCCGCAGTTGCCGCGGTGGTCCACGATAGCCCACCGGACCCATTATTAGTAAGCATTGTGTTGGCTGCTCCTTGTGTGGTCGGTAATGTTAAAGTATAAGGAGTTGTAGAAATGCCAGAGCTTAAGGTGATGGTGTTGTCATTAGTACTGTTGGAAAATACTAAAGACCCTGTAGTGTTGCTTCCTTTACCTGTGCGAATAGGTCCATTAACATCGAATTTGTAAGATGGGCTGTTGTTACCTATCCCAACATTTCCGGCACTGGTGAACCGTACTTTTTCATTGCTGTTTGTTTTTACTACCAAGTCCACATTATCTGTGGTGCCAATAAAATTGGTTGCTGCATTTGTACCAGAATTTCCTAGCGAATTCCATGCATTTAGACTAGACGCTGAGCTTAGCAATCCGATCCATGCAGAGCCACTCCAATAATAATATCCCGGAGCTACATCGTTTGGCGAGATGCCTGCTGTCGCAGTATTATACACCAATAAACTAGTCGTTGGTGCAGTGACGGGGCTTGCCGAATTGGTTGCCGTTAAAGCAACTCGAGGAATCAACAAACCTTTGTCGATCGCTGAAACATCTAGCATCGCTGAAGCCGCTGGTGTTGCACCTGTAGCATTGATACCAATGTTTTGCGCGCCTGCATCCTTCAACAAAATAAACAGGAGGCTACCGGTGAGCATAAGATTAAAGAGGAGCTTTTTCATTTTGATTTTTTAAAATTTGACTATCCATTTTTTTTTCAAGTGAAATAATGTGGCATCTCATCACAATGCCGATCAACAACATGATGGGAGACAAAAGCGCCACTACGAAAACTGAAATATCTATTGTGCGATTAAGAAACATAAAAAGGTTTTTGTCCTTGATGTCTCAAATGTATCCGCGTAGTGGGTGCAACTGAGGTTTATTCGATCAAACCCCCTGGTGAGGGAACAAACCGATCGAATTTTTAGACAAAGGTTTTACAGAGGTGCTGTAACCTTAGGTCGCATTGTTGTCAATTTGAGGTACTCTTAGTAACTGTTAACATAACAAAGCCACAATTGGCTAACCAATAAGATATTGGCAACGGTTACTCGATGATAATGGAGGAATTAGTTGAGACCAAGCCAGATGAGACCTGCTTGGGGAAAAGCTACTGATTGAATGAGCAGCAAAGGCTATCTAAAAAGCCTCTGCTGCTTAATGATTTCATCGACCTCCTAAATCAAGTGATTTGTGGTCTGATGAATCCTCCGATCCAGAGGATTATTTATAGTCCTAATACCAAGGTAATTTGTGTGTAAGAGTCGTTTAGACCAACCTCTTTGCGGCTTCATCCCAGTTCACGAGGTTCCACCAATTGGCAACGTACTCATTGCGTTTGTTTTGATATTTCAAATAGTAAGCGTGTTCCCATACATCAAGGCCGAGTAGTGGAGTGCCTTTCAGCTCGGATGAATCCATCATCGGATTGTCCTGGTTGGCAGTGCTCCCTATTTTCAACTTGCCATTCTCATTTACAAGCCATGCCCACCCAGAGCCAAAGCGACCAATAGCAGTTTTAGTGAATTCTTCTTTGAATTTTTCAAATGATCCAAAAGCGCCATTGATTGCATCACCGATTTTTCCAGAAGGCGCACCTCCGCCATTGGCTTTCATTATCTGCCAGAAAAAATTATGGTTCCATGCTCCACCACTGTTGTTTTTCGCTTTCGGGGAAAGCTTGGAGGCATTCGCAAAAAAATCTTTTTCGCTTTCGTACGAAATTTTTTCGGCTGTGATCGCATCGTTCACATTTTTGACATACGCTGCATGATGCTTTGTGTAATGAATTTCCATCGTCATGGCATCGATGTGCGGCTCGAGCGCGTTGTAGCCATACGGAAGTTGAATTTGAGAAAACTGAAATGCGTTGACGCTTTCAAAAGTTTCTGCATTTAATGCAAGCGGAGCAACCAACGCGGTGGCTGCCGTAGCTTTGATCGAATCTTTAACAAATTTTCTGCGGCTTATTGTTTTCATAACATTGGATTTTTAATCTGAGAAGTGATACAAGTAAATTTACCTAAAAATAATTAGCTTGCGTGACTCAAAAGTTTGAACGGTATGGCTGATATTTTATACGATGAAGTTCCGTCATTAGACCTGGCCGACTTCACGGGAAGCGATCCCGAAAAAAAGAAAAAATTCGTTGCCGCTTTGGGCGAAGCCTATAATAACATTGGCTTTGCGGCTATCCGCAATCATTATCTTTCCGATGCTTTAAGCGCACAATTGTATGAAGTCATTAAGAAATTCTTTGCTCTCTCCGATTCAATAAAACAACAATATGAAATTCCGGGGCTTGCCGGTCAGCGTGGATATATTGGCAAAGGAAAAGAGCACGCCAAAGGAAGAAATACCGGTGACCTGAAAGAGTTTTATCATGTAGGCCAAACTGTAATCGGTGATGATCCAATTAAAAAAGAATATCCCGATAACATCTGGCCGAAAGAACTTCCTGAGTTTAAAGAAATTGCATTGGAAGTTTATAAACAACTGGAGCGCACTGGGGTTCAAATGCTCAAAGCACTTGCATTATATCTGAATCTTCCAGAAAATTATTTTGATGACAAGGTAAAGCACGGCAATAGCATTCTAAGACCAATCCATTACTTCCCCATTGAAGATCCTGACTCTGTACCAGCCGATGCTGTACGTGCCGCTGAACATGGCGACATTAACCTTATAACACTTTTGATGGGCGCAAGCGCTGACGGATTGCAAGTGCTACGCCGTGATGGTAAATGGATTCCGATAACGGCATTGCCCGAACAATTGGTGGTAAACGTGGGTGATATGCTCGAACGCCTGACGAATAAAAAGTTAAAATCAACAATACATCGTGTGGTAAATCCTCCACGCCATCTGATGAACAAGCCTCGCTTCTCAATTCCATTCTTTATGCATCCTCGTTCTGAAATGAATTTGGCCTCACTGCCGGTTTGTGTGGATGCTCAACATCCCAAACTCTGGGACGACATTACTGCCGGTGAGTTTCTCAACCAGCGATTGAAAGAAATCGGTTTGAAAAAATAACTGCGCTTGGTTTCACGCGTTCGTTATACTGATTTTCTCAAAGATGCATTTTTGCTATCAGTGTCTTGCTTCGGCGGACCGCAGGCACACATTGCACACTTCCAAAAACTGCTCGTCGAAAAAAGAAAGTATATCAGCGAAGCAGAATTGGTAGAATTAAATGCGCTCGGTCAGGCATTGCCCGGGCCAACTTCAACACAAACACTGACGGCCATTGCTTACCGTTTGGGCGGGCCAAATCTGGCTTACCTCACTTTAATTATTTGGATGCTTCCGTCTGTCGCCATCATGACGACTGCCGCAATTATCATGGCAAGTTTTGAGACCAAGCAAATCTCACTTGCATTCACGCGATTTGTTCAGCCAATAGCGGTAGGCTTCGTAGCTTATGGCGCGTATTCTATTGGATTGAAAACAATCACTACACAGCGAGGCATTGTGCTTATGATTTTAGCCGCCCTGTTTTCCTATTTTATAAGAACACCATTTATCTTTCCCATTATTCTCTTAGTGGCAGGATGCATTACTGCATTCAACTATAAGGCGCATCCAAGGGAGCCGAAAAAAAAGTTTGACGTTGCGTGGTCTAATTTTTTTCTGTGGGTTGGTGTATTGATTTTTGCTGCAGTACTTGGCGCATTTACAAAATCAAATCCTCAATTTCTTCCAATTCGTCTGTTCGAAAATTTTTACCGTAACGGCAGCCTGGTTTTTGGTGGCGGCCAGGTGCTGGCTCCTATGCTTTATACTGAGTTCGTGCAATACGCGCCAAAACAATATTTGACATCGCAAGAATTTCTTTCGGGTTATGGATTAGTACAAGCGTTGCCTGGTCCGGTATATTCATTCAGCTCTTTCATAGGCGCGCTTTCCATGCGCGAGTTTGGCACAGGAGGAGAAATAATTGGTGCACTCATGTCTGCAGCTGGAATTTTTCTGCCGGGTACATTTCTCATCTTCTTTATGATCCGTATTTGGGATAGCCTGAAAACATTTCGTCCAATCCGTGCTTCGCTGGAAGGCATTCTCGCTGCAAATGCAGGACTGGTAGCCACTGCAGCAATCATCTTATTTCAACCTTTAGAAAGTAATTTTCTTAATTACACTTTCACCATTGGAACTTTTGGATTGATTGCTTTTACAAGGATCCCATCATGGGCTATTATCATCTGCGGTTTAGCTCTTGGTTTTCTGATCTAGTCCCGTTAAAGTCACGGACTTGTTCTCTATATATAACAATGGAATAAGTCATCTTTAGATTATAAATAAAACACCTCAAATATGTTCATAACTAAAATGCTGGCTGTCTACATCGCCAAATGTGTATCGGGCATTTTACTGTGTTCTTTACTGTCGGTTTTTTTTCATGAATGGATTGATTATCCATGGAGTCTTATTTCCGTAGTGCTGGTTCTATCTCCAGAAGGAACCGACGCACTGGACTTAGCACTTGCGAGGATCAAAGCAAACCTTGTAGGTGCAAGTGTGGGTGTGGCATTACTCTTTTCTCAGATATCCAGCCCGTGGAATATCGCGATAGGTGCGGCACTTGCATTATTTTTGTGCGATCGCCTGAAACTGAATACTGCAGCGCGCTCTACTTTAGCCGCAGTAATCATAATTCTGCTCCATCAGGAAGGAGTAAATCTTTGGAGTTCGGCCGTAATCCGGGTGGGTGCAGTAATCACCGGGTGTGTACTTGGGTTAGCAATCACCTACATTTTTCACAGTATTTTTAAAATAAATACTCTTGCTATTAATTCAGAAGCGCCAAAAAAAGAACGAGAGGGCTGATCAGCGCTACTTCACGCCCTTGGTTGCGTCCCATGTTCCCTGCAGTTTTCGAATGTAAACGATTTGCCCTGTGTGATAGGCATTGTGAGTGTTCATGTTGGCAATATTTTCATACCAATCATTTAGTTTTTGTTCGTCAGCATTTTTGATCGCGTGCTCCCATGCCGCAAGTACATCATCAAGTTTTTTCATCGTGTCGTTCCACTTTTTTTCATCGAAGGAGTCAAAGGTTTCTTCGTTGTCGCCACTGAATTTCTCCTCAGGTTCATTCTTGAATTTTTTCAGCAGTCGGTCAATGGCGATACGGCAATTGTTGATGGGTCTTATGAACAGAAAGCAAAACTGGCCCAAGGAGATACAGGCGTTTACACGGGAACATTTACAGCCAAGTGGCTCAAAAGCACAGAAGGTCGTTGGCTTCTTGCGCAGATGTACACCGTGCCGGTGAAACCCGCATCTTCACTTAAATCTGTTTTGCTAGCGC
>Ga0206968_10077_pt1 | contig 26799 bp, 25 predicted proteins | sample Alteio_BWOrgHeat_22_FD_153254 | JGI IMG/M metagenome (GOLD analysis project Ga0206968, IMG submission 153254) | Enriched cells from forest soil in Barre Woods Harvard Forest LTER site, Petersham, Massachusetts, United States -... | ecosystem: Environmental > Terrestrial > Soil > Temperate forest >... | reverse complement strand
TTTAGATTCCTCTATAAAAAGAACACTAAGGCAAAACACTAGATACATAGAGAAATAAGCCGGGTGCAAGCCCATCCATTGCGCCAACTGAATATATGAAAAATGTGACCATGCCACAGATGCGAACGGATGAAGAGCACGAAATTGAGCATCGCCCAGGGCATCAAAGTTTGCTGGCACAATGGTGTCATAAAACAAATGGAAAATTGCAGCTCCAACGCAAATAGCAACGACAATGAAGCACGAGTAAACAAAACACCGCTTCAAAAAGCCAATAAAATCATTGTCAAGTGTTCGTCCGGTGGCAGCAATCAGTGGCAAAGCAATGAAGCTGATTTTTTTTTCCAATGTAAAAAAACCGTTTGCCAGATCATGGGTATAAATTAATCCCACCACAAGTAACCCATAATAAACAAAGAAAGGCCACACCCATCGGGCTGTTTTTAGTTGCTCCCATTTTTTGCTTAAACCACTATCAAAAAGCCATGTAACGGCCAGAAAAATCAGGCTGGCATTATTGATTTTGTCGCCCCATGGTACAGTAACGACACAAAGCCACCAAGCTATTTGCCAACGATGACTATTTAACCATAAAAAAAAATTCATGCTGCCCTAACTTCTCTTAACGATTCGTTTTGCATGTCGGGGTCACAGACGGCAAGCAGAGCGCGACTATTAATATCCTGACGTTCGCGATCAAAAAACCAACCCCACTTATTAAAATATTGAATGGCACTTTTAAGATTTTGCATCGTCAACCAAAAATCTTTGTATGAACCGCGAGCATGGATGTGTTGAATCTCTGCTTCAGGAAAATACAAGGTTTGAAATTGCTGATGCATCCTGCGGGAAAGGTCAGTGTCTTCAGCATATAAAAAGAAACGTTCGTCAAAAAGGCCGACTTCTTTCAAAGCTGATGTTCGAAGAAACATGAAGCATCCCGAAAGAAACGGAACGTTCATCACTTCGTCATAACCACTACTTTTCATTTCGTAGCGTTCATTAAGTTTCTTAAACCAGCTTTTATACGGAAAGAATCTTCGGGTGGCAAGGTCAAAGGGAGTAGGCAACAGTTTACATAGCATTTGCAAACTCCCATCAGTGTCAAAAACTTTGGGCATAGCAAGTCCTGCCTGCGGATGCGCTTCCATGAAGTGAAAAATCTTTTCAAGGATTGCAGGCTCAAAATAAACATCGGGGTTTAGTACAAGGTGATAATGAGATTGCTCCAGACTTTGCGACATCGCAATATTGTGACCTCTGCCATAGCCTAGATTTTCATTATTAAAGATGTATTCAACTCCCGGTTTGTCACAGAATTGCCGCAACTGATCAGTCGGCGAATTATCAATAATAGTAAGCAGACCGCCAATGGGGCTGTTTAGAAAACTTTGCATGACTCTATGCAAAAGATGAATTTCAGTTTTATAGACTACTACGGATGCTCTTATTCTTTCCATCATCGTTTTTCCATCATCGTTGCAAAAGCATTTTAGCTAGCTTGACTCTCGAAATTACTTTTTTTCCCCAAGAATTTTGGCTTAGCTCTCCGGTAGTAGAATAATTCCCGCCATGTCTGCGATGATCTACCAATATTTGGGGGATAAAATTCACACGAAAGTACCTTTGGGCTACTAATCCGATCCATTGGTCGTGCATTGTTATACCTGCCGGAAAGGGCAATGCCTTAGTTAAAACTTCTTTTCGAAACGCCATACAGCACCCAACAAAAGAACTTTTAAAAAAATTTTTGAGAAGCCCTTTTTTTGATGAGTTTAATTCAAAAAAAGAATTTCTTATTGTACTTAACTCTCCGTTAACAATACGGCAATCGCAAACCGCAAGATCAAACGTGCTGAGGACCTGAAGCATTGATTTGATTTTCTCAGGATGCCAGATGTCGTCTTGGTCCGAGAGAAATATAAAATCGTTCTGGCAATGGCTTAGGGCAAACTCAAAGTTTTTAACAGGGCTGCCAAACTTCTGAATGGATAATATTTTGATTCGCTCATCAGAATAGGATCTCAGAATCTCCAAAGTATCATCAGAAGATCCGTCATCAGAAATAACAAGTTCATCCTGAGCATGAAGTTGTGGTAAAATCGAATCTACCTGGTCTTTAATAAAAGAAGATCCATTATGCACAGCCATACAAACCGAAACACTCATAGACTCATCTTTTCTCTTGTCCACATCCATGCCTTTTCGCAAAACGGAAGAATTACAGGGTAAATTAACTGAAAGCCAAGACCTGTGAACCGGATGGTATTGTCATAAACTAAAAACAGATACATAGTATTGAGAATGGCTATGCCGGTTAATGTAAAAGATCCTTGCGGAAGTAACCAACAATAAAACCACGGAAATACAAGCACAAATGCCGCCATAATAAAAATACCGATCCAACCTTGATAACTGAAACTCCGCGAATACACTGTTGACACATTGAATGGTCCCGTGATGGTATTCTCGCCTTCTCGCTCCCATCCTAGCAGACGATTAATTCTTTTAGATATAAAATCAAATGCTATCTCATTATTGACATGCTGATAGAGCACACTCGGTTTATCTGAAACGTGTCTTGTATTGATATTTGTCTGCAGGTTGGCCAATGGCGAAGAGATATAAATGTATCCCCAAAAAAACTCCTTGGGTACCCATGAACTTCTAAATTGATCGGTTGCCCCGCCGGTTTCTAAAAAAAGTGCCGGATTATATTTTGATTTGGCTTCAAAAGACTCGCGAACATTGCCAAGGATTCCAAAAAAATACAATATCATAATTCCAACCAGGGGAGTCCATAAAATAAATTTAATTTTAATTGATCCGCTGGCGAGGTAAACAAAAAATGCCGCCACTAAAATAAAAATGAACATTGCCCGGCTATAGATCAGTATAGCAGCAGCCCAATTGATGAGAGAAAGAATCAAGTATTTATTCTTGTGGCTACTTAAATAAAGATGAAACAAGAAGATTGTAAAGAAGGAAGCAAAAGTAACATTGAAGACGTGAAGAGAAGGCACGCCAAAAAACCGGTAGTTATAAGGTTGGCGCAAAAGTATTTTTACTAAAGGGATACCGCCCTCATAAACAAACTCCATGATCCACAGCACATATAAAAATATCGTTACGGCTACAGGAGAAATTTTGATTGTTGGTACAGGCCTTGGTTGTTCTTTGCGCTTCCACTGCCAGCCGAAAATCAGATTTATAACAATCGTTGAGGAAATGAAAAGTAATAAGGAGATGGTCAATTCAGGATAAAGTCCCGACCACCCCAATTGGTATATTACCAAAGCAAAAAGAAATGAAACTACGTAGCTCCAATATGGATTGATCATTTAACTACCTCTTTTATGAGCACAAATATGAATTTTGTGCTACGAAATTTAAGAGAAAATTTTACCGCCCTCAGAAAGGCATTTATCAATGGTAGAAAGTTCTTGCCAGCAATATTGGGATACAGGAACGCAGATCTTATATAAACACGAAATCGTTCTAATGCTAAGTCGACAGAATCATGTGAATTCAAATTATGCTTCGCCACAGAGTCTATCAATAAGAACCGGTCGCAATATGGAATGACTCGTTCAATAAATGCAAGATCACTGAAGTCTAGTCGGAATCGCTCATCATACCCTCCAGCTCTTTGAAATAAACTACACGAAACCAACAGACCGCTATTGATAACCTTGAAGTTTTTCAAAGAATGAATACCCGGCTCAATTTTTTTCAATCGAATGCCTCTGTTTTGGCGAAAAAGAAATGGTGAAACTATTCCTTCTCTGTCTCGCATCGATGGGGCAAAAATTTCTACGTTAGGGTTATCATCGGAGGCTGTTTGAAATTTCGAAAAGATATCCAACGGAAATTCTGTGTCCTGGTCACAGAGCAATAACCATTTCTTCGATTCGGCTTTGGCAAACGTTGCGCCCAGATTATAGGCTTTGCTCACTCCGGGATTTGTAATGTCGTGTGTGTAATCAATATCCCAATTCTTTGTTGAGCTATACAATTGCGGATTTGGTGAGTTATCATAAATAAAAAGAGATACTGGCAACGATTGCAATGGCAAGGCCTGCGATATGGATTTGTATGCCGGAGATTCATCAATTTTCATTTTGTGAATAACCAAAATCACCAAAAGGTCTTCAATGAAATTATTCCTCTGATCCTTCTCGTTCATTTTACAAGTTAAAAGAATTTATCGCTCCAAAATTTTCCTTGGTTTTTGGATGAATTGGTTCTTATTTTGAAGGAATAGTAACCGATATGAAAATTCCAAGCAGTCAGTCAGAATATCTTGATGCCTATAAAAATAGTGTCGCCAATCCCGAGAATTTTTGGGCTGAAATAGCCGAAGATTTTACCTGGAAGAAAAAATGGAGCGAAGTTTTGCAATGGGATTTTCATAAAGCCGAGGTAAAGTGGTTTATCGGAGGCAAGTTGAATATTACAGAAAACTGTATTGACAGGCATTTGCCATCTCGAGCCAACCAAACTGCTATCCTTTGGGAATCCAACGATACCCAAGAGCCTTCAAAAAAAATTACGTATCAGGAATTGAGCGATCAGGTTTGCAAGGTCGCCAACATGCTCAAGGCGCATGGAATAAAAAAAGGAGATCGCGTTTGTATCTATATGCCAATGGTGCCCGAAGCCGCCTATGCAATGCTTGGCTGTGCTCGAATTGGTGCGGTACATTCGCTGGTATTTGCCGGCTTTTCGTCGGGGTCGCTTGTCGATCGGATTAATGATTCCAAATGCAAACTGGTGCTAACTGCCGATGGAGCGCATCGGGGTGATAAAAAAATTGAGTTAAAAACTATCGTTGATGCTGCTTTACAACATTGCCCTTCGGTAGAAAAGGTAGTTGTTCTTGAGCGAAGTCATTCCAAACCAGCGATGAAAGCAGGGCGTGATTTTTGGTGGGATGATGAAATGAAAAAAGTCTCTACGGTTTGTCCTGCAGAAGTAATGGATGCCGAAGATTTACTTTTTATCCTTTATACTTCCGGAAGTACAGGCAAGCCCAAAGGGATGGTGCATACCTGTGGCGGCTACATGGTCTATGTGAATTATACTTTTCGCACTGCGTTTCAGTATAAAGAAAAACAAATCTACTGGTGTACAGCCGATGTTGGCTGGATCACAGGTCACTCTTATATTGTGTACGGACCGCTTTCCGCAGGCGCGACCACAACTATGTTTGAAGGAATTCCTTCATGGCCTGATATGGGCCGCTTCTGGCAAGTGATAGAAAAACATAAAGTGAATATTTTTTATACTGCGCCAACAGCAATCCGGTCGTTGCAAGCCGCGCCATTGAGTTTTGTTGAAAAATATAATCTTTCCAGTCTTCAGGTGATCGGGAGTGTTGGTGAGCCGATCAATGAGGAAGCATGGGATTGGTATCATAAAAATATAGGCAAGGGCAATTGTCCAGTCATCGACACATGGTGGCAGACCGAAAATGGCGGCTTTATGATCTCACCTATTGCCAATGTCACAAAACTAAAACCCGCATTCGCTTCGTTGCCATTGCCTGGCGTTCAACCTGCCGTGATGGACGAAAAAGGAAATGAGCTTTTGGAGAATAACATTGAAGGCAGGCTCGCAATCAAATTTCCCTGGCCGTCAATAGCTCGCACGATTTACGGGGATCATCAACGTTTCAAAGACACTTACTTCTCTACGTTCCCCGGAAAATATTTTACAGGCGATGGTTGCAAGCGCGATGAAGACGGTTATTATAGAATCACAGGTCGGGTTGATGACATCATCATCGTATCCGGCCATAATATGGGGACTGCAGAAGTTGAAAGTGCAATTGACGAACATCCTGCTGTAGCGGAGTCTGCAGTGGTAGGTTTTCCGCATGATATCAAAGGGCAGGGCATCTACGCTTTTGTGATTTGTTATCAAAAACCAAATGACGCTGAAAAGTTGCGAGCTGAAATCAAAGAAACAGTTTCAAAAATTATTGGCCCTATTGCAAAGCCGGACAAAATCCAATTTGTAAGTGGATTGCCAAAAACACGGTCTGGAAAAATCATGCGCAGAATTCTACGCAAGGTAGCCGAAGGTGATACTTCCAACCTGGGCGACATCACAACACTTCTTGACCCGAACGTGGTTGAAGAAATTAAAAATGGCGCTTTGTGATCTGGATGTTTGAAATTTTATTTTGTTTTGCATGTTTATAATCTCTTCGATTAAAGTTTAGTCATGATCAGCAAAGCAACTCCAAACGATATACCAGCATTAAACAATCTTGTAAACTCAGCTTATCGCGGAGATTCATCCAGAAAAGGCTGGACTACCGAAGCCGATCTGTTGGATGGTACGCGTACAGATGAGAAAACGATCACGGATTTTTTTGAAGACCCCAATTCTACAATATTGAAGTATGTTGATGCCGAGCAACTTCTGGGTTGTGTAAGGCTTGTCAATAGGGGAGGCCATCTTTATCTGGGCATGTTCGCCGTTGATCCTGTTCAACAGGCCAAAGGAATAGGAAAAAAATTATTGGTGGCTGCTGAAGAAGTAGCACTCAAACAAAACTGCAAATCGATTGATATGACTGTCATCTCGGTTCGAGCCGAACTCATTGCCTGGTACAAGCGTCACGGGTACGTTGAAACCGGAGAAAAAAAACCGATGGTGTTTGACAGTCCGGCTGGAGGAGCTCCTAAAAAAGAATTGTACTTTATTACTCTTGAAAAGAATTTAGCTTAAATATAAAAATGGAAATCACAGGAACAGTAGTGAGTCTTCTTCCTTTGCAGAGTGGCCAGGGAAAGAACGGAACGTGGAAGAAACAAGAGTTTATTTTGGAAACGCCAGGTCAGTTTCCAAAAAAGGTATGTCTTTCATTGTGGGGTGAAAAAGCCGATGAGAACAAACTCAGCGTGGGCGATAAAATCACCGCCTCGATCAATATCGAGAGTCGCGAGTACAACGGCCGCTGGTACACTGACGTACGCGCATGGAAAATTCAGAAAGATTCAGGCTCATCAAAAGGAAGTGAATCTCCACCTCCAGCGGAAGACAACTTCGTTCCTGATTCTAATGCAAGCGATGATTTGCCCTTTTGATTAACTGAGATTCGTTGACGAGTTGACGTAATCCGGCTCGGCAAATCAACAATCAATTCGTCAACGAATTAACAAATTATTCCAACGGAATATCTCCGGGCTGTTCTCCAATTACTTCCACTTTGGGAGGAAGCAATTTATACATCACCGGCGTTACCAGTCGTGAAAGCAACGTTGAGCTGATCAATCCTCCAATAATTACTAATGCAAGCGGCGAATAAAGCGGATTACCCTCAATAGCCAAAGGAATCAATCCACCTATTGCCGTAAGCGATGTGAGTACAATTGGAACGAATCGGATTTCACCAGCATGCTCTATCGCTTCATCCAGTGCCACACCTCGCTCGCGTAGTTGATGTGTAAAGTCAACCAACAGAATGGAATTTTTTACTTCAATTCCTACCAGTGCAATCAATCCCACTACTGCTACAAAAGATAATGGGTTCCCGGTGATGAAGAGCATTGTCACTGCACCAATCACACCCAGCGGAATGACTGAAAGTACAATAAGTGTACTTTTGAAATTACCAAACTCGAGCACAAGCACGGCAATAAACCCGAATGCCGTGATCATAATGATCGTGCCAAGGCCGCCAAAAGATTCCTGTTTGTTTTCTACTTCGCCCGCTGCTACATAACGATACCCTTTCGGGAATGGAAACTTATCCAGTTTTTTGAGCACAGCTTTTGTAACATCTTCATACAAATAACCATTCTTCACGAAAGCAGTTACTGTTGAGAAGCGTGCTTTGTCGTAATGGCGGACCAGATTGGGTGATGTTTCAAATTCAATAGAAGCCAGTTGTTTTAATGGAATTGCCTGGCCACTGATCGAGTTGATATATAATTTATCAAACACATCAAATGTTGAAAATTTTCCTCTCGGCAATGTCACATTGATGTTGATTTCGTCCTCACCTTCCCCAGGAGTGAACTCGCCAACGTTGATTCCAGCCACACCCAGTCTCACAGCTTTATCTATATCGCTGATTGCTACTCCAAGCTGACCAGCTTTCTCTTTGTTGATCTTCACACGCAGATCAGTTTGCTGGTTAGCCAGCGGATTGTTCACATAAATTGTGCCTTCAGTATTTTTTAATATTTCCTCTGCTTCCATCGAAATCTTTCGCAGAGTATCCAAGTTCTCTCCAAACAAGCGGAGAGCAATCGGTGCTTCGAGCGGTGGGCCTTGTTCAAAATCTTTTACTTCTATTTTAGCATTGGGATAATAATTAAATTTCTCTCGAAGCTTGTCGATCAATTTTGTTTTCTTTTCAGGAGTAAGACCATTGAGCTGAACAAAAAACTGCGCAAAGTTGGGCGACTCGTTGCGGGCTATCACATTATAATAGATTCGCGGATTGCCTTTGCCAACGTTGGTTGTGAAGTACGTGATGTCCTTTTCCTTTTTCAGTTCTTCTTCCACATAACGGGCTACGCGGTCAGTTTCGTAAATGCTTGTACTATTCGGAGCTTCAATGTTGATCAAAAATTGTGGCTTCTCCGACTTTGGAAATAAACTGAATCCAACCACCGGAAAAAGCGCAAGGCTGCCGACAAAGAGCACTAAGGCTATTCCGAGAGTTGCCCAAGTATGACGCAGCGACCAATGCAATACTTTGGTATAGGTACCACTTATAACTTTCTTCAGCGCACGCAAGAAAATATTTCCCTGAGGAGAAGAGTGTGTTTTCAATAGCCGGCTCGACAGGAAAGGTACGATTGTGAGCGACACGAATAATGAAGCGAGTACAGTGGTAATCACCGCCATAGGCAGACTACGAATGAAATCACCAGCTTGCTCCGGTAAAAAAACTAAAGGTAAAAAGGCGAGGATCAGCGTAGCCGTACAACCAAGAACCGCAAGACCGATCTGTTTTGTCGCTTCAATAGACGCATCACGTTTTGTTTTTCCAGCTCGCAAGTATCGCTCGATATTTTCGATCACGACAATCGAATCGTCCACTAAGATACCAAGCGCCACAATCAACCCGACAATACTCAATTGATTGATTGAGTATCCCAAAAAATCCAGCAAGAATAATCCGGTAAAAATGGACAGTGGAATTGAGATCATCACCACAAGAGCCGCTCGTGATCCTAACGGAAGCAAAGTGATCGACACTAATAAAATCGCGATTGCAAAATCCTTGGCAAAACGACTAAGTCTTTTTTGAACACTTTTCGCCTGCTCAAAATTCTTCACCATTTTTATATTGGCAGGCAATTCTTTCTCAAATTGATCAAGCACAGGCGCAACCTGATCACCTACCTGATAAATATTTTGTTCATCTTTCTGACAAGCAGTAAGCAACACACTTCGAAATCCATTCAGTCGCACAAGATGTGATTCATCCTGATACACGCTTTCCACCTCAGCCACATCTTTGAGGTATACTATTTTTCCGTTTGCCGAATAAACAATTGTATTTTTAATTTCGTCAATGCTCTTATATTCGCCACTGGTCTTTACATTAAACCTTCGCGTATTCATTTGAATGCTTCCTCCGGGAATATTTGCATTCTCACTTTGCAAAGCGCCCAGCACTGCATTCATAGGAATATGCTGATGCGCTAGTTTCTCAATATTTAATGAAACACGAACCTGTTGCTCGGGATAACCATGCGTTTCAATTTTCTTTAGGCTTTTAATTTTCTCTAATTGGCTTTCCAGTAATTCTACCTGCTTTTGTAAATCACGATACGGAGCAGTTTCAGAAACCAGCGCCAATTGTAAAATGCTCACATCAGTGGAAGAAAACTTCAGAATCTTAATATCAAAAATATCCTGAGGCAATTCTCCGCGCAATGCATTTACCTCGCGAACTATCTCCTGATATTTTTCATCAGGATCCGATTCATGTTTATAATCAACTCTTACAGTTGCAAGCCCGTCGTTTACGTCCGAAACAAGTCTTTTAATATTGTCAAGTTCATTAAACCGTTTTTCCATCGGATCAACCACAAGCTTCTCCATATCGATAGGACTTGTGCCTGGATAAATCACAATGACGACAAACGAGGGCGCAGTAGTTTCTGGATCCTCGCCACGCGGCATGTTAAGTAATGAATTGAACCCCAACGCAAGCAGCAACACGAAAATGATAAGCGTGAACTGCCAATTCTTAACCGAAAATTCTGCAATCTTCATAACTGAAAATTATTATTGTTCAATTTTTACAGTACTGTTCTCAGTTAGAAATGCAGAGCCCGCCGAAATAACCTCAGTCACTTGCTCCAGTCCTTTACTAACATAGGCCTTCTGATTTTCGAGGTAAGCGATAACCACCGAAAGTTTTCGCACCGATTTTCTATCTTCTTTAACCACAAATACAAATGCGTTCTTGCCCTGACCTTCCACAATTGATTCAATAGGTATAGTTTGCAATTTTCTTTTCACGGATGGAGCAATCTCAACTTTGGCAAAAAGTCCAGAGGCTAATTTTCTATTCCCAGGCTTCACTTTCACTTCAGCCTGGTAAAGGCCACTTGCCAAATCCGCACCTTCATTAATAACATTCAGTTCTCCATCAAATATTTCATTCGGATAGGCATCAGTAACAATCCTTGCCCGATCTCCTTTTTTGACACGCACCCAGTCTACATCTGGCAGTCCGATTTTTACAATCCAATCATTTTGTGCAGCCGAATTCAGTGTCAACACTGGAGTGCCTCCTCCGATCAGCTCCCCTTCATTAACAAATTTTTTGATCACCATCCCCGACGTATTGGCTCTAATTGTCGCGAACTGTTTGTTGAAAGATGCTATTCTGAAGTTTTCATCGGCTACGTTGAATGAGGTCTGCAAATTTTGGATTTGTTCCAGTGTCGCAGCAGAATCTTTCAGTAACCGTTGGCCGCGTTCCAAATCACGCTTTGTTTTTTCGAGATTATTCTTTGCTTGTGCTACTTGTGCATCAATTTCCGTGAGATCGAGTGAGGCAAGTAGTTGTCCTTTGCTTACGGCTTCTCCTTCTTTCACATAAATCCGGGAAATAACCCCGCCAACTTTAAAAGAAAGTTTCGATTCCGTTTCGGTACTTATGAGGCCCGAGCTTATGACAGGCAAACTGTAATCACTGACTTGTACAGGGGCAAGTTTTATTGCCACAGCCGATTCATCAATGGCGGGCTTACTATTCTCCTTCTTTTCAGTGCTGCATGCCCAGAATGTTGCTCCAAGCGTTATGGAAATTAAAAGAGCGGTCAATAATTTTTTCATAAAAAGGTATTAGAGGTTGCTAATGGTTTTTTGTAATGCGGCTGCTTTGCGAAGCAATTCATATTGATTAATAGAGTTAGTTAATTGAGAAACCGTGAATTTGTTTTGGGCATCCAGGTATTCCAGTAAAATGGCCTGGCCTTCATTGTATTTTGCTTTGATGATTTGAAAAGATTTCTCTGCGCTCCTTACTCCGCTTTGCGATGCTATATAGGCTTGCCTGGCCGACTTAAGCTCATAATGTGCCTGAATCACCTGTAGTTCAATCTGTCTTTTCAATTGCTCCATTTTATTCTCCATTACCTGATAATCTATTCTTGCCTGTTGAGTCTTTGCTCGTTTCTCACCTCCTTTGAAAATATCCCATGTAAGACCAAACTGTACGAGCCAGTATTGCTGATCGCTGCCAAACGTGTAATAAAAGCCCTGGTAACCTACGTCACCAACCAAATTTATTTTCGGAAGGAAAGCGTTGCCTCTGCTCAGCCCTATGAGTTGTTGATTGGCACGAAGTCCGTTTTGAATTTGCTGTAATTCCTGACGTTGCTGTAGCGCTGTATTTGTCAGAGCAGAAATTTCTTGTTGGTCACTTATCGAAGTTGTAAGAGTCGAATCTTTTTCTACCGAAGCATTCATTTCCCGATTGAGCAAAAAATTAAAGTATGCCTGAGCTACTTCAATATTTTTTTCATTCTCAGCTATCTGTTGTTCTGTCTTGTTAAGCTCATACTCTGTATTAAGCACTACATCTTTGGTAGCTTTTGCGTTGGCCACCAATCTTTGGTTTATTTTCAACAGCTCAAACAGCAAGGAGCGAGTATTCTTTAAGACACGCAAAGCCTCATCACTTTGCAAGTATTGATAGTACGCGGAGGTGATCTCGAACTTCAATTGATTTTCGTAAGCTTTCTTCTGCGCTTGCTGCACAGTGATGAGTTCCTTCTGAGCTTTGTAGTTGAAATAAATTTCAGGGTTAAACAACGGCTGGATAATACGCACCTTGGAATCGTGAAAGTTAGTTGCAAGGAAATTAGTATTGGAATTTCCGATCTGCGGAAACTGATTGGAGTGCGTAAGCTGATTTAGTGTGCTGTAAACAGGATTCATCAGGTCGCCTACCGGAATGGAAATTTTCCGTCCGCCATCCGCAAACTGATAAGAAGCATTAACACCAACGTAAGGTAGAAACAGCGCTTTCGCCTGCGCCAGATTTTCCATACTTCGCTCATAGTTCAATTGCTCTTGCTGCAACTGAAGGTTGTTCTTCAGCCCTTGCTGGATATAGGATTCCAGCACAGGACTTTGTGCATAGGCAAACGTCAAAAGCAGCGTAAAAAGAAAGGTTTGAAGTAGAATTATTGTTCTCATTGTTAATACTATTAACGGTGTTTAGTATAAAGTCAAATTTTTTTTATAGCTCCGAGAGAATTTGTTTAAACATTTTAAACGACTTATCGATCATTTTGCTTCGCTCCTGCTCTTCGTAGATTTTCAGTCGATCGCGCAAAGCCAGTGAACACATACCGTGCATTGTGCTCCAGATCAAAAAGGAAAGTGTTTTATATTCTTTGCCTTTAAAATATCCCTGTAGCTGACATTCATTTACCACATTCTCCAATTGGCTATGCGCACTTTCGCCTTCCTTCCATTCCTTAGAGTTGACATCACAATCCATAGGAGCCTGCATGATAAACATGATATCGTAATACTTAGGGAATTTGAAAGTGAACTCCATGTATAGTTCGCCCATTTTAATCAATCGCTTGAAAGGATCTTTTACCGTGGCAAGAGGCGCCAAAAATTCATTGAACTTTTTAAAAGCTTCGCCATGAAGAGCATAAAAAATTTCGTTTTTGTCTTTAAAGTAAAGGTAAATCGTGGCCGGGCTGTATTCGATTGCTTCGGCAATATTGCGAATGCTTACGTCATCAAAGCCCTTGTCTACAAATAACTGGTGGGCCGATTGAAGGATTGTCTCCTTCATCTCCTGTCGATCGCGCTCTTTCCGTTCTTTCAGTCCCATGGGCGTATTTATACGGACAAAAATAATGAACAGTGTTCATTTTAATAACAATGTTATTAATTTTTTATTTAAAGTGCTGATTTTCAGGCTGTAATTTTTGATTGTTGGTCAGCCAAAAAAAGAAAGGCCGCATGACGCTGCGGCTGAATTCTATTCATCAAACCAGTTGAATCTTAATTCTTTGAAATTTGAGCAATCACGTCAGCGAAATTACTCATACCCCAATGCTCCGCATATTTTCCGTCTTTCAGTCGAATGATGTCAATGACATCGATCACCACTTTCTTATTTGACGGTGCGATATCCATAATGCTTCCGGTATGCGTGGCGTGAATTTTTTTGCGGCTGGTAACAAAATCCCGTTCAGCTACCTGTTCAAGAATTTCGACTTTCAAATCTGGAAATCCGGCCCTTAAAATATTTATAATAAAATGGATCATACTATCAGGCCCGGACGGAGTGCCGGCAGGTGCCGCATGATTGATAACATTAGCAGCCACTAACTCATGGAAAGAATTTAAGTCCCCTTTCTCGAGAAATTCTTTGTTGAAGCGCCTTACAATTGCCTTGTTTTGTTCTGTCATTAATTCCACAACTCTATATTTTAGTTAACGACACAAAACTATCTGAGTCATCGCTCGATAGTGTAGTGCATTTCGTTCAAGAACTATGGCTAAACGTTCAACTTTTGGGCCTGATACTCCTTAGGAGTGATGCCAAAGATTTGCTTAAATGATTTGGTGAAGCTCGAGTGATTCTCATAACCAACCTTATAAAAAACATCACTCGGTTTCTCTTTGTTACTATTCAATAGGTTGGCTGCCATCTCCATTCTGCGCTGAAGAAGCCACTTGTTGGGCGTGGTGTGATATATTTTTGTGAAGCGCCTTTTAAAAGTTGATAAACTGACGTTGCATAGAAAGGCGAGCTCTTCTACATTGAGATTGCTGGTAACATTGGCCTCTACAATTCTTCGTATTTCAAGGTCATCAAATTCCTTGACTGAACCTGGTTGAAAGGATAATATCATATCAGGATATTTCTCCAAAAGATGTAGCATCAGTTCCTCAAATTTCAACAATTTCATTTCTGCAGAGATTTGTTTCTTGCTTTGTGTAAGCAAGGCTAAAGATGAAATATAATTGTTGACAAAATCATCCTTCTTAAAAGACAGATAGGCTTCATACCTTATTTTCTTATCTCTTTTAAGGGCAGAAATAATGCTATCGTATTTCAAATAGAATTCAGCGAGGGTTTTATCATCAAAGAATATCAATATACTCCTGAAAATATCGCGCTTAGGCAAATCCATGGACACCATACAATTTCCGCACGAAAGAAAATGGAATTCACTCTCATTGACGATCACTGTCTTTTCAGAAAAGTGCATGGTTTTTCTTCCATGGAGCACAAGGCTAATGGCATTTCGATGAAGAATGCTTCTACCTTTAAAAGAGCCCATTTTTGCTGTATAGTCGTGAATGATTATACTCTCCGACAGGGTGTCTAAGTGTGGAAAAATATCCTGAGGTAAATTGAATACATCCATGAAGGTTGGGCGATCAAGCCCACGAAAGTAAATTTTTCCAAGGAAATCGTTTCGTTTTTGCACAATTCAAAATCTCGCTTACCTTTGCAGTCCTTAAAAAAATAAGGGAGCTTAGCTCAGCTGGTTCAGAGCATCTGCCTTACAAGCAGAGGGTCGGGGGTTCGAACCCCTCAGCTCCCACACTGATAATCAAGTCGTTACAAATTGTAACGACTTTTTGTTTTGTAAGCCTTCGATACAAGGAAGTCGCCGCATTAACAAGCCTTCAAAACTAATAATCCTTATCTGAAAACCGGGGAAAATACGTCTTCCATACGGGGTTTTTCCCGTTGACTTTCAACCATCATTAAGTGAAATTCCTCATTGGCAATCACTCAAGAGTCAATGGTTAAGTGAATACTCGGATAAATTTCCTTAAGAACTGTTCTAAAACGCTGGGATGGATTGTCTTGATTGTCCCGTGCTTTGTTCTGCTGGGATGGCAGATCGACAGTATAGTCATGAAGCAGTTGGTTATTGGAACAGCTCCAATGAATCCGATCACTGCCATACTTTTCATCTTATCAGCTGTCTCGATATTATTCTCCTCGCCTTCTTCACGAATCTTCAGAGTGTCCATCATCGGGTTGATTCTACTTGTGTCATTTTATCAAATCATTCAATTCAGGCTTGGCCTTCCTTTCAGAATCGATGAGTTTCTCTTTGGTACGTTTTTTTCTGATTCCATCAACCCAATGGCCCCATCAACAGCGATTGGGTTTGCATTACTAAGTTTATCAATTCTATTGAGTTATTCTAAACGAACTGCATTGATCCAGCACACACTGGTTCTTGTTGTCCTGACAACCGCTGTTTTTCTGACAACCGGATACATTTTATATGTACCCGAATTCCATTCGTCAATCTACCTTTTCCCAGCTTTTCAAACGTGTATTCTTTTTCTCCTCCTCACGTTAGCAATTCTACTTTCACAACCCGAAGAAGGTATTATCAAGTTCTTGATCGGCGACTGGGAAGGTTCGCGTATCGGGCGGCTACTTATTCCTGTCACAATTGCTGTCCCTTTCCTTATTACTCAATTTCGCCTTTTTGCCGAGCACTCAGGCTGGGTATCGACCGAGTTTGGCAGCGCTTCAGTTTTGCTGAGCTTCATTATCATTTTGACCGTTTTCCTTTTCACAACTATCTCATCTCTCAATATAAGGGACAAGGCTCAGAGTGATTTCATAATCAAAATCAATAATCTCAATGCTGAGCTAAAAGAAGGAAACGATCATCAACTCGCTTCTAATGAAGAACTGCTTGCCTCAAATGAAGAAATAAAAGCCGCCAACGAAGAACTATCGGCCATGAATGAGCAACTCGCCCTGGCAGCCGAAGCCATTCGAATGCGCGATCAGGTTATTATTGATCAAAAAGAAGAAGCATTAAAAAGATCACAGCAACATTTGGAAATCATTTTCTCCAACACAAAAGAAGAAATTCTCTTAATGGATACAGAGGGGCGATTGGTTCTCTTCAATAACTCACTGGAGCGTTTTATTTTAAAAGCCACAGGACATAAACCCCGGATTGGTATGTACGTTTGGGATATGACTGCTCCCTCAAGAAGAGAAGTGTCCAAGAAGCTTTTTCGAGAAGCCTTAGCGGGACACGCTGTTACTTCTGAAGCAACACTTCCAACTCCTGATGGCGAAGTAATTCATTTATTAAAATATGAACCTGTTTTCGTCGAGGGGAATGTAACCTACGTAACACTCATTTCAATTGATATAACCGAGCAAAGAAAACAAGAAGCAGCGCTAAAGCAATCGGAAAATAACCTCAAGGCTATATTCGACAATACTCTTGATTCTTTTGCTCTGCTCTCGCCAGATTCAAAAATCGTTGCCTTTAATTCGGCATACTTCAATAATATCTTTAAAACTTACGGAAAGGAAATTAAAATTGGTGAAAGTCTGATGAATTTCATTCCGCCCGAAAGGCGACCCACGTTTATGAATTTCCTTGAAAAGGTAAAGGCTGGTGAGCGCGTGGAGTATCATCAGGAAGTTTCCACATTCGGTGCATGGTTTAAAGTTTCGATTATCCCTGTGCATTCAAAGTCAGGGGAGTTTACAGGCTATTGTATTTCTGCCTCAGATGAAACAGCTATTCACAAGGCTCAGTTGGAATTACGGCACAAAGAAGAACGTTTCCGTGGATTAGTTGAACATAGCAAAGATATTTTCCTGATCATCATTGGACAGACGACCACTTACGTGAGCTCCAATATTAATGAAGTACTTGGTTATGATCCTCAGGAGTTTACTCAATATGAACTCGAAGACCTGGTGCACGCTGATGATCTTCCTATCCGGTGGAACGAATTGGGAGCACCAGGAAACCACCAAATGTTTGAATATCGGATAAGAAATAAGAATGGTAACTGGCAATGGATGGAAGGATTCTGTGTAAATCTGTCTGATGTTGAAAGCATTGGTGGGTTAGTATTTACTTCGCGCGATGTTACCGACAGAAAAATAGCCGAGGATAAATTGAGAAAGCAATTTGAAGAGCTCGAAAAAACCAATTATGAGCTAGACCATTTCGTGTATAGTGTCTCGCATGATCTGCGCGCGCCATTGTCTTCTATTCTTGGCCTGATCAATGTGGCTGAAATGGAAAAGAGTGAAGAGCTACCATTTCTCGGTATGATCAAGGGCCGGGTCAATCACCTCGATGGATTTATAAAGGATATACTTGACTATTCGCGCAATGCGAGAACAGAATTGGAAAGTGAAATAATCGACTTTTCACAATTGTTTGAAGAAACGAAAGACAACTTAAAATTGGTAAGCGGGTTTGAGCGACTGACTATTAAATTCAATCTGAACGATCAAATCCTTTTCTACTCAGATTCTACCCGGCTCGGAATCATCTTAAACAATCTTGTCTCTAACGCTATCAAATTTCAAAACTATCTCAGGCCGGATCCAACCATTTCGATAACTATAACAGCAAATGAGCACAAGGCCGAGATAATTGCAACCGACAATGGAATAGGTATCGGGCCGGAACACATGAGCAAAATATTTGATATGTTTTATCGGGCTACTGATAAATCAAAAGGCTCAGGGCTTGGTTTGTACATTGTAAAGGAAACAGTAGCAAAACTGCACGGCACAATAAAAGCGAAATCCAAACCGGGAGAGTTCACTACTTTTGAAATTGTGATCCCGAATTCTTGATCTGTGATAAAATACGATTCCGCGAGGATATTGGGGCAAGCTCTCATTCCTCCGTCAGCACAACTTGCCACTGCCGATTGAATGAATAGAAAGACTTAATTGATTGCAACCTCAGTCTCAAACAAAATCAAATGAAAATTTATGAAGAGAGTAATTTTAAATAGTGCCTTGATCCTGCTGGCGACGTTCTCATTAGTGTATTCTGTTCACCTAAAAATGCAAGCAAATAAATTAGCTGAAGTACAGGATACCGAAAAAGAACAAATGCAATCGGAAATTAATAGACTCAAGGAGGAGATAGAGGGTAATTCAGCCCTAATCTTAATCCTAAGAAAAGAGAACGAAGAAATGCGACATCAGAGCAATAGAAAAAAGTAATCACTTTCTACTATCCATGTGTAGTGAATATGGTGGTATGAGTGTGGTGCTTCCTTTTATAGGGTACACTGGGACTTGCAATTCACAAACCAAAAAGAGAATAGTATTAAAACTCAGGCATTGGTCATTGGGCATTCGCCTGTGATTTATTCACAAATCCCCAATCTTTAAATCCTATTCGCGATTAACTATTCACTAATCACTAGTGTCTCGTGACTATTTAGCCTTTCTGTTTTCTGGTTTTCCGCCTGTGTACTTACATGTCGTTGGCATTTCGTCAAATGCTTAACTTGCCTTTATGATCGACAATAAGCTGAGGCTGTATTGGAGTCTGCAGATCGGAGGTTGGGCGCTTTACGCCGTTATACAAAGTGTAGCCGTTTTAATCTCTGGCTCTGGCTCGTCTACAAACAGAATCGTTTTCGTTTTCTATGAGGCCTTTCTTTGCCTGTTGGTAACACATGCATACCGTTATCTCATTAATCGTTGGCGATGGCTCAACTTCGGCATGGTGATCGTCATCCTCCGTATTGTACCGAGTGTTTTATTGTTAGGTACAATTATGTATTTCCTTAGAATTCCCGTTTCTATTCTGCTCGATCTTTTTAATCCTTTGCAAGCATTCAATTTTCTCCACATCCTTGGCCAATCGGTGTACTATGCATTTATCTTTTTTTTATGGTCAGTATTCTACTTCACCTACAATTATTTGGAGCGCTACAACAAATCATTAAAGCTTGAGGCTACCGTGAAAGAAATAGAACTGAACAATTTAAAAGCTCAGCTCAATCCGCATTTCATCTTCAACGCCATGAATAGCATTCGCGCACTTGTAGATGAAAACCCGATCAAATCAAAGCAGGCCATTACGCAGCTCTCCAACATTTTGCGAAACTCACTTGCTACCGATAAAAAAGGACTCACCAAATTCGAAGACGAATTGAAAATTGTAAAAGACTACCTGAGTCTGGAGAGTATCCGCTTTGAAGAACGCTTAAAGACCGAATATGAGATTGCAACCGGCTCAAGCGATTTTTGGGTGCCTCCGTTTATGATTCAGACACTCGTAGAAAATGGGATAAAACATGGCATTTCTCAACTCACTGAAGGCGGCATAATTACTGTAAAAACGATTATTATTGATGACGAATTAAAGATTCAAATCAGCAACAGCGGCCGCTACGTCAATGGCACAAAACGAGGGCTGGGACTTACAAATACCGTCCACCGACTGAAACTTTTGTATGGCGATGCCGCTTATCTACGGATTAGTAACGAAAAGAATAATTTTGTTTTGACTGAAGTTAAAATTCCCCATCTATACAATTTATAAATTGATCTAAAATGAAAGCATTAGTGATTGACGATGAGCGCCTGGCGCGAAAAGAGTTGATGAAATTATTGGAAGAGCATCCTTCCATTGAAGTAGCCGGTGAAGCCATGAATGCCGATGAGGCTGAGAAAATGATTGAAGAGCATAATCCGGATTTGCTTTTTCTCGATATTCAAATGCCGGGGCGCAACGGGTTCCAACTATTGGAGTCGCTCGATTCAGCCCCTTTTGTTGTTTTCACCACAGCCTACGATGAGTTTGCCTTAAAAGCATTTGAAGTAAATGCTCTTGATTATTTACTCAAACCCATCCAGCCCGAACGTCTTAGCGAGGCTGTTCACAAGATCTTGGAAAAAGAAAAAGCCAAAGCCGGCCGTAGCCATGATAAAAAATTGGGCCTCGATGACCAGGTTTTTGTAAAAGATGGCGAGCGCTGTTGGTTTGTGGGCTTGGCTAATGTTCGCATGTTTGAATCGGATGGCAACTATATCAAAGTCTATTTTGATACCAACCGGCCGATGATACATAAGTCGCTGAATGCCCTGGATGAAAAACTTGACGAACGCGCCTTCTTCCGCGCCAGCCGCAAGCACATCATCAATCTTAGTTGGGTAGAAGGTATCGAAACCTGGTTCAACGGTGGACTGATGGTGAAGCTTCGCGGTGGCGACAAAGTGGAAGTCAGCCGCAGGCAAGCAGCCAAGTTCAAAGACATGATGAGTCTTTGAACTCAATCACTCGCTCAACTGAAATTTAACCGGCAGTACCATTCGCACAGACACGGCCATACTATTTTGGCGTCCGGGTTTCCATTTATTCATTAAAGCAATTACCCGCATGGCTTCTTTGTCAAGTAACGCCCCTGCGCTTTTAACAATTTCAATATTCACTACGCGCCCATCGCTGTCAATCACGAAGCGTACAAACACGGTACCCTCGGTTCCGGTCGATTGTGCGGTGCGAGGGTAACGAATATTCTTTCCCAGAAATTTTAACATTGCTTTTGCTCCGCCCTCATATTCGGGCATTACTTCTGCAAAGTCAAAGGGTTGTTTAGACACTACAACATCAGTTGTTGTTGGAATCAAATCAACACCGGTTCCTTTTGATGAAGACGGATCGCCTGTCCCATTTGTGCCTACAGTTGAAGTTGTTTGTGTTTCGACAGGAGGAGGTTCAACTATATCTGTTGTTACAACACGCGGAGGCAAGGCGGTATTTGTTTTTGGCGATCGCTTTGGCATTTCTTTCGGTGCCACCTTATCGGTGATGATCTTGGGATTGCCAAATAATTCTTTGGGAAACGGATCGCGGATGATCTTCTTCATTTCCGGTCTGATCATCATGGCCACAAACGCTGCGAGGAAAAGAAATGCAACAAAGAGAAGACTTGCTAAAGACCCTCGTACAACATTTCCATCATACGATTCGCGAATCAGATAGGCGCCGTAGTCTTTATTTCGGTTTTCGAATATAAGATCGTTCCAGCCCGTAGTTCCGGTTTCTGTTTTCATAGGAATTAAGTTTACGTTTAGAAAACTGTTTACTCCAATGAATTGCAATTCAACCTAATAATCCTGAGGGCAGAAGAAAGTCACAAAAAAAAATGTTTTTAAGTATGGCTTGCGCGCCGAAGGCTCTGATGCATTGCCGGTTTGGTATTTTTCAATTCTCTTTCCTTTTCCCAGCGTACCATAAAATAAGACGTAATGATCAAAAGCAAAACAGTGATTACTGCCACAATAAGTGAGTAGATAAATATATTCTTCGTTTTTTTTGCGCGCCTTGTCCTCTCATGCCTTCGCATTAATAATGAATAATCGCGATGACGCTGAAGTGTGTCGTCATCGATCAATTGTTTCCGTAGCTTTATTTCATTCCTTGCCATGGTACTTCACTTTTACGTTGAATTTCACCCGAAGTTGATCCAAAGCCCGATAGGTGCGCATCTTTGCACTGCTCTCACTTATATCTAGGATAAACGCTATTTCCTTAAAATCTTTCTCCTCGAAAAAACGGAGTTGCAATACTTCGAGCATTTCTCCGGGCAAGTCACGCATGTATTCAATCAATCGGGCAAGTATATCTTCAGAATATTCTTCCTCTTGTTTGTCGAACAGCTCGCGCAAATGCACTTCATCAAGGCTATACACCTTTCGCGATTTTGACTTCCTGTAATAGCGGTTGACCTCGTTACTTGCGATTTTATAAAACCAAGCAGATACGGGCACACCCCGAAATTCATACTTGTGAACATTGCCGAGCGCGATCAGGAAGGTTTGTGAGCAAAGATCGGCCGTCAGCTCTTCATCATCGGTCTGTGTATAAATGAAGTTGAAAATCCGATCAAAATACTTTTCGTAAAGGACGCCAAAGGCAGCCGGGTTTTTCTTTGCCCGATCAATTGCTTCATATTCCAGTCGTATTTCAGCGTCTGTCATTACTGGAAGTTAATTTATTTTTGTCTTCTGCCATAGCAAAACGCGAAGACAGAAAACTTAGATTTGTCAATTCAATCTATCATCATTTCATGAAAGGACTTGCTTTTAGTTCGTTACGTGTTGGAAAGAAATACAGGCTTGTCAATTTTGGAGACACTAATGAATTCATTATTGAATCGATTCTCATAAATGGCGACTTTGCCGTAAAAGACCTTCTCACTTTGGAACGTTATTATCTTAAAGACCTGATCAAGTTCGGCAAAGGAAAAGATTTCGAAATCAGAGAAATTCATAGTTAATCGTTGTCCGTTAATAGTTGATCGTAAGTTCACTCATCCGAGTTTAGCCCACCGGATCAAGATTAAAACAATCTATGCCACTAATGAGTTATTTTTAGAACTCCATAGTAATGAGGCTTTTCAACAACTATAAATCAATTAGTTTTGAGCGATGGAAGAACAAATTTTATCTTATTCTCAGTTAAGCAATTTTGCTAATCAGATTTTTCTGCAAATTGGCTGCCCGGCTGATCATGCTGCTCTTGCTACACAATCTTTATTGCGCGCTGACTTGCGCGGTGTTGATTCCCATGGCGTTGCTCGATTGAGCGGCTATGTCAGATTATGGGAAGCGAAGCGCGTAAATAGTAAACCCAACATAAAAATCGTTCATGAAAGTCCGAGTACAGCAGTAGTTGATGGCGATGCCGGACTGGGTTTGGTTGTAGCGCCCAAGGCAATGGACATTGCAATCGCAAAAGCGAAAAGTGCAGGCACGGGCTGGGTAGCTGTAAAAAACTCAAACCACTTTGGCATAGCCGGTCATCATGCTATGATGGCCCTGCCACAAGATATGATCGGCATGGCGATGACTAATGCCAGTCCCTTGGTAGCTCCTACTTTTTCTGTTGAAAGATTATTAGGAACAAATCCTATCGCGGTGGCAATTCCAGCTGATAAACAACCACCGTTTGTTGCCGATTTTGCTACCACCACAGCTGCCAATGGCAAACTCGAAATATTGCAACGCAAAGAACAAAATGCACCGCTTGGGTGGATTCAAAAAAAAGACGGATCACCATCATCAAATCCAAATGAGTTAAAAGACGGCGGCGCACTTATCCCACTTGGTAGTGACCGGGAGCATGGAAGCCATAAAGGTTTTTGTCTTGGCGCATGGGTGGACATTTTTTCTGCGGTGCTCAGCGGTGCGAATTACGGTCCATGGGTTCCGCCTTTTGTAAGTTTTCTTTCTCCTCCGGCCGATCCGGTTGGAGAAGGTATTGGGCATTTTTTTGGCGCTATGCGTATTGATGCCTTTCGTCCGGCCGATGAATTTAAAAAACACATGGACAATTGGATAGAGCGTTTTAGGTCAGCAAAAACAATCGAAGGTCAGGAGAAATTGATTATTCCTGGAGATCCCGAACGCGAATATGAAACAGAGCGAATGAAAAAAGGAATCCCGATCAATCAGAAAGTGATAGAAGACCTGAAGGCTCTTGCAATAAAAATGAAAGTGGAATTCTAAAAAGTGAAATAGACCCGCAGCACGATAGGTGATAAAAATACACTTGGCGTTTTATAAAGTAAGTCGTACATCGCCAAAGCATTCACAGCGCTCCTTTTGCCCATAGGAATGGCATAGCCAAGTCCTACAAGGAACCTTGAATAATTGGACCGAACCAACTCATTGTTATTATCGTAAGCCGGAGCGCTTATCACATCGTATTCAGCCTGGAGAAAAACAGGATTGATACTGTATCTTACAAAGGGGCCAAATCCATATTGCGTATACGAATAATTGCCAACAGGTGTATTAACGTAATTGTATCGCTGGTATGTAAAGCTTGCGCCAACAGAATACTGCGCGTTTATCCGATAGCCGGCAATGGGCAGCAATGAATAATAATTATAACGATAGCCAAATGGATCAGTTCCAGATCCGAAACCGCCCCCGCCACCAAAATAGAATTTATTCTGAGGCTGATTAGACTGATTTGATTGCTTGCGGTTAGCTAAATTAAACTGAGCAAAAGTGCCAACCGAAATTAATACTGCAGAAATAAACAACATCAAACGCTTCATAGTCCTCTTTTAAATTAATTCTCCTCGATAATAAAGATGTCTTCTGTTGGCTTTTTCATCAGGTATTTTTCACGGGCAAATTTTTCCAGCAGTTCTTTGTTCGTAGTTAGCTCTTGCCGGTCCTTTTCCACTTCGGATATTTTTTCTTTGTAGTACGCATTTTCTCTTTCCAATGACCGGAGTTTAGCACCCATGCGAAAGCGGGATATTAAGTCATTGGAATCCAAAAAAATCATCCACATCAAAAAACAAAAGCCTGTGACGAAATAGAAGTTCTTCAATAACGGAGGCAGGTTCTTAGACATAAGTTTAAAAAATGGTTTAACGAAGGTAATGATTTTCGGGAAAATTTAATTCGCCACCATCACCCGAAAAGTCTTTTGCGTTTTACTTCCCGAAAACCGGATGAAGTAAAGTCCGCCAGAGAATGACGAAGTATTCAGGCTGATTTGGCCAAGTCCTGCTGGTACGTTTAGAATATTCTGCTCTGATATCACCTCACCATTCGATTTATAAATAGTGATGCTCACGTTTTCAGTGGTAGAACTCACCCAGTCAAAGTTTACTATTGCTGTGGCTGGATTGGGGTATGGAGAAAAAATTACGTCTTCACTGGAAAGTGTAAGGCATTGCTTGTCGTTGGCTGTGTCGGCATCGTTAGCAACTATCACTTCGGCACACACATAACCGAGCAACTGAGGAACAATTTCCACACTCAGGATTTGTACTATTGACTTTCCTGGCTGAAGAACACCAGTAACATTTGCTTTCAGCGTGGCACTTCCGCCCAAATCAATATCAACTTCGGGGTTGGTGAGAGGCATATTGCCCGAATTCAAAATAGTGACTTGCGCTTTGGATGAATTAGTACTGGGGTCATTTGTCAGCGTGAAGTTTTTCATGATAGCATCAAGATGAGGAACAACAACACTGATTTTTGAACTGAGAGTATCTGAGCAGCCTGCAATGGTATTCGCGGTTAGCAAAGCCTTATACTCACCTAACTGGGTATAGGTAAAGGTTGGCGACATATCCCTGGTAGTGGTGTTATCTGCATCTCCAAACTGCCAGATATAATAATCGGCAGTAGATGTATTATTGAAAGTAACCACAAGTGGAGATGCGCCGGCTTGAACAGATGGCGTAAAGCTTGCTACCGGCCCCACACCAATTGAAACATTCTTGGAAACAGAATAAACGCAGCCCGACTGTCTTGTGGCACTCAGTGTCACAGGGTAACCCCCAACAGAAGGAAACTGATAACTGACTGGCGAACCGATACCACTGACACCTCCAAAGTTCCAATTCCATGCTACACTTGGATCGGGTCCACCCGGGTTGACTTCTTGAAGAACAGAAGGATGACCGGTGCATGGTGCCTGAACGGTAAAATCCATCACAGGCAAAACAGGAACCGTAAGCGTTTGTACCACCTGACTCTTACAGTTATTACTTCCCGTAACCGCAAGTGTGACGGGATAGCTTCCGGGCGATTTAAAAATATATAATAGTGGTGATGTGCCCGCAATACTATTTCCCTGAATAGACCATTGGTATGAAGCTATCGTTCCGGATGATGCATTGGTAAATTGTGTGTATTGATTTACACAAGCAGGTGTGTTTGTAAACCCTGCCTGCGGCGAAGGTAAAATTGTAATCGACTTCTGTTTTGACTGAGTGCATCCAAAATTGGAAGTCGCCTGTAAGGTTACATTGTAGTTGCCAGCGGCTGCAAAAGTGTAAGCTGGATTTTGATTAGCGGACGGAGCATTGGCACCATCTCCAAAATCCCATGCCCACGTTGTGATATTGCTATCTACAAGAGCTGGCGTATTGTTATCAAATTGAGACGGGTACTTAGCGCACGAAAACGGTGGCGCCTCAATAGCAAAGTCCGGTTGAGGAACAGAGTAAACCGGAAAACTCTTTGTAGCAAAGTTTTGGCATCCTGACGTATTAGAAACACTTAACGTAACCTGAAAATTACCGGTGTTCGTGTATGTGTTCGTGGGGTTTGGCTGCAAAGACGTGTTGCCATCGCCAAAGGTCCAGGATAAACTGTTAATGCTCCCCGAAGTGTTGTTTGTAAATTGAATTGAAGAATTAACGCATCCTGTTGTTGGTGACCCAAAAACCACTAATGGTCCGACAAGAACGGAACTAATATTTTGAGTGGATTGAGACGAGCAGCCAGGTATTGAGGCCATTAATGTTACGCTTTGAGCAGTTGTGGTAGGGATTAAATAATTCAGGTCTTGGGTAGTAGCTGTATTAGTTCCATTGACGCTCCACTGCCACGAAGGATTTGAGCCCGGATCAGAGGTCGTCGTGTTAGAGAATACATAATTTTGATTCGTACAAAATGGAGAAGCTGGTGGCAGTGTAAACGAAGCCGTAGGGGGATTATAAATATTAATGGTATCGCGGGTTAAATTATTG
>Ga0206968_10065_pt2 | contig 26873 bp, 21 predicted proteins | sample Alteio_BWOrgHeat_22_FD_153254 | JGI IMG/M metagenome (GOLD analysis project Ga0206968, IMG submission 153254) | Enriched cells from forest soil in Barre Woods Harvard Forest LTER site, Petersham, Massachusetts, United States -... | ecosystem: Environmental > Terrestrial > Soil > Temperate forest >... | reverse complement strand
TCGGATTTTGTCAGATTAGTGTTTACTGCACAGTATCTCGGGCGAGAGGATCACCTCTTCTCCCGCCTGGAGGCCGGTCAAGATTTCGACTTTGTCTTGGACGCATTCGCCGACGAGAACGTCTCGTTGTTCCGGACCCTCTGGGGTCAGGACGTAGCAAGTTGCGTGTTGCCCCTGGTCGACAGTATGAACGACAGCCGGCTTCGGGATCGTCAGTTGCGGCGTAGGAGAATGATCCAACTGAAGTGTGACATTGGCCGTCATCGTTGGCTTAAGAACCGCCGAGTATTCGTTAAGGACCAGCACAACCGGATAGACCAGGACTCCGTCCCATCGGCCATTGAGGAAAGCTGGGACATTGCCCACTTTTTTTACGTGGGCGTGGAATACTTGCTTGGGCAGGCCCGGAAATCGAACAGAAGCCTCTGCTCCGGGATGCACGCGAGTCACCAGGGCCTCAAGCACCGGGATCGTCACCTGGAGCTTCGTCAAGTTCACGACCCGCAGAAGCTTCTCTCCTTCCCACACCGGCTCCCCCTGGGCAACGATAGATTGCTGTGAGCCCATTCCGTACCGACTCTGGGTGGAAGCGCAATAATACACCATGCCGTCATGAGGAGCGGCAATGGTGCACTCGCGGATCTCCTGCTCAATTTCCTGGCATCGGCACTGAAGAACCTGACAAATGTCCTTTTTCGTCAAGCGGTCGGCATTGGCCTGCATTTCCTTGGCCCGGGCTACGTTGCGAGCGACACCGCGAGTCAGCCCAGCTTCCTGCCGCTTGCCTTCCAGATCGGTTACATTTCGTTTCTTGGTGTAACTCATCAGAACGCGGAGTTGCTCGCGCAGGTTTTTAAGGTTGAATTCAGCGGACTGAACTTGATACCGGTCGGATCGGGCTTGGTTTTCCGTCAAGAAGCCTTTGCGTAGCATGTTCGTCGACCAAGAAGCGTGCTCACGCCATTGTGACAAAGCCGATTCCGCCGTGTTGACTTGTTCCTCCAGATCCAGGCGGGCCTGTTCATAGTCTCCCTGGACATATTTCCGCAGGTCCAGTCCGGAAAGTTCATACGCCTGGTCGGCTTGCAGAATGTCTCCTTGATTTTGCAAGGCGACAATTTTGCAGTTTTCCTCGGCGGCGACCCAGTCAGCTTTGGCAAGGGCGAGAGCGACCTGCTGTGTCCGCATCTCCTCCTGCAAGGCAGAATCGTCCAGTCGAACCAAGACCTCGCCGCGACGAACTGGGGAGCCATCGTCGATGACCCACTGAATGGTTGTGGAAAACTTGCTGCCTGCCGCGCGGGCCTTAACCCGACAAACCACATCGGTGGCCAGGCTGGCCTCCAAGTCTCCTTGTGTTTGATACGTTGGTTGCAAGATTTCTAAACCGACCTTATAGGTAGGCAAGTCGGCACGAGCCTGGCCACGAAGGAGGAACCAGACTGCGCCTGCGACCAGCACGCTCATGGTGCAGACCACAAATCGAATCCACTGCCCACGACGTTTGGGGGGCATGAATCTCTCACTCCCAGCAGGCACCTGAAATTCGGGCGGCAAGGGGCCTAAGGGCGTGTCATTTTTTGTAGTTCTCATAGACGAGGTGTCATCGAAGGTAGGTTTGGCGGACATCATCGCTTGGCAAGTCAGATTTCAGGTGGGAATACCAATATGGCAGGATTAACGAAGACCTCACAGAAGTAAGTTCGAAGCGCTCCCGGTTTCTGCTTAAACCAACTCGGCAATCGGTTGGGCGCCTTCGGGGAGCAGAAATTGCGGCCGACCCGACTGGTCTGGGAACTTCTGCTGAAGATCGATTCCCAGAACGTGAAAGATGGTGGCCATTAGGTCCTTAGGGTAGATCGGCGTGGACTTGGGGAATTCGGCTTTGGCGGAAGATTCGCTCACGACCTGGCCCATCTTCAACCCACCGCCCGCGAGTGCCAGGGTGCACAAAGGTCCCCAGTGGTCCCGGCCGGCATCGCCATTGATGCGCGGCGTGCGCCCGAATTCACCGGTGATAACAAGAAGGATTTTTTCGCTTAAGCCGCGGTCGGCCAGGTCCTGGAGAAATACGCTGATGGCGCGGTCCAGCGGCGGGCAGGCTTGCTGGAGCTGGGGCAGCATTTTGTTGTGCATGTCCCAACCTTGATTCGAATTGGCATAGTGAAGCGTCACAAAGCCACAGCCCGCCTCGCACAGCCGCCGACCCAGCAACAATTGGTCTCCCAGGCCCGCCGTTCCGTTGGTGTACCGGTCCCGGACGCGGGGGTCTTCGCGTTTGAGATTAAAAGCCTCCTTGGCCCGCCCCAGAATCAAATCGATAGCCTGCTGATCGAATGAGTCCAAGCCCGCCATCAGGCCACTTTGATCAATCTTTCGGTCCAGTACATCGAATGTTTTCAACAAATGGCGGCGATCGTTGAGCCGATGGAGGGGCAGATTCACGTTCAAGTTGTTCCGGGCTTGACCTCCAACATCAAAGGGGGCGTAAGCCTGCCCCAACCAATGGGGCCCGTCGGCATAAAGCCCAGTGAGCCGAACGTAGGTCGGCATCCCCGTTTCCGGGTGATTGGAGCCCCGAACCCGCGCCGCGATAGAACCAAAGGACGGTTTGATGGGCGGCATGCCGCTATCTGCCGGCGGATAATCCGTGCCGGTCATAACATAATGAGTTCCACCCGCGTGGCCGGAATTGCCGTGGGCAAAGGAACGCACGAAAGCCATGCGGTCGGCCATCTTGGCCATCTCCGGGAGCAAACCGCCGATGTGCACTCCGGGGATGCTGGTTTTCACCGCACCGGCCATGCTTCGAAACTCGGCGGGAGCTTCCATCTTTGGGTCAAAGGTTTCGATGTGGGTTGGGCCGCCACCCAGCCACAACCACATGACCGAGGTATCCTTAACGGACCGGGTCGCCGCGGCCGCTTGGCGCAGACGTAATAAGCCCGCCAGGTTCAACCCTGTTAGGGCCAGCGTCCCGATCTTTAGGAAATCGCGCCGGCTGGTGCCTTCGCAATCCGTTCCCCTTGGCTTACTCCAAAGATTCAACATGGAGAATCCCCCCTTGTGTTAAGCGATCGGCGGGCACAAAACGTGAGGCAGGCTACTAAATCCGGCGGGACAAATCATTCGGCAGGATAAAAAAAGCGGTAGGCAATTCAGGCAGGCTTACAATGCTAGCTTGAATCCCCGAGGGTGTCAATCCGAGGGCCGAAGGGATTTGCTGGGTTCAAAGCAAACAATGCCCTAGGCTAGCAACTTATTGACCAGTTCCCCATGAACGTCCGTCAGGCGGAAGTCCCGGCCCTGGAAGCGGAAGGTAAGCTTCTTGTGATCGAGGCCTAAGAGATGGAGGATGGACGCCTGAAGATCGTGAACGTGGACTCGATCCTCTGCTGGAAAAAATCCTAGCTCGTCGCTGGCGCCGACGGTGACACCGGGCTTAATGCCTCCGCCGGCGAGCCACATGGTGTAGGTGTCGATGTGATGGTTGCGGCCGACCGTCTCACGGATTTCGCCCATGGGAGTCCGGCCGAACTCGCCTCCCCAAACGACCAGCGTCTGCTCGAGCAGGCCGCGCTGCTTCAGATCGCGAATGAGGGCGGCGGCGGGCTGATCGGTTTCCTTGCAGACCCGGTCCAGCCCTTCATTGAGGTTGACACCGCCGGAGCCGTGGTGGTCCCAATCGGTGTGATAAAGCTGGATAAAGCGGACGCCGCGCTCGACGAGCCGCCGGGCCAGCAAGCAGTTATTGGCGAACGAAGGCTTGCCTGGCTCGGCGCCGTACATGGTCAAGGTCTGTTTGGTTTCTCCGGAAAGCTCGATCAGTTCCGGAGCGCTTGTCTGCATGCGGTAAGCCATCTCATAGGAAGAAATGCGGGTAGCAATTTCCGGATCGCCGGTGTCCGCCAGCCGGGCCGCATTGAGATCGCCAAGTGCATCCAGGGTTTGTTTTTGTCTGGTCGGGCTGATGCCTTTCGGACTGGTCAAATTCAAGATTGGCTCGCCGCTGGTCCGAAACGGCACTCCCTGGTAGTTCGTCGGCAGGAAACCACTTCCCCAGTTGAGGGCGCCGCCGCGCGGCCCGCGCGGGCCGGACAAGAGAACGACAAAACCCGGCAGGTTCCGCGAATCTGAGCCGATTCCGTAGCTGACCCAACACCCCATGCTGGGGCGGCCAAATTGCGGGGACCCAGTGTTCACGAAGATCTTGGCCGGGGCGTGATTGAAAACGTCGGTCGCCACCGAGCGCACGAAGGCAATGTCATCGACGATGCCGGCGAGGTGCGGCAGGCATTCCGAAACATAAGCCCCGCATTGGCCGTGCTTGGTGAAGCGCCGCTTGGTGCCCAGGAGCTTGGGGACCTCTTTTGTGAAAAGGTCCATGAAGGCAAAGCGCTTGTTCTTGATAAACGATTCCGGGATCGGCTGGCCGTTGAGCTCCTGCAGCTTCGGCTTGTGATCAAACAGCTCCAGTTGGCTGGGTCCGCCAGCCATAAAGAGAAAGATCACGCTCTTGGCCTTAGCCGGAAAGTGCGGCTTCCGAGGCGCCCGGGGACTAACAAAGGAATCGGCTTCGCTTGGCTGGGCTCCAAAGAGATTGTCGTTGTTAAGGAGCGACCCTAGGGCCATCGAGCCAAGGCCGATGGCGCAATCCTTAAAAAAATGCCGACGGGTTTGATGGAGCAGCGGGTTGAAATCGTCCATGGCAGGCTATTCCCTGGTAATGAACTCATCAAGGTTCAACAAAACGCGGGTGACCGCGGTCCAGGCAGCCAACTCTCTCGAGTCAATTCCGGAAGGAAGGTTGGTTGGGACCCGAGGGGGTGCATCCCCCGAGTCTGACTGGAAGTCCGCACGCTGTTGGGACAGGAGCGCGCCCAGGCGCTCTTGTTCGAAGACGCTTGGGGGCCGAGCCAGACAGAGTCGAAAAGCGAAGCAGATGCGATTAGAGTCTGTTGGCTTGGCTTCGGCGATTTTGTCGATAGTGCTCGTCTGGGAATTCGCCAGAACTCGCATGGCCAGCCCTTGAGCGAACTCGAAGAAGGCTTGGTCGTTGAGCAGAGTTAGCGCCTGGAGAGGCGTATTGGAGCGGTTGCGATGCGTACAAGAGGTGGTGGCCTCCGGCGCATCGAATACCGTCAAGGCCGGATAGGGGGCTGAGCGCCAAAAGTGGGTGTATATCCCTCGGCGGTAGCGGTCAGATCCGTTGCTGACATTCCACGCTCGTGGAATCTGCGTCAATCGAAAGACGCCCTCTGGTTGAGGCGGAAAAACGCTGGGACCGCCGATCTTGTGGGACAGAAGACCGCTCGCGGACAGGGCGACGTCGCGGACGATCTCCGCCTCCAAGCGCAGCCGGGATTGGCGAGCCAGCAACCTGTTGCGCGGATCAACCACGCTCAATTCCGGGCGATGCCGCGAGGACTGGCGATAAGTCGCGCTCGTCACGATCAGGCGGTGCATGGCCTTCATGCTCCACTTGCGGGCGATGAACTCCGTGGCCAGCCAGTCGAGCAACTCGGGATGCGTCGGCGGCGAGCCTTGCATGCCAAAATCATTCTCAGTTTCAACCAGGCCCGAACCGAAATAGTGTTCCCAAAATCGATTCATGGTCACCCGCGCTGTCAGCGGGTTCTTAGGATCGACCAGCCATCGGGCTAGATCGAGACGAGTCGGAAAGCCCAGCGGTTGCGACTCCTGGATTTTCATCGGCGGCAATACAGCGGGAACGTCCGGAGCGACCCGCGCGCCTTTGCGGAGGAAATCGCCCCCCAAATGAACATGGGTTGATCGCTGCGCCTTACGCTCTTCCATAACCAGCGTGGTAACAACCGCAGGTTCACTTTTGTTCGATTCGACAATTTGCTTGTCAACGGAAAAGCGAAACAAAGCCGTCTGGAGATGGGCGGCTCCCAAGAAGGGCAGAGGCTGGCCCAGCCCGCCCACAAGATTTCGAGCCTGATCTGGAAACCGGTAGGCCGCCCTGATCGTTTCCAACTGTTGGGTATCCCGTTGGTGTTCTGGAACGTCTAGAATACCATTTACCGTGGGAGGCAATTTGGCTCGGGCAGTCGCGGTCAAGCTCCTCTCCCATTCAAGTCGCTTAGCATCAGAGGTATTATCGACGGCTCGAACGGATTGTTTCAGTTCCTCGATCCGGGCGCGGATCTGATTGCGACGCCGCCGCTGCTCAGGCGTGGGCAATTCCAAGGTCGGTTCATCGGCGTTGTTGAAGAATGCAAACAACTGATAATATTCGCGTTGGCTTATGGGATCAAATTTGTGGTCGTGGCACTGGGCGCAGCCGATGGTCAGGCCAAGAAAGACAGACCCGGTCGTGTTGACCCGGTCAACAATCGATTCGACCCGGAACTGCTCCAGGTCAATTCCGCCTTCCTCATTGATCAGGGTATTGCGGTGAAAGCCACTGGCGATCTTTTGCGGTAAGTTCGCATTGGGCAACAGGTCGCCGGCAATTTGATCGATAGTGAATTGGTCAAACGGCAAGTCCGTATTGAAGGCGTCGATCACCCCATCCCGGTATCTCCACATCGAGCGTGGCGCATCGATATTGAAGCCATTCGAGTCCGCGTAGCGGGCTAGATCCAGCCAATGCCGGCCCCAGCGCTCGCCATAGTGCGGCGATTGCAGGAGTCGGTCCACCAGTCGCTCGTAAGCATCCGGGCGCGCGTCGGACATAAACTCATCGACTTCCGCAATGCACGGAGTCAATCCGAGCAGGTCGAGGAACAGCCGACGGATGAGAGTGATGCGATCCGCCTCCGGACACGGACCGATCCCTTCTTTTTCCAATCGGGCCAGGATGAACCGGTCAATGGGGTTGCGAACCCAAGCCAAATTGCTGACCCTAGGTTGCGCAAGACGCGCGATGGGCTGAAATGCCCAGTGCTTAGATTTGCCGGTCGTCACATTTTCCAGCCGCTCGTCGGCCGGCGCCTTGGCGCCTTGTTCGATCCAGGTTTTCAGGACGGTAATTTGGCTACTGTTTAGGGCGGGTTTTTGGAAGGGCATCCGGGGTAGGTTTTCGTCAGAGCCCGTCACGGCTTTGATGAGCAGACTTTCTTCGCTTTTCCCGGGTACAATGGCGGGGCCGAGATTTCCACCCTTGCGAGCCGCCGCGGCCATGTCGAGTCGCAGGCCGGACTTCTGCTTTTGCGGACCGTGGCAGGAATAGCAGTGCTGGGACAAGATCGGCTTCACGTCGCGGAGATAATCGACCGGATCGGCACCGAGCGCCGCGGACGCTGAACTCCACAGGCCAGCTAGGATAGCAGGAACCCATTTCATGCTGTTCCCTATTCTAAGCGGCCTCAAAGCATTTCAAGAACGATTTTTTCGGAAATCTTAGGAGGGAGTTGCAGAATGGCTTGATCGCCTGACCCAATGTGGGCCTCACGCAATGACGCATGGCATGCGGACGATGGTAAATCAAATCGTCATTACCGTTGGCATTTAGTTGCTGGCTGCAAGGTCACCCGAACTACCTCAAATAAACTCCTGGCCATCTCCCCGTATGGCCGTAGCTTAGGCTCATCGGTGCGTAGGATAGTCCGAGCGAACCTCCGGAGAAAATCATGGGATGTTTTCTAAAGCGAAGGGACTTGGCTATCATTTTTCTCGTTGCTCTGTGCTCGTCAGCAGGGCCTGGAACGCTGAAGGCGCGCGTTATCCAATCCCCCAATCCGGATAAGAAGGGCGCCAGCCCTTCGGCGGCAAGCGCGGAACCGGTCGCGTCTGACAAGCTTCGTGAGGACTTCGCCATCCTCCGCCAGGCGCTGGAGCAAGCACACCCTGACATCTACCGGTACACGCCCAAGGCAAAGATGGACCAGGCCTTCGATCGCGCGGAGAAGGCGCTCGATCGGCCCATGAACGTTTACGAGTTTTATCGTATCGTCGCGCCTGCAGTGGCCGAAATCAAATGTGGACACACCAGCGTTCGCGTGAACCCGAGTCTGAACAAAGGGAAACTGCTGCTGCCTCTGGTAGTGCGCGCATTAGACGGCAAGCTCTTTGTACTGCGTGATCTGTCCAACAAAGAAGGAACCCTGGCGGGTAACGAGGTTCGTGCCGTCAACGGAATTGACGCCGGCAAGATCGTGCAAACCATGCTTGCCGCCATTCCGGGCGACGGCGACGTGAAGACATCTCGATTGCGGCACCTCGGCGGCGCCAACTTTGCCCGAGAGCTTATCGATCTCCTGGGGCTCGAAAGTCCGTATACGGTCGCGTTCTGGGATTTCAAACGAGGCCTTGAGCACACGGTTCGCCTGGATGGCATTGAGGCCTCGAAGCTTCAAGAGCCACGCCCGAAGGATTCGGCCACACTAACGTTCTTGGATGATGGCAAGATCGCGGATTTGAAAACCAATCGGTTTGGTGGGACTGCGAACAAGAAGGACTTGGGGGTCTTTATTCAAGAGTGCTTCAGCGAGATCGACAAGAAAAAGACCACCGCGCTTATACTCGATCTGCGTGACAACGGAGGCGGAGCCGACGAGCTCGGCAAACTCTTGCTCTCGTTCCTGATCGACGAGCCGTTTCAGTATTACGACGACCTGGTGCTCAACGGGCTCGACTCCAGTTTAATTAAATACTCGGCCAAGGATCTCGAAGTTGGCTGGAATCGAGCATTGAAAGACGGCATGCTGGTTCGTCAACCCAACGGCAAGTACCGGATGGTGAAGCATCCGAATTGGGGAATCCAACAGCCGAGCAAGCCAACCTTCACGGGCGTGGTTTACATTCTGATCAACGGCAACTCTTTTTCTACGACCTCGGAGTTTTTGTCGCACGCGCACGCGCGAAAACGGGCAACCTTCATCGGCGAAGAATCCGGTGGGAGCTACTCCGGCAACACTTCGGGACCAACGGCACTTCTGACTCTGCCTAACACGAAGCTGCAAGCTTACATACCTCTCATGGGTTATTACATGGCCGTGCGCGACGACAAGTCAGCTAACCACGGTGTTGTGCCAGAATACCAGATCAAGTACACCATCGACGAATTGCTTGAGGGAAAAGATAAGGAGCTAGCTGCCGCGCTCGAACTAGCTCGTAAAAAGCCCTAGTCGTTTACGGCAGGAAACCAGAAATGTCCATGATTCGAAGCGCCGTTTGTTGGGCAGCGTTCGGGATTATCGCGGCGGTTGCGGGAACGGCATGGTTCAACGCTGACGAGGGAGGGGTCCATCCCCGTTTGTCGGCCGCCGCAATTGCCCAAGCTGACCCACCAACTTCACGAGCGATTGCCTTGACAGCTTCAATGGCGGACGAACGGAAACTCAAGGGTAAATCAGTAAAATCGTACAGCACTCGTTTTCAGCTCAACGAAGATCCCATCTCGGAGGGCGGGCGGTGGATCAACGGCCAGAAAGATGGGATTGACTGGTACAACGTCATCACCAAGAACGGGGTAGCCTATGGAGCGGTGACCAAGGGAGACTACACCGATCCGACCGCCTTGCTCAAGGGCGTATGGGGAAAGAACCAGCACGGCAAAGGAAAGGTGTTCAGCAGAAGCCAAACAAAGAAGTACTACCAGGAGGTCGAAATACGCCTGCGTAGCTCGTTGACGCCGCAGAATTGCACGGGGTACGAGGTGTTCTGGAGATGCCTGAAGACACCGAAAGCCTACGTCGAGATTGTCAGGTGGAACGGGAAGGTCAAGGACTGGACTTCGCTGAAAAAGCACACTGGTGCGCAATATGGAGTCAAGGACGGGGACGTGGTAGAGGCAACGATTATTGGCAATGTCATCAAGGGATATCTGAACGGCCGCACGCTTCCGAGTTCAGAATAGCACCGAGAAGCCAAGGATCGTATGGGTCGAGCCGTGGGCCGAGGACTTCACTCTTTTGGCGGGCGAAGAATTGGAGATAATCGCTCGCAGCACAACTGAGCAACCGTGGTTTCACATCGTCGAGTGGCCCGACAGCACGCAGGTTTATCTTGAAGGGGTAAGCGAAGACTATGAGGTGCTCCAGGGTGGAATGCCTCTGGAGTGTGGCCATAACCGGAAAGCCGCCTGGGATGCGGGTCTGAAACTTTGAGGCTTCAACTCCACGGTTTCGGAGATGGTAACCCAAACGGTCATTACGCTTGGCATTTAACTGCAGTCGCCCGGGCCACCCAAACGCCCCAGGGGGCTCCTGGCCATCCCCCCGGTTTGGCTACAGTGTCCCCCACGTCGCCCCCAGGCGCGACCTCTCCCCGTGGGGGTGGGGAATTTGGCCAACACTGGTGCCGAGGCCGCGACGTGGGCGAAACGGGAGCGGGGTTCCGTGGCGATCTAGATTTCGTTGCCTCCAATGGCCTAGAACAATTACCAGCTTCGTACAAGTCGATACTAGAAATAGTGCTGATCGCAGGGGGAAAACATCGCCAGTTCGTGGCAAGTTGCGAGCGTCGGCATAGGCAAGTACTGCCAACCAAGTTAGTTCAAATGCCTGCGGGAGTGACTTGGAAGCCGTCAGAAAACTGGGCAATCCAGCGGACAAATCCTTTGAACAGTCCAGCACGTCGTCGATGATCTGGCACTGCATCACGATTCGAAAAAGGATATTGAGATCAGCATCGCAGTAGGTCGCGCGGATTGCCTCGTCGAGGCACTGGTTGCCATTGGCTGTCGTGGCCACCATTCCAAGCGAAAGCCGCACGACGGCTTCACGGTACAGACTCACTTTTTGAAATTGCCAATAATCTCCGCCGGGCAATGGACGTCTGCTCTCCAGGTCCCTAAGTCTTCGCAGATATTCGACCACGGACGAACGGATTCCAGCTTCTTCAAGCAGCTGCAGCGTCGTACGAAACTCGTGGAGGCAACAATCCTTATTATCGAAAGCCGCATTGGCGCAAGCTCCGAAGTCGAGCAATGCTGCCAGCATTCTAAGTTTAGGCATCGGCAGTGGTTTCGCGTTGCGAAGCATATGAAGCGTGTCGAACGCCATGATGCACAAGACTCGCAATGGTGTCTTAGGCCTGGCAGACATGAACAGCGAAAGTCCGCGCACAATACTTCTGACCGCAATCAGGATTGACGAGATTCTGGCATAAAGTGCATTCCATCGTTCGCAAATGGCCTGAAAGTTCATCGGTCGGTCTCGCTGAGTCCGTTGACTTCACACGTGACACAAAACAACCTCCCGCGGACACCGCCAGCGGATTGGCACGAGATCACTAACGCCGCGACTCACAACCAGCCGAGTCGCTCCATACTGATGGCTTAAATAACAATAAGGGTAGAAAACCGCTCCGGGAAACAGACGGTTTCGATACTCAAACGCAACCACTTGACAGCCATGGAGATGCCCGGCCAGAACCAGGTCATAGCCATGTTGACGCGCAGTTTTCCAGACGCGCGGGTTGTGCGCGCACAGAACTTGAAAATCAGCCTCGGGTAAAGACGCCGCGTCGGGGCCGGACACGGCAATCACTCGAGAACCATGCGATAGTCGAGCGGCGCCAGCATGAATCCATTTACCCCCGCCGCTCACTACCGCGTCGCGGACTCGATCCATACCGACATTTCTGTCGTGGTTGCCGCCGACAGCGAAGACTGGCGCTACCTCGCAGAGCGCGTCGACCAAATCGCAAAGCTTGCCTAATTCCGCCGGCCCATCTACCAGGTCGCCACCCAATAGGAGAGCATCTATTTCGGAAGAGCGCGCGGATTCGATTACCTGCCGACAGAGATTATCGGAACGTGTCCGCCGAAGATGTATATCGCTCACATACATCAAACGGCACGCATCACACCGTATCGACAGGCGCTCCTCGCGGATGTGAAGCGATCCGTTAAGCCCGATCGTCAGCGGTCCCGCAGACAATTCTGTTCTCCCTATCCTGCGTCGTGACAGAGCTCGTTCCGGGCCCGGTACTTGTAGTCGTCGCGACCCGTTGAAATCGTGTTACTTTGTATCGCAAAGTGCATGCCTTGTCCATCGAGTTTTTCGCATTTGACCTAGCCTTTAGTTTCCCGGACGCTGCCGCGGTGGTTCGTGCTCATTGGCATTAGCGTTCCATCGGGCGCCCGCTTGATGGGGCGGCGTTATCGATACTCGTGGAACGGTACGCCGAGCACATAGCGCATGCCTGCTGTGATCGGAGTCACGCCGTGCTTGACCGGTTGCAAACCGTAAGCACCACCGACCGGCACGAGCCGATCGCGCGTGCAGAACAGAATGCCATCGCCCAGCCCGGCCGCGATTTCCCGGCGGCGCAACTTCTTGCCCGGCGGAACGTCGCACAACAGAAACGCGCCGCCACGAAATCCCTCTGGCGGATCCGCGCATGGGCTAAGGACAACCGCCATCTGGATCGGGAAGAACACGCTGCCACGCAGGTCGCGATGCGGCGCGTTGAAACCGCCGGGCCCGTATTTCAGGAGAATCGGGGTCGGTGTCGCCTGCCCCGCACGTTGGCATTCATCATGGAAGTCGGCCCACTCGTCCGGAAATCGCTGGGGTTCGTTCAGGAGCTGTTGCCAATCGTTGGCGATCCGGGCGACATGTGGATAGACCGCGCGGCGAAGCTGGTCTACCACCTTCGGGATCGGGGCGCAGAAATAGCGATAAACACCGAGCCCAAACTCGGGTCGATCCATGACGACAGTCTTCGCAAACAAGGCGTCGTGGTCGAACATGCCACGAAGATCCGCGCAGGTCGCTGCATCAACGAGCTGTGGCATCACCACGTAGCCATCGCACGTGAGCCGGTTTCCTAGCCCGCGCCAGTCAAGTTCCGTTGGCCGCCACGGCGAATCGGTCATTGCCTCGTCCGGCGGCGATCCCACCGGCGCTGCCGGTGGCGCCTCGGCGGGTTGGCCAGCGACCGCCCGGTACGCCACCAGGCGCTCGGCGTAGCCGAGGTTATCGGGCGCATGCTTGACCGCCTCCGCTTGCAGCCCGGTCGCTTCCTTGGTGAAGCCTTGCCGAAAACGCAGGGCCGCGAGGTTGGCGTAGGCATCCGCGAAAGTGGGCGCAAGGTGGATCGCCACCCGGAGCGCCTCGGCCGATTCCATCTCCTTTTGCCGCATGCCCAGGATCAGCCCTTGATCGTTCCACAGGACCGGATTGTCCGGCTGAGCATCGACGGATCGGCGAATAATCTTCTCCGCGAGATCGAGGTTGCCAGCGTCGACAGCGTCCCATGCCTCATCCGCCAGCTTGCGAGCGCGGCGGCGATTTTTGATCTTCTGCTTCTTGGGATTCATCGCATCTTCCTCCATGCGCAGCGCGGGCCACTAGTTACGCGATGCGCGGTGACAAATAGTGATAGTGAAGTTGGGTCAGAGGCAGAGCGCAACATGTGCGTGAGCGCGCACAGATCGCCCCGATGGAGATGCGTTAACTTAGGAAATTCTGGCGGATCATTCGCATACGAGTATTATAGACGCCCAACGTTGCGGTCAAACATAGGATTCCCTGAATAATTTCTACGGTTCAGACGTATTAGATCATGCGGCCGCGCTTTCGCCGTCAGCGCCTTCGATATTCTTGACTACTACCGTCTTTAGTGCTTTGAGCCCTGCTGGTGTGATCCGATAGCATTGTCGGACAACTCCCGGTTGTAAAAATGAACTTGACCCGGTGTTCTGTTCGATCCAGCTGTAGGCAAGGAGAATGCCATGAAGCTTGACCAACCCTTGGCTGTCGGCCCCTTCCAGCTCCATGACCCGATCCTGCCATGTCTCCCGATCGGCAGCGCCTGTAGAAGCGTAATGGCTCAATAGCCGCGACAGATTCTCGTTGCCCTTCAGAAATTGCAACTCGTCCCGCATCGCTAACTTCTCCCACGTGTATCTAAACCGAAGCATAAAATCGACATCTAATCCTTTTCGTCTCTACGCAAGTTTGCTTCCTCACCAAGGACTGAATGGCAGAATAACTCGGCGTTAATGACCCTGACGAGAATGACGAGGGGATTCGATTCCAAGGCGTCTACGAAAACCAGCCTAATGTGGTGATGATGAGGCGGCGGGCGCGGGCGTCGCCCCCAGAAGACTCTGCGTAAGTGTACCGCCTTCAACGAGCAATTCGGTAAGTGCCTCTTGGAGGTGTTCCTCACGCACGACCAGTTCCCTGTTGCCGCAATCCTCCGCGGCATAGACGGCCGCCTTGCGCAGCAATTCCCGGATGAAGGCGGCGCTCACGCCAGCCGTTCGGTCAATTAGCGCGTCCCAGTCACTTACTTCTAGTTTGAGGCCTACGCCGTACAAGTCGAAAAGGCGCCGCCGACAATCATCGTCGGGGAGCAGGACCTCAATTGCCTGGTCGATTCGACCCGGTCGTGCGGCCAGCGCCGGCTCCAGAATTTCGGGACGATTGCTGGTGAGAATGAAAAGGATGTCAGCGTCTTCGGCCAGACCGTCCATTTGGTTAAGCAGTTCAAAGAGTAAGGCGTTGGCGCCGACGGTTTGATGGTCGCGTTCCGTTCCGATGAGGTCCACATCTTCTAGGATAATTGTGGCAGGCAACGATTCCGGAAGAATGATCTCTTCTCGGCCAATGCGCGGCAAACGATGAAACTGGACGGTCAACTCGCCAAAACAGCCTTCCTCAACTGACAAGACTTGCCCTCGATACGCGTTGCCATGCCTCGTGAGCCGGGTCACGCGACGAACAAAACCCTCGGCGGCCCCCCGGTCGACGGCCATCACCTCGACGACAATGCTTGGGTTGCGACTGTATTGTTCTTGCGAAATCAACATAACGATCGGCACGTTGTCGGCGGATAAGAAATAAAGCCCGCGTTTCACGCAAGCCAGATGCCGATCGCCAGCCAGCGGTACATCGATGTATTCAACAGGGCCTTCCTGGAATCGTTGGGCCGAAACTCGCTGCGATAGCTTGGATAGCGTAACCGAATGGTACTCCTCCGGCACAACGATGCCGATTGGCTTTGCATTCCATTCCGGTGGATTGAACAATTCCTCGATGGCAAGGTGCAGATTGGGGCGCTCATAAAAAGCGAAATTCTGTTCCACGACGGGCAATTTTGCAGGATCGGCGCGAAAATGCGCCCGAAGCCGTTTAAGTAAGCCCGGTTCGGCCTTTCCTTTGGTCTTGGCCTTGGCAGTACGCTTCGCCATGTTTCAAATCTCGCTCTGACGTTTGCTTTTAGACGATTATATGAAGACACGTCAGGTCGTTATATGTTCGTGATGCTCGTGTCCGGCTGGCATGGAACGCGGATCACCTGTGAAAGGGCAGCTAGACCCATGGGTCAAGATGGTAAACAAAACCGTAATTCCCTTTCGCATAGGTCGCCGGCCCCAAGGGCCTATTCTGCGGCACGGGCGCTCGGCCAATCCCGGCCCGTTGGCGGTTGAGGTCTTGAACCAACCGTGATGCCGCCGTCGATCAGCACAAAATGACCCAGCTTTGGCTCTCCTCTTGCCAGAACGTTGAACGAATTGTCCAATGAGTGGTGATTCGTCGAGCCGCTGAACTGTGTCAGCGGGAGGCGCGCGCCTTGCACGTCATGGAAGAATGGGCCTGGCGACGTTACTAGCGCGACGGGCGCCGCCACGACGCTATGCGGACCCACAAAAACGTGACCGCCACGGTGTGGACTGCACGGCGTGGGTGGGGCCTAAGCCTACATCGTGGTTGGCGAAGCACACCTTCGCAGCGACTACGGAGGACGAGATGGAAACGCTTTTGACTGAGCCAGGTTCGCGGGTGACCGCGTCATCCCAGAACCCCAAAATCTCCGTAGGTCAAGCTGGCTTCACGTTGCTCAGCACCGATCTCGCGGGCGGAATATATGCAAACGTTGGGTATCCCGGGACTAACTGGTGGGGTTGGGGCAGCGTGTCACAAGGCAGCACTACCCCGGGCGCGCCGGTAACGGCAGTCCCCTGGGGAAATCAATTCGCCTTGTTTGTCGCCGATCCTCGCGGCGAAGTCTTTACCGCCGTCGGGGATCCTCAAACAGGTTTTGGGCATTGGGCCAGCGTGTCGCCGAAGAGCCAAACCATGCCGGGCGCGCCGATCACGGCACGCCTCTGGAAAAATCAGATCGCCCTGTTTGCGGCCAATCCCAGCGGCGAAGTCTTTACCGCCGTCGGGGATCCTCAAACACATTTTTGGAATTGGACGAGCGTGTCGCAAGGCCGCACCATGCCCGGCGCGACGGTAACCGCGATCCCGTGGGAAAATCGCATCGCCGTTTTTCTTGCCGATCCTCTCGGCGGAGTCTACACGGCCGCGGGCGATCCTGATTCGGGCTTTGGGGGATGGGCCTCCTTGCCACTCGTCAGCACAACACCTGGCGCGCCGATCACCGCAGTCCCCTGGAGAAAGCAGATCGCCCTGTTTGTGGCCGATCCCAGCGGCGAAGTCTTCACCGCCGATGGGGATCCTCAAACAGGATTTGTGAATTGGATGAGCGTGTCGCAAGGCCGCACCATGCCCGGCGCGCCGGTCACTGCGGTGTCGGTCAGAGCGTTCGTCGGGAAAGTTTATAGCGATTATATCGCCCTGTTTCTTGCCGATCCCGGCGGCGGAATCTACGCGGCCACGAGACAACCTAACGTCGGCTATGGGCCTTGGGAGCTGGTTTCGCAATTCCCTCCCGCGCCCGCGGCGTACCAACTGGGCGTGCTTCCGCCCGAGCCGACGCCGACGATTCGGGATGGTGATGACATCATTCTCTACATCCACGGCGGACCGGGATCTCGACTCGAAGAGTCCGGCGACCTGGTAGGCCAGCTTCACAGCGCCGGCAGCAAACTCGATCCACCCAAGAGGTACACCGTTATCGCGTTCGATCAGCCCAGCCAGGGATATACCTCGATGCTGGGACCAGACCAAATCGTTCCGACGCACGATCAAATAGGCGACCATTATCCGACGCTGCAATTCAGTGAGGACTTCATCGCGGCGTTTGTGAGCGCCCTCGACAAAATAACAGGCATCACCAAGAAGCAGAATCGAAAGATCTTCGTCATCGGTGGAAGCACCGGCGGCGCTTTGGCCCTGCGGATGGGTCATCGGACGACAAAGGACTGGACTGCGACGATCACGGCGATTGTTGCTTGGAGTCCCGCGAGTGTATGGAGGACCTACGCGCACAACACATTCAAAGGGGTGGCGCTCAATTTAGGTTTTGCAAGGTCGGACCATGGCGAAGATCCAGGCAGGCGCGGGGAGTTCTTCGATCAAGCGTTTGGAATGCAGAACTTTGGCATCCCCGCCACCAGCATTCAGCCGAACCCCGAAGAGTGGTACCGAGGGGACAGAGACTACTATTACCCAGATACGCCGAACGCGGCTAGCGAATGGCCCTGCAAATGGGACTACATTGCCGCCGCGCGCCTCGACTACGAGGAGGTCTACAACTGGCGATTTCGCCGTTGGCACTGGAGGCTCGGCACCGAGCTGTTGCTCTTCAGCTTCTTCAACGATGATTGGGAGGGGCCTGCCAATAACGCGGAGCTGCCTGAAGCCGCCAACTATTGGAGCATCACCAGACCCACCCTCCTGGCCGCAGCCGAAGACGACGATTGGAATGAGGGGGCCTTCTTTTCGTGGGAAAATCGGTGGCAACGAACACTAGAGCTGGCTCCGCTGATGGTCAAGACTCCGGGCAGAACGCTACTGCTGCCCAATACGGGTCACTCCATTCACAACGAACGCCCGAAACTGTTTGCGCGACACATTGTCGCCTTTCTTTCATCCCCTGATTTGACCCCGCCGTTGAAGCCGCTTCCCCTGCTCGACCCATCGATGATGGAGGACGAGGATCACGACTGCATAGAAAGACCTTCCCAACTTTCACGATATCCGCGCCCGCGGGCGGAACTGCTGGACAACCCACCCTCCGCGTACATGTTGATCCAACTGGCGAAGCTTGGCGGTGACTACAGCTACTTCGGCAACGATCAGTCTCCCGGCACATTCGGTCTGCGGCTCAAGCAGGAGCTGCGCGACGTGGCGGCTGCACAAAATTCGACGGTCGCGATGGGGCACGCGGCTGCGCGCTACTATCGCGGCGATCCAACCTGGTCGGCATTTGCCGACCTCGCCGTGACGGGGCGAGCTGCTTACGAATCGTTGCGCAATAATCCGCCGACCGACGACCTGATCAAAGGCGCGGCGCTGGGGCCTTTGTCGGCTGCTTCGATCTCCCAGCCGGACCCCATCAAGTTTGCCGAGGCTGTGCTCTCCGCAAAGACCCGGGCGTACAAGGTGGCGTGGGTGCTGCGCGACCCGGATTTGGCAGAGGGGGTTCGGCTGCGCCCGGCCTGGGGTTGGATTGCCGTCTCTGGAGAAGACGACTCGCCGGCCCGGCCGGTCAATGTTTCGAGCGGTATCCCGATTTTCGGACCGGACGACAAAACGCAAATCTCGGCGCACCCGCAATTCGAGATCGGGGTCCAGATGCCACAACACCTAAAGTACTATCCAGTGAACTTTCAGGTTCGGTACTCGATTGCCAGTCCCCCCTAAAGCGCAACCGGCACCGGCTAGACCCGGGGTTGTCGGCCCGGACAGGCTGATCCGCTCGCAGTAATCCAGGATCAGGTCTAACTGGCGGGACGCCGCAAACACTGCGGCGAGATTCCGAGAAACCGAAGCGTGGAAGGCCAAAGTAAAACCGCCCGGTAGTCGAAGTTGCGTGTCATTGCCTGACTGATCCAGCCGAGCAGGCATGAAGTCTGGGAACGGAATTAGAGTTGTCCCAACCATAGGGAGATGGCAAACCAAATAGTTATTACCTTTAGCATCTAAGTGCGGTTTCTAGGGCCCCCGAAAATCGGCTGAGGCGTCCGCCAGGCAAACTCAGGCCAAGGGTGCCAAGCGCAACATGAACCCGGATCGGCCGGAATCAAGATTTGCCGCCACGCTTTCGCCGGCTCGGCGGTTGCCGATCAGACTCGGCCATGCGAAGGACATCGCGAAGCCGTTCAGTCAGATGATGCCATCTCATTGTGATTTCTTCCATTTCCACGAGCAAATTCTGCACATCCACCTCCCAGCCACGTCGCAAATCATCTTGGTTTGGCGATTCTTGCGGTGGCCAGCGAACGGATGTGGTAACACCCGGAAGGATGTCGATGTCCAGCCTGCCTGCTTTCGCGGTTAGCCGCAGCGGGTTGTCTCCCAGTCCGTGCATGACGAGTTCTTCGAGTGCCACATCGCACCGAGGCCGATCGACGAGACGGTCCGGGATGGTAAGGTTACGGGCGATTCGCCGGGCCAGGGGATTCCCGACCGGGAGAGCATCGCCTCGCACATTCACGCCGGCACATAGGCCATACCAGAGATAGGCGGTCGGAAGAAGCGATGACACCGGCGCCAGGATGTCGGCGTGGTCCAGAGTGCCGGGACCAAGCATGCTAGTAAAATACCCAGCTAAGAAGGATCGCCGCTCGTCCGCGTCCCGCCTTGACGATACAAGCAACCGTAATGCGCCGTCGATCATCTGAACGCGCTGCTCGCGCGGCATTTCGAGCAGCCCCCGCATGCGTTCGAGGTCTGGGTAACCCTCAACCAAGCTGTGCCATACCGGATCGCGGACCTCCCCAACCTTCGTTATCTCGGACCAGGCTGCGGCCAGGACATTGGCCGGCTCAAACAACGTCCGGGTTTGCGTCGAATGAACCGGCATCCCGAGTGCCACAGCCCAGACGGAGAGAATCATATTCGGGGGCACACCCAATCCGTTTTGTCCTGTGATTTCCCGCGCTTGCGTCCACAGGCGGGCAATGGTGTCGAAAGGCACTAAGCCGCCAGTCAGGGCAAACGTCCTGCTGATGGCGTGGGACAGCGTTGCCGAGAAAGCGGTGGCAGGGAGATCGAGAATCGAGGCCCTGCCTCGCGCGTGGGTCAGAGCCTCGCCCAGGATTAACCCCGAGCAGATTCCCTCATTCCCCTGGAGATACGGCGCGGATGGCCCTTTCAAGAATTGTTCCGCTATCGGCCTTTCGACGACCCGGCAGTAGGCAGTGAACGGCCTGAAGTCGCGGACATATGTGGAGAGCCAGGCCAAGGTATCGCGCTGCGAACCCTCGGGCACAATGATCGCCGCTGGCAAACGCCCGAACTCCCCAGGCCGAGCGGGCCAAAGCGCCGCCATCACATCCACATTGACAATGTCGAATGACAGGCGGTTCTCTTCCACCGCACCCCGAACATCTCCTCCATGGCGAGGTGTAATTAAGTCGACAAGTTCACGGCGAGTTACTGGAAGTATCCACATTATTTTTTCCCCTTGAACAGGGCACCGAGGGTGGGCGGCTCCTTCGGCGGATACAATCCTTCAACAGCCGATTCAAACCAACCCTTAAGAGCGCCATCGTGATAGATGGCCAATGAAGTCTTGGCGCGCGTCACGGCGGTGAAACCGACGTTTCTCTGGTGGGGAACCTTCTTGACGTGTTCTGCGGCGGCGAAATGCAGAGCCCGCACCTCCAATCCCTTGACGCCATGAACAGTGCATATGCAAACGGGTTTAGCCAGGTCGAAGGCGTCGGCGTCGTCATCGATCTTGCACAGCTTCGACGCCAAATCCGGTTCGCTTTGAAGCTTGGCCAATACTTCGTTGACGTGTTGCCGCTTCGGGCATACCACTGCTAGAAGTTCACCCGGGTAAGCGCGCAGCTGTGTCCGCAGGGCCTTGGCAATCTCCTTGCATTGGAAATCGAGGTTGCCTTGGACGAGCGTCACTTTGGACGGATTGTCCGCCTCTTTGTATTGCGAGGTGGGCGTTAGAGGCTGATAGCTCTCCGAATCTTTCGCGATCCGGTCAGCGAGCTTGCAGATTTCCAAACCATTGCGATAATGATAACGCAATTCATGAATTTTCTGGACAGCGCCTCGAATCGCATCCAGGGGTTCAACCGGACGACCGGGAACCGGACGACAGGATGACATTCTCCTTGACGAAGTGGATTTCCAGGTCGAATTCATCCAGCGTCACCCAGTCCTTGAGATTTCGATAGAGCCGGTCGGTCTTTTCCACCAAGTGCCCGCGCCATGCGGCTCTACGCAATAGGAGCAAGGACCTCGACAAACTCTCGGTGGAAGATGTGCATCAAGTAATGAACGCGGCCAGCGCCGGTGACTGGACATTGCAAACCATGATCTTCGAGCCGAGCGCCCTGCGGCTGCATGTGGCCTTAGGTAAAGGCCCCACCTCGGCCTTGCCGCTCAAAGAGCTGGACCTGTCAAAGTGGCTCCAGAGCAAATAGGGGAAGCAATCACCAACAGAGACAAGGAAATAGTCATGATCAGCGGCGCGCACTCGATCATCTACAGCACAAATCCCGATGCCGACCGCGCTTTCTTCCGCGATGTACTCAACCTGCCGCACGTCGATGTAGGTGGGGGATGGCTAATCTTTGGTTTGCCACCCGCAGAAGTTGCCTTGCATCGGTCTGACAGGAACGACGTGCACGAGTTCTATTTAATGTGCGATGACATTGAGGCACTGGTATTGGAAATGAGGAGACGCAACCTCAACCTGCGGGCCCGTTCAAGACCAAGGTTGGGGGTTGCTCACGCAATTAACGCTTCCGGGCGGCGGAAAGCTTGGCATTTACCAGCCGCGGCACGCCCGGCCGAAGGCGATGGACGCCGTGAAGTCAGCGCGGAAGCCCGTCAGTCGGAAAGCAAAGAAGTCCGCCAACCGGACTGATAAGGCGGCGCCGAAGAAGAAGTCGCGAAGTCGGTAGCCAGTCGCAGCTCTTGCATGCTAACGGTAATACCACTTTTGTTTGCCATCACTTCGGCCTAGTATAGCAGTCCAGCGACTTTTCTGTGCATTTTCGTTCAGTGCGCCGAGATTTCGGCGCACCTGACAAAAATGCGCTGAAAACTCGGTGGACTAGTACACCCATAGGGTATTCGTGAACGCCGTGCCGTTGGACAGCCCGACGAACCACTGGTTGGCGGCCAGAAAGTCCCCGACGATGTCCGCCTTGCCGTCGCCGTTGAAATCGCCCACCCAGAGATTGCCCCAGGTGACGGCGCTATTCCACGTGGTCCATGGCACAGTGCCCGCATTAAAGGAACTGCCTGTGGACACGCCGACCCACCATTGGCCGCTAGCGGTGAGGAAGCCGACCACATCCGTCATCCCGTCGCCGTTGAATTGCCAAGCAGGTCGCGGCGTCCGTTCCTGGCGAAAACCTCTCCATCTAGATGCGAAACGTAAGGGTCATTACGTCTACCATCGCCTCGGCTCTTGAAAAGCTCCCATTTCCGCGGCTGGTTTTGCTCCGGCAATGTCTTTGCTAACACATCGTGAAAACCCCGAAAATATCGTCGTTGCTGGTGGAAGCGTGGTTGTGCGCGATGATCGTGAAGGCGTCGAGACAGACAACGCTCCCTAGAGCGAAATAGGCTCCGCCACCGATGCCTTGGCCACTTCCGGCAGTACCGCCTTCGCCCCCCTTGGCCTGATTGTTTGTGATCGCGCTCGTCGAAATGCTAACAGTCACCCCAGCGGCAACATAGATTCCACCCCCCAAACCGCTGCCCCCCATTCCGCCGGTGCCACCCTTTGCCAGATTTGCGGTGAGGGTGCTATTGCTTACTGTCAAGGAAGTGGGCAAGAAGGAAAAAGCGGTGTAGATAGCGCCTCCCTGGCCGTTGCCGTCCCCGGTGCCGCCCTGCGCGAGATTGTGGACGAACCTACTGTTGCTGATAACGGCTATCGAGTCTGTGTTCGCAATGGCTCCGCCCTGGCCGCTACCACCAGAGCCACCGGCGCTGCCGGTGGCGCCGGCACCGCCTGCGCCTCCAAGAGCAAAGTTCGACACAAAGACTGTGTTGCTAAGAGTGGCGGTGGAAAGGAGAGCGACATTGAGTCCACCACCCTGGCCATCGCCGCCCGTGCCAGTCCCGCCGTCATCGGTTCCCCCGCCTCCGGTGGCGCCTAAGGTCGCGTTGCCAATGAAAGTGCTGTTGGAGATCTGCAAAGAGCTTAGCAATTCGACCTCCAAACCGCCGCCCGCGGCGAGGCCACCGGCACCTGCGCCCGCTCCGCCCGCGCCGCCTTTGGACACGTTCTGCACGAATTGGCAATTGCTTGCGGTTGCTGGGGTTTCCGTGCTGATGAACACAGCACCGCCTGCCGCTCGCGAGCCATTACCCCCCAGAGCACCGTCACCTCCAGCACCGCCGGCACCGCCCTGGGACAAGTTCTGGACGAAGTCGCAATTGGTTAGAGTCGTTGGCGCGCCGCGGGAGGCGACCAGCAAGGCTCCACCAACGGCCTCGCCGCCGGCACCGCCCGTTTCCCCAGGGGCACCCGCGCCCGCGGCACCGCCCTGAGCTATGTTGCGGACGAAAATGACATTGGTGAGGGTGATCGTGACACTGGCGTCGAAAGCACCTACCGAAAGCGCGCCGCCCTGTCCGATGCTTCCGTTGCCGCCAGGGCTCCCATTAGTTCCGGCGCTCCCCGCTCCGGCAATGGCTTGGTTTCCAATGAAGGTACAGTCGGTCATTTGCAGCGGACCACTTGCGGCGGCGCCGCCGCCATTAGCGCCAGTGCTAAAGCCACCGCCGAAGCCGCCGCCATTGCCGCCCCGGGACAAATTATTGAGAAAGACGCCGCCGCTAATTGTCGCCGCCGAATCGAAGGACATGTTCAGGCCACCTCCGGAGCTGAACCCGCCGTTACTACCATTCGTTGCGTTGCCGCCGATCGCCTGGTTTCCACTCAGGATGGAGTTGGCCAACACCAAGTTGTCTCCGGTCGAAGAAATCCCGCCGCCGATGGCCCCACCACCTAGGAATGCAGTGATGGCTTGGCCACCCCGAGCCAGGTTGTTCCTCAAGATACTGCCGGTAATGGTGAGAGAGCCGAACCGGCTATCAATGGCGCCTCCGAAGGCGAATCCGCCATCCGAGAAGCTGATGGCTTGGTTGTCGACCAGGACACTTTGCGAAACCACGAGTGTAGCCCCGAATAGATTCTCGACGGCGCCGCCTCGGGCGGCACTCCGGGGCTGTACGCCTAAGGCCAGGTTGCCAGCAAGCACGTCCTGCGACAGCGTGAGGCTCCCTTCGTTGAGGATGCCGGCCCCGGTGGTGGCAAGGCCATCGGTGAGGGTCAATCCCGAGATCATCGCGGTCGCATCACTGCTGACGTCAAATAACCGGCTGGCCGCATTGCCGTTGATGGTTAGTTTGTCTGCGCCCGGACCGTCGATGGTCAAGTTCTGATCGACCATCAATTGGCCTTGAGTTAGAAAAATGGTTTGACCGTCTAGCTGGGGCGAGAACTGGATGGAGTCTCCGTTTTGGGCGGTCGTGAGAATAGACCGCAGGGTGCCCGCAGAGCTGTCGTCGGCCGCGCTGGTGACTATCAAGATACTGGGCAGAGTTCGATCCTCAAGAACCTCCAATCGGAGCGCTGAACATCGGGCCCTTTCGGAGCGCCCGGTTGGTGCCTTTCCCCAGCAGCGCAGGAGTTTAGGATCGCGCCGGGAATTCCAATTGGTACGCCGCAAAAATAAAGGAATCCACATGGGAGAATCTCCAATGGATGATCGGCCTGCGAGATAACGAGGCAAAGCGCCTCGACGCGCGCAGCCCGACCATCGGCCACGGTTTCTGAGCCGCAGGACGCTAGACGTTTGCGGTCATATCGCAAACAACGGTAAAATACGGTGGCGAACGTGATTGCCGGCAACCAACTCTTCCCCTCTCGTCATGTTGGCACCAACATTACCACCACGAGATTATTTGCCCGAACTATTCGGAATTATGGCAAGGCGAAAGCCCATGGTCCAATTCCGCGCCGATGAGTCCGGCGGCCGAAGGAAGGTAATATTCCCTCGGGCGGCTGACCGGCAAAGCCCGGCCGGAACGTAATAGCTCCCTCCTCGAAACGTCCTTGCCGAGCCTTTATCAGGCCCTTCCGGATCGGTCTGGTCGATTGCCGAGTATTTCCCATATCGGTCACTGCACCATTGGCACAAATTGCCGTGCATGTCATATAAACCAAAAGCGTTCGGCCTTCCGCTACCCACCGCCCAAGGCATTCTAAAGTGCCCTGCTCTCAGTCCAAACGTTGCATCGGCATCGGTCAACCGATTGCCCACGTTCCAGCGTGTTTCGGTCCCCGCTCGACAAGCGTATTCCCACATTGCCTCGCTTGGTAGTCGGGCTTTGGTCCAACCACTCCCCAAGGATTTCTCCAAGGCGGCCCTGCATGCGTCAGCGTCTGCCCAGTTCACGCTGTCTACGGGAAAGCGGCTCCTGTCTTCGCGGGCCACATCTCCATTATGAAAACTCGGGTTTTTCTTGCCCGTCAACTGCACGTACTCCGCTTGGGTGACATGAAACTTGCCAAGGTAAAACGGCCTTGTAATCGTAACGTTGTGCTGCGGAGTCTCGTCTGGGAACGCCTTGTCGTCACCCTTCAACTTTAATTCCTCATTAGGTGAACCCATCTTAAATGTTCCTGGCGGAATTAGGACAAAAACCACCCTCAGGCTGCCGCCTCCCAGGTTGATTTCCTCCTCCACCTTTTTCCCCAAGTACTTTGCCCACGCCTCCTGGGCCTCCTTCGCTTCTGCCACAGTAAACGGCGCCTTCAAAGGCTTTGGGGCTTCCGCAACGGACGGCACGGCATCTTTCTTTGGGTGCGCTTGGGCTACACCTTCTTTCTGCTTGGGACTCGATAGTCGAGACTGGTTTTGTGCACTCAGTCGTTCCGTTTCTTTTTTCAGATCCGAAGGAAAGGCCACCAGACCGGCGCCCGTGGCCAAGAGGCCCGACAGGAGCACCAGCCCTACTCCCATCTTGAGTTTGCCGATGGTGATCGATTGGGTCGCTGCCTTGAGCAGTGCCATGACATGGGCAGAAACTACGCCAGTTAAGGCATGACCGCTGATTAACAAAAGTGCTGCCTGCCCGGTGCGCGCCGTCAACTCAAGCGGCAAGGCCGCGCCGCTTGCGCTCCTGGAGAGGAGCGTGCCGAGCAGCCAGGGTGAAAGGAGCACGCCTCGCCGAATCAGGCGCTGCCGCAGTAGGCCGCGAGCGAGAGCCAGTCTTCCTGAGACTGTGCCCTTAGTCCATCCAAGATCGCGGGCGGCTTCCGTATACGTTTTTCCCTCCAGGTAACAAAGCACCACAGGGAGTCTGTATTTCTCCGGAAGCCGGTCTAATTCTTCATCGAGAATGGGTCGTAATTCTTGCCAGGCGCTGTCGGGCGATGCCTCAGAAGTCAGGCTTGCTACCACTTCTTGCTCACTCGGCTTGCGCCTGTCGCGGCTTACTTTCGCTTTCATGGCGATTCGGTAAGCGACCCGGTATAGCCAGCCGCCCACCGTCCCTCGTTTACCGACCGATCGCAATTGCCCCACGAGGGCCAGAAAGGTTGCCTGAAAGGCGTCTTCAACGTCCTGATCCTGGCCCAGAATGCGCCGGCAGACGCTCAGCACCATCGGCCCGTGCCGTTGCAGGAGAAGTGCGAACGCCGACTCCTCGCGCTCGGCGGCAAAGCGTTCCAGAAGCTGGGCATCAGAGAATTCCGCTAGTCCATTCCTGCTTGACAATCTTCGCAGGTGACGCACGACCAGCTCCAGCGACTGCTGTCCCATGCGGTTGCTCTCCATGGAAGCGGTTTCTATATATATTGTGCCGGTAGCGAGCCGATCGGATATGGTTTTTTTTAACAATTTAAGACCTTGCAACCCCCAGGGCCATCCCCATCTGAGAGGGCAAACAAAACTGGCATTACCGTTGGCATTAAATTCGTAAACGCCCCAGACCGAACGAAGAGAAATCCCAGGGGCTGCGATTGGCCATTACGGGAATTTTGTGAGTCAAGAAGGCCGAATGCTTACGATAAAGAAAGGCGAAGCGGTGGCTGCCAGCCATGGG
>Ga0206968_10067_pt2 | contig 27015 bp, 20 predicted proteins | sample Alteio_BWOrgHeat_22_FD_153254 | JGI IMG/M metagenome (GOLD analysis project Ga0206968, IMG submission 153254) | Enriched cells from forest soil in Barre Woods Harvard Forest LTER site, Petersham, Massachusetts, United States -... | ecosystem: Environmental > Terrestrial > Soil > Temperate forest >... | reverse complement strand
TGTTGCGAATGGACTCCCGGGTTTCGCCGGGAAGACCGAGGATGAAATCGGCGTGGATGACGAGTCCGAGGTCGTGGCAATCCTTGACGAAGTCACGTGCACGCTCGACGGTGGCGCCTTTTTTGATGTTCTTGAGGATCTGCGGATCGCCGGATTCGAAGCCGACGATGAGGAGACGGCAGCCAGCTTCCTTCATGGCCTTGAGAGTGTCGCGGTCGGTGGTGACGCGTGAGGTGCAGGACCAGGTGATGCCGAGCGGCTTCAATTTGGCGCAGAGCTCGATGGTGCGTGCCTTCTGAATGTTGAATGTGTCGTCGTCGAAGAAGAACTCCTTGACATGTGGGAAGTTTTCCTTGGCCCACTTCATTTCAGCGGCTACGTCGTCAGAGCTGCGCTTGCGCCATGCGTGACCGGAGAGTGTCTGGGGCCAGAGGCAGAAGGTGCATTGCGCGGGGCAGCCGCGGGTGGAGTAAAGAGCGATATAAGGATGAAGCAGGAATGGAACGTTGTAACGCGTGACGTCCATGTCACGCTTGTAGATCTTGGTCGCCCAGGGCATCGCGTCGAGGTCTTCGACCTGGGGGCGGTCAGGGTTGTGCTGAATGACGCCGTTAGAATCTTTGTACGAGATACCGAGGATTTCGTTGAGTGGCTTGCCATTGGCGTACTCAACGACTGAGAAGTCGAACTCACGGCGGCAGACAAAGTCGATGACTTCGCATTCATTGAGGGCACGGTCGGGGTCGGTAGTGACCGGAGGGCCAACGAATGCAATCTTGATAGTGGGGTTGGCCTTCTTGATGGCGCGAGCAAGACCGTGATCGCCGCCCCAGCCTACGGTCGAGGTGAAGAGGACAAGAAACTCAAATCCTTTTGCGATCTCGATGGTTTCATCCGCGGAGACGTGGTGGGGCGGAGCGTCCAGAAGCTTTGAGCCCTCGAGCATGCCGGCAGGGTATGCGAGCCAAACAGGGTACCAGTAAGACTCGATCTCGCGGGTAGCGGGCCAACGAGAGCTGGCGCCCCCGTCAAAGTTTTCAAAGGAGGGCGGGTTCAGGAACAAGGTTTTCAGCGGCATAATATAACGTTCATTTTACCATTCAGTAACGGATTTGGCGGGCTTTTAAAGGGTTCCGTGAGTGGTACGTTCTGCGATGCTTGGAACGAGGCAATTGATTCATTTTGCGAGCGATAGATTCTCGATGAGAACTAGGGTTTTGGAGGAGGCACAGGCTGGGCGCGGAGTCCGGTCATGATCCAGTTTTCAAGTTCGCCGCTGGTGCGGAGCAGACCAATCTGAGCTTGCTGGACCTCAAACCTGGCGTTCAGAAGAGCCACGTACTTCTGGCGTTCCGCGATGCGCGCGATTTGCTCGTCTTTAGGAGTCATTTGCGGGGCAGAGAGATTGCCGGTGCCAGTTTTCAACTCAACAAGCATGACGTCAAGCTGCTGCTGGGCCAGCTGCTGGTCAAGGGTTGCGACCTCCGCCCGAGCAGAAAGTTCAGCTGCAGTATGAGCGGCCCGGAGGCGTGAGTCGAAGAACTGATCGCGGATGAAATCGGCTTCGTGCTCGTAATGGGCCGCTTCGGCTGCCGCCTGCCGCTCTCGAGCGCGATGCGCCATATCGAAGACAGGGATCGTAATCTGCACACCGACGGCGGCGTTGTTGTGCTGGAAGTGTGAGTAGTAGTCCTGGATGTTGGTGAATGACGCGAAGCGGCTGTATTCGCCAGTGAAGATGATCTGGGGGCGCCAGAGATAACGTGCCTCTCCAAAGGCTGTTTCGCGTTTGGAGTGCGCGATGGCATAGGCGGATTCGACGGCGGGACTTGTGATGCGATTTGAGGCTGCGAGGTCAGGCGATGCAGCAGGGAAGGCGGGTACGCTCTCGGGGACCGTACCGAGAGCCTGGGCGGGGAAGCCTATCAGGCGAGCGAGGTGAGCTTGGTCGTCAGCAGTCTCGTCTTCCGCGCGGAGCCTGTCCAGCTTGATCTGGGCGGCGGTGAGACGACAGGTCGTGAGACTAATTGCGGTGTCCTGCCCGGCATCGAGGCGCTCCTGCACGATGGCGACGAGGCGGTCGGCGAAGCCTTGCTGCTGCTGAAGAGTGGTTTGTCGGTCGAGATCGCGATTGAGAGCGAGATAGGTGACTGCGGTGTCCTCGGCAACGGCATCACGGGCGTCTTTGAGAGATAGATTTGCGGCGTCAAGAGCCGCCTGGGCTGCGCGGATGTAGTCGCGTTGCGAATAGCTAAAGACGAGAGATTGAGCCGTGATATTGAAGATGGAGGGCTGGCCGAGAGGGAAGCCGTAGGATGGTGGACCGACGCCGGAGCCACCAACCACCGCCGGAATATAAGCATCTCTGAGTTGCTGGACTGTTGCGAGTGCTTTATCGACGTCTGCCTGGGCGGCAAGAACTTTGGGGTTGCTCTTAAAGGCGAGATCGACTGCCGTTGAAAGTGATATCTGCGCGCAGGCGGAGTTCGCGGCCAAGACGAACGTAGAGCACACGATACATAAGCGAAGAATACGGATCATACGTCCTGAAAGATTCCTTGAGACCGGTTCCAGATTTATGGTATCGCCTTTTCCTTTAGAGGCTTTGCATTGCTTTTCTGGCAGGTGCATAATTCGATGCGAGTGCGAGGGCCGTTTCGTATTCGTGACGCGCCCCCGCCATATCGCCGCGTTTGGCGAGAAGATTGCCCAACTGAATATGAACCTTGAAAGCAGGAGCGTCGTCGGTTTTTGATGGCGAGGCCAGATAAGTACGGAACAAGCTTTCTGAGAGCTCTGGCGAACTATGAGCGTCGACAAGAATGTTGGCAGCGTCGACGAGCACGGGTCCCTTGCGATGGTCAGCGTTTACCGCTGATTTGAGAGCTTCGGACATCTTGTCTGGCTGATTGCGACCTTGATAGAAGTGGCCAAGGTCAATATATGCCTCAGGAGATTTTCCGGCAGCAACGGCGTTTGAAAATTCGGCCTCTGCGCGGACTGTGTCTTTTTTCTTTTCTGCGATGAGCGCGAGCAGACGATGAGACTGAGCAGGGAAGTGCGGCTGCATTCTTGTAGCGAGCGCGTTCGCCTTGTCGAGCCCTCCGCCGATTAACGAGGGTGCGGCGACATAGAATTCGCCCAGGTCGCTCATTGCGTTAACGTTCTCGGGGTCAAGCTGAACTGCGCGCTCGAAGGCCGTACGGACTTTGACCGCGAGACTGAGCGCGGAGATAGGATTGGCGTGAGAGGCCTTGAATCCATAGGCGCGGGCGAGCCACATCTGGTTATCGCTACTGCCTGGTGCGTTCGAGACTGCAAGCTCACACTCGTGGATAGCGCTGTCGGCGATCTCCTGCGCGTAGTTAACTCGACAGAGAAGTTGGTGGGCGAAAGCGTCATTGGGTTGAGTCGCAAGGATCTGATGGAGATTAGCTGCCGCTTCGTCGACGCGGCCCTGCTGGAGAAGGGCGTTGGCCTGAGTAGTATCGGCGAGCAGAGAGCCGGGCAGAAGAGGAAGAAGAAAAGCTATGTAAAGAGCAGTCCGAGGTTTCGTCAGGGGCATGGTTATTCGACTATTTTGACTGTAAGCCCATTTAACAGTTCACGATTATTGACGGAGCCCAGAGCGACTACATCTTTTTCGCTGAGGCCGCTGGTGATCTCGGCGCGGATCAGATTTGTAGCGACGCCGACCTGAACGGGTGTGCGGACGAGTTTGTTATCGATCACACGAAAGACAAAGTTGCCCGATTCGGTATGGAGGGCTTCGCGAGGAACGCTGAGAGCATTAACCCGCTGCGCGGTGGTTACGGTAACGACGACGTTTGTGTTTGGGAGAAGATCGCCATGCGCATCGTCAACGGTGATGATGCATTCGCCGACATTGCGAGTGCCATAGGTAATGATCGTCGTTGGAGCAATTGTGATGTGGCCGTGCCAGACCTGGTTCGGCTTCGCGTCCCATGCGATTTTGACGGCCTGACCTACGGCAAGTTTCCCAATCTCGGGCTCATCGAAGTAGGCGTGAACCTGGATTTTATTCAGGTCTGCGACAGCAATGAGATTTTCGCCCGCGGCCACGAAATCATAGGCGGAGACGGGGACGGAGTAAACTGTGCCGGCTTGTGGGGTCCGAATGTTGAAGGAGGCGTAGGAGTTTTGCGCGGCATCGAGAGCGGCGCGAGCGTCGGCAACCTGAGCTTCGACCCGGGCTTTGTCGGCGGGACTGTAGCGTTGTGTGCCGCGCAGTTGAATGCTTTGGACGGAGTTATTGGCTGTTTGCAGTCTTTCCTCGGCGGCGGCGATTTCACTGGGGGAAGCGGCGCCCTGCTGCTGGAGGTGTTTGAGAGCGGCGAGACTGGCAGTTGCCTGCTGCTGTTCCAATTTGGCGCGATTGAGATCGCCGGTCAACGTGATGGTTTCTTCCTGTGAGCCACCTTGCTCGATATCGTGAAGGGTGGCTTCTGCTGAACGCAAAGCTGCTATTGCGGATGCAAGTTTTGCCTTGGCGTCAGCGTCGTCCATTTTGAGTAGGAGATCGCCTGATCGAACTTTCTGGAGTACCTCGACATAGACCTTCGCGATAACCCCAGCGTTGGGTGCGTAAGCCTGGAACTCGCCGATCGGTTCTACTTTTCCGTTTGTGGAGACGGAGCTGATGAGATTTTGGCGATCGACTGATGCAACCTTGATTTCGACTGCATCGTGAGTCGTTGCACGAAGAATAACGAAGGCAAGGATAATAATACCGAGGAAGATTGCCCACAGCGCGATGGGATTAATTCGTCTTGTTTCGGTAGTCGGCATCCGTCAGGGGTTCAGTATATAAGACGCAGATCGGCATGAAACGAAGCAGAAAGTTGTGAGAGCCAAGTAGTTACTCCCTTTGGCGATGACACGTTCAGGATGGATGGATGTCAACAAGCTCCAGTTCAAGACCCGGAAATTGAGGGTGCGTTTTCGTTCGGAGGTGATAGGCGACGTCGACGAGCGAGCCCTTTTCTAAGGTCATCTCTTTGCATCGGGCGGGCCAATCGAAGGTTCTGGTCCAGCCGAGAGCTGTAATGCGCCGGGGCTCCCCTGGTTTTTCGAGTTCGAGACAGATGTGCTTGTCCTTAATGAAGCGAACGGGAACTGCGAGGGCTAGTGCTCGTGTGATGAAGACTGGCTCGGGATTGCCGACGCCGAACGGCTCGCATCGGTTAAGCCATTCGAAAAAGTTCTGAGTCAGGTTATTGAGATGGACTTCGGCGTCGCATTGTAAAGGGCGGGTGAGTATGTTTTCCGTGAGGCGAGTAGCACCGTAAAGCCGCATCCGATCGCGAAGGAGAGAAAGACGGTCGGAGCGCAGGGAAAATCCTACAGCGTGAGCGTGACCTCCGAAGCGAGTGAAGAGGGCGTCAGTGGTGTTGGTCTCTCCGTGGATGGCGGTGAGGGCGTCGAGGAGGTGAAATCCTTCGATCGAGCGGCCCGATCCATGGGCGTGTCCGTCTTCGTGAGTGAGGATGAGCGCGGGACGTCCGGTGCGATCGACGACGCGCGAGGCAAGGATTCCGAGAACCCCGCGATGCCAGTCGGGATCGTCGAGGATGAAGCATTCGGGAAGCGGATTCTCCGTTAGAGCAAGTTGAGTGAGAGATGTTTCGATCTTCTCAAGTGCCTTTGCTTCAGTGTCTCGGCGCTCGTCGTTGAGGCGGTTGAGTTTTTCTGCAAGTTCGTTCGCGCGAACGGGATCTTTTGTGAGGAAGAGTTCAACTACTTCGCTGGCTATATCCATGCGTCCGGCGGCGTTGATGCGAGGGGCGATGCGGAAGCCTACTTCGGTGGAGGTGGGGGGACGGTCCCTGGGGATTTGTGCGATCTGCATAAGCGCTCGCAGACCGGGCTGCACGGGATTGCGGAGTTCCCAGAGGCCGAGGGCGGCGATCACTCGATTCTCGCCTTCGAGGGGGACCGAGTCGGCGATTGTGGCAATAGCTACCAGCTTGAGGAAGGACGGGAGGAGGCCCCGGTTAAGGCGGTGGAGTTGGGTTTCAGGGTCTTCCGCGGATCTAGCTTCGGCAAGAAGGAGAGCCTGCGCCAGTTTGAAGGCTACTGCGGCGCCGCACAGAGATTTGAAGGGGTAGGGGCAGTTTGCCTGAGCAGGATTGAGGACTGCGATTGCCTCGGGGATTCCGTTGGCGTGATCGGGAAGGTGATGGTCGGTGACGATCAGATCAAGGCCTAGGGATTTGGCCTCTTCGGCGGCAGCGAAGGCGCGGATGCCGGTGTCGACGCTTATCACGAGCCGGATGCCGGAGGCAGCTGCGTTGCCGAGGACGGTGGCTTGCATGCCGTATCCTTCACGCAGGCGGTGGGGGACGTGGTAGCTGACCTTCGCAGGAGATTCTCTGGATGCGATGCGTTCAATAGCGGTCTTGAGCAGGACGGTGGCGGTGGTGCCATCAACGTCGTAATCACCATAGATGAGGATGGGCTCGGAAGCGCGGACGGCTTGCTGGATGCGGGTCACGGCGATGTCCATGCCTAGCATGAGCATCGGGTCGTGCAACTGGTCGATTGAGGGGTTGAGGAGGGCTCGTGCGGTTGCGGCGTCTGTTATGCCTCGCGAGACCAGCAAGGCAGCGATGCCTTCGGGACAGTGAAGTTCGCCGGCGAGGAGGGCGACTTGCGTGGGGTCGGCGTTGGGTAGGATCCATTGCCTCGGCCCGGTTTGGGCGGACGGCATGGCGCTACTCTTCGGTGTCGTGGTGGTCCACGATGATGCCGCCTAGATCGGATACGGTTTCGAGAAGGTTCTGAAAGCTGTCATACCATTCAGTTGCGATCTCGAAGATGAACATAACTCCCTGATGGGCAAATCCGAGTTGAAGGTATCCGATCTTGCCGACGTGGTTGACGAGGTACTCGGCGTCGTCAATCTCTTCGGAGACGTCGTCCGGAAAGGTCTCTTCGCGAAGTTGGTCCAGAAGCAGGGCAACGTCAGACTTTTCCAAGGTGACTTCGCTCATGGTGACGAAGGGGGCACCGGCGGCTTTCGCGTGCTCGACGAAGTCCTTCCAGCCGTCGGGATTGTCCTCTTCGAAGATGACGGTAGGAACATCTTCGGAGATGAAGGCACTAAACCGGCGCATGCCGTGGCCAGCGATGAAGGCCACCATGTCGTCCTTGAGCGATACGAGATTGTCGGGCTGCATTTCGATGGATATTGTCTCAGAAACAAGGGGTGAGTCGCACAGGAATCGCATGATATAGTCGAAGGAAAGCGAGATGATTTTTTCTAAAGATTACGTAGGATATCTGGCGCGCCAGACGGTAAAACACCTGACCGCCGAGAAGATGATCCATACCGAAAAACCGGCAGCGGTGAATGAGCGGGTGGCGGCGGCGATGGTGGAGGAGTTGGCCCTCGAAGACCGTATCAATGATGAGGTCAGGGTGATTCTGGAGGCCTTTCAGGAAGACATGCGCAAGACCGGCGCAAGTTATCCGGAGATGTTCAAGAAGGTAAAGAACGAGTTGGCGCGCAAGTACAAGGCGGTGCTGTGAGAATTTCGCGCGACAAGTTGAATAAGCTGGCCCATACGGTAGCGGATACCCTGGCAGAGATCAATGAAGTGGACTTCCTGGAGGATCGGAACACGATCCGGCAGGAGGCACGGAAGGCCCTGGAAAAACTGCTGACCGAGGAGACGAAGATCGATGCGGCGGCGCGGCAGAAGATTGCTTCGCAGCGGAAGATCATTGTGGAAGGGTCCCAGGAGTGGGACATTCTTTACCGAAAGTATTACAACGACGAGGTCAAGAAACTGGGTCTCTAGCGCCTTAGCACGTCGTATCCTACCCGAACAAAAAAGCGCGTAAAACATTAGAAAGAGATGAGTTAAGGCTTGGCTCCCAGTCTGGAGTGCGGGCCGGTCTCTTTTCCTCCATGTTGGGAGGGAAGATGTTTCTGGACATACTGTTTGTTTCATCAATTTTAATGGTCTGAGCAGGACTGGCGTGCGAGGTTTCCGGCACGGCTGAAGGAATCAAGCAGCGACGTTTCAGGACTCGGAAATGGCGCTGGTGGTTTGGTTGAACGGCAGTGTTTTTTGGGTGCTGGGAATCTTTTGCGTCCTATCGGTTCTAGCTGCAACGGTGAAGGCTCTACTGGAATATCGACAGAAAAGTTTGTGAGACAGAATGTTTTTTCATCGTCGTTAGCGACGGTGGTTCCCTTGTGTGAGTGTAGAGAAGCGGCTATACTTTGAGGAGTGGCCTGGAGAGAGTTTCCTCCTTACCTGCTGTGATTTGGCGTTATGGTGTAACTGGTTAACACGTCGCCCTCTCAAGGCGAAGAGTCCGGGTTCGAGCCCCGGTAACGCTACCAAATCTTCTCTTCTTCCGGGTTTTTGCGAAGCAGACGGCTTATAGTTGATTAGCAGGACGTTGTTGTGTGTGGCGCCATGGTGTAACTGGTTAACACGCGGCCCTTTCAAGGCTGAGAGTACGGGTTCGATCCCCGTTGGCGCTACCAAATCACATCTCAAGATTTCCAAAAAACTAGTCAAACCCCTTTAGAAAGTGGGCATTTGATACTCGCTAACTGCGCGCACTCAGAAGAGTAGCGACCAGCTCGCTGTCTCTCCCCGGCCGATAGTTCGATCGAAGCACATAAAATAGTGCAGCCGCAAAGACCGCAACTCTCCTTCTCATCCCCACACCCTAAAAAATTTAACACAAAGGAAGCGACTCCCCACCGTCGCTTGTGCTAAACCTTGTGCTAAACGATTGACTCCGCATCTAAACGCTCCGCGCATCGCCAACGTACGCCCAGGCGACATTCAACCATCTTTGTCTAACTGATCTCCATTTCAATGAGGCCATCCTTGAAACTATCGCCGCGCTTCTCGTATCTTCTCTCTGCGTTTGTCCTCTTCACCACAGTCTCCGCTTTCGGACAAGCCGGCCTGCTCATCTCACAGATCTACGGCGGAGGTGGTAACTCCAACGCCTCGTACTCTGCCGACTTCGTTGAGATCTACAATCCGACAAGCTCGCCCATCAGCACCGCGGGCCTCTCTGTTCAGTACGCGTCAGCAGCGGGCAACTTCACCCAAGCCCTCAAGCTCACGACGGCAACCATCCAACCCGGCCACTATTTCCTCGTGCAGACCACTACTCCCGCTGCACCTCCCGTCGGCGCCAGCCTGCCGACCCCCGATACCTCCGGTTCGTCACCCAACATGTCGGCGACCGTCGGCAAAGTGGCTCTCGTGAACGGAACCACCGCCCTTTCTGGTGACACAACCTGCGCGCTCATCCTCGCCGACGCCGCCATCATCGATCTCGTCGGTTACGGATCCACCGCAAGCTGCTTCAAAGGCAGCGGCCCGGCGCCCGGACCCACTTCCACCAACACCAACACACAATCTGTCATTCGGACCGTCTCCTCCACCAACACTAACAACAATTCTGCCGACTTCACTGTCATCTCTCCGCCCACTCCGCGCAACTCCACCTTCGGTGGATCAACCGGCGCGCTCTCTGCCACCGGCGCCGCTAATCCCGCATCCGTCATCGCCGGTCAGACAACCACCCTCACCGTTACCGTAACGCCCGCCACGTCGCCCGTAAGCACTAACATCGGCGTCACAGGTGATCTCCGCCTCATCGGCGGCAGCCAGACTCAGGCCTTTACCGACAATGGCAACAGCACCTTTTCCTTCACCGCCACAGTCACCACCGCATCCTCCGGATCCATCGCTCTCCCCATCACCGTCTCCGACGCTGAAGCCAACTCCGCCTCCACTTCCATCACACTCACGGTGTCTCAGCCCGCTCCAAACGTCGCCATCCACGATATTCAGGGCGTAAAATCCACGACCGCGGCCACCATCTCTCCGTTCGTGGGCCAAAAAGTCCAGACCACTGGCGTCGTCACCAGCATCCTCTCGAACGGATTCTTCATCCAGTCCCAGTCACCGGACAACAATCCGCTCACTCCCGAAGGCGTCGAAGTATTCACCAGCTCCAAGCCTCCCGCAACCGTCGCCATCGGCAACATCGTGACGGTCACCGGAACCGTCGCCACCTTCCCCGCCGCCACTGCCAGCCATACTCCTGCTACTGAGATCAGTGGCTCGCCCATCATCACTCTCGTTAGCACTGGTAACCCGCTTCCCGCACCCGTTACTCTCACCACCTCGATGCTCACTCCCTCCGGCGGCCTCTATCAGCTGACGCCGTATGAAGGCATGCGCGTTACTGTTCCCTCGATGACCTCCGTCTCCGGCACCAACGGCTCCATCACCGACGCCAACGAGCCCAACGAACTTGCAACCTCGGTCGGCTACTTTTACGCCGTCATCTCCGGTACTCCCCGCCCATTCCGTGAGCCCGGCATCGACATCCGAGACGTTCCCATCCCCGGCGAGCCAGCCAACATCGCTCAGTTCGACGACAATCCCGAGCGCATTCTTGTCGACACGACCATCGCCGGCGGAACCTCGATCGAGATTTCTACTGGAGCCGTTCTTCCCAACGTCACCGGCGTCCTTGACTTCACCTTCTCCAACGACAGCTTCTACGATCCCAGCCGTCTCATCCTCGACGCCACCTACGACCGCACTCAGGTCGTTCCCGGCATGACCGTGCAACCCGTACCTCCGGCCGCCGCCAATGAATTCACCGTCGCCTCCTTCAACATCGAGCGCTTCTACAACACCAACAGTGCCGATGACCTCTACTACGTTCCTGCCGGAGTCAACGGATTCAACGGCAGCTCCAGCACGCCCATTCTCTCCAGCGGCCAGACCTTCATCTCCGAAGCTGTCGATATCACCCAGGCCGCCTACACCCGCCGCTTACAGAAGGTTTCTCTCGCCATCCGCAACGTCCTCAACACTCCCGATATCGTCACCCTCGAAGAGTGCGAAAATCAGTCCGTCGCCAACGACATCGCTAACCAGATCAGCACCGACGCGGGCATTCCCAACCTCTACACCGCTTACAGCACCGACAACTCCACATTCTTCTCGCAGGATGGTACTGGCATCTCCGTCGGCTTCCTCGTCAAGAATTCCACCGTCGACAAACTCGGGTTCACCCAGTTCGGCCAAAACGAGTCCTTCACACCCACTACTTCCTCCAATCCCATCACGCTCAACGATCGTCCGTGGCTCGTCCTCAACGCCGGCATCAAGCGCGGCGCCAACGCGAAGGACTATCCCGTCACAGTCATCGTGAACCACATGAAGGCCCTCACCGGAGTCAACAGCCCCACCTCGACCTCTACCCGTCAAAAGAAGGAACTCCAGGCCGAGGACATCGCCAAATACATCCAGACCCTCCAGGCCGCGGGCCAACATGTCATCTCTGGCGGCGATTTCAACGCCTTCGAGTTCTCCGACGGTTACACCGATACTCTCGCCACCTACACCAACACCAATGTCCTTCCCGCTAATCAGGTCGTTCAACCCGGCGTCGCTGGACTCGTCAATCCCCCGCTGACCGACCTCGCGCTTCTTCTCCCGCAAAACCAGCGCTGGTCTTACTCCGAGGACGGCAGCGCACAAATCCTCGATCACATCGTCGTCACGCCTGAGCTCGTCGCCGCCGGCGCGCACATGGCCTACGCGCACCTCGATGCCGACTTCCCCCTCACGGCCTACAACGACGCCACCACCCCCGCCCGCACCTCCGATCACGACGCCGCTGTCGGCTACTTCACCCTGCCCGCGCCGGTCGTCTCCGCCACACTCACCCCCCCGGCGGCTCCTTCGGTTCCGTTGCTCTCGGCAACTCCTCGACTGGGCAGGTCTTCACCTTTACCAACACCGGCGAGGCAGCGATCGCCATCACTGGTATCACTGCCACCGGAGACTACGGCGTCACTCCGAACTGCCCGGCAACCCTCAACCCTGGTGATTTCTGCACCGCCAACGTTGTTTTCACCCCCACAGCTGTTGGCACGCGCAGCGGAGCGTTGAACATTGCCTCGACCAACCCCAGCTCAAGCTTCACTGCCAGTCTCACCGGCACGGGAGTCCAGAGTATCCCGCAGCTCACAACTACGGCTCAGCTGTCCCTGCTCGGAGATGGCACTTATCAGGCCATCATTGTTGTGAAAAACACAGGAACGGGTGCCGCGAGCGCAGTCACGCTCACCGGAGCGACTCTTGGCAGTGGTTCGGGCACGCCTCTCCCGGTCTCTCTCGGGGGTCTCCAGCCCGGCGGTTCGGCAACTGCAACAGTGATCTTCCCGGCATCCGCTGGCTCCCCCGGCTCTGCAGCAGTGGAGCGTTATACGGGAACCTACACGGGGGGAACCTTCGGCGGCAGTTTCCGCGTTGCCCTTCCACTCAACAAATAAGACTTATCGGGTAGACCGACCAGCTCAACCGGAAACGAGCTGGTCTTCTGCCCGGAAACAGCAATAACCTCTGATCAAAAAAAAGGACATCAAAGAAAATGAAAATTGTAAAAACGGCCCTTTCGTTATCTGTCGCCTTTCTGGCTACTCTCGCTTTGGCCCGGCCTGCCTCCGCGGACACGCTCAACCTCCAGCTGAGCAGTCCGGTTCAGACAGGAATCCCCGGCACTACCCTGACCTTCGATGCCACAGCCTCAGCTGCGAATAACAACAGTGCAACCGTCTTCCTTAACGGCGACAACTTCAATCTCGATGGAGCTGTCATAGACGACTCCGACTTCCTCAACTTTCCGTTCAGTCTTGACCCCGGCGACAGCTTTGAGGGAAGCCTGTTCACCGTCACCCTTGCCCCCACTCTCGCACCCGGCGCCTATAGCGGTTTCTTCGAGATACTCGGAGGCTCTGACTCGGCAGCGCAGAATACGATTGCCACGGTCAATTTCGAGATCGATGTTCCTGCCGCAGCCCCGGAACCCGGGACATGGCTGCTGCTTGCCACCGGCATCGCCTTCTTCGTCGCCTTGCTTCATTACCGTTCGAAGGCAGGTGACGCTCGATTCATCGCTCAGCAGTGAATTAGAGAAAGCCAGGGACGGTAACCGTCCCTGGTGATCAACCGAAACACGCAAAGCCGAATAGTCGAGGCTGTTCGGCGAGGAGTCAAAGGGATTCCATGCTGAACTATTTCTGCAACCTCTGGCTAACCGGTATTTCTGACACCTGAGGGGCAAGCATGCTCAAACGGGCTTGCTCCTCTAAAATTTTTATTTTTCTTCAAAATGCAGGCGTTTTACCGCCAACTCTTTCTTCGAATCCGTGTTGTAGAAAGTATGCCCAGGCGAAGTGGCTCCCGAGACGTTATCTTTGAAGGCGTTCTTATTCCCAAAGGAACGCGTTCGGCGAAGCTCGCCGAAAAAGGGATCAGCGACGTCGAGGAGATGGGTGAGTTCCTGACAGCGGTCTTCTCCGATACGCTACGGGGAAAGATCAAGCTGCCGCCTGAGCCGAACAGGCGGGTTGCGAAAAAGTTGAGGATGGGGTTGGAACCGAAATTGAAAGAGGGTCGGCCGATCAGGATTCGAGCTAAAAGCGTCACATTGAACGAACCGTTGCGTGCCGAGATCATTGGCCGACGGAAAAGGCAGTCTGACGCTGCTGTGAATTGAGTTTCCATACGCCTGCTTCGGGCGTATTCTTTTTCCAAAGCAAAAAACTTGTTGAAAGTAGAGGCGCGACGCACGATGCGTTCAGGTCTGGTTGTTCTTTGTGTCTTGTTGACAGGCTCTCTCTTTGGTCAGGCCCCGGCTGCGGAGGTCGAACGGGCCAGGAACGTGCTTCGCGACGGCTTCGACTCCGGCGATTTTACGGTGCGTGTGCAGGTGATTCAGGCCGTTGGGTTGGTTGGGCAGACCGAGCCGCTGCGGACTCGTCTGGAGGGCCTGCTGCAGGATGGAAACGTCAATGTGCGAGTCGCGGCCGTGAACGCTATTGCGGACTTGAAGTTTACGGCGAGTATTCCTGCGTTGAAGAAGTGCCTGCAGGACGACACGACGCCGGAGGTTACGTTTGCCGCTGCGAAAGCTTTGTATAACATGCACGATCCGGCAGGGGAGAACTGGCTGGTCGATGTCTACAACGGCGAGGAGAAGGCGAAGTCGCCCATGCTGCGCGCGCAGATGCGAAAGTTTGTCGGGAATTTTCATTCGATTGAGTCGGCGGGAACGTTTATTGTGACGTCGGGAATTGGGTATGTTCCGGTGCCCGGCGTGGGTGCTGGATTTTCGGCAGTGATGGGGTTGCTGAATGATCCAGACCTGACTCCACGGGCGGTTTCGCTGATTATGCTGGCCAGAGAGAAGAACGCCAAGGCAGATGGACTTCTGCGCGAGGGTTTGACCGATAAAGACTGGACGGTGCGGGCGGCTGCAGCTCAGATGATTGCGTTTACGGCGAGGAGCGGGATGCGTGAGGCTCTCGTTCCGCTGTTTGACGATAAGACCGAGAAGGTTAGATTTCGAGCTGCGGGGGCTTACCTGCATCTGGCGCTTATTTCAAAGGCCCCGGCCGCGACAAAGCAATGATTTCTTTTACGGGGGTTGAAGGCTGTGGAGCTTTTGCCCGCAGCAAAGACATCAGCTGCGGTTAGGCGGGCGATATACTTGAAGAGTGAGCAAGACTTTTTACATTGAGACCTTTGGCTGCCAGATGAATGCCCATGACTCGGAGAAGGTCATTGGGACTCTGGAGCACGAGGGTTATGCGCGGGTGGAGGATGAGGCCGAGGCTGGACTGATTCTGTACAACACCTGCTCGATTCGAGATAAGGCCGAGCAGAAGGTGTTTCATCGGCTTAATGAGTACAAGCGTCTGCAGGGCGAGGGCAAGAAGTTTGCCGTGCTGGGGTGCGTCGCGCAGCAGGAAGGGGAGCGGATCTTTGAGAAGGCACCCTATGTGTCCATGGTGGCGGGGTCGGCTTCCTACCGGAATCTGCCCGATATGCTGCGGCGGCTGGAGGCTGGGGAGCAACGAATCACCGGGTTGGATGACCGGCAGACGGATCTGACGTTTGAGACTGAGTTTACGGCACGGTCGAATCCGCATCGCGGGTACATCACGATTATTGAGGGGTGCGATAAGTTCTGCGCTTACTGCGTGGTTCCGTATACGCGTGGGAAGGAACGGAGCCGGACTTCGGCTTCGGTGCTGGTGGAGGCTCGGCGGATGGCTGAGCTGGGGTATACCGATATTCAATTATTAGGGCAGAACGTTAACTCCTGGCGGGATCCGTCTGGAAATAAATCATTTGCAGAGTTGCTGGCTGCAGTGGGTGAGTTGTCAGGGATTCGGCGGGTGAGGTTCACAACTTCGCATCCGAGAGATTTTACAAAGGACATTGTGGAGGCTATCGACGCAGTGCCAACTCTGTGCGACCATGTGCATCTGCCGGTGCAGTCGGGTTCGACTACGGTCCTGAAGGCGATGCAGCGGGAGTATACGCGGGAGTGGTATCTGGAGCGGATGAGTTGGATCCAGGCGGCGAAACGGGATATCAGCATCACAAGCGATATGATCGTGGGATTTCCGGGTGAGACGGAGGAGGACTTCGAGCAGACGATGACACTTGTAGGCGAGGTGAAGTATGACGCCGTGTTTGCGTTTAAGTTTTCGCCGCGTCCCAACACTCCGGCAGTGACGATGGCGGATAGTATTCCGGACGAGGTGAAGACGGAGCGACTCCGAATTTTGAATGACCGGCAGCGGGAGATTCAGCGGGAACACTATGCGCGGCATCTGGGACAGGTGCAGGATGTGATGGTTGAAGGATTCAATACGGCGCGGGGGCAGGTGATTGGACGGAGTTCGCAGAATAAGACGGTGAACTTTACTGCGAACGAGATTGCGCCGCCTATTGGGAGTTATGTGCCGGTGCGAATTACGAAGACGCTGCCGAATTGCCTGGTGGGCGAGACAGCTGGGGAGTTTGAGGCTCCGGCGTATGTGCCGGCCGCGCGGACGGCGGATTTTGTGGTGTTGAACGGATGACGACGACTTCGACAAGTTCGGCTACACGGGTCTCCGATGAGGTGGAGATGCAGATTCGCGGTTTGATGATGGACCCAGTGACGAATCAGCCGATTATTGTCTTGAAGGATGTTGGGAGCGATCTGGTGTTACCGATCTGGGTAGGGATCTTTGAGGCGAATGCGATTGCGCTGGAGTTGGAGAAGACGGCGATGCCGCGTCCGATGACGCATGACCTGTTGCAGAATATGGCGCGAGGGTTGAATGCCGAGGTACGCAAGGTTGTGGTCTCGGAGTTGCGAGACGATACGTTTTACGCGGTGATCTGGATGGAACAGGGCGGAGAGACAGTGACAATGGATGCGCGTCCTTCGGATGCGATTGCGCTGGCGCTCAGGTGGGACTGTCCGATCTATGTGAACCGTTCAGTGCTGGAGAGCTCGAAGCTTGCAGCCAGTGGTGCCCATGCGGTCAGCGCGGATGAGATGCGGCAGTGGCTGGAGAATCTGAACGACGACGATATGGGCCGCTACAAGATGTAGTTGAGGCTACTCAGGATCTTTCGGCTTGCTGGTGAGTTGGTGGAGAAGCTTGTCCCAGATTTCACCGTAGTGGTCCCAGCCACCAAGATGCTGGACGCGTTGCAGTGCGGCTTCGCTTAGCTTGTGTTGGAGGTCGGGGTCGTCTGCGATTTGTTGCATGCGTGCGGCGAGGGCGTCGACATCGCGGTCCGGAACGATGAAACCTTCGCGGCCGTTGGTGAAGAGATCTTCGGCGCCGGTTGCAGTGGTGGCGAGGACGGGGCAGCCGCATCCCATGGCTTGGCCTTGAACAAGAGCGAGCCCTTCTTCGATGCTGGGTAAGACGAGGAGATGGCTGACGCTCATTTTTTTGGCGAGCTCGTGTTGTGGGATGGAACCTGTGAAGGTTACATTGGCGGTGGGAACGGTCGCGAGCATTGGACGAATGTCGTCCTGAACGGTTCCGATGATGGTGAGGTGTTTTTTAGGGTGTTTGAGGCTTGCGAAAGCTTGAAGGAGATATGGGATTCCCTTGCGAAGGCTGACCTGACCTGCGAAAAGGAGTTCGAAGGAATCTGAGGGTGGTTCCTCTGTGCGAGTGAACTGGTCGAGGCGGACGCCGTACGGGATGACGTGAAGTTTCTCGGCAGGCACCCCCATCTGGATGAAAGAGCGCTTTGCGACGGTCGATGGGACGGTGATCGCGTTTGCGGTGGCGTAGATTTCTTCTTCGCGGAGTGTGATGTGAGGTTTGGCGGGGGGCTGAGGGAGGTTCCAGCGGCGATACTCTTCGGCGAGGAGGTCTTCCTGATGGCGCTGATGGGTTGAGCCGCGGTCGCAGATGAAGATGCCATTGTTCGATTGAACTTTGCGGCCTGTAAGGAGACCGGCACCAGAGATGGCGATGAAGGCGTCGCAGGGGGCGATGCGGTTTGCGATCCAGCGATCGAAGGCGAGGGTGTTCCAGAAATTCATCTTTACTGAAATTGCTGGAGGATAGATGCGTGTTCGGTTGAGCAGGTAGTCGGTGGTATGAAAGAGGGGGAAGGTGCTGACGAGAGAGCGAGGGAGACCCTCGCGCTTGAGTCGTGCCCAGGGCCAGGTGGAGTAGATCTGTTGAAGATGCGCTCTGCGATGCAGCTGGTGTGCCAGTTCAAAGTGGTGGTACACGCCAAACACTGCCTGGACGATCTGCATCGAAACGTGGTCCTCATCTTGCTTGTTCCGTCTGAGTGTACAAGGTCGTCGTGCGTTGGTTGCGCGATGGTATATCTAAAGTGACGGGTCAGATCTGTGTTGCAGGAGACGGACTGCGAAAGGAAGCGGGAGTTTGGGTCTCAAGCGGTTCATGAAAGACGCGGGGTTTTCTGCGATTGTGGCGCTCGAACGTAGTGCCGGGTCGCGCAGGGTCAGCGAGGAAGAACTGTCGGGCTGTCGGAACTTTCTCCTGCTGCAACATGCGACTGCGCTCGGGACGGTGGTCCATGCGACACCGCTGATTCCTGCTTTGCGAGAGGCGATGCCTCATTGCCGGATTGCGGTTGCCGCGAGTGGTTTTGGGCTGGAGGTTCTTCGGAATAATCCTGGAATTGAGCAGCTGATTGAGATGCCGAGTCCGCTGCGCGACTGGAGAGGCGCGGGTAAGGAGTTGCGGCGAAAGAATCCGTTTCGCGGAGAGGATTTCGACATCGTTACGACGGTGGGTAATGAACGAACGCGAGTCGCGTTATCGACACTGTTTGCAGGGGCTCGCGCGCGAATTGGGTTTACGCAGGTGCCCGAGCTGTATCGGGCGGCATTTGCATTCGATTACAACAAGAGTCAGATTGAAAATAATCTTTCGATTCTGCCTGCGTTGGGTTATCCGGCACGGCACTTTGAACCGCAGATGTTCTTGAGTGCTGGCGATGTGATGTGGGCAAGGCAGATGCTCGCGGATGAGGGTGTGCGGGAAGGGCAGATGGTAGCGGCGTTTGTAACGCAGACCAGTGTGACGCAGCGCAAGAGCTGGCGAAAGGAACGGTTTCAAGCCGCGGCTGAGTTTCTGGTTCAACGCTACGGGGCGCATCTTTTTTTTCTGGGAACGGCATCAGAGGCTGCGGCGATCGATGAATTGCGGAGCGGGATTCCACACAAAACCGCCAGTCTTGCGGGAAAGACTAACCTGCCGCAGATGGCTGCCCTGCTGAGTCTATGCGATGTGGGGCTGACGCTCGATACCGGGACAATGCATGTCGGGCGAACGGTGGGACTGCCGATGGTTATTATTGCTCCGGCGTGGTCACCACCGCTGGAGTGGCTGCCCTTGAATAACCCTCGATACCGCATTCTGAAGAACGCGGAGATGAAGGTTTGTCCGCCGGATTACGTCATCGATGAGGTTTCAGTGGATGAGGTAACCGCGCAACTGCAGGAGTTGCTGGAGACGTATACGCCGGGACAGCGCCGGTCTGGTTGACTGCAGATGCGACTAACGTTGGCTTAGTTCGTCGAGGTAGTAGAAGAACTCGGGGAAACTGATGGCGGCGGCTTCGGCTCCATGGATTTCTGTGTCGCCGGTGGCGCGGAGTGCGGCGATGGAGAATGCCATGGCGATGCGATGGTCGGTGCCGGAGTCGATTCGCGCGCCATGGAGCCGTTGGTTGCCCGGGACCTCGAGGCCGTCTTCGTGCTCGGTTAGTTCTGCTCCCATGGCGCGTAGATTTTTGACGACTAATGCAATACGGTCGGATTCTTTGACACGGAGTTCGCGGGCGTCGCGAATGGTGATGCCTTCAGTGGTGTAAGGGGCGATGGCGGCGATGACGGGAAGCTCGTCAATGATCTTCGCGGAGAGCGCTCCGCCGATGTGCATGCCACGAGGGCCGGCTGCGGGGCCATTGACCTGGATTGTGCCGATGAGTTCGCCGTTATGATCTTCAACGTTGAGAACCTTGATGCGACCTCCGAGCGTGGTGATGACGTCGAGGAGGGAGGCGCGAGTGGGGTTCATGCCGATGGAGTCGAGGATGAGGTTGGAGTCTGGGAAAAGAAGCGCGGCGCAGAGGAAGAATGCCGCGGAGGATAGGTCGCCGGGAACAGTTGCGTTGATTGCCTCCAGTTTTTGACCGCCTGGGATACTTAATTTTTCGCCTTCATGGCTTAGCTTTGCGCCGAATGCCCGGAGGGCGTGCTCGGAGTGGTCGCGGGTGCGGACGGATTCGGAGAGGCTAGTAGTGCCTTCGGCCTGCAGGCCAGCGAAGAGAACTGCGGTTTTGACTTGTGCTGAGGGAATTGGGGTGTCGAAGTCGATGGCCTGAAGCGGGCCGCCGTGGATAGTGATGGGTGCGTGGCCTTCGACGAGGTCAATGCGGGCTCCCATTTGCATGAGAGGTTTGCGGATACGCTCCATGGGGCGAAGCGTGAGGGAGTGGTCGCCGATGAGTGTGAAGGTGTGGGGATGTGGCGCGATGAGGCCGCTCAGCATCCGCATGGTGGAACCGGAGTTGCCGCAATCAAGCGGGGCGGTGGGCTGGATGAAGTCTCCCCCAGTGCCTGTGATGGAGATGGTTTTGTCCTGGTTGTGGACGACGGTTGCGCCGAGGGCTTCCATGCAGGCGAGGGAGGAATGTGGGTCGGCGCCGGTGGAGAAGTTGGAGAGGCGCGTTGTACCGGCAGCGATCCCGGCGAGCATGGCGTAGCGATGAGAGATGGATTTGTCGCCCGGAAGAGTAAGGGAGCCTTGCAGATTGCGGGCGGGGCGGACGACTTGCGTGGTCGATGTGGAGGTAGAGGACATTACCTCTAGCTTAAATTGTTTTTTGATATATTGCGTATCCGTCGGTTTGGTGGTGATCGCTTTCGCGAGTCGAAACAAAAAAATGCGGCGAGAAGAGGAATCCCACCGCATCTTTTGTTGTTTGAAAGTTTCAGAGATACTTATCGTCGTTCGCCATGGTCATGATCGTCATCGCGGTCGCGATCATTGTCGCCGCGGTGATCGTTATCCGCTTTTGAGGTAGGGGTGAAGGAGACGCCGCGGAGAACTTCAGCAAAGCCAGCCTTGCGGATGGTGACGAAGCTCTCTTTCGCAGCGTTGGTTGGATCGATGTTGTTGATGTCGTCGATGATGGCAACGAGGCGGTTGGGGTCAGCGCCTACGTCTCCGTTGCCGCTGACGGTAGAGGTTATGCCGTAGATGACGACGTGACCGAAGATATCGGTTGAGCCGGTGATGTTGCGGATGCCGTCGGTCGCGGGCGTCCAGGGCAGGTTGGTTACGGAGTTATTGCCGGTTGGATAGAAAGAGACTGTGTAGGGAACGCCAAGGCCGAGGCCGTTCTGCAAGGTGTAGGCAAGACTCCAAGCCTTCGTGGTGGAGTTGAAGACCCACTTTTGTAGGCCTGCGCTGGTTTGTGCGGCAGCGTGAGTGTAGAGGGTTGAGTCGCCCGTGAAACCATCGCCCTCGTCGGCTACGTAGAGCGTGTTTTCATTGGCGAACCAGAGGCCGAAGGGAGCCGCGGGTGTAGCGAGATTTTTGGCAAGAGTAGTGGGGAAGCCTGCGAGGATACACATGTTGCTCGGAAGGCCGTTCTGCGGGTTGACTCCGGTGAGATTGAGCGGTGCGATGGGGAGGGTTGCTCCAGAAGCCGGGACGCCGACTCCCTTGGGGCAGGCAGCGCCGGTTGTGTCGACGAAGTAGACGGTGTCGACGCCGTTTGAACCGCTGCCTTTGGTGAAGTAGACGACGTTGTTGAAGATGGTCATGCCCCGAAAATTGTCATCTTTGCCTACCTTGTCGGCCTTGTCGCCGAGCAGGGTGACGGAGAAGCTGGCGAGCGGAGTGGGAACGCCGGGCGTCTGGAAGCTCTCCGGCGCGGTCGAGGGATCGATGAATTGCGCGCCGGCACCGAGGATGACACCATTGGGTTGCGGGTTGGAGCCGTTGCCTGCATTGCCGGCGGTATAGAAAAAGTTCGCTCCGTTGCTGTTGTTGAGGATGGCAGAACGGCCGTTGTTCCCGCTGTAGGCGCTGGTTTCGGTGAAGGAAAATTGCCCTTTGCTGTCGACGGTGGCGACGCCGCGGGGGAAGGTGATGCCGACGGGATTGGTGGGGTCGGGGGCGGCCGGGGTGTTGGAATTTGAGGCATCGATCGTGTTGACCGGAGCGACATAGCCCATGAAGGTGAGGAACTGTCCGTCTGTGGAGAGATGAAGTGCGAGTTCGGACTTGGAGCTGAAGCTGGTGACTAGCTGGTCGCCCGAGGAATGAAGGTTGCGCTGGGTACTGTTGGGGACTTCAAGGGTGTTGAGGAGGAAGCCGAAGGGCGTGATCTGGTCGAGGAAGATTTTAGAGGTAACACCGAAAGATGGATCGGGGATGTCATTGTTGAAGACGAAGGGATAAGTGCCGTTGTTGGTGGCGGGTGCGCAGGGTCCTGCGGTCTGGGCGCAGTTGGGAGGAAGCTGGGTGCCGACGGCGATGTTGTTTGCATTGTTATCGTAGACGCTTCGACTGACGACGAGATTGCCCGGAAGAAAGTGGATGGGTGCTTTGTCGTGGTCTTCGGCGAGGGCTGGAATGCCGGCGAGGGATGCGGCTAAGAGACTAGCTAGTGCTCTAACCAGAGGGCACCGAAAGCTCTTCGAATGTGAACCGGTGGATTGCATATTGTCTCCGAGAGATTGAAGTTTGTTACTAAGTACGGAGTGGACAATATGCCTACGATGTTAGTGACTCGTGAATATTTTCCAGAGACGGATACTACTCAGCCGTGCTAGTCCACTAGTAACGCGAATGTAGCTGGTTTCATTGCGTTTTGCGCATAGGTACTATGTGGAAATAAAAGATTTACTAGAAGTTGAATTACTTAAATTAAACTTAATAAGTAAAGCAAAACTTAATTTCACCTTAAGATTTTAGTTGGGTTAAGTAGGCAGCTGATTGTTCTCGTTGCATGGTGACTGTTGCGGGGACTTTACAAAGCATCGCTTCGAGTCGGTGCGGACTTGTGTAGTATCTGGACAGGGTCAGGTCCCTGAACCCTAACCTATCCAGCTGCGAAAGAGGTTTGATTGATGTCTCGAGGTGTCTTGCGCTCTCTGGTCTTTGTGGTTGTTTTGCTTGGGTCTGCGCTGAGCCTGGAGCTTGCGCGAGGCGCTTCAACAAAGCAGTCTGCGTTCGATGTGCGGGAGACGACGATTGCTGAGACCCAGGCTGCGATCCGTTCGGGGACAGTGAGCTGTCGACAACTGGTTGAGGCTTACATCAAGCGGGTGAAGGCTTATGACCAGACGACGCATTTGAATTCGATGATTCTGCTGAACCCGGATGCGTTGGCGGATGCGGATCGTTTGGATGCCGAGTTCAGCCGAACGCATGTGATGAAGCGGCTCCATGGGGTGGTCGTGATTGTGAAGGACAACTATGACACCAAGGGGCTGCAGACGACGGGTGGGTCGCTGGCGATGAAGGGGACATTGCCGGAGACTGATGCGTTTATGGTGAAACGTCTGCGTGAGGCGGGGGCGATTGTGCTGGGAAAGTCGAATATGGCGGAGTGGGCCTTTTCGCCGTATTTGACGGAGAGTTCGATTGCAGGAATTACGCGTAATCCTTATGCGCTGGATAGGGTGCCTGCTGGTTCGAGTGGAGGTACGGCAGCGGCGGTCGCGGCGAATCTAGGTGAGGTTGGGTTGGGGACGGATACGGGGAACTCCATTCGTGGGCCTTCATCGCATAATGCGTTGATTGGGATTCGCCCGACGATTGGACTGACGAGCCGGGATGGGATTATTCCGCTGAACTTTTTTGCGGACGTCGGTGGGCCGATGGCTCGGTCGGTTGCGGATGTGGCTGCGGTGTTGAATGTGGTTGCGGGGTATGATCCAGCGGACTCGGTTACGAAGATGTCGGACGGGAAGGTGGAAAAGGATTACACGAAGTTTCTGGTGAAGGATGGACTACGGGGCGCGCGGATTGGCGTATTTCGGCGCTATGTCGATACGGACACGGGTGACCCTGAGGTGAAGGCGCTGATGGAGAAAGCGATTGCCGATCTGAAGGCGCAGGGAGCGGAGATCGTCGATCCGTTTGTGATTCCGGACTTCGAGAAGCTAACGGAGAAAATTGGGTGTGGGGATTTTCAGGGAGATTTGAACCACTATCTGGCGCTGCACGTTCCTAAGGCTTATTACAAGAGCCTGTCGGAGATTGTGGATTCGGGGCTGTATCTGCCGTACATCGAGGCGCAGATGAAACGGAGTGTTGCGCCGAAGACGGAGGCACAGGTTGCTCGTGGGCCTTGCGTGGATACCTACCATGATCCGAAGAAGATTGCGTTCCGCGAGGCGATTCTCGCGGAGATGGAGAATGACCATGTGGATGCCATCGTGTATCCGACGTGGAGTAATCCGCCGCGGAGGGTTGGCGATTTGAAGAGTCCGGCGGGAGACAATAGCCAGATACTTTCGCCGCAGACGGGGTTTCCGGCGATTACGGTGCCAATGGGGTTCACGCATGGGTCGCTTCCGGCAGGGATGACGATCCTGGGGCGGTCGTTCAGCGAGGGGATACTGATCAAGTATGCCTATGCGTATGAGCAGGCTACGAAGCATCGGAGACCGCCGGAAGGATTCGGTCCGGTCAAGTGAACGAAGGGCGATTCCTTTGCGTATGGTGACGTGGAGGTAGTACAAGGCATCCCATGTAACTGTGATTTTGCGATGAAGATTGCGACGTCAAGACGCGAAATGCGTCTATTGGTCTGCGACTGGATTTAAGCGTGAAAGGGAAGGTGGAACTGAAATGACTCCTCAGGAGCAAGAGATGATTGGCGATCTGATCGATCGCGTGCAGAAGACACAGTTGCCCGAGAAGGACATGGACGCGGAACAGATGCTTCAGGAGGGGCTGGGCAAAAACCCCAATGCTCTGTACATCCTTGCCCAGACTGTGCTCGTGCAGAAGTATGCGCTGGAGCAGTCGCAGGAACAGTTAGCGCAGGCGAAGGCGCAGATCGAGCAGACGCAGCAGCGGCCTGAGCCGAAGCATGCTTCGAGTTTTCTCGGGAATTTACTAGGGAGGAATGATGCTCCTGCTCCTCCGCCGCCTCCGCCTCCTTCACCAACACAAGGTTGGGCGCAGGTGCCTCCGCAGTATGTTGCGGGCGGTTATCCTCCACAGTACGCCCCGATTGGGTACGGAGCGCCGATGGGAATGGGTGGCGGTGGTGGATTCCTGCGTGGGGCGATGCAGACAGCGGCGGGAGTGGCTGCGGGTGCGCTTGCGTTCGAAGGGGTTGAGTCATTGATGCATGGGTTTGGTCATGCGGCTGGTTATGGACCTGGGCTTGGTGGATTTGGTGGTGGGGAACGTCCGGAGATCATCAACAACTACTACGGGGATGAGCGCGGCGGCGAGCATGGTGTCTCGAGCGACGAGCGCGCGATCGGTAATCAGGTGGATCGCGACTTCGCAGGAGGTGGTCTCGATTCAAAGGGCGGGCACGATTCTGCCTATAGTGCGAGTGGAGATCGTGGATCTGGATTGGATGATCGCGGCTCCGATGATCGAGGCGCAGGGCTGGACGATCGGGGAGCTCGGTTTGACGGTGGTGATTCGCAGTTTGATGACGGTGGATCGAACCTGGATGACGGGAGCGGCTCTGATCTTGACGATGGTTCCAGTTTGAGCGATGACGGATCAGGCTATGACGATGGCGGAGCTGGGTTTGATGACGGCGGTGGGGGATTTGATGATGGTGGTGGGGATTTTGGCGGGGGGGACAACAACGTCTGAGCTAGTGCGACGGATCAGGGGGCTCGAGGGCGCGGAGCACAACAATCGTTTCATCGTCGAAATGTGCGGTACCGGCCTGGAAGTCGGTTACCGCCTGCAGGATCGCGTCGACTGTTGACTGCGCTGTCGGGTGGTGCTGCGATTCAAGGAGTTCCTTGAGGCGATCGTCACCAAACATCTCGCCCGTGGCGTTGACAGCGTCGACGATGCCGTCTGAGAAGAAGACGATGAGGTCGCCAGGCTGGGTGGAGAGCGTGAACTCTTCATACTCAGCGTGAGGGAAGAGGCCGAGCGGGAAGCCTTCGGCCTGAATGGTGCGGACGGTGGGTGGCTTGTCTCCGGAATTGATGGCGACGAAGAGCGGCTGGACGGAGCCGGCGTTGGCGATCTGGAGGGTCTGGTTGCCGTCGTCCCAGACGGCCATGAGCATGGTGACATATTGCGAGTCGAGCTTGCGCTCCTGGAGTTGATCGTTGAGGGCGGTGAGCATCTCTGCGGGGGAGAGATGCTGAGGCGCGAGTGAACGGAGAATGCCGCTTGTGAGGGCGGCGTAAAGTGCTGCGGGGGCGGCTTTGCCGCTGACGTCTCCAACGGCAAGAGCGATCCGGCCGGGACCATACTCGAGGTAGTCGTAGACATCGCCTCCGATGGAGCGGGCTGCGACGAATTGTGCGGCGATCTCGGCACGCTCAAGCTTCGGCGGACGTGAAGGCATGAGACGGAGCTGGACCTGGCGGGCCATCTCAAGGTCACGCTCCATGCGCTGTTCTTCCTGATGAATCCTCTGATAGAGGCGTGCGTTGGCGATACTGATGGCAATCTGCGAGGCGAGCGTGGAGAGCGTGCGCTGATGGTCGTCGTTGTAGTAGTTGACGCGGGTGTGCTCGAGGTCAAGGACGCCTATGACTTCGCCTTTATAGACGAGTGGAACAGCTAATTCGGAGCGGACTTCGGGGTTGGCTTCGATGTATCGGGAGTCTTTGCGGACGTCGGGGGCCAGGACCGGCTCGCGATGCTGTGCGGAGGTGCCAATGAGGCCTTCTCCGAGGGCAATGGTGCGCTCGCGGAGGACACGCTCGCCAAAGCGGGAGGAGAAGGTGTGCTCGAAGCGTTCGGTACGATCGTTCCAGAGGAGGATGCTGAACATTTGAAAGTCGACGACGCGCTTGAGGAGATGAGCGATGCGCTCGAGGAGATCATTGGGATCGAGAATACTGGTGATCTCGCGGGAGATGTCATTGAGGACGCCGAGGGTCTGAGCCTGGCGTGATACTCGGGTGTAGAGGCGCGCATTTTCGACGGCGATTGCCATGCGGGAAGCGACAAGCTCGAGCAGGCGCTGGTGTTCGAGGGTGAAGTAGCCGATCTGTTCGGACTGAATATCGAGTACACCGATGACCTTGTTCTTGATAATGAGAGGAACGGCGAGTTCGGAGCGCACGGCCGGATTCGCGTCGATGTAGTTGTCCGAGGTTGCGACGTCTTCGACGAGGATGGACTTGCGTTGCAGAGCTGCCTGGCCGGAGATTCCGCGGCCTAGCTTGATGCGCATGCGTTCGACTTCGGTGGTGTGTCCGATCTGAAAACGCATGCGAAGATCTTCGGAGCGGTCGTTGAGGAGCAGAATGGCAAAGATCTGGCGCTGCACGTTCCTAAGGCTTATTACAAGAGCCTGTCGGAGATTGTGGATTCGGGGCTGTATCTGCCGTACATCGAGGCGCAGATGAAACGGAGTGTTGCGCCGAAGACGGAGGCACAGGTTGCTCGTGGGCCTT